>VFQR01000278.1_pt1 | contig 90661 bp, 88 predicted proteins | sample 3512321 | NCBI WGS metagenome assembly VFQR01 (sample SAMN10412374, study PRJNA504923) | tailings metagenome | isolation source: Relicate 3 Philex TSF1 revegetated site | place: Philippines: Tuba, Benguet | collected 2017-08-29 | reverse complement strand
CAATGTGGTCTTCGCCCTCGACCGCCCCGATATCCGTCCCGGCTTCGTCGAGGAACTCCGGAAGCTCGACCTCGGGGACAAGCTCTGACAATCGCACAACCTCCCGGTTCACGCCCGAAGAGCAAGATCCTGGCCGTTTGGCTGGAAGCACTCTAGCGCTTGACGGTCACGCCCAGGCTGACGGTGTGGCTGTCGAATAGTCCGCTGACGCTGTTGTCGCGGTGGACGTAACCGTAGTCGGCCGAGACGGCGGTTTGGGAATTGACCTTGTAGTCGGCGCCCGCTCCCAGGCCGTGGCTGCGCTCGGTTTCGGTGCTGCCTTCAAGCCAGGAATAGCCCCAATCCGCCGACGCCCGCAGGCGTAGCCAGGAATTGACCGTATAGGCGAGATCGGCGCTGGCAACATGCGCCACACGTGCATTGCCGGATGTGTCCGACCCGATGGGCGTGACCGTGGTCGCGAGCGCCGCCGTCAGGTCGATCGTGCTGTCGGGTGAATAGGTGAGGCTCGCATCATAGAGCCTGGTGGTGATGTCGCCTAGGCTCGCCGCGTCGAAGTTGTGATGGCCGATACCGACCGATGCGCTGGCCGACCAGATGCCGTTCCAGTCTCCTGAAATGCCGGCGCGCAGGGACCGGCTCGTGGCGTCGGCCTTGACCCCGCTGGCCGGGGCATGGTCGAACCAGTCGCGTCCCAGTGTGGCCTCGGCAAAGACATCGAAGATCGGCGTCGCTTCCAGCCCCAGCCTCAGGCTGGCATCGGCCTCCCAGACATTCTGGCTCGAATTATCGGTCACGCCGGTATCGGTACGCGTCGTAGGCCCGTAAAGCGTTCGGGACAAATCGCCCTTGATCCCCAGGTTGAACCGGCCGAAGCGGCGTTCGACCCCTCCGCCCACCGATCCGGTGATCACGGCGGCCGGGCTGGTGATCACCGGGTTAAGTCCAGGCGTGGCGGGCAGATCCTGGCTCAGCCCCAGGCGCGCCGCGCCCGAGACAGTCGTGTCGCGGTCGAGCAGGGTTTTGGCGCCAAAGTCGAAATCCAGCGCAGTCACGCCCATGCTGCCATCATTGGCTCGGGCGAGGCTCGCGCTGCCATCGAGTGTCAGATCGGTGCGCACGCCCTGATGGGTGGCACTGAAGGCGGGATTGAGCGTGGTGACAAAGGCATTGCCGTCCGTTGCGCTTGTATAGCTGCCCTTGAGGCCCACAGACCAGTCGATCTCCACCGGTGGATGGGCCGGTTCGGGCGGAACCTCGAAACCCTCCGGCATCGGCGCCGAAGGATAGAGCCCCGGCGCCAGACGCGCGTCGTTGAAGGACGACTCATCGATGATCAGCGGCTCGGCCAGTACCGGTCCGGCCAGTGCGGAACTGGCGGCGAGCATGCCCAGCATTGTCCAATCTAGCCGGGCCAAGTCCCGCTCCGCCTGTCCTGCCGGCAGGCGTGAAGGAGCCAGCCGGTCCCCTGAGGGCCAGGCCGTCATCCTTTCAGCTTATGGTTAACGAAACCTTGCGCAAGATGGTGCCGACTGGCCCATCAGCGGGTGATGCCCTCAGACCGCCTCGACCCGCAGCACCGCGCCTTCCGCCCCAACGATGCGCACCCTCTGCCCGGCGGGCAGATCCGGTCCGGCAATGCGCCAGATCGTGTCGCCCAGCGCCAGGCGTCCGAAGCCGGCCTCTATCGGCCGTTCGAGCACGGCCTCCTGGCCGATCCACTGCTCGGCGCGCCGGTTGAGCAGCGGCCGGTCGGTCTGGGCGCCGCGATGACGGGTGAGGCGGACCCAGATGAGAATGGAGACCAGGGACAGGATCCCGAAGATCAGCCATTGCACCGGCCAGTCCAGAGGCTGGAACAGCACGAGGATGCCGGTCAATATGCCGGCAATCCCCATCCAGAGCAGGAAGCCGCCCGGCAGAACCAGTTCGAGCGCCAGCAGCACCAGGCCGGCAATGATCCAGCTCCAGGGCGCGTTCTGGCCAAAAAACTCGATGACCTGCATGGCTCGGTCCTAGCCCTGCGACGCGGTGTTGGGCGGCCGGCTCGACGGGCGCGCCGGGTTCGGCTTGTCCCCACCGAAAGTTTCGCGGGCAATCTCGGCAATGCCGCCAATGGCGCCGATGACGCTGGAGGCCTCGACCGGCAGCATCAGCAGCTTCTGGTTGGGTGAGGAGGCGATGCCTTCGAGCGCCTTGATGTAATTGTTGGCGACGAAATAGTTGATCGCCTGCACATTGCCCGAGGCAATGGCGTCCGACACCAGCTGGGTGGCCTTGGCCTCGGCTTCGGCAGCGCGTTCGCGGGCCTCGGCATCGCGGAAAGCGGCCTCCTTGCGGCCCTCGGCTTCCAGCACCTGCGCCTGCTTTTCGCCCTCGGCCTTGAGGATGGCGGCCTGGCGGCGCCCTTCGGCCTCAAGAATGGTGGCGCGCTTTTCGCGTTCCGCCTTCATCTGCCGGCCCATGGATTCGACCAGGTCCTTGGGCGGGTCGATATCCTTGATTTCGATACGGGTGATCTTGACGCCCCAGGGCGAAACCGCCGTATCGACCACGCGCAGCACCAGGTCGTTTATCTCGTCGCGATGGCTCAGGAGTTCATCGAGGTCCATCGAGCCCATGACCGAGCGGATATTGGTCATGGTCAGATTGAGAATGGCGTTTTCGAGGTTGGTCACCTCATAGGCCGCCGAGGCCGCATCGAGGATCTGATAGAAGGTAACGCCGTTGGCGGTCACGGTCGCGTTGTCGCGGGTAATGACCTCCTGGTGCGGCACGTCGAGCACCTGCTCCATGACATTGATCTTCTTGCCGATGACGTCGATGAACGGCACGATCAGGTTGAGGCCGGGCTTGAGGGTGCGGGTATATTTGCCGAAGCGCTCGATGGTGAAATTGTAGCCCTGCGGCACCGTCTTGGCGCCGGCAAACAGCACCAGCAGCAGCAGGATGCCCAGGCCGATGAGTGTGGCGCTCAGCCCATCCAGACCCAGTTCATTGAGAAAGCCCATTACGTCCCTCCGACCCAAATGCGCCGCAACCTTATGCGGCGAAAAGGGCGTTGGGTAGCAACATTCTTGCGCTGTGAGCTTTGCCTCGGACCGGATTGGTATCAGCGGTATTTGCGAGCCGGCGCCCTACTTGGCGGGCAAGCACCGTCCGGTCGCTTGCAAGGCGCTGATGGCCCGCGGGTCGCAGCCGGTATAGAGGAACATCAGCCAGTCTTCGGTCGAGCCATAAAAGACATTGCGATCGACCTCGCCACGGACCCCCGGCACGACTCCGGTCTGGGTATATTGCCAGAAGGTCCAGGGCCGGTTGCCATAGCGCTCATGCGGCTCGGCGGCCGTGGAGCGCAGCCAGAAGGCATTGGGGAAATACTCCCCCTCCAGAATGTCGCGGTGGAAATTCATGTCGGTATAGATGATGGGCAGCCTGCCGGTATGGCGTTCCATCACGTCCAGCATCAGCCGGATCTTTTCGAGCGCATCGGCCTTGCTCGGCTTGGTCTTGCAGCTCGAATGGTTGTTCCATTCGAGATCGAGTACCGGCGGCAAGGCGCTCGGGTCATAGGGCACGTTCTGGGTGAACCAGGTCGCCTGCTCGGAGGCTAGCGAGCACCAGGTCATGAAGTGATAGGCGCCGCGCGGCATGCCGGCATCGCGGGCGCGATCCCAGTTCACGCGGAAATTGGGGTCGAGGTAATCCTTGCCCTCGGTCGCTTTCATAAAGACGAAGTGAATGCCCGCGGCACGGGCGCGGGCGAAGTCGACATTTTCCTGGTAGCGGGCCACGTCGATCCCCTGGATCGGCATGCCTCGGGCGCGGTCGACTTTGGCATGGGGGCGATTGTCACCCGGAATGGCATTGTAAAGCCCGCCCACGCTGCCGCAGGCGACCAATGTCGCCACGGTCAGGCTCAGAACGGCGCCGCGAACAACGGCGGAGACAGAGCGGGACAAGGACCAGACCATGAATAGAGTTACTCGAAATGCACAATTGAACCTGACCCTTGATTCAACATGGCGCGGTTAATGGAGATTTAGGGTAACCAGTGTGGCAGCGCACATGGTTAATACTCCTTCTTTCGTTCGCTCTTCGTTCTTGTTAACCATTTGGTCTTCTGCTAGCGTTCCTGCCGGGCATTGGGGGCAAGGCCGATGGTTGCGCGTGTGACGACTGTGGCATTTCAGGGTATCGAGGCGGTGCCGGTCGATGTGCAGGCCCATATCGCACCCGGATTTCCCGGCCTGGTTCTGGTCGGCCTGCCCGATAAGGCGGTGCGCGAAAGCGGCGAAAGGGTGCGGGCGGCATTGACCGCGTCCGGCCTCGGCCTGCCGGCCAAGCGCATCACCATCAACCTGGCCCCGGCCGATCTGCCCAAGGAAGGCAGCCACTATGATCTGCCCATTGCGCTTGCCCTGATGGGTGCATTGGGCGCCATCCCCCAGGATGCGCTCGATGGTTACCTGGCCATGGGCGAACTGGGGCTAGACGGTCGACTTGCCCATGTCGGAGGCATTCTGCCCGCAGCCATGGCGGCCAGCGCCAGGGGGCTGGGCATTGTCTGCGCCAAGAGTTCCGGGCCCGAAGCGGCCTGGGCAGGCGAGGATATCGACATCATCGCCGCCGACAGCCTCGTCGCGCTGGCCAATCATCTGACCGGCCATCAGTTGCAGGCGCGGCCGCATCCGGGCCGGCACCTGGCGGCGCCGGGCGACCTGCCGGACCTCATGGATGTACGCGGACAGGCCGTGGCGCGCCGGGCGCTGGAAGTGGCGGCGGCCGGCGGCCATAATTTGCTGATGATCGGCCCGCCCGGGGCAGGAAAGTCGATGCTTGCGGCGCGCTTGCCGTCCATCCTTCCCCCTCTCTCGGCGCGCGAGCTGCTCGACATTTCCATGATCCAGTCCATAGCCGGAGAACTGGCCGGCGGGGTGCTGTCCGATCGCCGGCCGTTCCGGGCGCCGCACCACTCCGCCTCCATGGCGGCGCTGGTCGGCGGCGGATTGCGGGTGCGGCCGGGCGAAGCGAGCCTGGCTCATAATGGCGTGCTCTTCCTCGACGAACTGCCCGAATTCGCGCCCAATGTGCTCGATAGCCTGCGCCAGCCGCTCGAGAGCGGCGAGACGGTCATTGCCCGCGCCAACGCGCGCGTTGCCTATCCCAGCCGGTTTCAGCTCGTGGCGGCCATGAACCCCTGCAAATGCGGCCTGGCCGGCACGCCGGGTCATGTCTGCAAGCGCGGCACGGCCTGCGCCGGCGACTATCAGGCGCGCGTGTCCGGCCCTTTCCTTGACCGCATCGACATCCGCATCGACGTGCCGGCGGTTTCGGCGGCCGACATGATCGCGCCCGCGGCGCCAGCCGAAAGCTCGGCTTCGGTGGCCCAGCGTGTCGCGGCGGCGCGTGACCGGCAGGCGCGCCGTTACGCTGATGCGGGTCATGCCAACATCCTCACCAATGCCGCTGCGCCTTCAGCGCTGATTGAGAAACTGGTGGAGCCCGACCGGGAGAGCCAGTCCCTGCTGCTCCAGGCGGCCGAGCGCTTCAACCTCTCCGCCCGCGCCTATCATCGCGTCCTGAAAGTGGCGCGGACCCTTGCCGATCTCGCGGGCTCCGATAAGGTCGCCCGGCCCCACATCGCCGAAGCATTGAGCTACCGGCTCAATTTCGGCGCCGCGTAATCGGACCCTGTTCATGAAGCATCGCATTTCGGCCGGGGTCCTGGCCCTCCGTGATGAACGGATTCTCTTGGTCCGGCACTTTCGCCCCGGCATTCATGATTTCTGGGCCGGCCCGGGCGGCGGAGTGGAGGGCGCCGAGGAACTACATGAGGCGGCGGAGCGCGAGGCGTTCGAGGAGGCCGGCCTTCGCGTCCGTGCCCGGTCCTTGGCCTATATCGACGAGCTGGTCGACGATTGGGGCAGGATCGTCAAGTTCTGGTTCCTGGCCGACTATGTTTCCGGCGAGATCGACGTCTCCGCCAATCCGGCTGCGGACGAGTCCATCAGCGAGGCTGGCTGGTTCGCCCGCGACGCCCTGCCCGCTGGTCATGTCTTTCCCGAAGTTCTTCGGGATCGCTTCTGGGATGATCTCAAGACCGGATTTCCCGCACCCATCAAGCTGCCGCTGCGGCGATCGATCTTTTGAGGCTGTGTGGAAGCTGCACCCGCCTTTCGAGCCCTACTGGGACGCTCCAGGCTCTCAAGGCCTTCATCACTAAAGTTGGTCCGCCGGACCAATTTTGCGGCAAGCCGCCGTCGCCTTCGAGCGTAGCTCTCAGGCCTGCTCCGCTCAAAAGGCTCCACCGGAGCCTTTTGCCGGCAAGGGCCGGACGCATCGCAGTTTCACGTGAATCACGTTGCGGGACTTCAGCTGACCCGGCGATAGCCACCGGGCACGCCTTCGAGCGATAGCACGATCTGCCAGAGATTGATCTGTCGCGCCCGGAACAGGGCGGCAAAGACGGAGAGGTAATAGCGCCACATGCGCCGGAACCGCTCGTCATAGCGGCCGGACAGCACCGCCCAGGCGGCGTCGAAATTGTCCCGCCAGGCCATCAGGGTCCGGTCGTAGTCGGCGCCGAAATTGTGCCAGTCCTCCATGACGAACAGACCCTCGAGCGCCGTGCCGACCTGGGCAATGGAAGGCAGCATGCCATTGGGAAAGATGTACTTTTCCGCCCAAGGATCGCCATGGGTGGTCGAGACATTGCCGCCGATCGTGTGCAGTAGGAACAGGCCATCGGGCCTCATCAGCGACCGGGCCTTGTCGAAATAGTCTCGGTAATTCCGGTAGCCGACATGCTCGAACATGCCGATGGAAACCACCCGGTCGAACTGGCCGTCCAGCGCCATATAGTCCATCAACCGGGTTTCGATCGGCAGTCCACTACTTTTGGCATTGGCATAGGCGGCCTGCTCGGTACTCACGGTAACGCCGACCCCCGAGACGCCGTAGCGTTCGGCGGCAAATTGCAAAAATCCACCCCAGCCTGAGCCGATGTCGAGGACGCGCATGCCATTTTCGAGGCCCAGCTTGCGGCAGATGAGGTCGAGCTTGGCTTCCTGCGCCTCGGCCAGGGTCTTCGCCTCGGCCCAGTAGCCGCAGGAATAGATCATCCGCGGGTCGAGCATTGCGGCATAGAGATCATTGTCGAGGTCGTAGTGCTTTTCGGCCACTTCGCGGACCCGCAGCCGCTGCAGGTTGACGAGGCGCGCCTTGAGGGCGCTGGCGATCAGTGGCAGATCCTTGGGAAAGGCGTCCTGCACCCGGGCAGAGGCGAGCTTGAACAACACGCCGTCGAGCGGTTCGGCGTCCCACCACCCGTCCATATAGCTTTCGCCCAGTCCCAGCGTGCCGTCGCGCAGCAAGCGGGCGTAGAGCTTTTCGTCATGAATGGTCAGTTCGGCATCGGGCGCCGGGGCCAGCGAAATGCCGGCCCGGGCGACTTGATCCAGTACGAAGCGTTTGGCGGATGACGTCATGACAACGGCAAGGCCCGGTGAGCACTGGAGAAAATTCTAGTCCCATCGGGCCCCGCCGTTCAAGGTCCGGCCGGGCAGTGCGCTGTCGCTCGGCCGGATTGATCAGTGCCTAGTGGAATTGTGCCGTCTCGGTGGATTCGGCCATGGCAGTCGTGGCGCTCTGGCCTTCCGAGACGGTCATCGAGACCGCGTCGAAATAGCTGGTGCCCACTTCGCGCTGGTGGCGCACAGCGGAGAAGCCATGGGCCTCGGCGGCAAATTCGGCCTGTTGCAGCTTCGAATAGCCGGCCATGCCGTTTTCCTTGTAGCTGCGGGCCAGTTCGAACGTGGTGAGGCTGAGGTTGTGGAACCCAGCCAGGGTGATGAACTGGTACTTGTAGCCCATGGCCGCGATTTCGCGCTGGAACTTGGCCATGGCGGCCTCGTCCATATGCTTGGCCCAGTTGAAGCTCGGCGAGCAATTATAGGCCAGCATCTGGTCCGGATAGTGCTTGCGGACGCCTTCGGCAAATTTGCGCGCTTCCTCGAGGTCGGGCTTGGAGGTCTCGCACCAGATGAGATCGGCATAGGGCGCATAGGCAATGCCGCGGGCAATGGCGCAGTCGAGCCCGCCCTTGAGCCTATAGAAGCCTTCGGCGGTGCGCTCGCCGGTAACGAAAGGCTTGTCATAGTCGTCGATGTCCGAAGTGATCAGCCGGGCCGCCTCGGCGTCGGTGCGGGCCATGATCAGGGTCGGTACACCCATGACGTCGGCGGCGAGCCGCGCGGAATTGAGCGTGCGCACGAACTGGCTGGTCGGCACCAGCACCTTGCCGCCCAGATGGCCGCACTTCTTTTCCGATGCGAGCTGGTCCTCGAAATGCACGGCCGCGGCGCCAGCCTCGATCATCGCCTTCATCAGCTCGAACACATTGAGCGCGCCGCCAAAGCCGGCTTCGGCATCGGCAATGATGGGCACGAAGAAATCGAGATCGGTCGTCGGCGTGCCGTCGGCCTTTTCCATGGTCTGGATCTGGTCAGCGCGTTGCAGGGCCTTGTTGATGCGCTTGACCACGGAGGGGACGCTGTCGACCGGGTAGAGCGACTGGTCGGGATACATATTGCCCGAGCTATTGGCGTCGGCCGCCACCTGCCAGCCCGAGAGGTAGATGGCCTTCAACCCGGCCTTGACCTGCTGCACGGCTTGGTTGCCGGTAAACGTGCCCAGGGTCGGCACGAAATCTTCCGAATGCAGCAATTGCCAGAGCTTTTTGGCGCCGTTTTCGGCCAGTGAATGGCGGATCGGCAGGGAGCCGGCCAGACGCCGCACATCGGCAGGCGTATAGGACCGGGCAATATTGCGCCAGCGATCCGGCGCATAGTCCGGTGTGGGGAAGCTTTCGGGCTGGTGTGGCTTGTCGAGCATGTCGGTCTCCTCAAATTTGGACATGGCTGCGCCGGTCCGCCCCCAGGGGCGGATGGCAATGATTCACGTGGAACTTCAGAACGGCGGCCTGCCGCAAAATTGGTCCGGTGGACCAATTTTAGTGATGAAGGCCTCGGGAGCTTGGCTCGAAGGCGACGGCGGCGAACCGGTTAGCCCTGCGGCCTAGATCGCGACCTTCCGGCTGAACGTGGCGGCGATCATGCCCGAGCCGGAAAACAGCTCCTGCGAATCTTCGCCACCCACCAGGGTGAACTGGTGCCGCCCGATGCGGCCGGCAATGGCATAGCCCTGCTCCGAGAGGCCACGGGCCTTGAACTGGGCCATGGCCTCGTTGGCAGTGGGGGCAATGATGGTGATGTATTCGTCGCGCTGCTCGGTCGTAGGGGACATCGAATTTCTCCTCGCTGTTGACTGTAAAGATTTGACAACTGCGCTCGATATGCAAGAAATAACCGCAGAACCGCCTGTAAACCTGTAAATCAGCGGTCAAGTCCGGGACGGGATTTAGTAAATCCTGTAAATCCGGGAGGAGGAAAGCCATGGTCGAAGCGGCAGAAAGCCAGATCGGCGGACGCATCAAGCGGCTGCGGCGCCAGCGCCACCTCAACCAGGCCGATCTCGCCCAGGCGCTGGGCATTTCGCCGAGCTATCTCAACCTCATCGAGCACAACCGTCGCAAGGTGACCGTGCCGCTGCTGTTTTCCATTGCCGGCTATTTCGGCGTCGAGCCGGGCGAGCTGGTCGATAGCGACGAAGGCCGGCTGGTCGGGGACCTGATGGAGGCCTTTGGCGACGACATCTTTGCCGACAGCGACCTCACCAATCTCGAAATCCGCGACCTGGCCCAGGCCAATCCGGCCGCGGCCCGCGCTGTGCTCAAGCTGTACGATCGCTACCGGTTGCTCGCTTCCGGCAGCCCGGCCCCGAAAGTGGAGGGCGAGGCCGAACCCTTCCACCTCGCCACCGATGCGATTTCGGACTTTTTGCAGAACAACGCCAACCATTTCCCCTCGCTTGAGGACAATGCCGAGCGGGTGCGCGCCGATATCGACAATTCCGGCGACAGTTTCGAAGCCGGGATCCGCACCTACCTCTTCAACGTCTTCGGGCTCGAAGTGCGCCTGGCCTCCCTGCCCCATGGCATTGCCCGCCAGCTCGATCCGGCGAGACGGCACTTGCTGATTTCCGATCTGCTGCCGGCCGAAAGCGCCAATTTCCTCCTCGCCCAGCAGGTGGGGCAATTGGCGGCCGAAGCGGAGATGACGGAGATCATCGCGCAGTCCGAGCTGCCCGAAGGCGATGCGCCGGTCCTGGCGCGCAATGTGCTCTCAGCCTATTTCGCCGCGGCACTGATCATGCCCTATGCGCCCTTCCTCAAGGCCTGTCGGGACTATCGCTATGATATCGAGCGGCTGGGCAGACGCTTTGGCGCTTCGTTCGAACAGGTCTGCCACCGCATGACCACTTTGCAGCGCAAGGGCGCCTCGGGCATTCCGCTGCATCTGGTGCGGACCGACATTGCCGGGAACATTTCCAAGCGCTTCTCGCTCTCGGGCATCCATATTCCGCGCCATTCCGGCGCCTGTCCGCGCTGGAACATCTATGCCGCCTTCCTCGCGCCCGAGCGCATCAATGTGCAGGTGAGCCAGATGCCGGACGGGCAGAAATTCTTCTGCATCGCGCGCACCATCACCAAGGGCGACTACCGCTACAATGCGCCCCGGCGCTATCTCTCCGTGGGGCTGGGCTGCGCCATCCATCATGCCAAGGACATGATCTATTCGGACGGCATCGACCTTGGAAGCGAGCAGCAGGTCGTGCCGATCGGCGTCGGCTGCCGCATCTGTCCGCGCATGGAATGCGGACAGCGGGCTCACCCGCCCGCCGATCACCGCTTCCGCATCGACGAGACCATCCGCCCCGAAAGCCTCTATGCGAGAATGGGTTAGGACCCGTTTGCCTCGCTGTCGTGATGGCGCCGGTCGCGCTCCCAGCTCTGGCGCCATTCGCGTTCCAGCGTCGAGCGGCGCTTGCCATAGCGCTCCTCGGTAATGGTGAGACACACGATGCGGTCGGTGCGGAAGTTGCGAAAGTCCTGCCGCAACAGGCACCAGGCCGCAATCGTTTGTTTTCCTTCATAAAAAGCCAGGCCCACCGGCCAGATGGTGCGGCTGGTGGGGCGCCCTTGTTCGTCCTCATAGTCGATGGTGACCGCCCTTTCCTGCCGCATGGCGAGGCGAATATCGCCCAGAACCGGAATGGGCTTGCGCTGGCCCCAAAGGGCAACGGGCCACAATGCCGTATCGCTGATCCGGTCGCGCAAATCCTCGGGCGAAGCGGTGGCGATCTTGGCCAAAGCATTGCGCGCTGCAGCCCCAAGTCCGTCGTCGGGCTGCGTCTCCACCCAGCGTGCGCCGAGCACCAGGGCTTCCAGCTCTTCGGGGCTAAACATCAGCGGCGGCAGAAAAAAACCGGGCTTGAGCATGTAGCCGACCCCGGCTTCGCCATCGATGGGGGCGCCCAAGCCGATCAGCGTCTGGATGTCGCGGTAAAGCGTGCGGACCGAGACATTCTGCTCCTCGGCCAGCGCCGCCGCCGTGATCGGCCGGCGATGCCGCCGCAGCGCGTCCATGATCGAAAACAGTCGTTCGGTCTTGTCCATGGCATCCCTCCGCCGCACGCAATTCGATCACACGAGCGTGAGCATGGCTGTCACATCTGACGGAATTTGTCAGCAGACTGTGAACGCGATCCGCCCCCTGGTGACTGGCGAGGCGTGAATCGGGACTGCCCTACGCGATCTCGAACTCGCACCAATGGCTATAGGGCCGGTCGGGCGAATGGATGACATTGGGGAAATGCGGATTGTTGACCGCGTCGGCGAAGGCCTGGTCTTCGAGGCAGAAGCCGGAATGCTTGCCGTAGCGCTTGCCATTGAGGCCCGGCACCGGCACGTCGGTCCAGACGCCGTTGTAGACCTGCACGCCCGGACGGTCGCTCCAGAGTTTCAAGGTCAGGTCGCGTTCGGGCGAGACCACGGTGGCGATCGGGTCGGCCGTCTTGCGCCCACTGTCGAGCACCATGCCGATATCGTAGTCGACCGGGGCGCCAGTGGCGTCGCGCATGGTGCGCGGCCGGCGGAGGTCATAGACGGTGCCCTTCGAGGGCAGGATGGCGCCGGTGGGGGCCAGATTGCTGCCGAGCTCGGTATAGGCCGAGGAATTGACCTGGATAGTGTGGTCAAGGACCGTATCGCTGGTTCCGAGGTTGAAATACTGGTGCTGGACGAGGCTGATCGGGGTCGCGCGGTCGGTGGTGGCGGTGAGTTCGAGACGCAGGCGATTGCCCGAGAGCGTATAGGTGGCGGCAAAATTGACATTGCCGGGGAAGCCCATGGCGCCATCAGGGGAGAAATGGGTGAAGCGCACCGCATTGTTGGCGCTGTCGGCCTGCCCCTGCCAGACCTGGCGCCCGAGGCCTTCGTCGCCGCCATGCAATTGCAGCTCGCCGGCATTGGGCGGCAGCTTGTAGGTCACCCCATCGAGGGTGAAGCTGGCATTGGAAATGCGGTTGGCGACGCGCCCGGCCAGCGAGCCGAAATGCGGGCTATGAGCGGGATAGGCGTCAAACGTCTCGAAACCGAGCACCACCGAGCGCTCGCCGCCGGAAACCGGCACGCGCCAGTCGCGCACCGCCACGCCATAGCCGATGATATCGACCGAGACGCCGCTGTCGCTGACGAGGCGGAACTGGTCGACCCGCTGTCCCCGATGTTCGCCAAAGGTTGAAACCGCGATTGCCATGATCGTCCCCATCCCTGTTGCGGGCGGAGCATTAGCGCTATTTGGGTACGTACCGCAACGCCGCACTTGACCTTTGGATCGGCCGCACCAATCGTGCAGCGGAGGGTAATTGGCCTTGGGACGAAGAACTTGACCGAAGAAACGATCAGGCGGCGGGCGACGGTCCACGACGTGGCGCGTGCAGCGGGCGTGTCGCTGGCCACGGTCGACCGCGTCCTCAATGGCCGCCCCGGCGTGCGCGCCGTGACCGCCGAAAAGGTGGAGCAGGCCATTGCCAGCCTGGGCTTCTCGCGTGATCTCAATGCCTCGCTGATGGCGCGCTCGCGTGACCTTTCGGTGGTCTTCTTCATTCCCGACGGCTCCAACGAATTCATGGACAGCCTCGCCGAGGCGGTGCGCCGGCGCTCGCCCCTGGCCCTGGCCGACCGCATGCATCTGAGCATGCGCCGGGTGCGCGCCCTTGACGCCACCGCACTCGCCTCCGGGCTGGACGCGCTCGATCCGCGCCAATACGATTGCGCCGTGGTGGTTTCGAGCGACGAACCACAAGTCCTTGCCGCCATCGAATCGGCCCATCGCCGCGGAATTGCGGTCATGACGCTGGTGTCCGATCTGCCGCAATCGGCCCGCCGCAACTTCATCGGCATCGACAATGTCGCCGCCGGGCGCACCGCAGCCTCACTCATGGGCCGCTTTCTGCCCCAGGGGGGCAAGGTGGCGGTGGTCGCCGGTTCGCTGCATCTGCGCGACCACGCCGAGCGGCTCGAGGGTTTCCGGGCGGCCCTGGCGGCCGAGTTCCCCGCCATTGCCGTGATCGGCCCCGTGGAAGGGCATGACGAGCGCACGGAAACGGCGCAGATCGTTTCGCACCTGCTCGCCGAGCACGCCAACCTTGCGGGCCTCTACAATCTGGGCGCCGGCAATACCGGGCTCGTTTCAGCCATCGAGTCCTCCGGTCGTCGCGGCACGCTGCGGGTCATCGCCCATGAGCTGACGGCGCCGACGCGGGCCGGCCTCAGGAGCGGCGCCATCGATGTCGTGCTCGACCAGAATCCGGATGGCGAAATCCGCGAGGCCATTTCCGCCGCAAGGGCCCTGGCGCTCGATGCCACGCGCATGCCCGTGACAGATCCCATTGAAATTGGGATTTTCCTGCGCGACAATCTCAGGTAAGAAGCACGCCAATCTTGAAATCGGCGTGGCCCCGAAGGGGTGGGAGGACGTTCGGATGATTTGGTTTCCTGTGCATGAGGTACGTGCCTCATGACTTTTCTCGGCATTGATATCGGCACGTCCGGCGTCAAGGCGCTGTTGATCGACGAGGCCGGCCGCGCGCTGGGCGAGGCCTCGGCCCCGGCCGTGGAGCCGGTGCGTCCACACCCCGGCTGGTCCGAGCAGAACCCCTCCGACTGGTGGACGGCCACGCTCAATGCGGTGGACAGGCTCAAAGAGAACCATGCCGCGCAACTGGCCGCCGTCAAGGGTATCGGCCTTTCCGGTCACATGCATGGGGCAACGCTCCTGGGCGAGAATGACGACGTGCTGCGCCCCTGCATCCTCTGGAATGACGGACGTTCGGCGGCCGAATGCCTCGAGATGGAAGATCGCCTGCCATCGCTGCGTACCATTGCCGGCAATATCGCCATGCCGGGTTTCACCGCCCCCAAGATCGCCTGGGTCCGCAAGCACGAACCCGACATCTACGCCCGCATCCGCAAGGTGCTGCTGCCCAAGGCCTATGTCCGCCTGCTGCTGACCGGCGAACATGTCGAGGACATGTCCGACGCGGCCGGCACGCTCTGGCTCGATGTGCAGAAGCGTGACTGGTCCGATGCCCTGCTCGGCGTCACCGGCCTCACCCGCGATCACATGCCGCGCCTTGTCGAAGGCTCGGCCGTGTCGGCCCAATTGAAGCCTGATCTCATGTCCCGCTGGGGCATGTGGGGGACTGTCGTCGTCGCCGGTGGCGCCGGCGACAATGCGGCTTCTGCCTGCGGCATCGGCGCCATCCGGCCCGGCGAGGGCTTTGTCTCGCTCGGCACGTCGGGCGTGCTCTTCGTGTCGAACGAAAAGTTCAGCCCCAATACCGAGGGAGCGGTGCACGCCTTCTGCCACGCCATTCCCGATACCTGGCACCAGATGGGCGTCATTCTCTCGGCCACCGATTCGCTCAACTGGCTGTCGCGCATTTCTGGCAAGAAGCAGGCCGAGCTTTCGGGCGAGGCCGAAGCGCAGTTCAGGGGGCCGGGCGAAGCCATCTTCCTGCCCTATCTTTCGGGCGAGCGCACCCCGCACAACAATGCCGGGGCCCGCGGTTCCTTTGTGGGGCTCAGCCAATCCACCGATTCCGCGCAGCTCGCCCAGGCCGTCATGGAAGGCGTGACCTTTGCCATGCGCGACTGCCAGCGCGTCCTGGCCGATGCCGGCACCTCCATCAATCGCCTTCTGGCGGTCGGGGGCGGCAGCAAGTCGGCGCTCTGGCTCAGGATGCTGGCCACCAATCTCGACATGGAGATCGCCCTGCCCGAGGACGGCGATTTCGGCGGCGCGCTGGGCGCGGCCCGGCTCGGCCTTTGCGCCGCCACCGGCGCCAGCCCGGCCGAGGTCATGACCATGCCGCCTGTAAAGACCACCATCGCGCCCGACGACAAGCTGTCGGCCGCCTATTCCGACCAATATGCGCGCTACCGCGCCCTTTACCCCGCCATCGAGGAGGCACGTTCGTGACCGATTTTTTCAAAGGCATTTCGCCGGTGAAGTATGAAGGTGCCAACAGCACCAACCCGCTCGCCTATCGCCACTACAACAAGGACGAGATCGTCCTGGGCAAGCGGATGGAAGACCACATCCGTCCCGGCGTCGCCTACTGGCACACCTTCGCCTGGGAAGGCGGCGACCCGTTTGGCGGCCGCACCTTCGACCGGCCGTGGTTCGACAAGGGCATGGACGGTGCCCGTCTCAAGGCCGACGTGGCCTTCGAACTGTTCGACCTGCTCGACATGCCGTTCTTCTGCTTCCACGATGCCGACATCGCCCCCGAAGGCGCGACGCTGGCCGAAAGCAACCGCAATGTGCGCGCCATCGGCGAGATCTTTGCCCGCAAGATGGAAACCAGCCGCACCAAGCTGCTCTGGGGCACGGCGAACCTCTTCTCCAACCGCCGCTACATGGCCGGCGCCGCCACCAATCCCGATCCGGAAGTCTTCGCCTATGCCGCCGGCCAGGTGAAGAATGTGCTGGAGCTGACCCACGAGCTCGGCGGCGCCAACTATGTGCTCTGGGGCGGCCGCGAGGGCTATGAAACCCTTCTCAATACCAAGATCGGCCAGGAACAGGACCAGATGGGCCGCTTCCTCACCATGGTGATCGAGCATGCCGAGAAGATCGGCTACAAGGGCCAGATCCTGATCGAGCCCAAGCCGCAGGAACCGAGCAAGCACCAGTATGACTTCGACGTCGCCACGGTCTATGGCTTCCTCAAGAAGTACGGCCTCGAAACCAAGGTGAAGTGCAATATCGAGGTCGGCCACGCCTTCCTCGCCAACCACTCCTTCGAGCACGAACTGGCGCTGGCCGCATCGCTGGGCATCCTCGGCTCGGTCGACGCCAATCGCAACGACCTGCAGTCGGGCTGGGATACCGACCAGTTCCCCAACAGCGTGCCGGAAACCACGCTGGCCTTCTACCAGATCCTCAAGGCCGGTGGTCTTGGTTCGGGCGGCTGGAACTTCGACGCCAAGGTGCGGCGCCAGTCGATCGATCCAGCTGACCTGCTGCATGGCCATATCGGCGGCCTCGACGTGCTCGCCCGCTCGCTCAAGGCCGCAGCGGCGATCATCGAGGACGGCACCTATGACAAGGTGGTGGACGCCCGCTATGCCGGCTGGCAGCAGGGCTTGGGCAAGGACATCCTGGACGGCAAGCTCTCGCTCGCCGACCTGGCCGCCAGGGTCGATGCCGAAAACATCAACCCGCAGCCCAAGTCGGGCCAGCAGGAATATCTCGAAAACCTGATCAACCGGTTTGTTTGATGATCAGGGCGGTCGAGGCCGGGGACCGGGCGGCGTGGACGCAATTGTGGAAGGACTATCTGGCCTTCTACGAAACCGTTCTGCCCCAAGAGATCTATGCCTCCACCTGGTCTCGCCTTCTCGATCCCGCTGAACCCACCTGGGGCGCCCTGGCGCTCCAGGATGGCGAGCCGGTCGGCCTGGTCCACTGGATTTTTCATCGCAGCAACTGGACGATCGCTGACGCCTGCTATCTCCAGGACCTCTTCGTCGCGCCCGAAGGCCGTGGCCTGGGCCTCGGTAGCGCCCTGATCGACCATGTCGCCGCCGACGCCAGGGCGAAGGGGAGCGCGCGGGTCCATTGGCTCACGCATGAAACCAACACCACGGCACGCGCCCTCTACGACAAAGTCTCGCAGCGTTCGGGCTTCATTCAATACCGGCGGAACCTGCCGGCCTCCTAGGACACCGTCATGCCCCAACTGACAAATCCCATTCTTCCCGGCTTCAATCCGGACCCGTCCATTCTTCGCGTCGGCGACGATTATTACATCGCCACCTCCACCTTCGAGTGGTTCCCGGGCGTGCAGATCCATCATTCGAGGGACCTCGCCAACTGGGAGCTGATCACTCGTCCGCTCACCCGCAAGAGCCAGCTCGACATGCGCGGCGATCCGGATTCCTGTGGTATCTGGGCGCCCTGCCTCACCCATGACGGGGAAAAGTTCTGGCTGGTCTATACCGACGTCAAGCGCAAGGACGGCTCGTTCAAGGATGCCCACAATTACATCGTCTGGGCAGACCGGATTGAGGGCCCCTGGTCCGACCCGATCTATGTCAATTCCTCGGGCTTCGACCCGTCGCTGTTCCATGACGACGACGGCAAGAAGTGGTTCGTCAACATTCTCTGGGACCATCGTCGCCGCCCCCTGCTGTTCGCGGGCATTGCGCTGCAGCAGTTCGATCCCGTCGCCGGCAAGCTGGTTGGCCCGATCACCAATATCTACCAGGGCACCAACCTCAAGCTGGTCGAAGGTCCGCATCTCTACAAGCGGAACGGTTGGTATTATCTGCTGACCGCCGAGGGCGGCACGGCCTATGACCATGCCTGCACCTTTGCCCGCTCGCGCACCATTGACGGGCAGTACGAAACCCATCCCGACAAGCACATCCTCACATCCAAGGATGCGCCGCTGGCGCCGCTGCAGCGCGCCGGCCATGGCGACATCGTTGAGACCCCCGATGGCAAGACTTATCTCGTGCATCTGACCGGCCGCCCGACCACCCAGGAACGCCGCTGTGTCCTCGGCCGCGAAACCGCGATCCAGGAAGCCTATTGGGGCGAGGACGACTGGCTCTATGTCAAGAACGGGCCGGTCCCGTCGCTCCATGTCGAAGTGCCCGGCACGCGCGACGAGGCCAAATACTGGGCCGAACAGCGCTATACGTTCGAAAACGGCCTGCCCATCGACTTCCAGTGGCTGCGCACGCCCGACACCGGCCGGATCTTCAAGACCGAAGGCGGCAAGCTGACCCTGTTCGGGCGCGAAAGCATCGGCTCCTGGTTCGAGCAGGCGCTGGTCGCCCGCCGCCAGCAGCACTTTTCCTATGATGCCGAGACCGTGGTGGATTTTGCCGCCACCGACGAGCGCACCATGGCGGGGCTGACGGCCTATTACAGCCGCTACAACTTCTTCTACCTGGCGGTCACCGCCCATTCGGATGGCCAGCGCGAACTGCTGATCATGAATTCGGAAAAGAGCTGGCCGGATGGAAACCTCACCTTCCCCGCCGCGCCGGTGCAGATTCCCAATGCGGGCAAGGTCCGGCTGGCTTTGACCATTCGCGGCAAGGCGCTGCAATTCTTCTATGCCCTCGAAGGGCAGGAGCTGCAGAAGATCGGGCCGGTCTTCGATGCCTCGCTGCTGTCGGACGAATGCGGTGGTCACCAGGCGCATGGCAGTTTTACCGGCGCCTTTGTCGGCGTGGCCGCCCACGACCTCAACGGCACGGCGAGCCCCGCCCATTTCGACTACTTCACCTATCGGCCCCAGCACGATCCCTCCGATCGCTACGAGGTCGATGCGCTGGTCAAGGGCCACGGCTACGGGGCCTGATCAAAAATCCACGAGCCGGGGGCGACAGCTCCCGGTTTGAGGCCTATTATGGCGCCATAGTGGTCGCAGGTTCTGCGTCACGCGCCGGTCATGCGCCTTTCGCAAGTGTCTTGCGACCTCCTTTGTGGAGGAGTGCTCAATATGGCCCGATTGCACATCATGGCTGGTGCCGGCGAGAAGCTGGACATGCCGGCGATCCGCCAGATTACCCTGTCCGACCTGGGCGACGTCCTGAGGCGTGGCGCGGCCGATTTCTGGGCCAAGCCCAGCCACTATGTCCTGCTCATGCTGATCTATCCCATGATCGGCATCGTGCTTACGGTGTGGATGAACGGCTGGCATACCTGGACCCTGCTCTATCCGCTGATCGGCGGCTTTGCCCTGATCGGCCCGATTGCCGCCCTGCCGCTCTACGAAGTGTCGCGGCGGCTCGAAATGGGCGAAAATCCCACCTGGCGCGATGCCATGGGCGTGCTCAAGTCGCCCGCCATTGGCAGCATATTGGCCGTGGGGGCCATGCTCTTCGTGCTGTTCACCCTCTGGCTCACCAGCGCCCAGGCGCTCTACGAGGGCATTTTCGGCGCCTCGCCGCCGCGCACGCTCGATGGCCTCGTCAACCAGGTCCTGACCCAGCCCGGGGGCATGACGCTGATCGCCGCGGGCACCGGCCTCGGCGCGCTCTTCGCCTTCGTCGTGCTCTGCACCACGGTCATCGCCTTCCCGCTGCTGCTCGATCGCGATGTCGGCGCTTATGTCGCCGTGGAAACCTCGTTCCGCGCCGTCATGTACAATCGCGTGCCGCTCTTTGCCTGGGGCGTCATTGTCGGTGCGGGCCTGTTCCTCGCGTCGCTGCCGCTCTTCGTCGGTCTGGCCGTGGTCCTGCCGATCTTCGGCCATGCCACCTGGCACCTTTATCGCAAGCTGGTGGAGCCGATCTCGCTGATCAGGGGGCAGTGAGGCCGGCGTCCAAGCAGCTGGGCAAACTGCCCATCTGCCGGTTGGTTTTTCACCGCGAACCGCCTAAGGTCCGGGTTCTTTCTTGAGCCCGGACTGCCCCGCGCCCCATGGACCAGACCCAATTCGAGGCCGAAGCCGGCCCCGCATCTGCGGCGCTCACGCCGATGATGGCCCAGTATTTCGAGATCAAGGCGGTCAATCCCGGCTATTTGCTGTTCTATCGCATGGGTGACTTCTACGAGCTGTTCTTCGAGGACGCCGAGATCGCCAGCGCTGCCCTCGGCATCGTGCTCACCAAGCGCGGCAAGCATCTGGGCGAGGATATCGGCATGTGCGGCGTGCCCATCCATGCCGCCAATGACTATCTCAACAAACTCATCAAGCTTGGCCACCGCGTCGCCATCTGCGAACAGATGGAAGACCCGGCCGAGGCCAAGAAGCGCGGGTCCAAATCGGTGGTGCGGCGCGACGTGGTGCGTCTCGTTACCCCCGGCACCTTGACCGAGGACGATCATCTCGATGCCCGCTCCGCCAATTACCTCGCGGCCCTTTCCATGGTCCGTCATGGCGAGACCGATTTTGCCCTCGCCTGGGCCGATATCTCCACCGGCGAGACCTTCGTTTCCGATCTTGCTGCCGAGCAATTGGGCGACGAATTGGCGCGCATTGCCCCGGCCGAACTGCTGCTGACCGACGCCGCCCGCGCCGCGCTGGTCGAGCGACACCTTTTCGCCCCCGCCTGGGCCAGTATCGCCACCGCGATCAAGCCCGAACTGGCCGACAGTGAAAGGGCCTTGCCCGTGCTGCGGCAGGCCTTCGACACCGACAGCTTCGACCCCAGCGCCCTCAGCCGGGCCGCGCGCGCCGCGCTCGGGGCCTTGGTCGCCTATGTCGGGGAAAGCCAGAAGGGCCGCACGGCGCCGCTGCGTCCGCCGCTCAGCAATGGGGCCGGGACGGTCATGGCCATCGACGCGGCCACCCGGTCTTCGCTTGAAATCCTGGTCACGCAGCGCGGCCAGGCCAGGGGCTCGCTGCGCCAATCCATCGACCTGACGGTCACCGCGCCCGGCGCCCGCCTCCTGGCCAATCGCCTTGCGGCGCCCCTGCGGGATGCGAAGGCGATCAACGAGCGGCTCGACGCGGTGGCGCGCCTCGTCGACGACACCTTGCTCCGCGGCCGGTTGCGGCAGGAGCTGAAGAGCGCCCCGGACCTCGCCCGTGCCCTCTCCCGCCTGGCGCTCGAACGCGGCGGCCCGCGCGACCTTGCTGCCATCGGCAAGGCCGTTGCGGCGGCGCTGGACCTGGCCGGTCACCTGTCCCGGCAGCCCGACCTGCCGCCGGTGCTGGCCCGGCTTGCCGCCACGCTTGGCGCGGCGCCCCAGAAACTGGCCAGGGAACTCGCAGCAGCCCTCGATGACGAGCTGCCGCTCCTCTCTCGCGATGGTGGGTTCGTGCGGCCCGGCTATCTGGCCCGGCTCGATGAAGAACGGGCGCTGGGCCGCGAGACCCGCGCCGTTGTCGCCGCCCTCCAGGCACGGCTGATGGACGAAACCGATGTGCGGTCTTTAAAGATCAAGCACAATGGCGTGCTCGGCTACTTTGTCGAAGTTCCGGCGGGCCACGGCCAGAAACTGCTCGAGCCGCCGCATCGCGAGACCTTCATCCATCGCCAGACGCTGGCCAATGCCATGCGCTTCACCACGACCGAACTGGCCGAGCTGGAAGGCCGCATTGCCCAGGCGCAGGGCGCGGCGCTGGACCTTGAGCTTGAAATCTTTGCGCGCCTGCGCCGGGCGGTGCTCGACCTGACCGCGTCGCTGCAGGGCCTTGCCGATGCCCTGGCCGAACTCGACGTCACCGCCGCTCTCGCCGAAGTGTCCGCGACGCGCTTCTATTGCCGGCCGCAGGTCGATGACAGCCTTGCTTTCGCCATTTCCGGCGGGCGTCATCCGGTCGTGGAACTGATGGTCAAGGCCGAAGGCCAGTCTTTTGTCGCCAATGACGCCGACCTCTCGGGCAGCGACGAGCGGGGGGGTGGCGCTCTGTGGCTGGTCACCGGCCCCAATATGGGCGGTAAATCCACCTTCCTGCGGCAGAATGCGCTCATCGCCATCATGGCGCAGATGGGTTGTTTCGTGCCCGCCGACGCAGCCCATATCGGCGTCGTCGATCGCCTGTTTTCCCGCGTCGGCGCCAGCGACGACATTGCCCATGGCCGCTCGACCTTCATGGTCGAAATGGTCGAAACCGCCGCCATTCTCAATCGGGCCACCCGTCGCAGCCTGGTTGTCCTTGATGAGATCGGTCGCGGCACCGCCACTTTCGATGGCCTTTCCATCGCCTGGGCCGCCGTCGAGGCTCTGCACGAGACCACCGGCTGCCGGGCGCTGTTCGCGACCCACTTCCACGAATTGACCAGTCTCGCCAAGACCTTGAGCCGGGTCAGCAATGTCACCATGAAGGTGCGCGAATGGGAGGGCGAGGTCGTGTTCCTGCACGAAGTCGGCCCCGGCGCGGCCGATCGCTCCTATGGTATCCAGGTGGCGCGGCTCGCCGGTCTGCCGGAGCCGGTGATTGCGCGCGCCAAGCAGGTGCTCGACGTGCTCGAGCAGCGTTCGGCCGGGACGGCGTCTTCCAAGCAGAAGGCCAGCGTGCTAGACGATCTGCCGCTCTTTGCCCATCAGCCTGCCCCCGCCCCCAAGGGTAAGGACCCCGTTTACGAAGCGCTCGATATGATGCGTCCCGACGAGATGACGCCGCGTGAGGCCATCGAGACCCTTTACCAGTTGAAGAAAATCCGTGATGACGCTCGCCGAAGCTGAGGCCAGGCCGAAAAAGGCGCAGTTCGCGCTCAAGACTGCCGACGTCCTCATGGCCGAATTCGACACCCTTCTGGGGGAAGAGCCGGCCCGTTCCCAGACGGCCCGCGCCGCGGTCCTCGCCCATATCCGCAAGACCCTGGCCGAGGCGCGCAAGAGCGCCGAAGCCGAGCTGCTCGCCACCGGCAAGGGCACGCGCTGCGCGCAGAACCTGTGTGCCGCCCAGGACGAGATCATCACCGCTGTCCACCGCTTCGCCACCACCAAAGTCTATCCGCTCGACAACCCCTCCGGCGCCGAGACCATCGCCCTCTCGGCTGTCGGCGGCTATGGCCGGGGCACGCTGGCGCCGGGCTCTGACATCGACCTCCTCTTCATCCTCCCCTACAAGCAGACGCCTTGGGGTGAGCAAGTCACCGAATATATCCTCTACATGCTCTGGGACCTCGGGCAGAAGGTCGGCCATGCCGTGCGCTCCGTTGATGAGTGTATCCGCATGGCCCGCGCCGACATGACCGTCCGCACGGCGACGCTCGAGGCGCGCTACCTCACCGGCGACAAGGCCCTTTACGGGCAGCTGGTGCATCGGTTCGAGACCGAGATCATGCCCCGCACCGGCCCCGAATTCATCGCTGCCAAGATGGCCGAGCGGGACGAGCGTCACAAGCAGATGGGCAATACCCGCTATGTGGTCGAGCCCAATATTAAGGACGGCAAGGGGGGCTTGAGAGACCTCAATACCCTGTTCTGGATCGGCAAATATTTCTACCAGGTGCGCACCAGCAATGACCTCGTCGACAAGGGCGTGTTGAGCGGCGCCGAGAACCGGCTCTTCGCCCGCGCCGAGGATTTTCTCTGGGCGGTGCGCTGCCATCTCCATTTCATCACTGGGCGTGCCGATGAGAAACTGACCTTTGACGTCCAGCCCGAAATCGCCCATCGCATGGGCTATGCCGAGCGCCTGGGCATGCTGGGGGTCGAGCGCTTCATGAAGCGCTATTTCCTCGTTGCCAAGGATGTGGGGGACCTGACCCGCATCATCTGTGCCAGCCTCGAATTCCACCACGCCAAGGACATGGACCTGGTCGGAAGGGTGCTGGCGCCCTTCCGCTCGGGCAAGACCAGGATCAAGGGCGAGACCGCCTTCGTCGTCGACACCGGCAGGCTCAACATCGCCGCCCCCGACGTCTTCGAAAAGGACCCGGTCAATCTCATCCGCGCCTTCATGGTGGCGGGCCGCGAGGAACTGCTGTTTCACCCCGACGCCATCAAGGTGATCCGCGACAGCCTGCGGCTGATCGACAACCGCCTCAGGCACGACCCCAAGGCCAACGCGCATTTCCTGACCATCCTGACCAGCCCGCTCTATGTCGAGCGCATCCTGCGGCAGATGAACGAAAGCGGCGTTCTGGGCAAGTTCGTGCCCGATTTCGGCAAGATCGTCGCCCTGATGCAGTTCAACATGTACCACCACTATACGGTGGACGAGCACCTGATCCGCTCGGTCGGCGTCATGGCGGAGATCGCCAATGGCGGCCTCAGGAACGAGCTGCCGCTGACCCATGAGCTGCTGCCCCAGCTCAACGACACGCGCCTGCTCTATGTGGCCCTGTTCCTCCACGACATCGCCAAGGGCCGGCCCGAGGATCATTCCATTGCCGGCGCCCGCATCGCCCGAAAGCTCTGCCCCCGCTTTGGCCTCACCGAGGCCGAGACCGATACGGTCGCCTGGCTGATCGAATATCACCTCTTGATGAGCGAGATCGCCCAGGCCCGCGATATCCAGGATCCCGAGACCGCCAAGAGCTTTGCCGACGTGGTGCAATCGCCGCAGCGCCTCGCTTTGCTGATGATCCTCACTGCCTGCGACATCCGCGCCGTGGGCCCGGGCACCTGGACCGGCTGGAAGGGCTCGCTCTTGCGCGCCCTCTACTATGCCACCGAGCCGCTGCTGTCGGGCGGCCACAGCCAGGTCAGCCAGTCCGATCGCGTCAATGCCGCGCGCCAGGCCCTGGCTTCGGCCCTCTCCAACTGGCCCCCGGCCGATGTGGAAGCCTATTCGGCCCGCCACTATGATCACTATTGGCTGCGCGCCGAACCTGAATTGCAGGTCGAGCACGCCAAGATGATCCGCAATGCCGACACGACCGACCAGCCCTTTGCCGGCTCGATCAAGGTCAAGGCCTTCGAGGGCATTACCGAGGTCAGCTTCTATACGCCCGACCACCCGCGCCTGCTCTCGCTCATCGCCGGTGCCTGCACCATGCAGGACGCGTCCATTATCGGGGCGCAGATCTTTTCCACCCGCGACGGCCGCGCCATCGACACCTTCCGTTTGAAACGCGCCTTCACCTCCGACGAGGATGAAAAGGTCCGCGCCACCCGCATTGTCGATACGGTGAAGCAACTCCTGCAAGGCAAGCGCCAGGTGCTGATCGATCTGGGCAAGGAATCGCGCCACAATAAGCGCTTGCGGCCCTTCACCCTGCCCGCGCAGGTCTCGGTCAGTAACGCCATTTCGGAAAAGTTCACGGTCATCGAGGTCTCGGGCCTCGACCGCATCGGTCTTCTCTATGCGCTGACCCGCGAAATCTCTGATCTCTCGCTCACCATCGGCTCGGCCCATATCGGCACCTATGGCGAAAAGGCCGTCGACGTCTTCTACGTCACCGACCTCACCGGCCAGAAGATCCACGTCAAGGCGCGCCAGAAGAAGATCCACGACGCGCTGATGGGCGTGTTCCAGCGGCCCACCGAAGACAGGAAGGTAGTCAATGGGTGAGGTGTTGTGGGAGCCGCGAACTCGGCGTGCGTGGCCCCACCCCACCCTCAATCCCTCCCCATCAAGGGGAGGGAGGCGCAGGGCTGAGGCGCCGGAGTTCATCGCCTCCCTCCCCCTTGTGGGGAGGGTAGCGCAGCTCGGCCGGATGGCCGTAGCGAAGCTAGGGTGGGGGTGCGCGACCCCATGAGCCTCTTCCGCAATTTCGTCTCGGTCGGGTCGCTGACCCTTCTGAGCCGCCTCGCCGGCTTTGTCCGCGATGCGCTGATGGCCGCTGTGCTCGGCACCGGCCCGGCCGCCGACGCCTTCTTTGCGGCCTTCCGCTTTCCCAACCTGTTCCGGCGCCTCTTTGCCGAAGGCGCCTTCAACACCGCCTTCGTTCCCATGTTTTCCGGCGCCCTCGAGCGCGAGGGTGAGGACGGAGCAAAACTACTCGCCGCGCGCATCATGAGCTGGCTGGTGGTCATGCTGGTGATTGTCACCGTGCTGGCCGAGCTCTTCATGCCGCAGGTCATGCTGGCTTTCGTGCCCGGCTTTGTCGACGACAGGGAAAAGCTCGACCTGACCGTGCTGCTGACACGGATCATGTTCCCGTACCTCGCCTGCATGTCGCTGATGGCCGCCTATGGCGCCATCCTCAATACGCTGGGAAGGTTTTTTGCGGCGGCCTTTGCGCCGGTCCTGCTCAACCTCGTCAACATCGCCATGCTGGTGCCGCTGGCCACCATCTGGGTGCAGGATCCAGCATCGGCCACCATCTGGGTGGCCATTGCCACAATGGGCGGCGGCATTGCCCAACTAGTGCTGGTCTGGGCCGCCATCGAACGCGCCGGCTTCCGCCCGAGCTTCCGCCTGCCGCGCTTTGATGCCGAGGTGCGGCGCTTCTGGGTCCTCGCCGTTCCGGCCATCCTGGCCGGCGGCATTACCCAGATCAACATCTTCGTCGGCACCATCATCGCCTCGGGCGCCGACAATGCCATTTCCGTCCTCTCCTATGCCGACCGGCTCTACCAGCTGCCTTTGGGGATCATCGGCATTGCCATCGGCACCGTGCTGTTGCCCGAACTCAGCCGACATTTGAAGGGCGGTCGCGATATCGAGGCGCGGCAGAGCCAGGACCAGGCGCTGTTCGTCTCCATGCTGCTCACCATGCCCGCCGCCGTGGCCTTGGTGGCGCTTGCTGAGCCGATCGTGCGGGTTCTCTTTGAGCGCGGCGCCTTCGATGCCCTGGCCACCAACCAGACCGCCGAGGCGCTAGTGGCCTTTTCAGCCGGCCTGCCGGCCTATGTGCTCATTCGCGTGCTGCAGCCGGGCTTCTTTGCCCGCGAGGATACGGTGACGCCGACGCTTTTCGCCGGGGTGAGCGTTGCGGCCAATATCGGAATTTCGCTCTGGCTGTTCCCCAGCCTCCTCCATGTCGGCATCGCCATTGCCACCGCCGCCTCGTCCTGGCTCAATGTGGTGATGCTGGCGACGACGCTCGCCCTGCGCGGGCATTTTCGGCTGACCTGGCCGCAATGGCGGGCGCAACTGGCCATCCTCCTCATCAGCCTTGTCATGGGCGGCGCGCTCTGGCTCCTGGCCGATCAGGGTGCGGGGCACCTGGTCTCAGGCGTGCCGCTCTGGCGGCAAGCGGGGGTGCTGGCCCTGCTCATCGCCTTTGGCATCCTCATCTATTTCACCCTGATCCACGTCTCGGGAACGCAAAACCTGCGGACGCTTCTGCGCCGGCTGCGCCGGCGCGGGTGACGGTTCCCATAACGGCCCCGTCCGTATAGAAGGGGCGCCTGATTTCTGTCTTGGTAGTGAAGGGCATCATGACGTTCAGCCCCCGCGTCTTTTCCGGCATCCAGCCTTCGGGCGACCTGCATCTGGGCAATTATCTCGGCGCCATCCGCCGCTTCGTGCCGCTCCAGGATACGCATGAGACCATCTATTGCGTGGTCGACATGCATGCCATCACGGTCTGGCAGGAGCCCGATGCCCTCAGGCGTGCCACCCGCGAAGTCGCGGCCGCCTTCATTGCCGCCGGCATCGACCCCAAGCGCTCCATCATCTTCAACCAGTCCCAGGTCGTCCAGCATGCCGAGCTGGCCTGGGTGTTCAACTGCGTGGCGCGCATGGGCTGGATGAGCCGCATGACCCAGTTCAAGGACAAGGCCGGCAAGAACAGCGAAAACGTGTCGCTGGGCCTGTTCGCCTATCCCTCGCTGATGGCAGCCGACATCCTGCTCTACAAGGCGACCCACGTGCCTGTGGGCGACGACCAGAAGCAGCATTTGGAACTGACACGCGACATCGCCGCCAAGTTCAACAATGACTATGCCGCCTCCATCGCCGCACAGGGCGTCGCGACCGTCGAGGGCCAGTTCTTCCCCATTACCGAGCCGCTGATCGCCGGGCCTGCCACCCGCATCATGTCCCTGCGCGACGGCACCAAGAAGATGAGCAAGTCGGACCCCTCCGACCAGTCGCGCATTTCCCTGCTCGACGATGCCGATGCCATCGCCAAGAAGATCAAGAAGGCGACGACCGACCCGGCCGAGCTGCCGCATGCCGTCGAAGGTCTCGCCAGCCGCCCCGAGGCGGACAATCTGGTCGGCATCTATGCGGCGTTGTCCGACAAGACCAAGGACGAAGTCCTTGCCGAGTTCGGCGGGCAGGGCTGGGGCAAGTTCAAGCCGGCCCTGGCCGATCTTGCCGTGGCGGTCCTTGCGCCCATGGCCGAGGAAATGCGCCGCCTGCTCGATGATCCGGAAACCATCGACGCCGTGTTGCGCGATGGGGGCGGACGCGCCGGTGTCATTGCCGAAGAGACAATGAAAGAGGTTCGCTCTATCATTGGCTTCATCCGCTAACCTCCGCGCCAGGGAGATGCCTTTGGTTTCTCAGGTCGAATACAAGCGAAAATTCCTCGTCGTTATTGACGAAACCGAGGAATGCGATCGCGCCCTTACCTTTGCCGCCTGGCGCGTCAAGCGTACCGGCGGCACCGTGGTGCTGATGACGGTGATCCCGCAGCCCGAATTCATTGGCCTCGGGGTCGAGGACGTGCTGCGGGCCGAGGCGGTCGAAGAGGCCGAGCGCAATCTCGACCTGCGCCTGGCCAAGATCAGGGAAATCGGTGACGTGCGGGCCGAGTCCGTGGTCCGTGAAGGTAATGCGCCCGAACAGATCGAGCGCGTCATCGACAAGGATCACGACATTGCCATCCTGGTCCTGGCCGCCTCAAAATCGCCGGACGGACCGGGCCCCCTGGTGACGCATTTCGCCGCCCGCGCCAATGTCCTGCCCATTCCGCTGACCATCGTCCCCGGCCGCATGAACGACGAAGAGATTATTGCTATCTGCTAGCCGGCCCGCTGCGCGGGCAAAATCGGTCCGGCGGACCGATTTTAGGCTAGCAGGCCAGGAGACTTCGAGCCGCGCCCGGAGGCAAATTCGGTCCGGTGGACCGAATTTAGGTGAGAAGGCCGCAAGACCTACGGTCGCGCGGCAGGTCGAATGGCAGAGCGCCACTGCTCTCCGTGCTAGGCGCGTCCCCAAGCATGCCCGCCTCTGGCACAAAACTTGCCTCATGCTCAAAATTGAGTCATGGTCCGCTCGGGAAGCAGCCGCTCGCGGCTGAAAATGCTGGTTTTGCAAGGGCCTTTAACGCATGGCGCTGTCGCCACGGCTGGAGTTTCGTCAGTCTCAGACCCTGACCCTGACACCACAGTTGATGCAGTCCATCCGGCTGCTGCAGCTCAGCCACCTTGAACTCAACGACTTCGTCGACACCGAATTGCTGCGCAATCCCTTGCTCGAGCGTGAGGAAGGCGGCAACGACGAGGCTGCGTCCGCCGAACTCGAGCGCGTTCCGGTCGAGATGAGTGCCTATGAGGACACCGTCACCTCGGGTGAGCGCACCAAGGATGCCGCCGAAATCGCCGAGGGCTATGACACGGCGGTGGAAAATGTCTTTCCCGATGCCGGTCCGGCCGAGCAGGCCCTGGTTTCGGGCCCCGACCGCAATGGCAGTTTCGAGGGCGGCGAGGCCCCCGATCTCGACCAGTTCATCGCCAGCCGCCCGCGCCTCTCCGATCATCTCGAGGCCCAGGCGCACATGCTGCTGCGCACGCCTGCCGATCGCCTGATTGCCCAGCACCTCATCGATGGGCTCAACGAAGCCGGCTATCTCGTGGTCGAGCTTGAGGCCATTGCCGACCTGCTGGGCGCCGAACTCCCCGATGTCGAGGCGGTGCTTGAAGTGCTCCAGACCTGCGACCCGGCCGGCATCTTTGCCCGTACTGTCGCCGAATGCCTCGCCATCCAGCTGCGCGAACGCGACCGGTTCGATCCGATCATGCAGAAGCTGATCGCCAACCTCGATCTTCTGGCCGAGCACAATATGCCGGCGCTATTGAAGGCCGTGGGCTGCGACCGCGAGGACCTGGCAGACATGCTGGCCGAGTTGCGCCTGCTCGACCCCAAGCCGGGGCTGGCCTTTGATTCCTCGCCGGTCGAGGCCGTCGTGCCGGACGTCTTCGTCCGCCCGGGCCCCGATGGGGGCTGGCAGATCGAGCTCAATACCGAGATTCTGCCGCGGGTCCTGGTCAATCGCGTCTACTATGCCACCGTCACCAAGAAGACCCGCGACGCGGCGGAGAAGAATTTCCTCAGCGATTGCCTGAACACCGCCAACTGGCTGACCAAGAGCCTCGACCAGCGGGCCCAGACCATTACCAAGGTCGCCGCCGAGATCGTGCGGCAGCAGGATGGCTTCCTCACCCATGGCGTCGCGCATCTCAAGCCCATGACTTTGAAAACCGTCGCCGAAGCCATCGACATGCATGAATCCACGGTCAGCCGGGTCACGTCGAACAAGTACATGGCCACGCCCCGCGGCCTTTATGAGATGAAATACTTCTTCACCACGGCCATCGCTTCGGCCGATGGCGGCGGCGATCATTCCGCTGAATCCGTGCGTCACCGCATCAAGCAGTTGATCGATGCCGAACCGGCCAACGACATTCTCTCCGATGACACCATTGCCGAAGTGCTGCGCAAGGAGCAGGGAATCGACGTCGCCCGCCGCACCGTCGCGAAATACCGCGAGGGCATGAACATCCCCTCCTCGGTGATCCGTCGGCGCCAAAAGAAGTCCTTCGAGTCAGCGGCGCGCAGCGCTTGAACTCCCCGACTGAACAAGCGTGATTCACGGCGTGCTAACGGTAAGTGGCAGGCTTGTGGCTGTCACCTGCTTATTCGCCCCCGTCCATTCAGTTGCGCATGGACAGGCTCCCTTTGCCGGGTCTAGCATCTCGATTGTCGACTTCCCACATCAGGGAGGTCGGCAGACGCAGATCCGGTAAAGCCGGGAGCGGCTTTTCGGAACTCTCGCGTCGTGCCCAACGACCGAAAGGAACAAGAGCCATGACCCTACGCGTATCGGGAAAGAACATGGATGTCGGCGATGCCCTGAGGGGCAAGGCGGAGGAGCACTTCGCCTCTGTTGTCGGAAAATACTTCGACGGCGGCTATGACGGACATCTCACCCTGACACCGGACGGCATCGGTTATCGCGCCGATTGCGTTGTGCACCTGGATTCGGGCGCCGTGCTGCAGGCCAGCGCCCAGGCCGGCGATGCCACCAGCGCTTTTGAAGTCATGGCGCTCAATATCGAAAAGCGTCTGCGCCGCTACAACCGCAAGCTCAAGCAGCACCGCAAGGGCAATGGCGTCAACGGCGTCGATGGCGTGACGGCCCAGTATACGGTCTTCGGAGCTTCGGACGAGGTGGACGAGTTGGACGAGGACTATGCGCCCCCGGTCATTGCCGAGACCACCAAAAGCCTCCGGCAGATGAGTGTCGAAGAGGCGGTGATGGAGCTCGATTTCTCTGGACAACAGGTCGTGATGTTCCGCCATGCTGGACATGGCGGCCTGAATGTGGTCTACCGCCGCGCAGATGGCAATATTGGCTGGATCGATCCGGCCCTGGGCGCCAATTGAACGGCGTGCCCGACGCCAAGACGCTGGGTAGATCCTAAGGCAGATTTATGGAATTGGCCGACATTCTGGCGGAGCATGCGGTGCTGACTTGCACCGGCGTGGTCAATAAACGTCAGCTCTTTGAAATTCTTGCGCAAAAGGCCGCAGAACTGACCGAATTTCCCGAGCAGCAGATCCTGGCGACCCTCATGGGCCGCGAGGAGCTGGGTTCGACCGGTCTGGGCAATGGCATTGCCATTCCTCATGGCAAGATCCAGGGCCTGAAGGGCGTCACGGCCGTCTTCGCCCGGCTCGATTCCCCCATCGACTTCGATTCCGTGGACGATCAGCCGGTGGATCTGGTGGTCATGCTCCTGGCCCCCGTGGGGGCCGGCGCCGACCATTTGAAGGCCCTGTCCCGCGTCGCCCGGCTGCTGCGCACCGAAGCGGTGACCGATAGCCTCCGCTCGGAAACCGATCCGCGGCGTCTGCATGCCATTCTGACCGCGCCGGTGGAAAGCACCTACGCGGCCTGATTTAATATGGCAGTCATCAAGCAAAAACCCCCGCAGCCGCGCTGCGGGGGTTTTGTCATTGCTTGGTCGGCCCGATGCTAGTGGAGGGTAGCGACCCCGATATTCTGGTCGCCCAGCCATTCGGTTACCGCTTCGGCGGTATCGGCCACCATCAGCGGCGTGCCATCGGCGGACATGACCAACTGGTATTGGGTGGCCCCGTCGAATTCGGCATCACTGATCATGGCCGAGAGCACCAGGCCCGAAACCGGCTTGATATAGGCCACCGCATCGCCGCCCAGCGCAGCGAATTGCGCGCGCGTCAGGTGCTTGAGCGGGTTGGCGTCATTGAGGGCGCCATCAGTATTGCGTTTGTCCATCATGGGTCGGCCCTTTCTTTGTTCTCTTCCTCACAAGGAGCGAATGTCGATCTGTCGGGCGATTTTGGGCGCCTTGGGGCGCTCAAGAGTAATAACGAGCATACCATGCCCCAGAGTTGCATCTTTGACTTCCATGCCATCGGCCAGAAGAAAGCTGCGCTGGAACTGGCGGGCCGCAATGCCGCGATGCAGGAAGTCCCGGCCCGGCTCGTCGGCCTGCCGGCCGCGCACCATGAGCTGGTTGTCTTCCACGCTGACCTCGAGATCGGTGCGGGCAAAACCCGCCACCGCAATCGAGATCAGGAACCTTTCGGCTCCGTTCTCGCCTACGGATCGCTCGATATTGTAAGGCGGATAGCCCTCGGCCGACCGGGCCAGCCGGTCGATGCGTTCCTCGAAACTGTCGAAGCCGAGGAGAAAGGGGGCCGAAAACACGGAAATACGCGACATCCTCATCCGTCCTTGAACATCAAGCAACGTTCGGCAGCCGACCCGATTGCAGTGGCATCGGCCGCCTGAGCAAGATATGGGTCAGGCCAGCCAAAGGTTCAAGCCACAGGGTGTCGCCATGTCCGGGACTGTCGCCATCGTCACTCCGGCCTATAGGGCCCAGGCCACTCTGGCGGCAACCGTCCGCAGCGTCCTCGACCAGAGCCATGCCGATTGGCAACACTGGATCGTCGCCGACGATGGTTTCGATTATGCTGCCTTCCTGGTTGAACAGGGGCTGAACGATTCCCGTCAGGTGTTTTTGACGAGCGGCGGCGTTGGCCGCGGCGCCTCGGTGACCCGCAATGTGGCGCTTGAACGGCTCGACACGCCCTATGCCGCCATTCTCGATGCCGATGATCGTTTAAAACCGCAAAAGCTGGAGCGCGCCGCCGCGGCCCTCGCCGAATTTGGCATCGTCACCACCGCGCTCGACGTCATGACCGACAGTTTCCAGCACCTGCGCTTCGTCGGCGACGGAGCCGATCGCGTGCTGACAGCGGGCGAACACAAATGGGTGAGCCTTTCCATGGATGCCATGGTGGTCTGGGATCGGCGGCGCGGCGACGGCCGCTTCGACCCCACCATGAGCAATATGACCGATCTCGAATTCCTGCTGCAGCTCTACCGGACCATTCCCGAGAGCTTCCATATCGGCACGCCGCTGCACGACTACATCAAGCGCGATGGCTCGATGAGCAATGGCAAGGATGTCACCGCTGGGATGATCGCATCCAAGGAGGAGATCCATCGCCGGCTGCTCGGCGGCCATTATGGCCTACCCGAAGAGGACGTTGCCGGCTTGGTCGGCTTCCTCAATGTCTCCATCCAGGCCGAGGCCGCCTATGGCGCGGCGCTCGCTGCCCGGCCGGGCCTGCTCTTCGAGGACCATCTTGAGCCGATGCTCAGGAGCTTTCGATGAGCAAGTCCAGAGGGACGACGACAATCGGATACGTCAATCGCAACAACCAGAAGGTTGTCGCTAGGACCGACCAGTCAGGGACCGATCATAACCAACGCATCTATGTTCTGGAATGCCAGGATTGTGGTCATAGATATGGTGCAAATGGCAGCGACATACATATCAGGCGTTGCCCTCAGCACGATATCGGCAGACCAGGCTTGGCCTATCACTAACACTTGCCTTTCCCCGCCGTTCCCCCTATAGAGCCGCATCTCCGGACCGCCCGGCCAAAAGGCATGCCGTGGCGGTTCTTGAAAGCGATGGGCGCGCAAGCGCCCGATCAAGACCAATAAGGACCCGCAAAATGCCCAAGATGAAGACCAAGTCCGGCGCCAAGAAGCGTTTCAGCTTCACCGCCTCGGGTAAGGTGAAGGCCGGCGTTGCCGGCAAGCGCCACCGCCTGATCAGCCACAACGCCAAGTACATCCGCACCAACCGCGGCACCAAGATCCTGTCCAAGGGCGACGAGGGTCTGGTCAAGTGGTACATGCCGTACAACCGCTAAGCTGGAAGGACACTGAACTATGGCACGCGTAAAGAGAGGCGTAACCGCCCACGCCCGTCACAAGAAGGTCTTGAAGGCCGCCGAGGGCTATTATGGCCGTCGTAAATCCACGATTCGTATCGCCAAGCAGGCCGTCGAAAAGGCCGGCCAGTACGCGTATCGCGATCGTCGCGTCAAGAAGCGCAACTTCCGCGCTCTCTGGATCCAGCGCATCAACGCTGCTGTCCGTGACTACGGCCTGACCTATAACCGATTTATCGACGGCCTCAGCAAGGCTGAGGTGGCTGTCGACCGCAAGGTGCTGTCCGATCTCGCGATCACCCAGCCCGAAGCGTTCGCCGCCCTGGTCGTCAAGGCCAAGGCAGCGCTGGCATATCTCGCAGACGTGGACACCGTTACCCACGCCCGCGTTACCGCCGCCTAAGCTTCCGCCTCGCTGAGGTCAAAAATCGCGCCTTGCGCCGCCCGAGAGGGCTGGCGCAGGGCGTTTTGTTTTGCTCTAACCGCGCCACCCCGTCCGAGTTGAGATTAGAAATGTCCCTGGAAGCACAGATCGAAACCCTGCGCACCGAGCTTTCCGCCGCCATCGCCGCGGCCGACACCGAAGCTGCGCTCGACGCCGTCCGCGTTGTGGCCCTGGGCAAGAAGGGTTCGGTTTCCGCGCTGCTCGCCACGCTCGGCTCGATGGCTCCGGAAGACCGCAAGAGCGCCGGCCCTGCCATCAATGGGTTGAAGACCGATATTGCCGGGCTGATCGAAGCGCGCAGCGAGACCCTAAAGGGTGCAGCCCTTGAAGCCCGCCTGAAGGCCGAAACGGTGGACGTCACCCTGCCCCTGCGTCCCGCCCCCACGGCGCGCGGTCGCATCCATCCGATCTCCCAGACCATCGACGAAATCACCGCCATTTTCTCGGACATGGGTTTTTCCATCGCCGAAGGGCCCGATATCGAGACCGACTATTTCAACTTCACCGCGCTCAACTTCCCCGAAGGCCATCCGGCGCGCGAAATGCACGATACCTTCTTCATGAAGCCCGGCCCGGACGGGGTGAAGAAAGTGCTGCGCACCCATACCTCGCCGGTGCAGGTGCGCGTCATGCAAAAGACCAATGAAAAGCCGGCTGCGCCCTATATCACCCCGGCCATGGACCCGCCGATCCGCGTGGTCATGCCCGGCCGCACCTATCGCAATGATAGCGACCAGACCCACACCCCGATGTTCCACCAGGTGGAGGGCCTGGTCATCGACAAGTCCAGCCATATCGGCCAGCTCCGCTGGGTGCTGGAGGAGTTTTTGAAAGCCTTCTTCGAGGTGCCGAGCGTCACCCTGCGCTTCCGCCCCAGCTTCTTCCCCTTCACCGAACCCTCGATGGAAGTGGACGTGCAATGCGACCGCTCCGGCTCGGAAGTGAAGATCGGCGAGGGCAATGACTGGCTCGAAATCCTCGGCTGCGGCATGGTCCACCCCAATGTCATTCGCAATGCCGGGCTCGACCCCGATGTCTATCAGGGCTTTGCCTGGGGCATCGGCATCGACCGCATCGCCATGCTCAAATACGGCATGCCGGACCTGCGCGCCTTCTTCGACGCCGACCAGCGCTGGATCGACCATTACGGCTTCCGGCCGCTGGACCTGCCGACGCTGTTCGGGGGGCTGAGCAGCTAAGTTATGCCAACCCTGTTGCGGTGGAAGGGATACCGGTTCTTCTTCTACTCGGCCGATGGCTGGGAACCGCCGCACGTGCATGTTGTAAAGGATAGTCGGGAAGCCGAAATATGGCTTCGCGACCTGAAACTGGCGGTCAATCTCGGCTTTTCGGCCCGCGACCTCAACGAGATCATCGGGGCTACCCGCGAAAACAGAGACGCCTTTCTGGAGGCATGGAATGACTACTTTGGTGCTTGAAATCGAGGATAGCCGGCCAATCGAGGCGCATTGCGACGCGACCCAGTTGCATGTGCGGCTCGCGGATGGCCGCCAAGTCTCCACGCCGATCTGGTGGTATCCGCGCCTCGTGGCCGCTTCCGTCGACGCTCGGGCCGAAATCGAGCTGATGCCGATGGGTCTGCACTGGCCTGCGATCGACGAAGACATTTCCATCGCCAGCATGCTGCGCGGCGAGAAAGCGCCTGGAGCCATTGCGCCTTGACGTCACCCCCCGCCACCAAAGCGCAGATCAGGTTCAGCTTCGGGGATTCCCCGGCGCTGGCTGATCGTCTGCTCGCGCTGGTGCTGGCGGGGAAGAAGACCGCGACGTGTGGGGTGCTGCGCGGTATCGGAGCTAACGAGCCCATGCCCGAGGTCGGACGCCGGGATATCGTGCTCAATGGCGCGGGCGAAGAGGCCTGCGTCATCGAAACGACCTCGGTCGAGGTGAAACGCTTCGACGATATCGACCCCTCTTTCACCGACCTTGAAGGCGAGGGCCCCTATGCCGAGTGGCGGGCCGGGCATGAGGCCTATTTCGCCCGCAATGGCGGCTTTGCGCCGGACATGGAGATTGTCTGCGAGACCTTCCGGCTGGTGACGGTGCTCCCGGCGGGGCGTGAGGTCTATGCCAAGGTGGCGCGGCCCATCTTCATCGTCACCGACATAGAATCGGACGGGCCGACGCCGCTGCACAATTCCATGCTGAGCTTTGCCTCGGTGGCTATCGAGGCCGATGGCACGCGCCATGGCGAATTCGAGGCGGTGCTGACGCCGCGTGCCGACCGCACGACCAATGAAACAACCATGGAATGGTGGGCGACCCAGTCCGAGGCCTGGAAGGCCGCCACCGAGGGCGCGGAAGACCCGACGGTTGTCATGCCGCGCTTTGCCGACTGGGTGGAAAGCCTGCCCGGCCCCAAGGTTTTCGTCGCCGCGCCGATGATCTTCGATGGTCTCTGGATGGACCATTATCTCGATGAATATGCCGGCACCCGCGCTCTCAGCGGTCCCTTCAAGGGCCGTCAGATCTTTCGCGGCGGCGGCATCTGCCTCTACACCATGGCGGGAACACTGCGTGGCGCGCCCTATCTCGACTGGGGCATGAGCAAGCTGCCGGCCGAATTCTACGGCCACGTGCCCCATACCCACAAAGCGATCGACGATGCCCGCGGCTTTGCCAATGTGCTCGTCGAGCTTCTCAAACTCTCTTCCGCGCTGCCACCCATCAATGGCAGCAAGAGCGACTTCCGCTAAAGGCAAAACAGATGAAATTCACCCTCGACTGGCTCAAGGAACATCTCGACACCAATGCCTCCGTCGATGAGATCGGCAAGGCGCTGACCATGATCGGCCTCGAGGTGGAGGGCATTGAAAGCCAGGGCAAGGCACTCGAAGCCTTTGTCACCGCCCATGTGGTCTCGGCCGAGCAGCATCCGAACGCCGACAAGCTGCGTGTATGTAAAGTGGACGCCGGCACGGGCGAGCTGATCGACGTGGTCTGCGGCGCCCCCAATGCCCGTACCGGTCTCAAATCCGTCTTCGCCTTCCCCGGCACCTATATTCCGGGCAAGGACATGACCATTGGCAAGGGCAATATCCGCGGCCAGGTATCGAACGGCATGCTCTGCTCCAATGCCGAGCTGGAATTGTCCGAGGATCACGACGGCATCATCGAGCTGCCCGAGGACGCACCCATCGGCGTGAAATATGTCGACTATGCCGGCATCAATGGCGTGGTCTTCGACATTTCCATCACCCCCAATCGCGGTGACGCCACCGGCGTCTATGGCGTGGCGCGCGATCTCGCCGCCTTTGGCCTCGGCACGCTGAAACAGACCGATTTCTCGCCCATTCCCTCGACCGGCAAAAGCCCGATTGCCCCCCTGCCGCACCAGTTCTCGGCGGACGAGCCCAAGGCCATCCGCAAGTTTGCCGGGCGCTATTTGAAGGGCATCAAGAACGGTCCCTCGCCCGACTGGCTGCAGCAGCGCCTGCGCGCCGTGGGTCTTCGCCCCATCAACACCGTCGTCGACATCACCAATCTGGTCTCGCTTGGCTGGGGCCGGCCGCTCCATGCCTATGACGCCGACAAGGTCGAGGGGCAGATGGTGCTGCGCAATGCGCGCAACGAGGCCTTCGATGCGTTGGACAACAAGATCTATACGCTCGACCAGACCATGACCGTCATTGCCGACGACAAGGGTCCGCTGTGCCTAGGCGGCATCATGGGTGGCATCCGCACAGGCGTGACCGACGAGACCACCAATGTGTTCATGGAATGCGCCAGCTGGGATCCTGATCTCATCGCCCAGTCCGGCCGCAAGACCGGCATTGTTTCGGACGCTCGCTACCGTCTCGAACGCAATGTCGATCCGGCGCTGACCGAGCCGGGCATGGAACTGGCGACCCGCCTTGTGCTCGAACTCTGCGGTGGGGCGGCCATGGAGCCGGCCATTTCGGGCGAGGACGTGTTCCCCGACACCACGGTGGAGTTCCCGCTGTCCGAGGTCAGGCGTCTCACCGGCCTCGACCTTTCCGCCGACCGGATTGAAGCCATTCTCTCCCGCCTCGGCTTTGCCATGGAGGGCACCGGCCCGATGCGGAGCGTGAAAGTGCCGAGCTGGCGCCCCGACGTGACCCAGAAGGCAGACCTCGTCGAAGAAGTCATGCGCATGGTGGGCGTCGACAATGTGCCGGTCGAGCCGCTGCCGCGGCTCAACCATGTCGCGCCGCTGATGCTGACCACGATCCAGAACCGTCGCCGCATCGCCCGGCGGGCCCTCGCGGCCCGCGGTCTCGACGAGGCCGTGACCTGGAGCTTCATCAGCCATGACGATGCCACGCGCTTTGGCGGCGGCACCGAGGACCGGCAATTGGCCAATGCCATTGCCTCGGACATGACCGACATGCGCCCCTCGCTGCTGCCGGGCCTGATTGCCGGCGCCCGCCGCAATGCCAATCGCGGCTTTGCCGATGTGGCGCTGTTCGAGGTCGGTCAGATCTTCCTCTCCGACCAGCCGGAAGGCCAGCACACCTATGCTTCGGGCGTTCGCACCGGCACGGCCGGGATGGACGGCGCCGGACGCCACTGGTCGGGCAAGGCCCAGGCCGTGACCGTCTGGGATGCCAAGGCGGACCTCGCTGCCGTCCTTGATGCGCTGGGGATCGACATCGAAAAGGTGCAGGTCCTGCCCGAAGCCGCAAGCTGGAGCCATCCCGGCCGCGGCGGGCGTATCGCGCTCGGGCCCAAGCTGACCCTCGGCTGGTTCGGTGAACTGCATCCGGCTTTGGCTGCGGAACTGGATATTGACGGTCCCGTCGCCGCCTTCGAGATCGATCTCGATGCCCTGCCCGAGCCGCGCAGGAAGGCCACCCGCACCAAGCCCGCCCTCGAGCTTTCGCAGTTCCAGCCGGTGTCGCGCGATTTTGCCTTCGTCATGGATCGCGGCGTCTCGGCCGCGTCGATCCTCAAGGCCGCCCGCGGCGCCGACAAGGCCCTCATCAGGCAGGTCGACATTTTCGACGTCTTCGAGGGCGCCCATGTGGGCGAGGGCAAGAAGTCCGTCGCCATCGAGGTGACCTTGCAGCCCAAAGACAGGACGCTGACCGACGAGGAAATCGACAAGGTTTCGGCGGCGGTGGTGGCGGCAGTGACCAAGACGACAGGCGGGGAATTGCGGAAGTAGACCTGATGCCGATGTTCATCCTCCCTCCCCTCGAGGGGGAGGGTAGCGGCGCTAGGCCAGTTGGCCGTAGCAAAGCTAGGGTGGGGTGAACTAGCGCCAGCGAGCGCCCGTCACCCCACCCTCGGTCCCTCCCCCTCAAGGGGAGGGATGCGCAGGTCCGATCTCCGGAAACAAAGATGTCCCGCACCGATGCCATCCTCGCCCGCCTCAGCCGGCTCCATCCCAAGCTGATCGATCTCAGCCTTGATCGCATGCTGCCGCTGCTGGAAAAGCTGGGCAATCCGCAGGACCATCTGCCGCCCACCATCCATGTCGCCGGCACCAATGCCAAGGGCTCGACCATTGCCTATCTGCGCGCCTTCCTCGAAGCCTCGGGCAAGAGGGTGCATGTCTATAATTCTCCCCACCTCGTGCGCTTCAACGAACGTATCCGCCTTGCCGGGAAGCTTGTCGGCACGCGAAAACTCAACGCGGCGCTGGAAGAGGTTGAAGCGCTCAATGGCGGCGCACCGATCACCTTTTTCGAGGTGACGACGGTCACCGCCTTCAAGCTCTTCGCCGAGACCCCGGCCGATTACCTGTTGCTCGAAACCGGCATGGGCGGCACGTTCGACACCACCAATGTGGTCAAGCACCCGCTCGGCACCATCGTCACTCCCATCGACTATGATCATCAGGGGTTCCTCGGCAACACGCTGGCCGAGATCGCCTCCAACAAGGCCGGCATCCTCAAGCGCGGGTCGAAATCCGTCATGGGCATCCAGCGCGACGAGGCGCGCAAGGTGCTGGATCGCGCCGCGCGCCGCCTTGGCATTGCCCCGATCTGGCAGGGCGAGGACTTTCACGGTTCCGAACAGGAGGGGCGTCTCGTCTATCAGGACGAAACCGGCCTTCTCGACCTGCCGCCGCCGGCGCTGCCCGGCCCGCACCAGTTCGACAATGCGGCGCTGGCCATTGCCGCCGCCCGCCATTTCGGCCTGCCGGTGGATGAGCGGGCACTTGCCGAAGGGTTGCGGCGCGTCACGTGGCCGGCCCGCATGCAGCCCCTCCGCGCGGGTAAGCTGCGCGACCTCCTGCCCCAAGGGCACGAACTCTGGCTCGATGGCGGCCACAATCCTCACGGCGCGGCGGCGCTGGCCCGCACCATTGCCGCCATGCCGGCAAGGCCCCTGGTGCTGATTATGGGGATGATGAACACCCGCGCCCCCGAGGACTTCCTCGCGCCATTCCGCGATCTTCACCCCGCCCAGATGCTGACGCTGACCATTCCCGGCGAAGCCAATGCGCGCAGTGCCGGAGAGATCGCCGCCCGCGCCCGCGCCCAGCGGTTCCCGGCCAAGGCAGCGCGCTCGATCACCACGGCCCTCAGGGAGGCGGCAAAAATCGACAACGCCCGCGTGCTGATCTGCGGCTCGCTTTACTTGGCGGGGGATGTGCTGGCGAAAAACGGCACCCGGCCGGACTGAAGATTATCCCTCACCCGTCTCGCGCTCCGCGCGATCCACCCTCTCCCACAAGGGGAGAGGGGAAGTCCGGTGCATACCAGACACGGTTCCCCCTTCTCCCCTTGTGGGAGAAGGGGCCCGAAGGGCGGATGAGGGGTTCAGTACTTCCCCTGCTCACTGCCGCAGAACGGGTCTACCGGGCTCTTGCCCTCAAACGGCTTGCGCCCCATCAGGCACTCGACCACGGCCGCCTGCATGTCTTCGTTTGAGCCATAGGCGTTGACATAGGTGGGCACGCGCGGCGCGTCGTAGAGGTAATAGGGAAAGCCCAGCGACACCATCAGCGTCGGCACTTCGTGCCAATAGCGTTTCATGGCGCCAAACACATTGCCGGTCAGGCCCTTCCAGTTGAGGAAGATGCGCTGGCGCGTCAGCAGCGTTTCCTCGGCCAGGAGATAAAGCACAAGGTCGAAATCCTTGGCATTGACCTGCATGTCGGGCGTGTATTCGGTGATCTCGAACCCTTCCTGCCGCAACAGATCCGGCAGCGACAGCGGTAGCGGCACGGGCGCAAAGGGCTGGACCGCGCCGGTCGAAAAGATGAGAACCCGCTCGTGCCGGGTCGGCGACAGCGGCAGCAGCTTTGCCACGTCCTTGACCAGGGTCGGCACCCGGGCCGTCACCGAGGCCGCGGTCAATTTGCTGTCGGCCCGTGCCATGATGACCTCGGCCGTAGTCAACGCCGGCTCGGGCCGGTCGGACTTGTGAAGGCCCAGCGCTGCCTTGAGGGCGAGAACGCGGGTCACCGCCTCGTCGACGCGCTCCTGGGTCAGCCGTCCGTCGGCGACCGCCTTGACCAGATACATCAGGTCTGCCGTCGGATCGTCGGAAAACAGGATCACGTCGCAACCGGAAATCACGCATTGCGGGATTGTTTCTGAGCGCGGACCCCAGTCACCGAAGCCGGCCATCGGCGTCGCATCCGAAACGATGAGGCCGTTGAAGCCGAGCTTTTCGCGCAGCAGCGTCTGATTGAGCACCGCGCTCAGCGTCGCCGGACGATAGGCTTCTGCCCTGGCATCGGGGTCGAGTTCGCGCACGAAGGCAGGGAAGGCGATATGAGCCGACATGACGCTCATCACGCCCGCCGCGATGGCGGCACGATAGAGCCTTCCGTAGGTCTGTTCCCATTCGCCCAGGGTCAGCGGATTGACCGTGGTCACCAGGTGCTGGTCGCGGTCGTCATAACCCTCGCCCGGCCAGTGCTTGACCGTGGCAGCGACGCCCTTGGCCTGGAAGGCCTTGATCTGGGCCAAAGCATGCCGTTCAATCTTGTCGACATCGTCGCCATAGGAGCGCGTGCCGACAATGGCGCTCCGGAACGCTTTGTTGATGTCGATGACGGGGGTAAAGCTCCAGTTGAGCCCCACAGCCCGCGCCTCTTCGGCCATCAGGGTCGAGATGGCGGTGGTCGCTTCCACATCATCAACGGCGGCTAGGCCCAGCGGGTTGGGCACTTCGGTGCCGAAGGGCAGGCTCATGCGGCTGCCTTCAAGGTCGGCGCTGACCGTCATGGGCACCGGACCGGCCGCATCGATCTGGCGCATCAGCGCGATCTCGTCCGCCAGGTTGGACGAGAAGATGCGGGTAATGCCGCCCGGCTTGAAGGCACGGATGGTTTCGAGCGCCTCGTCGGCGGGGTCGCGCGAGAGCAGCACGAACAGCTGGGCCAGCTTGTCACGGGCGGACAGCTTGTCCCGCGTTTCATGCACCCAGGCCACCGCTTCGTCATCGAGATTGAAGGGGGCGGCGGAAAGATCGATGGCGGCCAAGGCGGGCTCCTCGTCTTGTTATCGTTATTGTTGACCATGCTTAGCAGCAGCAAAGGGACGGGAACAAGGCAGGTCCGCATGCCTCATGTCGAAACCCGCCACCGCCGCTCGTCGCTGCAATGCCAACAAAGGGAGCAGGCTCATGCACAAGGTCATCTCGAAGGACGGCACCCGGATTGCATACGATCTCTATGGCAGCGGACCGCTGCTGATCTGCGTCGCCGGTGCGACCCAGCATCGTGCCGTCGATCAGGAGGGAACCCCCGCCCTGGCCCGCCTGCTGTCGCCCCATTTCACCGTCCTTATCCATGATCGGCGCGGGCGCGGGGAGTCCACCGATACGCGGCCCGCCTCGCCTCAGGCGGAAGTGGACGACATCGCCGCGCTGATTGCGGCCCATGGGGGTGAGGCGCGCCTTTTCGGCATGTCCTCGGGCGCGGTGCTGGCCGTGGAGGCGGCCGCGGCACTGGGCGAGAAGATCAGGGGCCTCGTGCTCTACGAGCCCCCCATCGATCCGGCCCGGAGTGCCCAGGACTACCAGGACGATCATGCGGACATGGCCGCATTGGCCCAGGAGGGCAAGGCGGAGGACATGATGCTGGCATTTCTCGGAGCGGTCATGCCGCCCGATGCGCTGGAGCAGTTCCGGCGATCACCCGTCTGGCCAGCCTATGCCGCCATTGGTCTCACCCTGGAATACGACTATCGCATCCTTGCTGCGGCCCGGCAGGGCGACAGTCCGCCGGCGCGCTGGTCTCAAATCGCGGCGCCGGTGCTGGTGCTCGACGGCGACCGGAGCTTCCCCTTCATGAGGGCCGGGGCCGACTGGGTGGCCAGCGGCCTTCCGGCCGCGGAACGGCGCACCCTGCCCGGCCAGGACCACGGCTACGATCCGGCAATCATGGCGCCGGTCATCGCCGAGTTTCTGGTGCAGCCGCTCAGGCGGCGTGCTGCTCCAGCCACTTGATCAGCTGCACCCGGCTCTGACCGGCGCCGACCTTGAGGTCCACTGGCTGGCCATTCTTGAAGATGATCAGCGTCGGCATGGCCCGCACATTGTACTGCACGGTAATGCCGGGATTGGAGTCCACGTCGAGCTTGACGATCTTGACGCTCGCCGCCAGCTCCTCGGACAGGGCCTCGATGGTGGGCTCCATGGCCTTGCAGGGCGGGCACCATTCGGCCCAGAAGTCCACCAGCACCGGCCGGTCCGAAGCCAGCACTTCCTGGGAGAAGTTCGCGTCCGTCACGTTGAGCGCCATGTGATCCTCCATCGGCAATGGGCGATGAAGCTAGCCGGAGTCGCGGCGCGGGGGAAGGGATGCATTTGCCCGCTATGCATGCACGGGAGTTCGCTTTGCTCCCTCGCCGCCCCAAAACAAAAACACCGCCGGATTGCTCCAGCGGTGCTTTCGAGAACCTGTGGTGAGGCCTGGCTTAGGCGGCGTGGCCTTCGAGCCATTTGGTCAGGCCCGCCTTGGGGGTGCCGGCGCCAATCTTCATGTCGGCAGCTTCGCCACCCTTGAAGAGGATCATCGTGGGGATGGAGCGCACGCCATACTGGGCGGCAATGCCGGGATTTTCGTCGACATTGAGCTTGACGATCTTCACCTTGCCCTCGAGCTCGCTGGACAATTCGTCCAGGACCGGGGCGATAGCCCGGCACGGGCCGCACCATTCGGCCCAGAAGTCGACCAGGACGGGTTCGTTGGAGCTCAGGACTTCCTGGCCAAACGTGGCTTCGGAAACGGCTTTGGTCATGGTTTTCATGCCTTTTGTCTGTTGCGTCGGTGTGAGGCCCTTGGTCTCATGCGCCTGACGCGACGGATTATTCGGAGATCCGAGCCGGTGCGGGGTCTGCCCCGGTCCGGAAGCGGCGGTCTCTTTGCTCCCAAAGCTGGTAAGAGTCCAGCCCTGGGGCAAGTCCGATCACCGCAGGGTGAAGTCCGAGCGGGCGGCCTCCAGCAGCCCATCCGGCAGATTCATCAACGATTCCAATTCTGTCCACAGGATCGCGGCGCGCACGGTCCGTCCCGGGAAAAGCTGACCTGCAACCAACGCATACAATCCTAGCTGGGTGAGATAGTTCCCCGGCACCTTGGCCGCCTCCTCAGGCACCGCCGCGTCGGATTTGTAGTCCACCACCAGCACGCCCGAGTCGTCAACCACTACGCGGTCCATTCGTCCGCTCAACCATATGGCTTTCCCCCGCTGATTTGCGGCGACGCGGAACGGCACCTCAGCGCGGCTGCCGGGCCCGAAAAGGGCGGCAAGCTCGGGCCGGGAGAGAATGGCAATCGCCTTGTTGGCAACCCGTTCGTGGTCGAGGCCCGCCTCGGGCAGCAGGGCTTCGAGCGCCCGCGGCGCCACCTGCATCCAGGCCTCCCGATCGACACGCACGAGGTGCTGCAGCAGGGCATGGATGGCAAGCCCCTCGCGCCGCGCCACTTCGGCATCGCGCAGGGCTTCGGCCGTGGTCTCCAGCGTCACGCCCGGCGCTGCCGAGCCCCCCGCATAGGAGGGGCGGACCACCACCATCGCCTGCGGCGCAGCCACCGGCCCCGGCGTCGACCCGGCGAGAGCTGCCTCCCTTCGGTCGGCGCTGGGCCGAAATTCCGCCCGCACCGGTCCGGGATAGACAAGGGCGCCATCCACCCCATCGCACTCGGCAACGGGTTGAGCAGCCGTGCCCAGTACCGTTTCTATGGCCTCATACCATGTGCCGGAGAGCAGGGTTTGCGCATTGCCGCTTGCCAGCGGACCGGTCACGTAGAGCTCGTCTTCGGCCCTTGTCATAGCGACATAGAGCCGCCGCCAATATTCCTCAGCGAGGCTATCATCGGCCTGATCGCGCAATGCGGCGGTGGCAGGCACGTGCTGGCCCCTGGAGGCGGCATGGATGAGCAGCGGTCCCGGCGCCTTGTCGAACACATAGACCGGCTTGCCGGTCTGCCGTCCGCTCGGCTTGGCCGTGGCGTCGGCGAGAATGACGATCGGGGCTTCCAGCCCCTTGGCGCCGTGCACGGTCATCACCCGCACCCCGCCGCCGCTTTCGGCCAGTTCGCGCTTGATGGTCACGGCCCGCCGGCGCATTTCGGCGGCAAAACCCTGCAGCGAGGGTTGCGCCCCCTGCTCATGGATCAGCGCCAGGTCGAGGAGTTCGGAGAGCACGTCGTCCACTTCCGGCCCCAGCCTTGCGTGGAAGCGCTTGAGACCACCCTCGGCATAGAGCACGCCGGCCAGGAATTCGAACGGCCGCTCCATGTCCAGCGCCGCGCGCCACCGGCCCAGCCGTTCCGCCGCCGCCCGTGCCGCCGGTTGGCTGGACGCATAAAGGGCCGACCACAGGGTCTGCCGCTCTTCCCGTGGCTGGGCGATGGCAAGGAGGTCGTCCTCGCTGACATCGAAAAGCGGCGAGCGCAGCAGGGCGGCCAGTTGCAGGTCGTCGGCAGGGTTGAGCAAGACATCGATCAGGGCCAGCAGATCTAGCACGGCAATATGACCGGTCACGGCCAGCCGGTCGGCGCCGGGTGTTGGCAGGCCCTCGCTGCGCAGGGCGCGGATGATTTCCTGGAACAGAGCGCCGCGCTTCTGCACGAGGATCAGGACATCGCTGGCGCTGACAGCCCGGTCGCGCTGGCCGAGAAGGCGGCCCTTGTCGACCCAGCGGCGGATGGCGCCAGCAATGCGCAATGCCGTGCGGCGATTGGCACTTTGCTCGGCCTCCACCGGGCTTATGGGCCAATTGCTGCCGTCGCGCTCCACCCTCTCGTCCTGGATGGGCGGCCACAGCGTCACCGTTCCACCCTCATGCAGGCGGGCCGGTTGGTGGATCACTTTTTGCTCAGACAGCATGGCCTTCTGGATATCGGAGCGGTCGCAGACCAGGTCCACCGCATCGAGAATGCCCTTGAGCGTCCGGAAACTGGTATGGAGCGTCACCTTCTCGAATGGCTTGCCGGCCGCGTCGGCCCGCCGGGCAACGTGCCTGCCGGTCAGCCCGAACAGGGCCGGCTGCGCGCCCTGGAAGGAATAGATCGATTGCTTCTGGTCGCCCACCGCAAAGATCGAACGCGGCCGGGTGACGGCGCCGTCGCCGGTGAAGAATTCCCGCTCCAGCGCCGTCACCACCCGCCATTGCTGCTCATTGGTGTCCTGGCTCTCGTCGACCAGGATATGGTCGATGCCGGCATCGAGCTTGTACTGCACCCAGGGCCCGAGGGCGCGATTGTCGAACAGGTCCCCCAGTTTCTCCACCAGGTCATCGAAGTCGAGCAGCCCGTGGCGGCGCTTTTCCGCCTCGTAGCGCGCGACAATGGCCGAAACAACGTCGAGCACGGCCTCGCTGCGCTCCACCAGCAAGGCGCCGGTCAGCTGCGCCTCGAGCGCGATGAGCCTTGCCTGTTCAGCCTGCAACAACTCCTGAAGGTCTGGATGGGCCGCCTGTTCGGCCTTGAGCAGCAGGCGCGAGCGGGGTTCGCCCTTGTCGGTGAAGAACACCTTGCGCAGGCCATCAAGGCTCGGGCGGTCGGGGTCGAGGCGCGCCAGGGCATCGCTGGTGCGGGTGCCGTCCGGCCGGCCCCCCAGGCGCTCGGCCATGTCGCGCAGCACAGCCGGGACCAGGAGCGTCTCTTCCAGCAATCGCCTTTCGATGGTCGAAGCTGTGTCGGTCACCCCCACCAGCGTCCGCAGCTGCGCCTTGGCGCGAGCCGGATCGGCGAGGACAGGCTTCAATCGCGCGCCTTCCCCCAGTGCCACCGCGATTGCTTCGGCAATGGCGTGGTCGCTCATGAGCCCGAAGAGCGTTTCCACGGCCTGTGCATGGTCGCCCCCGCGCAGGCCGTTCGCCAAAACCCCCTCGCGTGCCGCCAGCAGCATATTGGCCTGCCGGTCCTCCTCGATCACGGCAAAGTCGAAGGGCACGCCGGCCTCGATGGGAAAGCGATGCAGCACCGCCTCGCAGAAGGCGTGGATGGTCAGGATGCGCAATCCGCCCGGCGTTTCCAGCGCCCGGGCAAAGAGGGTCCGCGCATCTTCCAGCTGCCGGGGCGAGACCTCGCGCCCGGTCAGTTCCCGCAGGGTCTGGTGCAATGCGGCGGCGTCCGCCACCGCCCATTCGGCCAGCCGCCCGCCCACACGCTTGCGCATCTCCGCCGCCGCCGCCTTGGTATAGGTGAGGCAGAGGATCGATTGCGGCTTCACGCCATCGAGCAACAGGCGCAGCACGCGGTTAGTCAGGACGAAGGTCTTGCCCGAGCCGGCATTCGCCTCCACCCAGATGGAGAGGGCCGGGTCGCTGGCCTTGGACTGGCTGCGGACCGTATCGAAGGGTGGGTTGACGGTGCCGCGATCGTTCATGGCTCGTCCTCCCCGTCCTCCCCGTCCACCGCCGTCCATTCGGCGACGCGCGCCAGGTGGTCATAGGCCCCGGCAAAGCGCTGGCCCTTGACCGGCAGGAGGCGCGACGGCAGGGGTGTTTCGCGCAGCAGGAAATGGTCGATCTGCAGCTGCATGCGCCGCCAGACTTCCTCGGCGACATCGGCCACGCGCATGCCTTCGGGCAGCGCGAAGCCGCTCGGCTTGAACGCTTCGGGCCCGAGGCCGATCTTGATATAGGTGAGCGCACTGGTCTCGGCACCGGGAATATCCTTGAAGCCGCCCTGGAGGGCCATCAGCGCTTCGACCGGCAATTGCGGGGCTTCGAACGCCTTCATGGCGCCCGGGCCGGGCGGCGAGCCGGTCTTGAAGTCGAGGATTTCCAGCGTCCCGTCGGTCAGGAGGTCGATCCGGTCGGCCTTGCCGGTAATGGCGAAGGGTTCGGCCAGCCGCAATTCCCAGCGCCCGTCGACTTCCGCATGCCGCTCGCTGACCAGGTGGGCTCTTGCCTGCTCGAAGGCGAGGAATTGCCGCGCTGCCGCCTCGAACCGCTTGAGCCAGATGTCGCGGCGCTCGCCAATGGCGTCGAGCCCGGCAAACTCCTCCCCGGCAATCTCCATCAGCCGCGCAAACGCCCCTGCATCACCCGGGTCGCGCTTTTCAAAGACGAAGCGCGCGAAAATGGCGTGGACGATGGTCCCGCGCTCGCGCGCATCGGGGTCTTCGCCCAGCGCATCGAGCGGTTTGAGCCTCAGCACATGCTTGGCATAGAGGTCATAGGGCGAGCGCATCAGCGTCTCGATCTCGGTGACCGAGAGTTTGCGCGGTCGAGTATGGGCTGGCGGATTGGGCTGCGGCCGCACGGCGGGGCTCACGCGAGGCACGGCATCGAGCTGGCGGGCCGCCTCGATCCACACCTGGCCGCGAGCGCGCAAGCCCTTGGCCGCATCCTCGCCGACAAAGGCATCGAGCCTTTGCACCAGCCGCGAGGGCAGGGCCGGGCTCGACCCGACCCGCTCCGCATAGCAGAGCACCACATTGGCATTGCCCAGCCCCTGCGCAAAGTCGTGTGCGGCGAGGCCCTGCTGCCGCTCGGGCGGTTCCAGCCCGGCCGCGAGCCGCATGCCGCGACTGAGCCAGGGCCCGGGATCGGCCGTGCCGGGCCACTTGTCCTCGTTGAGCGCGGCCAGGATCAGCACGTCCGGGTTCATCAGGCGCGCCTCGAGCTGCCCCCAGATGGCAATGTCCTGGCGCCGGTCTTCGGGCACAGGATGGCGCACCTCGATCCCGCTCATCAATGCCGCCAGCACATCATCGAGCCCGAAGGCTCCGAAGCGATGGCCCTCCCCGCCCAGTGCCGCCATGTCCGCGACCCAGCCGGAAAGTTCCAAGCGGCCCGGCAAGGGCGCTTCCCCGCAGATCGAAGCAACGACTTGTCCCAGCGCCATGGCGAGGCTGGCGGCGCTCATTTCCGGCACGGCCATGAGGGCCGTGAGCGGCGCAATGGCGGCGTCCAGCCGGTCAAGCAGGTCGGCAATCTCCGCCCCGCGTTCGGGCGTCAGCTTGCGGGCCGGGTATTTGAGCTTGCCGCCAAGATGGGCCACCAGCATGGCGCGGAGCCCGGCAATGCCCGGTCCCGGCCGCTGCCCGCGCAACAGCCCGAGATCGATGTCGTCGGCCAAAGCGACAAGGGCACCCCGCTCGAGGCCCAGCGTGGTGGCGCGATTGCGCAACAAGGCCAATAGGTCCACCGGCGCACAGCCGCCCGTCACGAGGTTCAGAACCTGCCGCGCGAGGCGCCCCGCAGGCGCGTGAAAGAGCGGCGTGCCGGCGGCATCATCGACCACGATATCGAAGCGCTTGAGCTCGGCAGCAATACGGCGGGCAAGGTTGCGATCCGGGGTGACGATGCCCACGCTCTGGCCAGCCTCCAGCGCAGCGCGGCCGTAGAGCGCGATGGCGCGGGCCTCTTCATCCTCGTTGCGCGCCCGGATCACCGAGACGCCGTCGAGTGCCGCCTGCAATTGGGCTTCGTTGAACCGCTGCGCGGACCATTTTGCGGTTTCGGGCGTCGGCGCCAAAGCCAGGTTGACGAGGCGCGTGCGCGCAGCCTGCCCCGCCGCCAGTTCCCGGACCGCGCCGATTCCGGCGCCGAAGCGGCGCAGCAATTGCGCCATGCCATATTGCGGATGGCCATGGGGATTGGTCGCGGGGTCGAGCAGCGCCGCATGGGCGTCCGGGCCGAGCTCGGTGTCGAGGCCCGGCAGCACCACGGCCCCGCGCGGCAGCCTGGCAATGGTCTCAAGCAGCCGCGCCGTCGCCGGGATCGAGCCGGTGGAGCCCGCCGCAATCACCGGTCTTTCGCCATAAAGAAAGGGCGCCGCGCCGGCCTGCCGGTCCAGCCGCAGGCTGCGCAGCTGCGCCGCATCGGCGAGACCGTCCTGCTCCAGCATGGTGGGCCAGAGATCGAGGGCAATCTCGAGAAAGCGCAAGGTCTGCTGCCAATAGTCGCCCAGTTCGGCCCCCATTTCGGCGCTGAGCGCCCGGATGTGGAAAGGGCTGCGCTCCTCGATATGGAGATCATCGATCAACCGCCCCAGCGATTCCGCCATGGCAAAGATTTCGGCCGCCGTCGGCGGGGTCGAAAAGGCTTCCTTGCCCTCTGCCGTCCCGGCCCAGGTGGCCACGAGGCTGGAAAGCGTCAGGCGCCGCTTGAGCCCGCTGGCGAGGCGCGGCATCGGCGCGGCATCGAAGGGCGGCAGGAAGGGCTCCTCGTCGCTTGCCTCGCCGCCAAAGGTGCGCAAGTCCGGCAGCAGACCGGCAAAGTCCGGATGTGAGGCAAAGGCTGCGGCCAGGGTCTCCTGCGCCCGGCGCGTGGGCAGGATGATGGTCACGTCCGAAAGCCAGAAGGGCCCCGCCCTGTCCCAGCCCGCCAGCAGGCGCCCATCCATCACTGCATCGACCAGAGAGGGCAGGAAGGGCGTATGCGGGGCAATGGTAAAGAGGTTCATGCGCCGAGCGCCCTTTCGGCCGCTTCGAGGCCCCCCGGATCACCGACATGGAACCAGGGCGCGTCGAGCACCACGCCCTTGAGGCTCTCGCGCTCAAGCGCCGCCTCGAACAGGCGGTTGAGCGAGAAGGCGCCATCGGGCGTATCGGCGAACAGTCCCTTCCCCATCACCGCCACCCCGGCATAGATGACCGGTGCGCCATAATCGAGCGTGATCTGGCCCCTCGGGTCGAGGCAGAAATCATGGCTGCGCCCGAAGCCGGTGGCGCGATGCGGCTTCACGCAGAGGAGCACGATGTCGTCGGCCTCGGTATGCCGCGTCAGCATCCGGCCCAGCGGCGCATCGCTGCCGGCGGGCCAGAAGGCATCGGTGTTCATCACGAAAAAGGGGTCTGAATGCAGCATGGGAAGGGCAGCCTTGACGCCGCCGCCGGTTCCCAGCAATTCAGCCTCGCGATTGACCTTGAGCAGGCCGCCGAAATGGGCCAGCAGCTGGTCGGCACGGTAATGGGCATTGGCGACGAAGCGTGTCGCCCCCTCGGCCCGCGCATTGGCGATGATCCGCTCGATCAGCGGCATCCCGGCCACCGGTACAAGCGGCTTGGGCAGGGTCTCGGTAATGGGTCTGAGGCGCGTGCCCAGCCCGGCGGCGAGCAGCATCACATCGGGGAATCGGGCGGCCTTGTCCATGCCTGGATAGAACAGTCGCGGGCCGGACCTGTCCAGCCCGCAACACTATCTTGGCCTATTCGGCGTGGGCGGCAGCCGCGGGCGGATCCACGTCGTCGTCGCCCTCGGCGGCCACGGCGGCATCGCGCAGGCTGGCCTGGGCCGCGATGGCCTTGGTGCTGCCGGCGGTGATCGCCTCATTGGGCGGCGCATTGGTGAGAATGGCCGCCAGCGAGCCGATGGTGGGCCTGAGATTGTGCCGATGCACCACCATGTCCACCATGCCGTGGCTATAGAGATATTCCGAGCGCTGGAAGCCCTTGGGCAATTTTTCGCGAATGGTCTGCTCGATGACGCGCTGGCCGGCAAAGCCGATCAGGGCACCCGGCTCGGCCAGGTGCACGTCGCCGATCATCGCATAGGAAGCGGTGACGCCGCCGGTGGTCGGATTGGTCAGGACCACGAAGAAGGGCAGGCCCGCTTCGCGCAGGCGCAGCACCGCCACGGTGGTGCGTGGCATCTGCATCAGGCCCAGAACGCCTTCCTGCATGCGCGCGCCGCCCGAGGCGACGAAGAGAATGAAGGGAGTCTTGAGCCGGACGGCGGTCTCGAGCCCGGTGATGATCCCCTGCCCGGCCGCCATGCCCAGCGAACCGGCGAGGAAATCGAAATCCTGCACGGCGACAGTCACGGCGCGCTCATAAAGCTTGCCGGTCGCCACCAGCACGGCATCCTCGTAGCCGGTCTTGGCGCGGTTTTCCTTGAGCTGGTCGATATAGCGCTTCTGGGCGCGGAATTTCAGCGGGTCGGTCGGCGCCGAGGGCACCGGGATCAGGTCGAACTTGCCGTCGTCGAGGAAGGTCGCCAGCCGGTCCACCGGCTTGATCTTCATGTGGTAGCCCGAATTGGGCACCACCCACTGATTGGCCTCGAGATCGCGATAGAACACCATCTCGCCCGACTCGGGGTCTTTCACCCAAAGGTTTTCCGGCGTCTCCCGCTTGTTGGAGAGGAAAGAGCGGATTTTGGGGCGGACGAAATTGTCGATCCAGTTCATGGCGCGGCCTTTCGCGGTGATCCATTGGGGATCACGTAGTCGTCAATTGTGGCAATTCTTATCAGGGGATGGATGCGAGGGCAAAGAGGCGACGCGCCTATCCCCGGTTTCCCTTCTCCCCTTGTGGGAGAAGGTGGCGCGCAGCGCCGGATGAGGGGCTTTCCGCCGATCAGGAACGGCTCCAGTGGAGCTGTTCCCGGCGGGAAGGCCATAAGAGCTGTGCTCGAATGGCGCAGGCGCGGAAAGAACCCCTCACCCGCCCTTCGGGCACCCTCTCCCACAAGGGGAGAGGGGTTAGCGTATCACGCCTTGGCGCGCTTCGCCCCGGCGGCTAGTTCGGCCACCAGATCGCGCACCGCAGCGACGGTCCGGTCCGTCGCCTTGCCATCGTCCAGCGACTTGGCCACCGCATCGACCAGTACCGTGCCGACCACGACGCCATCGGAATACTTGCCGATCTCGGCCGCATCCTCGGCGGTCTTGATGCCGAAGCCTACCGCGACCGGCAGGTGCGTGTGGCTCTTGATCCGCTGCACCGCCTCGCCCACGGCGGCGCGCGACTTGATCGCCGCGCCGGTGATGCCGGTCATCGAGACGTAATAGACAAAGCCCGACGTGTTCTCGAGCACGGTGGGCAGGCGCCGGTCATTGGTGGTCGGGGTGGTGAGGCGGATGAAATTGAGCCCGGCCTTGAGCGCCGGGATGCACAGCTCGTCATCTTCCTCGGCCGGCAGGTCGACAATGATCAGCCCGTCGACGCCCGCTTCCTTGGCGGCGGCGATGAAGCGATCGACGCCGAAGGAATAGATGGGGTTGTAATAGCCCATCATCACGATCGGGGTCGTCTCGTCCTTGCGGCGGAACTCTTCCACCATGCCCAGCACGCCGAGCAGCGTCTGCCCGGCGGCCAGCGCGCGCTGTCCAGCCATCTGGATGACCACGCCATCGGCCATGGGGTCGGAAAAGGGCAGGCCCAGCTCGATCACGTCGGCACCGGCCTGCGGCAGGGCGTTGAGAATGGCCTGGCTGGTGGCCAGGTCCGGGTCGCCACCCATCACATAGGTGACGAGCGCCGGGCGGTTTTCGGCCTTGCACTGGGCAAAGCGGGCATCGATACGCGTAGACATTATTTCAGCAGCCCCAGATATTTGCCGACGCTTTCCACGTCCTTGTCGCCGCGGCCCGAAAGGCAGAGCACCACCGACTGGTCCTTGCCCATGGTGGGCGCGAGTTTCACCACCTGCGCCAGGCCATGGGCGCTTTCCAGGGCCGGGATGATGCCCTCGGTGCGGGTCAGAAGCTGGAAGGCGTCGAGCGCTTCCTTGTCGGTGATCGGCACATAGGTGACGCGCTTGGTGTCATGCAGCCAGGAATGTTCCGGGCCGACGCCGGGATAGTCGAGCCCGGCCGAGATGGAATGGCCTTCAAGGATCTGCCCGTCGCTGTCCTGCAGGAGATAGGTGCGGTTGCCATGCAGCACGCCGGGGCGGCCGCCGGTCATCGAGGCGGCGTGGCCGTTCTCGACCTCAATGCCGTGCCCGCCCGCTTCGGCGCCATAAATGGCGACTTCCGGATCGTCGAGGAAGGCGTGGAACGTGCCGATGGCATTGGAGCCGCCGCCCACGCAGGCCACCACGGCATCGGGCAGCTTGCCCTCCGCCTCGCGGAACTGTTCCTTGAGCTCGGTACCGATGACCGACTGGAAGTCGCGCACCATTTCCGGATAGGGATGCGGGCCCGCGGCCGTGCCGATGAGATAGTAGGTGCTGTCGACATTGGTCACCCAGTCGCGCAGCGCCTCGTTCATGGCGTCCTTGAGCGTGCCGGCACCTGCGGTGACGGGCCTGACTTCGGCGCCGAGCATCTTCATGCGCAGCACATTGGGCATCTGCCGCTCGACGTCGGTGGCGCCCATGAAGATGGTGCAGGGCAGGTCGAACTTGGCGCAGACCGTGGCTGTGGCCACGCCATGCTGGCCGGCGCCGGTCTCGGCGATGACCCGGGTCTTGCCCATCCGCTTGGCCAGCAGGATCTGCCCCAGGCAATTGTTGATCTTGTGCGAGCCGGTATGGTTGAGCTCTTCGCGCTTGAGCCACACCTTGGCGCCGCCCAGCTGCTCGGTGAGGCGCTGGGCAAAATAGAGCGGGCTGGGCCGGCCGGTATAGTGCACGGCCAGGTCCTGGAGCTCGGCGGCATAGGCCGGGTCGGCCTTGGCGGCGCGATATTCCCGTTCCAGATCCAGGATCAGCGGCATCAGCGTTTCGGCGACGAAGCGCCCGCCATAGATGCCGAACCGCCCATGCTCGTCCGGGCCGTTGCGCAGGGAATTGGTGCGGTCCATTTGGGTCCTCTCGGCGTCGCCGAGGACAACCCGGCTCGCGTGTTCTATACGGCTGCCCTGGCGTTGCGGATGAACGCCTCGATCAGCTTTTTGTTCTTGACGCCCGGGGCGGTCTCGAGCCCCGAAGACGCGTCGATCCCCGATGGCTTCACCTGGCGGATCGCGTTGGCCACGTTTTCTGGCGTCAGCCCCCCGGAAAGCATGAAGGGGATGGATGGGTCAAGCGCTTCGAGCAGGCTCCAGTCAAAGCTTTCACCCAGCCCGCCGGGCCGGTCGGCGCCCTTGGGGGGCTTGGCATCGAGCAGGATGCGGTCTGCCACCGCGGCAAACTCGGCAACCCTGGCTATGTCCTCGGCCGAGCCGATGGGCAGGGCCTTGATGATTTCGACGCCCGCTTCGGCCCGGATGGCCTCGACGCGATGCGGCGTTTCGGGTCCATGCAGCTGGATCCAGTCCGGCCCGAGCGCCGCCACTTCGGCAACGCTGGAATTGTCCGGATTGACCATAACCACGCAGCTCTGGATACGGCCGCGCGCCGCCGAGATCAGCAAGCCCAGCTCATCGATGGAAACATGGCGGGGCGAGCGCGGGAAATGCATGAAGCCCACCATGTCGGCGCCGGCCGCAATGGTGGCATCGAGCAGGTCATGGGTCTTGATGCCGCAGATTTTGACGATCAAGGGATCGGCCATAGTCGGTTTGGGCTCAACGGGACGGGAACAGGGAAGTGAGCCGCACTGCGCCGTCCGTCATCGCAGTTCCAGCAATTCATCGACATCGGCATGGGGTGCCGCGCCCGCCTGGCCCTTGCGGCGCTGGGCTTCCAGCTCCTGGCTCAGGGCCTGTGCTTCGCGGCGCCAGTGGCGCTCGCTGCGCCGGTGCGACCCTTGCGCGAACCAGCTGGCAATGCCGCCCAGCAACACGCCGATCAGCAGGACCACGTAGAGGATGACGAAGAGCGGGATTCCATAGCCGCCGGCATCGCCTTCGACCGGGGCGACGAACGGGTTGATATTGACATTGACCAGCTGCCGGTTGGCCAGGGCAAAGCCGATCAGCAGCGCACAAAGCGGCACCAGAACCAGCCAGCCGACAATTTTGTTGACCATAGAGGTATCCCGTGGAACCCGGTGGGCCCCGGTCCCTAAATGCACGGCAGGAGCTTCACGAGCGATTCAGCCGCTCGCGAATTTCCTTGCCGGCCTTGAATTGTGGCACATACTTTTCGCCCACATCGACCTGTTCGCCGGTGCGCGGGTTGCGGCCCACGCGGGCCGGGCGGTTCTTCACCGAAAAGGCGCCGAAGCCTCGCAGCTCCACCCGGTCGCCCCGCGCCATCGCATCCCCGATCTCGTCGAGGATCGCGTTGACGATATTTTCGATGTCACGCTGGAAAAGATGCGGATTCTCCGCGGCGAGCTTCTCGACAAGTTCGGACTTGATCATCAAAGGCTCCGGTATCCACCCCTCGTCCCCATGTCAGGGACCCTGATCAACCTGCCAAAGCGAGACCAAACCGTCAAGCATGACAATACCTTCGGCGGGAAGGCCGAGCATCTGGCGCAGCGAGCCGCCGAGAAGATCGCCAATCCAGTTGAACTCGCCCTGTGCGACCGGCCAGACGGTGACCACGTCGCTCTCCGGATCAACGCCGTGCTCGGCCGCGAGCCAGGCCAGGGCTTCGGTTTCGCCACCAATGGCGTCGATCAGGCCGCTTTCGACCCCGACCCGACCGGTCATGATGCGACCATCGGCCAGGGCCAGGGTTTGTGCACGCGTCAGCCCCCTCCGATCGCTGACAATATCCACGAACCACTGGAAACTGTTCTCGACCAGCTCGGCAATCGACGCGCGTGGTGCGCCCTCGAGCGGTTCATCGTAATCCGGCTCGGCCTTGAGCGGCCCGGAGGCCACCTTGTCGAGGTCGACGCCGATCGTGTCGAGCAGCTTGCCGGCATTGACATGCTGGAAAAGCACGCCGATCGACCCGACGATCGACAGGCGCCGGGCAAAGATGCGGTCAGTGGCAATGGCCGTCATATAGGCCGCCGAGGCGCCCAGCTCGTCGATGGTCGAAACCACCGGTTTGGCCGCGGCCAGGCGTCGCAGGTCCTCGTAGAGTTCTTCGCCCCCTGCCGTGGTGCCGCCCGGCGAATTGATGGCGACGATGACCGCTTTGACCGTCTCGTCCTCGATCAGCGCGTCGATGGCCTTGGATCGGGCCGCGTCAGTGGTGATCGCGCCGGCAATGACGAGCCGGGCGACATGGTCGCCCTGACCGGACGCCGGCAGGCCGAAACGGCCGAATAGCGCCAGCACGGCAACCACCAGCGCCACGAGCGTCAGAAGGCGCCAGGTGCCCCGGGATCGGCGATAGCGGTCGGCGGCAAGATATTCATGCGGGCTGGGATTGGTCACGGCGCTTGTCTCCAGTCTGCGCCCTGAGGTAGCGACAGTGGCCGTCGAAGGCAAGCTGGACGCTAGTCCAGCGCCTTGACCATGTAGCGCGCGACATCCTCATAAGCGGCCAGCTTCTGGGTCAGTTCGGGCCGGTCTTCGGTGACAAACCCCTGCTTTTCCCAGAAGGCGACCGAGCCGTTGACGGCGACGAGGCTCATGGCGGGAAAGCCCATCGCGATGGCATGCTTGGTCAAGGCCGCGACGATCTGTCCGGCGGCGCCGACGCCCCGGGTCACGGGCAGGAGCGCCAGGTCGTGGATATAGTAGCTGTCGGCATCGGCCGGAATCGCGCCCAGCAGCGTGTCGAGCGCCGGCAATGTGCCGCGTTTCCAGGGATGGCTCAGCACATAGCCGGCCGGCTTTTCGCTCACTTCGAGCAGGTAGCAGCCATTGCGATAGAGCTCGAACTTTTCGGTAAGCACCGCCTCGGCTTCGAAGAAGCCCGGATGCACCTTGTTGGCGATCTCGAACACGGCGCCCAGGTCATAGCCGGTCATGGCTCGCCAGGCGACATCGCGGAACTGGATCATTCTGTCGTCCACCACACAAAAAACGACCCGCACCTTTGTGGCGCGGGTCGAAGGGTTAGCACAGAAGCGTGACGCTTACTTCTGCTCGCGGTCCTTGAGGGCAGCGCCCAGGATGTCGCCGAGCGAAGCACCCGAGTCCGAAGAACCGAAGTTCGCAACGGCTTCCCGTTCTTCGGCGATTTCGAGCGCCTTGATCGAGAGCTGGATGCGGCCGGTCTTGCGGTCGTACTGGGTGACGCGGGCATCGACCTTGTCGCCCTTGGCGAAGCGCTCGGGGCGCTGGTCGTTGCGGTCGCGGCTGAGGTCAGCACGGCGGATGAAGGCGGTCACGTCGCTGTCGGCGATGCGCACTTCAATGCCGCCATCGTTGACTTCGGTGACTTCGGTGGTGACCACGGCGTTCTTCCGGAGGCCCGAGCCATCGGACGAACCGGTATCGGCCAGGTCATCGGCAGCGAGCTGCTTGATGCCGAGCGAGATACGTTCCTTCTCGACATCGACGTCGAGAACCTTGGCCTTGACCATGTCGCCACGGTTGTAGTCGTCCAGGGCCACTTCGCCCGACTTCTGCCAGTCGAGGTCGGAGAGGTGAACCATGCCGTCCACATCGCCGTCGAGGCCGATGAACAGGCCGAATTCGGTCTTGTTCTTGACTTCGCCTTCGATGGTGGAGCCGACCGGGTTCTTCTCGGCAAAGGCTTCCCACGGGTTCTGCAGGGTCTGCTTGAGACCGAGCGAAATGCGGCGCTTGTCCGGATCGACTTCGAGCACGACGACGTCGACTTCCTGGGAGGTCGAGACGATCTTGCCCGGATGGACGTTCTTCTTGGTCCAGCTCATTTCCGAGACGTGGATCAGGCCTTCAATGCCCGGCTCCAGCTCAACGAAGGCACCATAGTCGGTGATGTTGGTCACGCGGCCGGTGAACTTGGCGTTGATCGGGTACTTGGCCTCGATGCCTTCCCACGGATCGGACTGGAGCTGCTTCATGCCCAGGCTGATGCGGTGCGACTCGTGGTTGATGCGCACGATCTGGACCTTGATGGTCTCGCCGATGGTGAGCACTTCGGACGGGTGGTTGACGCGGCGCCAGGCAATGTCGGTGACATGCAAGAGGCCATCGATACCGCCCAGGTCAACGAACGCACCGTAATCGGTGATGTTCTTGACCACGCCATCGACCACCTGGCCCTCTTCGAGCTGCTGGACGATTTCCGAACGCTGTTCGGCGCGCGATTCTTCGAGAATGGCGCGGCGCGACACGACGATATTGCCGCGGCGCTTGTCCATCTTGAGGATCTGGAAGGGCTGCGGCACGTTCATGAGCGGCGCGATGTCGCGGATCGGACGGATGTCGACCTGCGAACGCGGCAGGAACGCCACGGCGCCTTCGAGGTCGACGGTGAAGCCACCCTTGACCTGGTTGAAGATGGTGCCTTCAACGCGCTCATTGGCGTTGTACTTCTCTTCGAGCTTGACCCAGCTCTCTTCGCGGCGGGCCTTTTCACGGCTGAGGACGGCCTCGCCGGCAGCGTTCTCGACGCGGTCGACATAGACCTCGACTTCCGAGCCGATCGTGATGGTGCCGTCGCGGCCGGCCTGGCCGAATTCCTTCAGCGGCACGCGGCCTTCGGTCTTGAGGCCCACGTCGATGATCGCGAGGTCCTTTTCGATGGCCACGACGCGGCCCTTGACGACATTGCCTTCAGCGGCATCGTTGTCGACAAAGCTGTCGAGCAGCATCGATTCAAAATCGTCTTTCGTCACAGTTTGCTGTGCCAAATCATTTCTCCGGTGCGCCGGTGGTTGGGGGTTTGTCGTCCTGCCCGAATACGGGTCCGCCTCGGCAAAAATGCCAAAGCCGGCGCACGGAGCACCGCTTCACTGACAGGAGGATTTCGTTAGTCGGTCCGGGCCAACGCCTGATTTGATTGCCTCGATCCAGTTGACCCAAGGAGGAAATTAGAAGGAGCGTTGCCCTTCTGCCTTGAGCGCCTGAACCCTGTCGACAATCGCGATGGCAGCGCGGAGTGCGGCCTCTATACTCATTTGCGTCGTATCGAGCAAGTGCGCGTCCGCCGCCTGGTAGAATCCGCCATTGGGGTTGAGCATGTCGCGCGCGTCACGCTCCTCGATCTGGTGGAACAGCGCATAGCGGTCCACCACCACGCCCCGCGCCTCCAGTTGTCGCGCCCGTCGCTCCATGCGCGCTTTGCTGTCCGCCTGGATGAAGAGTTTCACATCCGCATCCGGGCAGATCTTCGTGCCGATGTCACGCCCGTCAAGCACGGCGCCGCCCGGCTGCAGGGCAAAGCTGCGCTGGAAATCGAAGAGCGCCGCCCGCACCTCGGCAATGACCGCGACCTTCGAGGCCAGCACACCCGTCTCCGCCGCCGTCAGCGCGTCGAGGTCGGTGAGATGGGCGGCGTCGAGCGCCTTCGCCGCGGCAATGGCGGTTGGCTCGAAGTCGGGCGTGTCGACCGCCTCTGCACTGGCCAGGCCCACCGCGCGATAAAGCAGACCGGTATCCAGATGCGGCAGGCCATAATGCCGGGCCAGGCCTGCAGCCAGCGTGCCCTTGCCCGAAGCGGCGGGTCCATCGACGGCGATGATCATGGCGGGCCTCATGTCTGGTCTGGCCCCAAGCCGATAGCGGCGCGAACGGGTGAGGGCAAGGGGGCGGTGGGGCCTGTGGAAAGGGACCAGGGCACAGGCTGCCCTGGCCGCCGCGCATTTTGCGTTTGACAGGGCCCGGCTTTGCCCATAACCGGACTGACCGAAATGGACGCTCGCGGCACATGAGGCGTCCCGAAATACTCCTTTCCTGTGAGGCATGAGAGATGGCCAACGAACGCGGTACCAAGCGGACCGATCCCGATACCGGCAAGAAGTTCTACGACCTCAACATGGACCCGATCGTCTCGCCCTATACCGGCAAGAGCTATCCGCGGTCCTTCTTCGAGCAGCTGACCGGCAAGGCCGGTCCCGCCACGGCGCGCAAGCTCGATGACGAGGACGAGACCGAGGAAGAAGACGAGGTCGAGGATACCGCAGCGCCCGAAATCGTCAGCCTCGAAGAAGCCGATGCCGAAGAAGGCGCGGACGATATTCCCGATGTCGAGGATGTCGAGGTCGACGAAGAGCTCGGCGACGACGAGGAAGACGTGTTCCTCGAGGAAGACGAAGACGAGGACGACAGCCTCGGCTTTGACGTCGGCGACGACGAAGACCGTTGATTTGATTGAACTTTTCCTGCCGGACGGGATAATCGCCCGGCAGGATAAAAAAGTGTCATTTAGGCACTTGCGTCCCGCGGAATGATCCAATAGGTTCCGCCTCGCTTCGGACGGGGACTGCCCCGGACGAACCCAAAACACTCGACAGGGCATGCGTTTCGCCCCCTGTCCGGATGGGGCCATAGCTCAGCTGGGAGAGCGCTTGCATGGCATGCAAGAGGTCAGCGGTTCGATCCCGCTTGGCTCCACCACTTCGCCGCTGGTCTGCGTAGCAGATCGAGCGCTTCAGTGAAGCGATCGAAAGCAAGAAGGCCTTGAGCGCTATGCGCGAAAGGCGAGCTGCTACGCAGCTTCGGCTCGGCAGGCCTTTGAGGCCTGCACGAAGTTTCTGCTGATAACTGGCGAAGGCTGTCACGACGTAGTTGTCGGATTCAGTCACCTGATTGAACTCACAGCCCCGGTCCGATGGCCTTTGTCATCCCTTCAGCGCCCGACTGAAGAAGCGATTTCAGTGATCGACCCTCAATGCCGGGTTCGTTCAATGGAAGATGCATTGCGGGCCCCAACATAGCGCCATAGGCATGCGCCTCGCCTGAAAAGCTGCGGCTCACGACCCCCCTAATCACAGCACCTTCTGCTCCAAAAATCGGGGCGCCGCTCATACGCCCGGTAATTCTTGCGCGAAAATCAAAGCAGGGTCCCGGAGTTGGAACGGCTCGATCTACGTGGTTGTGAGGAAACACTGACATCACATTTCCTACCGATGCAAAGAGATCCATTTGGAAATCGGGAACGGAAAACTCCTTGCCTTGAACTAGGGGAATGTCTGACATCTCCGAATAACCGAGTGCATAAGCCCCCTCCCCCATAACAAAAGGATTTAGCGACAAGCTCAGGGGCTGATGCGCCGCGCCGTCAGGCATCTCTGGTATCTTGCAGATTGCGACATCCGTGAGGAGCTTGAAGCGAGCCGGCTCGGTCACCATGGGAGATGCCTCCCAATGCCCCCACATCCAGTACTTTTGGAACGGAAAGAACCGAAAGCCTCTCACACCATAGCCGGGGCCAATTGGTATGAAGACGCCAAAGTTCAGGTCATCATCGTAGGCAAATCGACCGCCCGCGAGGGCGGCACCATAGCCGCTCTCATAGGGGTCCAAGAGAACATGGGCGGCAGTCAGGACATACCCTGAACAGCTTATGATTGAACCAGTTCCTACGACTTTGACCCGCTCTCCACCGGCTTTCCATGCGACAATTGGCACGACGCTCTGCTTCATTAGGAAGTCCGTCGGTCCGAATGAGGCCATCAGCTCGACGAGATTTCCGCTAGGCCTCGAGGTCAGTAACTCAAGATCGCCATCAAAGGGGAAGAAATTGTTCTCCCACCCTGCGCGGGGAAACAGATCAATTCCCTTTAGATCCCTAATTGTCCAATGACCTTCTTCATGTCTGGTCCACAGCGTCTTGAGTATTGAAATCGGTACTTTGATATCTTGCGCCACCCCTTTTCCCCCCAATTTCCACCTGCGGTTCTGCCCCTCGAAGCCGATGGCACTAAGTGCGCACGGAATTATTTAGCACAGTAGTGGGACAGCACCATTTCGGTGTTCTGGTCGGACCCCTCCTGACCCCGTTTGACACGTCCTCCTGATCTGACATCGTCTGTCAATCCTCAGGAATCACCCGTGCCGCGCAAATCCGTTCTCCTCTCCCCCGCAAAAGCCCGCGCCATCTGGATGCGCGCCCAACGCCTTGATGAGTTGGAACCCTTCGGCTCCGGCCCCGAAGCCGCGCGGGCGGCGATCGAGCAGCTGGGCTATGTGCAGATCGACACGATCAATGTGATCGAGCGCTGCCACCACCATATCCTCTATTCGCGCATCCCCGCCTACAGGCGCAGCGACCTGGCGCATCTGCAGTCGGGTGAGAAATCGACCTTCGAATACTGGACCCATGCGCTGAGCTACGTCCCCACGGCCGACCTGCCCTATTTCATCCCTGCCATGAAGGCCTATCGCGAAAACCCCAGCGCCTGGTTCGGCTCGGTCACGAAAGCCGAAGTCAGCGCCATGACGCGGCGTCTCAAGACCGAGGGCCCGCTCTCCATCCGCGATATCGACGACGACGAACTCGTCGACAAGACCCATCCCTGGGCCAGCCGCAAGCCGAGCAAGCGCGTGCTGCAACTGATGTTCTATCAGGGCCTTGTCGCCGTTTCGGCGCGCGAGGGCATGGTCAAGACCTATGACCTGATCGCCCGCCATTTCGGCTGGGAGAAGGCGCCTCGGCCCGCCACCGAGCGGCAGGTGACGGCCTATCTGCTCGACCGGGCCCTGCGCAGCCAGGGTGTCGTCAGCGTGGATTCCATCTGCCATCTCAACGCCCCGGCCAAGGCCGCCGTGCGCGAGCTGATCGAGGCCCGCGTCAAGCGCCGCCAGCTTGTTCCGGTCAGCATAGAAGGCGCCGAAAAAGTGCCGCATTGGACCACGCCGGAGGCGATGGACACTGCATCCCCGGCCCCCGCCAACCGCGTCCACATCCTCTCGCCTTTCGATCCGCTGATCATCCAGCGCAAGCGCCTGAAACTCCTCTTCGGCTACGACCACATTTTCGAAGCCTATGTCCCCGCCGCCAAGCGGCAATATGGCTATTTCGCCCTGCCCGTCCTGGTCGATGACCGCGTCGTCGCCGCCCTCGATCTGAAGACCGACCGGCAGGCGGGAAAACTGCTGGTGCAGAAATGGACCTGGCTGGAGGACGTTGGTGCCAACGCAAAAGCCGCCATTGATGCCGAACTCGGGCGCTTCGAGCGGTTTCAGCTTCAAGCCGAGCCGTAGGCAACCTGTAGCCCCACCCGCTGAGCCGCCCTCGGGCTTGACCCGAGGGCCTCTCGCAAGGTCGGCTGACGCCTCGATTGGTCCTCGGATCAAGTCCGAGGACGGCACAGCGTGGGCTGCGGCTTCCTGCCCTGTCCGCCGCTCCGAACCCTTTGGCGGCAACCCGGCTTTCCTTTGTTTGCCGCATCGCGGTACAAACCTGCCGCGCATTGGGGACTCACATGGCCACCTATACCGACATCGCCCGGCGGGTTTACAACCACACGTTCAAGCTCGATCCGATCATCCGGAGCCTGTTGGACACGGACTTCTACAAGCTCCTGATGCTGCAGATGATCTGGGGGCTCTATCCCAAGGTCGAGGCCACCTTCAGCCTCATCAACCGCACCACCTCGGTGCGCCTGGCCGAAGAGATCGACATCGACGAGCTGCGCACCCAGCTCGACCATTGCCGCACGCTCAGATTCTCGAAAAAGGAAATGATCTGGCTGGCGGGTAACACCTTCTATGGGTCCAAGCAGATCTTCCAGCCCGGCTTCCTGCGCTGGCTCGAAAATTTCCAGTTGCCCGAATATCGGCTCGAAAAGCGCGATGGCCAGTTCGTGCTGGAATTTCCCGGCCTCTGGGTCGAAACCACCATGTGGGAAATCCCGGCCCTCGCCATCATCAACGAGCTGCGCTCCCGTGCTGCCATGAAGCGCTACGGCCCCTTCACGCTCGACGTGCTCTATGCCCGCGCGAAGGCCAAGATGTGGGAAAAGGTCGAGCGGCTGCAGAAGCTGCCGGACCTGAAGATTTCCGATTTCGGTACAAGACGCCGTCATTCCTTCCTCTGGCAGCGCTGGTGCGTCGAGGCGCTCAAGGAGGGCATCGGCGCCAACATGACCGGCACCTCCAATGTCAAGCTGGCCATGGACAATGACCTCGAGGCCCTGGGCACCAATGCCCATGAACTGCCCATGGTGCTGGCGGCCCTGGCGCGGTCGGACCAGGAATTGCGCGAGGCGCCCTATCGGGTGCTGCAGGATTGGAAGAGCTACTATGGCGGCAACCTGCTCATCGTCCTCCCCGATGCCTTCGGCACCGACGCTTTCCTCCGCGACGCGCCCGACTGGGTCGCCGACTGGACCGGTTTCCGCCCCGATTCGGCCCCGGCCATCGAGGGTGGCGAGAAGATCGTGGATTTCTGGCGCTCGCGCGGCCGCGACCCCAGGGAGAAGCTGCTGATCTTTTCCGACGGGCTCGATGTCGACATGATCGAGGAAGCGTATCTCCATTTCGACGGCAAAGTGCGCATGAGCTTTGGCTGGGGCACCAATCTCACCAATGATTTCGAGGATTGCGCGCCCGCGCCCAATCCGGGTTTGAAACCCATTTCCATCGTCGCCAAGGTTTCCGAGGCCAATGGCAAGCCGGCCGTCAAGCTCTCCGACAATCCGGCCAAGGCCACGGGCGAGACGCCCGAGATCGCGCGCTACCTGCGGGTCTTCGGCGATCTGGGCCGGGTGGAGCACGCCGTCCGGGTCTAGCCCGGCATTCCGGCCCGACTGAACACAAAATAGCTGGCTTTGTGGAGAACTCTTCACGTCTTCACCGCGTTAAGGCGCGATGAACCATCCTTGGCCAGTCTGGCCCACGGGGGCTCTGCGGAGCCAGATATGAGCCTTGAATTGATCGATATTGCCCTGGCCGAGCGCCATCCTCACCCCACACTCGCCGAACGCATGACCGGCAAGGTCCGCGCCGTCCTCACCGAAACCATTGGCGGGCGGGAAGTCCGCCACGAAATCCTGGTTCCGGTGTGGATGGATGTCCGCGAGGGCATGAGCGACGAAGACGTGGAGCTTGGCCTCATGGTCAAGGCCGCCGATATCGTCGGCCGCCTCAGGCAGCATATGGGACCGGTATAGGGCTCTAGCGCTCGATGCGGCGCAGTTCCTCGGCAAACCGGCGCTGGATGGCGGTCAGGTCCCCACCCGCTGGCCGGGCAGGCGCCTGGCGCGGCGGCGGCTCGCGGTGCCGGTAGGCCGGAGCAGTGGCAAAGCTGCGGGCTCGCTCTTCCAGCCGCGCGCTGACCACGCGGCGCTCATCGCGGATGAACAGGACAATGGTCGTGGCCACGATGAGCCAGATCGCCAGCAATTCCCAAGCCATGAAGTCCTCCACAGGTTCGTGGCGGCAGTCATAGCTAACGATCCGTTAATCGGAAAAGCAGCTTCGCCCGTTAGGCTTAATCGCTAAACTTGTCCCGGTCACGCCGCCGGCGTGACCGCGCCGCCGCGATTGAGCGCCACCAGCATGGCGCGCACCTGGTTTTCCGCCGCCTTGCTCACCGCCTTGCGATTGTCGTCCTCGCTGAGCGTCATGGGCGTGCCGAAGGCGACCGTCACGTCCTTGACCGGGCCGGAAAGAATTTCGGCAATGTTCTGCTTGACTGATTTGGACTTGATCCAGGCGATCAGCGACCGCTCGTTGCGGCTCACCGGCAGGCCCTGGAGCTTGGTATAGGCAATGGTCAGGGGCTGGATCATCACGTCCTTGGCGCCGGCCTCGATCATGGCATGCTGCGCCGCCCCGATCAGGGCCGAGCGGAAGGGCAGGACATGGGTGCCGATATCGGACTGTCCCTCGGCGAACAGCAGTACCGCATTGTTGCCCGCCATGTGCTGGCCCATGGCCTCGGCGGTGCGTCCGGCATCCGAGCGGCGGGTGCGGTCGACATAGATGGTGCGCTGCAGGTCGGCCATCATGCCCACGAAGGGCCATTTGCCCACTTCGCGCTTGGCCACGAAGGTGACATCGGCCACCGAGCCGATGGCGACGATGTCGGTCCAGGAGACATGGTTGGAGACCAGCAGGGTTGGTCGACCGGTGGAGGGCTGGCCAATGACCGTGACCCGGAGCCCGAGAAAAATGCAGCCCACCCTGTGAAACAGCCGCGGCAGCACGTTCCAGCCCGGCAGGCGCAGCAGCAGCACCAGGGCCTGGGCCGGAATGACGACCAGCATGAAGGGCACGAACACAAACAGGAAAAAAACGATCCTGAAGATCATTTGGTCGGCACGTCCTTCTTGCCCTTGTCCGCGAGCGGCACCGCATAAAGCTCGAGGCGATGGTCGACAAGCTTGTAGCCGAGGCGCTTGGCGATCACTTCCTGGATGGCCTCGATTTCCTCATTGCGGAATTCGATCACCATGCCGGTGCGGATATCGATGAGATGGTCGTGGTGCTCGTCCGGAATCAGCTCGAAACGGGCCCGCCCATCCTTGAAGTCATGCTTGGTCACCAGCCCCGCTTCTTCGAACAGGTTCACGGTGCGATAGACGGTGGAAAGCGAAATGCGCGGATCGATCGCCGAGGCGCGGCGATAGAGCTCTTCCACGTCCGGATGGTCCGAAGAGTCCTCGATCACGCGGGCTATGGTGCGGCGCTGGTCGGTCATGCGCATGCCGCGAGCCACGCAGGCCTCTTCGAGCGTCGGATCGGAAGGATTTCTGTTCACGCCGTCGCTCCCTGTCCCAGCTTGATCCAGACCGGGTTAGCCAAGATCGCGCGCCATGACAAGCGCGGTGGCGGCGCTGCCATCGGGCCGCGGATAATAGCCCTTGCGCGAAGAAATGGTCGAAAAACCCAGTCTTTCATAGAGGCGGATCGCCGCATGGTTCTGCTCGTCGACCTCGAGAAACATCCGCCTTGCCGGCGACATCATCAGGTCGGCAAACGCCGCCTCCATCAGCGCCCGCCCCACGCCTTTGCCGCGCCAGCGCGGTTCGACAGCAATGGTGAGAAGTTCGGCTTCGTCGGCGACGGTCCGAATGAGGGCAAAGCCGGCAATCCGGCGTTTCGCATCGCAGGCGATATAGGCCGGCGTGTTGCGGTCCTCGAGAAAGCTCTGGAAATCGGCCGTCGGCCAACCGCGGTAAAAGCTCTGGCCGTGAATGCGGGCCAGGTCCTTGGCATCGCGCGTCTCGGCCGGTTCGACATGCAGGCCCCCCGGCGCCATCCAGAACTTCATCATGGTGCGCGCCTCGGAATCCGGGCTGCATCCTGCGGCTTGGCATCGGCATCCCGGACGTAGGAAGCGTGAGGGGGAAGCTGCGCCGGATCGGCTTGGGCAGCAAATCGCGCCATGGCGCCGATATCGACAATGGGCGATTCGATCAACGTTGCGCCTGCCGGAATCCTTTGCCGCGCCGTCTCCATGGCCACCAGCGTTGGCCCCTCTCCCACCAGGCCGGGGGCAGAAAAAATTTCAAAATAGGCTTCCTCGCGCCTTGCATCGATCAGCACCGCCACCGGACCGGAAGCCGCGCCCAGGGAAACGGCGAGCAGGCTGGGAATACCCAGAACCGGGATTTTGCAGGCGACGCCCAGGCCGCGCGCGGCCGACAGGCCTATGCGCAGGCCGGTAAACGACCCCGGCCCGGTGGTGACCGCCACCCGGTCGAGATCCTCATAACCAAGGCCGTTGCGCTCCAGCAGGTCCCCCAGCCGGCCAAAGAGGATTTCCGCATGGCCCTTGGCAATGTCCTCCACCAGCACGTCCACCGATCCATCGGCAAGCGCCAGCGCCAGCTGCAGGCGCGGCGCGGCGGTATCGATGGCAAGGGTCACTGGCTGGGTCATGCTGGAGGCCCCCTCATCCGCCCTGCGGGCACCTTCTCCCACAAGGGAGAAGGGGGTGATTGTCGCGGTGTCGGTTTACCCCTCTCCCCTTGTGGGAGAGGGTGGATCGGCCGAAGGCCGAGACGGGTGAGGGGTCTCTGACGCTTCACCGCACTCCTAGCCCCGGCCCGGCGTCAAGTCCACCGCCAAAACCATTGCCAGTCCGACCGGCTTGACGCTCCCTCGGAGCGCGACCACCTTGCCCCCATGTCGACTGATTCGCTCCTCCACCGCCGATGACTTGGCTGGCTGAAACCGCCATGCTGTCGCATGGCTGGCGCCGCTTCCTGCTGCTATTGGTGGCCGGTGCCATGGCCGGCCTTTCCGTGCCGCCCTTCTTCATTCTGCCGGCCCTGTTCCTGGCCATGCCCATCTGGGTCTGGGCGCTGGATGGGGCGGAACGCCTCAAGGGCTGGCGGCGGCTCTTCGGGCCGGCCTTTTCCATCGGCTTCGCCTTTGGCCTGGGCTACTTCCTTGTCGCCTTCCACTGGCTGGGCGCCGCCTTCTTCGTCGATGGCGGCTGGGTGCTCGCAGCCATGCCGCCCGCCATTCTCTTCCTCGCGGCGCTGATTGCCCTGTTCTGGGGCCTGGCCAGCGCGCTGGCGCATCTGTTCTGGAGCCACGGCTGGGTCCGCATTCTTAGCCTCGCCGCCTGGCTGGCCGGGGCAGAGTTCGTCCGCGGCCATGTCCTTACCGGCTTCCCCTTCGACCTATTGGGCTACAGCCTTACCGGCACCGACGAGATGATGCAGTTGAGTTCGGTGATCGGCGTCTACGGCCTCACTTTCCTCGCGCCGCTCCTCGCCATGACCCCGGCTTTGGTGTGGCCGGCTGACGGACGTGCCCTGTCGCGGCGGCTGGCGCCGATTTTCCTCGCGCTATTCGTTATCGCCGCGCAGCTCGGCTATGGCTGGAACCGCCTCGCCGGCACCCAGACAACCGAGCGGCAGGACATGGCCATGCGCCTCGTGCAGCCGCTCGTGCTCGAACATGCCGATTTCGGCAATGTCGATCCGGTGGCGCTGATCGACCGGTTGCTCATGCTCTCGGACATGCGCATGAACCCCAATGACCAGGGGCTTGCCGACATCACCCATCTGGTCTGGCCCGAATCGAGCCTGCCCTTCTTCCTCGAAACCTATCCCGAAGCCCTGGCGCGCATTGCCCGCCTCCTGCCCGAACAGACGACGCTGATTGCCGGCGTGCCCCGCCGCCCCTATGAGCTGGGGGAAGCGGCCGCCGCCGAGCCGCCCTATAATTCCGTCGTGGCCATCGATACGCAGGGCGAAGTCGTGGCCAGCTATGACAAGGCCCATCTGGTTCCTTTCGGGGAATACCTGCCCTTTGCCGACTTCTTCGCCCAATTGGGGATCAAGCAATTCGTGCCCGGCGCCGATGGCTGGTCACAGGGCGATGTCCGCCGGCGCCTTCTCAGCCTGCCTTCGGCGCCGGCGCCGCTGGTCCTGGTCTGCTACGAGATCATCTTTTCCGGCGACCTGGGCGAGGTGGCGGGCGCTCAATTCCTGCTCAATGTTACCAACGACGCCTGGTTTGATGGTTCGATCGGCCCGGCCCAGCATGCCCATCACGCCCGTTTGCGCGCGGTCGAGGAGGGCATGAGCCTGGTCCGCGCCGCCAATACGGGCCTCACCTTCGCCACCGATCCGCTCGGCCGCGTGACGGCCGAGCTGGCGCCGGGCGAGATGGCCGCGCTCGACATCCGGCCGCACCACCGCCTCGAGAACACCGTGTTCCAGAGCGTACGCCACTGGCCATTCCTGATTGCGGTCGCGGCAGGCATCCTGGCCGGCCTCGTCGCCTCGCGGCGGAGCCGCCGGCGCCTGCCGGACTAGAAGGGGCGAGGTCGATGGGCAGGCTCAAGGACATTGTCATTGATGCCGACCACCCTGCCAGCCTGGCCCGCTTCTGGGCCTCGGCCCTGGATGGCTATGCCGTCCTGCCCTATGACGACGCCGAAATCGCCCGCCTCGCGGCGCTGGGGCTGACACCTGAAACCGATACCAGCGTGATGGTTGCAGGCCCCGGAACGCGCCTTTGCATTCATCTGCGCACCGGTCCGCGCCCGCCGCGCAACCGGGTGCATCTGGATGTTGCGGCGCTCGACGTGGAGGCGGAGGTAAAACGCCTCATCGCCTTGGGCGCGACGCGGGTCCGGACAGGTGCTGGCTATGTCGTTCTCGCCGATCCGGAAGGCAATAATTTCTGCGTCTGCCAGGAGTAAGCGCCCCCGGAGCGCCCCATTATCGAGCTGGAAAAGCAAAACCCCGACTGCATTGCTGCAATCGGGGTTTTGAGAAATTGGTGCCCAGAAAAGGACTCGAACCTTCACGCCTTGCGGCACACGGACCTGAACCGTGCGCGTCTACCAATTCCGCCATCTGGGCGACGGGCGTGTGTCTAGGGCCCAGCCGGACCGATGTCAACGGGCTTTCACAGACAAAGTCAGAAGTTTGCACCGTCCCAGTGCTGGATGGCCGTCCGGTCCACCGGCGGGGGCTGGTCGAAGCAGTTGACGTTGACCATCACCATCTCATTGCCCTTGCCGTCGCTGCCGCGGGCAAAGGATTCGATGCCGCAGGTTTTGCAGAACAGGTGGTCGATCGTCTCGCTGTTGAAATGATAGAGCGCCAGTTGGTCTTCGCCCGAATGGAGCGTGAAGGCGCTGGCTGGCATGGATTGCATCACCCAGCCGAGGCGCCGGCAGCGCGAGCAATTGCAGTCGCCCAGCGAGGAGAGATCGGTGCGGGCGGTGAAGCGCACCGCGCCACAGTGACATTGGCCATGATAGTCGCGCATCTCGGACATAAGCAGACTCCCGAAATTGATATGGAACAAATAGGGAACAAACAGTCGCAAGAGTCAAGCGGGGGCCGATCCTGTCTGCCCTCGGGCAAGGCTCGACAGACGGGAGCCGCCTGCGCTAGAAGCGGACATCTCTTCCTGCCTGATCTCGGAGCCCCACCATGGATCGCAACGCCCCAAAACTCGTCACTGTCTTCGGCGGGTCGGGATTTGTCGGCAATCACCTGGTGCAGGTGCTGGCCCGCAAGGGCTATCGCATCCGTGTCGCCGTGCGCCGCCCGGATCTGGCGGGTGAAGTGCGCATGTTCGGCGGCGTCGGGCAGGTCGTGCCGGTCCAGGCCAATCTCAGGAACGAGGCCTCGGTGCAGCGTGCCATTGCCGGCGCCGATATCGTCATCAATCTGGTCGGCATCGGCCATCAGGCCGGCAAGCAGTCCTTCAAGGCCGTGCATGTCGATGGCGCCGCATCCGTGGCCCGCGCGGCCAAGGCGGCCGGTGCCAGCGCGCTGGTGCACATGTCGGCGCTGGGCGTCGACAAGGCGGCCGCCGTCAGCGCCTATGCCGCCTCCAAGCTCGATGGCGAAAAGGCCGTGCTCGCCGCCTTCCCTGATGCTGTGATCATTCGCCCCTCGCTGATGTTCGGCCAGGGCGATGGCTTCTTCAATCTCATGGGCTCGCTGGCACGCATCCTGCCGGTGATGCCGCTGATTTCCGGCAAGACCCTGTTCCAGCCCGTCTTTGTGGGCGACGTGGCCGATGCCATCGCCGCCGCCGCCGATGGCGCGGTCAAGACCGGCCGTGTCTATGAACTGGGCGGCCCCGATGTCGAGACGCACAAGGCGCTGATGCAGCGCATCCTGCGCGAAGCCGGCCGCAACCGCCCGCTCGTGCCGGTTCCCTCGGGGTTGATGAAGTTCAAGGCGGCCTTGCTCGGCATCCTGCCCTTCAAGCCGTTGATCACCCCCGATCAGGTGGAATTGCTCGGCGTCGACAATGTCGTCTCCGACGAGGCCAAGAAGGACAAACGGACCCTTTCCGCCTTCGGCATCACCCCCACCAGCATGGATGACGTGCTGCCCACCTATATGTGGCGCTTCCGCCGCCACGGCCAGTTCGACCGCGATGGTGGCGCCCCCGCCTATCCGGTCTGATTCCCGGGCGCTATTTTTCGTTCATTCTTGCAGTCCTGGGCCCCGCCCGGGACTTTGCTTTTGGCCCTGCCCTTCGCGGCACCGGTGCGTCATCCGCGCAAAAAGAATCTCAAGATATATCTTGAATACCCGTCAGGTTGCGCCAATCTCCTGCCCGAAGGGCTTGTGCGATATATCAGGAGATACACCATGAGTTACTGGAAGAACGGCGAACCGGACTGGCGCCACATCGAGCGCATGGCACGCCGCGGCTGGGGCCGCATGGCGCGCATGGCCGACAGTGAATTCGGCCAGATGGGCGGCAATTTCCGCGTCGGCCGCATGCTGGCCTCGGGCGACCTGCGGCTCGTTGCGCTCTATTTCATCGAGCAGCAGCCGCGCCACGGATACGATCTCATCAAGGCGGTGGAGGAGCGCTCCAATGGCGTCTATTCCCCGAGCCCCGGCATCGTCTATCCGGCGCTGACCTATCTGGAGGAAGCGGGCTATGTGACCTCCGCGGCCGACGGCAACAAGAAGCTCTATACCATCACCGACGAGGGCAGGGCGCATCTCAACGAGAATCGCGAGGCCGTCGCCTCGACCCTCGATTTTCTCGGTCGCACCGGCGAGCAGATGAACCGTTTCCGTGAATTCGTGAAGGCCGATTGGCCCTTTGGCGGGGAAGGGCGCCCGGAAGACGGCAATGTGCCGCCCTTCTGGGGTGAGCGTCCGGGCTCTGCTTCCGAGCCCGATCGCCCCATGCAGGACGCGACCCCGGAACTGGAAGCCGCCCGCAAGACCCTCAAGGACGCCATCAAGCGCGTTCGTCGCGCCGACAAGGATCAGCAGCGCAAGGCCGCCGCCATCCTGCAGCAGGCCGCCACCGCGCTTCACGCGCTGGGAGACGACGAGGTGGATATTTAGCACCCGACCTTCTCCTCCCCCTGTTTCAGGGGGAGGCCGGGTGGGGGTGTCCCCGGTTCTTGCCGGCTCAAGCCCCCGGCTTGGTCCTCAGAAAATCGAGCACCATTTGCACGGCATGAGCCTCGCGCTCCTGCACCATGCTGACGCTGGTGAGGTCGCGCTCGAAGATCACCGACAGCGTGGCCGTATTGGACACGTAGAAGAACCCTAGGGCAGCGACCGAAATATAGAGCTGCACCGGGTCGACATCGCGGCGGAACACGCCTGCGGCGGCACCGCGCTCGATAATGGCAGCGATCTGCCCCACCAGCGGCGAATGCAGCGCCTTGATATCGGGCAGGGTCTTCAGGAACCGCGCATTCTCGATGTTCTCGGTGCCCAGGAGGCGCGGGAACCACGGATTGGCCAGGAAGTGCCGGAATGTGAACCGCACCAGCCGGTCCATGGCCTGCACCGGATCGTACTGGTCGAGCGACAGCGCCCGCTCGCCCTGGCGGATCTCCTGATAGGCATCGAGCAGAACGGCCCGGTAGAGATCTTCCTTGTTGCCGAAATAGTGGTAGAGCAGGCGCTTGTTGGCGCCGGCCCGCTCGGCAATGGCGTCCACGCGCGCGCCTTCAAATCCCCGATCGGCGAATTCCACCCGCGCCGCAGCCAGGATGGAGGCCTTGGTCTTGACCGAATTGCGCGGCCGCTTGGGTGACCCCGGTTCGGCTTTGGGCGCCAATGCGGCAGGAGTGATGGTGTCTGACACGATTGATCCGCTCGATTTGCGCCGATGGCCGGTCCGAAGGCAAGGCAGATACCAGCAGCCCCGCGGCCGGTAAAGCTGCCTCTCCGTAGCGCTGCAAAGCCCTGGCGCCCGCAGCATGCGGCAGCCGCTGTCCTCCAGGCCACCACCTCGCCTCGAACCATGGGGCGCCCCCCAAACCCTGTCAAGTCCAAGTAACCGGGCGGTGGGTTGATCATTTGTCGGCCCTATCACTTTCCTGTCTCCACAGGCTTGACGACGCAAGCGACGCCCCTGTATGTAAGTAACTAATCAGTTACACCGAATGCTGCGGCTTGGGAGGTTTTGAATGGCAGAGCAACGGCTTGGCATCATCATGCATGGCGTCACCGGGCGCATGGGCTACAATCAGCACCTGGTGCGCTCGATCCTGGCGATCCGCGATCAGGGCGGCACCATGCTCAAGAATGGCGATCGTCTCGTCGTCGACCCCATCATCGTCGGCCGTGACCGCGACAAGATCGAAGCGCTGGCGAAAAAGCACAACATCGCCCGCTGGGGTACCGATCTCGACGCGGCGCTCGCCAATCCCGAGGACACGATCTTCTTCGACGCCGGCACGACCCTGATGCGCGCAGGCCTGCTCGAGCGCGCCCTGGCCGCCGGCAAGCATGTCTATTGCGAAAAGCCGACCTCGGACGATCTCGAAGTCGCCGTCAATCTCGCCAGGACCGCCCGCGCTTCGGGCCTGAAACATGGCGTGGTGCAGGACAAGCTGTTCCTGCCGGGCTTGATGAAGATCAAGATGCTCAAGGACTCTGGGTTCTTCGGCAAGATCCTCTCGGTGCGCGGCGAGTTCGGCTATTGGGTCTTCGAGGGCGACTGGCAGAAGGCCCAGCGCCCCTCCTGGAACTATCGCAAGAAGGATGGCGGCGGCATCATCCTCGATATGCTGTGCCACTGGCGCTATGTGATGGACAATCTCTTCGGGGAAGTGCAGGCCGTCTCCTGCCTCGGCGCCACCCATATTCCGCAGCGGGTCGACGAGAAGGGCAATACCTTCGATTGCGACACCGACGACGCCGCCTATGCGACGTTCGAACTCGAGGGCGGCATCATCGCCCAGATCAATTCGAGCTGGACCACCCGCGTCCGCCGCGACGATCTCGTCACCTTCCATGTCGACGGCACCCATGGCTCGGCCGTGGCGGGTCTCCACAAATGCTGGACCCAGCATCGCGTCAACACCCCCAAGCCCGTCTGGAACCCCGACCAGCCGCAGACCATGAATTTCTTCAACGATTGGGAAGAGGTTCCGGACAACTGGCCGGCCGACAATGGCTTCAAGGCGCAGTGGGAAATGTTCCTCCGCCATGTCGCCGAGGACGCTCCCTGGGAGTATGGCCTCGAGGCCGGCGCCAAGGGCGTGCAGCTGGCCGAGCTTGGTCTCAAGAGCTGGGAAGAACGCCGCTGGCTGGATGTGCCCAAGCTGGAATTTTGATCCGCAGTCCCCCTCACCCGCCCTTCGGGCACCCTCTCCCACGAGGGGAGAGGGGGACGCCGAGTTTTTGACGCGCACGGTGCTCCCTTCGCCCCTTGTGGGAGAAGGTGGCGCGCAGCGCCGGATGAGGGGTTCCCTTCCATGATTACGATCAACCTGCCCAATCCCGACCGATCGATAACGCCCTATGCGCTCACTGGCGATCCGATCCCCTTCGTCAAGTTCAAGGCGACGGACTTTCCGCGCATCGCCTATTCGGCGGCCCATGTCGTGGCCGATCCGCTGGCCGTCAACGACCCCTGGCTGACCCCGGCCATCGACTGGGACACGACGCTCAAATTCCGCCACCGCATGTGGGATCTGGGCCTCGGTGTCGCCGAGGCCATGGATACCGCGCAACGCGGCATGGGCCTTACTTGGACTGAAGCGCAGGAGCTGATCAAACGCTCGCAGGCCGAAGCCAGAACCCGCGATGACGCCCTCATCGCCTATGGCGCCGGGACCGACCACCTCGCGCCGGGCCCGGATGTGACGATCGACGACATCCTGGAGGCCTATGATGAACAGGTCGGCTTTGTGGAAGGGCAGGGTGGCCGCGTCATCCTAATGGCTTCGCGCGCCCTCGCCGCCGCCGCCAAGTCACCGGACGATTATGCTCGCGTCTATGGCCACGTTCTCAGCCAGGTGAAGCAGCCGGTGATCATGCACTGGCTGGGGGAGATGTTCGATCCCGCCCTTCAGGGCTATTGGGGTGATCTCGACCACGACAAGGCCATGGATACCTGCCTCGACGTCATTGCCGCCCATGCCGACAAGGTCGACGGCATCAAAATTTCGCTTCTGTCCGCGGAAAAGGAAATCACCATGCGCCGGCGGCTGCCCGCCAATGTGAAGATGTATACGGGCGACGACTTCAATTATGCCGAGCTGATCGCCGGCGACGACCAGGGTTTTTCCCATGCCCTGCTCGGCATTTTCGACGCCATTGCCCCGGCGGCCTCGGCGGGCCTGGCCGCGCTGGGTCGCGGCGACAAGGCAGAGTTCTTCGACATTCTTGAGCCGACCGTGCCGCTGAGCCGCCACATCTTTGCGGCGCCCACCCGCTTCTACAAGACCGGCGTCGTTTTCCTGGCCTATCTCAATGGTTTGCAGGACCATTTCGCCATGATCGGCGGGCAACAATCGACCCGCTCGCTGCAGCACCTGGCCGAACTCTTCCGCCTCGCCGACAAGGCAAGGGTCCTCGCCGATCCGGAATTGGCCGTCCAGCGCATGAAGGCGGTCCTCGCCGTCCATGGAGTGTCCGCATGAGCGCCGATACCGTCATTTCCCTCAACCTCGCCACCACGCGCCCGCAATGGGGCTTTGCCGAGGCGGTGGATGGATGTCTCCGGGCCGGAATCACCGCCATTTCCCCCTGGCGCGACCAGATCGAAGCCATCGGGCTCGACGAGGCCGCCCGCATCGTCAACACCAACAAGCTTCAGGTTACCGGCGTCTGCCGCGGCGGCATGTTTCCCGGCGTCGATGCGGCCGACCGCCAGAAGCGCATTGACGACAATCTCAAGGCCATCGACGAAGCGGCCGCGCTCAATGCCGATTGTCTTGTGCTGGTTGTGGGCGGTCTGCCCGGCTCGTCCAAGGACCTGCCCGGTGCTCGCCAGCAGGTGACCGACGGCATCGCCGCCATGCTCCCGCACGCCAAGGCCTCAGGCGTCAAGATTGCCATTGAGCCGCTCCATCCCATGTATGCGGCCGACCGCGCCTGCGTGAACACGGTCGATCAGGCCCTCGACATTTGCGAAATGCTCGGGGAGACCGTGGGTGTGGCGCTCGATGTCTATCACATCTGGTGGGACCCCAACCTTGCCAAGGCCATAGCCCGGGCCGGGCGGATGAAGCGCATCTTTGCCCATCACATCTGCGACTGGCTGGTGCCCACAAGGGACATGCTGCTCGATCGCGGCATGATGGGCGATGGGGTCATCGATTTGAAGGCAATCCGCAGGATGATCGAGGATGCCGGCTTCCACGGGCCCCAGGAAGTTGAGATCTTCAGCCAGGACAATTGGTGGAAGCGCCCCGGCGACGAGGTGCTGCAGGTCATCAAGGAGCGGGTCGCGACCGTCTGCTGATCATCGCTGTCCCAAACAAAAAGCCCCGGATCCGTCCGGGACTTTGCATCTTACAGAGCCAATTCAACTGGCCTTGTAGAAGGTGATCGACTGGCAAAGGATACCAAGCTGGCAGCCGGTGATCTTGACGGCATCTTCGGCCACCAGGGTCACCTTGGCACCGGCACTGGTACCGCCGTACTTGATGGTGCCTTCCCACTTTCCGGGAGCGGTCTGCTCGGCAACCACAACCTGCTGGTTCACGAATTGCAGGTTTTCTGGCGTGCGCGATGCGCCCTGGATGTCATTGAGTACGCCGCACAATTCAGTCCCGTCGCCACAAAGGCGGAAGGTGAAGCTTGTGCCCTCGGCGTCGACCCAGGTGCCATTGATGCTGGCGTCCTGGGCAGCAACGGGCAGGGCAAGGGCGCCCAGAAGGGCACCGGCAACGAGGATGGTCTTGGCTTTCATTACGATAAAATCTCCTTCGGGCGACGGCGCCCCTCCGCTCGCCATCGCTACTGGTCCAAAATTTGTTGATGCCGCATTAAACGCAACAAATGCGGCAGAGTTGCGGGCGAATATCGCCTTTTTGGCTTCCGGCCTCAGCGCCGGAAAGTCGCCGCCAGCTCGACATGAGTCGAAAAGGCGAACTGATCCACCGCTATTAGATCGGCCAACATGAACCCTGCCTGAACGAGATGGGCCGCATCGCGGGCAAAGCTTGTCGGGTCGCAGGCGACCATCACCACATTGCGCACCTTGGAGAGGGCAATCTCCTTCACCTGCGCCTGGGCGCCGGCTCGGGGCGGGTCGAGCACCACCGTCTCGAAATTCAGCTCAAACCGGGTCAGGGGATCGCGGAAGAGGTCGCGCGCCTTGGCGGTCACGGATTTGAGGCCCCTGGTGTGGCGCACCGCCTTGTCGAGCGCGGCAATACCGGCCCGGTCGCTGTCGGCGGCATAGACGGGCGCGTGCGCGGCCAACCGCAGGGCAAAAGGTCCCATGCCGCAGAAGAGGTCCGCGACCGATTTCGCCTTGCCCACGGCAGCGACTACGTAATCGGCCAGCACATTTTCGGCTTCCGCCGTCGCCTGCAGGAAACTGCCCATGGGCAGCTCCACCTCGGCGCGTCCCATGGTCACGGTCGGCTGCTGGCGGAGCAGGATCATCTCGCGATCCAGCGCCAGGCGCGCCAGCCCCAGATCATTGGCGAGGGGCACCAGTGTTTCCGCCCGTACGCCCTTGGGGGCCTTGCCGATCCCCACGTCGATCCCGGCATTGGTGGCGGTGAAGCTGATGTCGCACTCACCCACTGCCGCACCCAGCGCCCGCGCAATTTCGGGCGCACGCCTGAGCCCCGGCACCAGGATCGGGCAGGCATCGAGATCGAGCAGATCGTGGCTCCGGATGCGCATATAGCCTGCCCTATCCTTGCGGGCATGCAGGGTCGCCCGGCGCCGCCCGGCGCCATGCGCTGTGATGAAGCGCTCAACCCTGGCCTCGATGCCGGCATGGCGCAGCGGCGTTTCCACCAGGCCAATCTTGAAGGCCGCGTAACGCGCTGCATCCAGGTGTTGCAGCTGGCAGCCGCCGCAAATGCCGAAATGCGGGCAGAAGGGTTCGGCGCGGTTGGGGGCGGGGGTCTTGATGGCGATCACGGTGCCACGCTCACCCTCGAGCTTTAGGTCCACCACCTCTCCAGGCAGGACGAAGGGCACATAGACCTTCTTGCCATCGATGTGGACGACGCCCTCGCCCTTGTGCCCAAGTGCTTCGATGGTGGCAGTGATGGTCATTCGCAAAGCCCCGATAGACAGAAGCCCGATCATCGCTGATCGGGCTCCCGGCTTGCTGCGTAACTGGTTTCTATCAGACTTGCTGGACGGCTTCCACGCCCGGCACGAAATGGCGGAGCAGGTTCTCGATGCCGTTCTTGAGCGTGGCGGTCGAGGAGGGGCAGCCCGAGCAGGCGCCCTGCATGTGCAGGAAGACGGTGCCTTCCCGATAGCCCTTGAAGATGATGTCGCCGCCATCCATGGCCACGGCGGGGCGCACGCGGGTGGCCAGCAGTTCCTTGATGACTTCGACCATCTCCTTGTCTTCCTCCTCGAAGAACTCGTCGACCTCGTCAAAGTCGACCGGGGCGGCACCGCCCTCGGCGATCACCGGCTTGCCGGAGAGGAAGTGGTCCATGATCACGCCCAGGATGGCCGGCTTGATATGGGCCCAGTTGGTGTCGTCCTTGGTCACCGAAATGAAATCGGAACCGAGGAACACGCCGGTGACGCCGGAAATGGCGAAAAGGCCCGTCGCCAGGGGCGACGCCGCTGCGGCATCGACTGAGCGGAAATCGCGCGGCTCGCCCGACAGCACTTCGCGCCCCGGCAGGAATTTCAGGGTCGCCGGATTGGGCGTGGCTTCGGTCTGGATGAACATGGGTTCTCCGCGCGTGCTGCAATTAGAATGTTTCTAAAATAGACTTTTGTGGTCAGGATGCAATAGCCCAATGCGCATCCGCCCCATGCGCTCAGATGGAAAAACTCTCGCCCAGATAGACGCGCCGGGCTTCAGGGTCCGCCGAAATGGTTTCGGGCTTGCCCTGGATCATCACCTTGCCGCCATGGATGAGATAGGCGCGGTCGACCAGGCCCAGGGTTTCGCGCACGGCATGGTCGGTGATCAGCACACCGATCCCCCTTTGCGTCAGCTGACGGACCAAAGCCTTGACCTCGCTGACGGCGATCGGGTCGACGCCGGCAAAGGGCTCGTCGAGCAGCATGAAGCCAGGATCGGCCGCCAGCGCCCGGGCAATTTCCACCCGTCGCCGCTCGCCGCCCGACAGCGCCAGGGCATTGGATTTGGCAATATGGCCGATGGAGAATTCGGAAAGCAGCGAGGCGAGCCGCCGCTTCTGCTCGGCCTTGTCGCGCACCGTATTCTCCAGCACCGCCATGATATTGTCGGTCACGCTGAGGCCACGAAAAATGGACGGTTCCTGCGGCAAGTAGCCGATACCCAGCTGTCCGCGCTGGAACAGGGGCAGACGGGTAATGTCCTGCCCGTCGAGCCGGATCGAGCCGGCATCGGGTTTGACCAGGCCCATGATCATGGTGAAGACCGTGGTCTTGCCCGCCCCATTGGGGCCAAGCAGGCCCACGGCCTCGCCCCGCCGCACGGCCAGGGAGACGTCGCGCACCACCGCGCGCTTGCCGAAGCTCTTGGCCAGGCCATGAGCCACCAGCCAGCCGGTCTGGTCGATGCGGGGTCGGGTCTCGGCGCTCATTGCGACGTGAACACGCCGGTCACGCGCCCGCCGCCCGTGCTGGTGAAGGTGGAGACGCTGGTGGCCAGATTGACGATCAGTTCCGAGGCATTGACCGTGCCGCTGGCATTGTTGACCACGACATTGCCGGTCAGGCGCAGCAACTGATCCCCCGGGGAATAGACCGCCTGGTCGCCGGTCGCGTCCTGGTCCTTGGTCTTCAATCGCACATTGCCGCCCGAGGCGATGAAGGTCTCGATATCGGTCGTTCCACCCTCGCCATAGGTCGCTACCACCTTGGGCGCCCAGACAGTCACCGTCGGGTGGACCACCACGACATTGCCGGTGAACACCGCCTCGCGGGCCTCCTCGTTCATCACGAACAGGTCGGAGGTGATTTCCACCGGGTTCTGCGCCCGTGCCGGAAGGACGAAGGCCATGACAAGGGCCGCGAGCAGGGCAGGGGCAAGACGGCTGCGGATCATGGGTTCTGGCCTCCAAGGTCTTGCGGGTTGTCCTCGCCGGGCGTGGCGGGCAGGCTCACGACCGAGCGCTCGAACGTCCAGACAATATGGGCCGCATCATAGACGAGGCCCTGGGCCCGAACGGTGGAGCCGTCGGCATAGTCCACCACGACCGGGCCGTGCGCGGTCAGCACCTGGCGATGCCAGTCGAAGATGGAATCATCCAGCGTGCCGGTGGTTCCCGTACTGTCCGAAACTTCGGCCCGCCCCGGCACCAGGGTGAGCTGGTTGGTCGTGTCGAGCCGGGCGCTTTCGGCCTCCATCACCAATTGTACGCCGTCGATCCGGTTGATCACCAACCGGGCCTGGGTGAGATCGATAAGATCGCTCTGCTCGGCCGTGGCCCGCGCCGTCTCTGCCCAGACCTTGTAGGATGAGCCATCGGCCAGGGCGCCGACATATTCCGGCGCCTCGATAGCGACCGAGTCGGGGGTGATGGACAATTGGTCGATGCCGAAGCGCCCGCCTAGGCTGGCCAGATAGATCTGTGCCATCAACCCGCCAAGCACCAGCGCCCCGGCCAGCGGGACAACAAAGCGCAGCAAGTCGACCGTCCGGTTGCGCCGGACCAGTCGCTGGTAGCTCTGCCTCGTGGCGGCTGGCGCGGTCATGGCGTTCGCCCGGCCTCAGCTATGGGCAAAGATGTCGGTCTCTTCCCAGCCCATCAGGTCGAGCGCGCAACGGGTCTTGAGGAAGTCGAAGCACGACTGCGCCAGTTCCGTGCGCCCTTCGCGGGCCAGCATGCGATCCAGATGGCGCTTGAGGTCGTGCAGGTACAGCACGTCCGAGGCGGCGTAGTCGAGCTGGGCATCGCTGAGCTTGTCTCCGCCCCAGTCCGAACTCTGCTGCTGCTTGGAAAGGTCCACGTTGAGCAGTTCGCGCACCAGGTCCTTGAGGCCGTGCCGGTCGGTATAGGTACGCACCAGCTTGGAGGCGATCTTGGTGCAATAGACCGGCCCGGTGACGACGCCGAAGCGGTTCTGCAGCACGGCCACATCGAAGCGCGCATAGTGGAAAATCTTGGTGACGCCGGGGTCGCCGAGCAGCTTGACCAGGTTCGGTGCCTCGCTGGCATCCTGCGGGATCTGCACCACGTCGGCGCTGCCGTCCCCGGGGGACAGCTGCACCACGCAGAGTCGGTCGCGATGCGGGTTCAGGCCCATGGTCTCGGTGTCGATCGCTACTTCGCGGCCGTAGTTGGAAAGGTTGGGCAGGTCGCCGCGATGCACTCGGATGGCCATTCTTCCAGTCCCGTTGTCAAACTGACCCTTCCTTGGCACAGAGCGGTGGCCAAGGAAAGGCGTGGGGTTCGCGGGGGGCAAGAATTGCTGCCAGCACCCCCTGTCGATATAAAGCTTTCTTTATATCGCTATTGCTTTCTCCCCATGGACCTGCGAAAAACGACACCGAAAGTGTCCGGAAATGTGTTCCGGCACGCGCACTCCCGCGTGCGCCCTCGCCACTCGCAAAGAGGTTTAACGTGGCCCGATCTTCCTATCTGTTCACCTCGGAATCCGTTTCCGAGGGCCATCCCGACAAGGTCTGCGACCGCATTTCCGACGAAATCGTCGATCTGGTCTTCAAGGAGGCCAAGAAGGCCGGCATGGACCCCTCGCAGGTCCGCATTGCCTGCGAAACCCTGGCTACCACCAATCGCGTCGTCATAGCCGGCGAGGTACGGGTCCCCGAAACGCTGCTCAAGCATGGCAAGGACGGCAAGGTCCTGCTCGACGCCTCCGGCGCCCCAGTGGTCAATCCCGCCAAGTTCAAGTCGGCCGCCCGCAAGGCCATCCGCGCCATTGGCTACGAACAGTCCGGTTTCCATTGGAAAACCTGCCGCATCGACGTGCTGCTGCATGGCCAGTCGGCCGACATCGCCCAGGGCGTAGATGAAAGCGGCAACAAGGACGTGGGCGCTGGCGACCAGGGCATCATGTTCGGCTATGCCAGCCGCGAGACCCCTGAATTGCTGCCCGCGCCGATCTACTACGCGCACAAGATTCTTTCCGACCTGACCGAAGCCCGCAAGGCCAATCATGGTCCGGCCGGCAAGCTCGGCCCCGACGCCAAGAGCCAGGTCACCGTCAAATACGAGAACGGCAAGCCGGTCGGCGTCACCCAGATCGTGCTTTCGACCCAGCACCTGGACGAGACCCTCACCTCCGATGACGTGCGCAAGATCGTCGAGCCGATCGTGCGCGAGGCGCTGCCCGAAGGCTGGATCAGCGACGAGACCGTCTGGCACGTCAATCCCACCGGCAAGTTCGTCGTCGGCGGCCCCGATGGCGATGCCGGCCTCACCGGCCGCAAGATCATTGTCGATACCTATGGCGGTGCGGCCCCCCATGGTGGCGGCGCCTTCTCGGGCAAGGACCCCACCAAGGTCGACCGTTCCGCGGCCTATGCGGCGCGCTATCTCGCCAAGAACGTCGTTGCCGCCGGGCTGGCCGATCGCGCCACCATCCAGCTCTCCTACGCCATCGGCGTCGCCAAGCCGCTTTCGATCTATGTCGACCTGCACGGCACCGGCAAGGTCGACGAGGCGGTGCTGGAAAAGGCGCTGGCCGAGGTCATGGACCTCACGCCGCGCGGCATCCGCACCCATCTCGACCTCAACAAGCCCATCTACGCCAAGACCTCGGCCTATGGCCATTTCGGCCGCAAGGCCGGGCGCGATGGCAGCTTCTCCTGGGAAAAGACCGATCTGGTGAAGGCCCTCAAGGCTGCCGTCGCCTGATCTCACTGTTGCATTGACCGGAGGCCTCTTTTCCGCAAAAGCGGGAGAGAGGCCTCCTTCTGTTTGCGAGCCAGCATGACCGACCACCAACTTCCAAAAACCCGCTCCGGTGAGCCCCGCGCTTTTTTCGGTCGCCGTTCCGGCAAGACGCTGCATGGTGGACAGAAGGCGCAGGTGGCCCAGATCCTGCCGCAGGTGGAAATCGTCCTGCCCGAACGGCTGGACCCCAAGGCGCTGTTTCCGAATGCGACAAGAATAGTCATCGAGATCGGCTATGGCGGCGGCGAACATCTGGCCCGCAAGGCTGGCGAAGAGCCGGAGACCGGCTACATCGGCTGCGAAGTGTTCACCGGCGGCATCGGCAAGATGGTGCAGGCCATCGAGGCCAATGGTCTCACCAATGTCCGTCTCTTTACCGACGACGCGCTGAAACTGCTGATGGCCCTGCCCGAGGCCTCGGTGGATGCGGTCTATCTGCTCTATCCCGATCCCTGGCCCAAGAGCCGCCATCACAAGCGGCGGTTCGTGTCGCCCACCACGCTCGATCAGTTGGCGCGGGTCATTCGCCCAGGCGGCACGTTCTTCTTTGCGACCGATATCGAGGATTATGCCAACTGGACGCTGGCCCATATCGTGCGCGAGCCGCGCTTCGCTTTTGAGCCCGAGGCGCCCGGAAGCTGGCACCAGCCCTATCCGGGCTGGCAACCGACGCGCTACGAGCAGAAGGCGCGGCGCGAGGGGCGGATGATCAGTTTCTATTTCAGCTTTACCCGCCGCTGAGGTGTAACCCTTCGGTCACCCTGGGCCGCTTTCATGTGCCCCACCTCTGTTCCTGGCTCCCGGACGCCCCATATCCGGGTCTACACGATCCGGAGCAGCGTCATGACCCAGTCGAGCCTCGAACCCGATTTCGATCCGGAATTGCTCTCCATCCGGCCGGGCAAGTGGACCCTGGTGGTGATCGTGCAATTGCGGTCGGGGACCATGCGGTTCAACGAGCTGCGGCGTAACATGGGCGGGGTGCCGCAGAAATCCCTCAGTCAGACCCTGCGCGAGCTGGAGCGCGACGGGTTCATCTCCCGCAAGGCCTACGCCACCATCCCGCCACGGGTGGACTATGACCTGACCGATCTGGGACGGGAACTGCTGGCCCTGGCCGATGACTGGCAGCGCTTCGCCCGCCGCCATCGCCAGGCCATGGAAGAGGCGCGGCGCCTCTTCGATGCGATAGACATAAGTCCCTCCCCGTAACCGGGCAGGGTTCGGGCGCCGCCATGGACTGACGGCGCCGGGTGCGGGGCTCAGAGGTTGACCACGTCGAGCATGACCGGGGTCAGGAAGATGCGGGTCGTCTTGCCGGTTTCGTCGGTGACGGTGGCGACGATATAGTCACCCCATTCTTCGACCGCACTGGCATTGATGCCCTTGTCCTGGACCTGAGCCAGCACGTAGTCGGCGTCAAAGTCGCTGTCGGAGTTGCTCACGAGCGAAGTCGAAGCCATTGCGGGTGCGGCGATCCCGGCGAGGGCGGCGGCGGTGACGAGGGCGATTACACTGTTCTTGATCATGGGAGGATGATCCTTTCTGGTTTGAACAAACCGGAAATGGCCACCCCCACTGGCGGCCGCAAGCGCCCGATTTCCACTTTTTTGCTCTTGAATCCCGCTTCTACGTGCCGAAGGTTTATCGAGCGAAATCAAGGGCTTTTGAGGAAACTCGGTATCGCGGAGGAAACTGGCGAAGGCTGAAGTGCCCGCCACTGCAACCCGGGGGCGGGACCGGCTGTTGAAAGACAAAGGAGCTTCCAAATGCAAACCAGCGTCCGCATCCTCGACACCATCGCAGTCGCCCACAATGTCCGCCAATACCGGCTCGAGCGCCCGGCCCGCTACCGCTTCGCTCCAGGCCAGGCCACCGAAGTCTCCATCGACCGGGACGGCTGGCAGGAGAAGAAGCGTCCCTTCACCTTCACCTGCCTGCCCGATGCCGAGACGCTGGAATTCACCATCAAGAGCTATTTCGACCACGCCGGTGTCACCAACGAGCTCTGGTCACTGGGCGCGGGCGACCGGCTGATCCTGCGCGACGTCTGGGGCACCATCCAGTATCGCGGGGCGGGCACGTTCATTGCCGGGGGCGCCGGGGTGACACCCTTCATCGCCATTCTCCGCCATCTCAACGCCACCGGTAAGCTCAAGGGCAACCGGCTGATCGTTTCCAACCGCACCGAAAAGGACATCATCCTGCGCGACGAGTTCGAAGCCATGGAGGGTCTCGACGTCCTTTGGACGGTGACCGACGATCCGAAGTCATCGCTGCTGCAGGAACGGATAGACGGCGATTTCCTGAAGCGTCACGTGCCCGATCTCGGCCAGAATTTCTACCTCTGTGGACCCGATTCCATGGTCAATGACTTGCGCAGCCTGCTCGACGCGGCTGGCGCGGATGTGGCGAACGTCACGTGGGAGAAGTAGGACCAAGAGCGCCCGTCCTGAACCGGTCAGAACGGGAATGGCCCTAGGCGGCGAAGGCCAGTTCGAGGCTGGTCGGCCGGCGCTGCACCACATGCGCCTGCCAGTTGTGGCCGGTTGAGCGCAGTTGCAGCGTGACCGTGTCCGGCAGATCGCTTGAGGAAACCACCTGCACCTCTGCCCCGGTGTCCCACAGGGCGCGCACGGTGCAGTCGACGATCGAGCTGCGATCATTGAACACCAGCCGTCCGGCCTTGAGCACGCGCCGGCGGGTGACCGGCTCGGCGGCGGTGGCCGTGGTGGCGCCGCGCCAGCGCATCGTCTGGTTGCGTCCCGCGCCCTTGGCCTCGTAAAGCGCCTCGTCGGCCTTGAGCAAAACGCTATCGAGGTCATCCCGTCCCGGATCGAACGTGGCCACACCGAAACTGGCCGACACCCTGATGGCCGGCCGGCTGCCCGGAAAATCGAGCGCCCTGATAGCGAGACGGAGCTTCTCGGCCACAGCCACGGCGGCGTGCTCGTCCGCGTCGGGCAATATGGCTGCAAACTCCTCCCCGCCCAGCCGTCCCAATATGTCGCTCTTGCGCAAGCAGGTCTGGGCCGTTGCCGCCACGGCCTTGAGCACCATGTCGCCTCCGGCATGGCCATAAACGTCATTGATCTTCTTGAATTGATCGATGTCAAAGGCAATGGCCGAGAGCTGGCTGCGGTGCCGTCGGGCCAGGGCCACGAATTTTTCGGCGTCAGTCTTGAAAGCGCGCCTTGTAGCTATGCCGGTCAGGCTGTCCACCGTGGCCTGCTGGCGCAGTTCTATCTCGCTCATCACGACCCTGGCCAGTTCGCGCAGGATATCGCTTTCGCGCGCCGAGAAGTGGCGCGGTCGACTGTCGATGGCGCAGACCGTGCCCACGATTTGCCCGCCCCCACTCACCAGTGGCACGCCGGCATAGAAGCGAACCCCATTGGCCGCCGTCACATGGGGATTGGCTCGGAAGCGCGGATCGAGCGTGGCATCGGGTACGATCAGCGGCTCGGGCGAGAGCAGAGCATGCTGGCAGAAGCTTTCGCCCAGTGGAACTTGCGTATTGGGCGTCCCCAATGCCGCCTTGTACCATTGCCGATGGGCGTCGATCAGCGTGACCAGTGCCGTCTCGACCCCGAAGATCATGCGCACCAGGTTGGCGACGCGGTCGAAGCTGGCCTCGGCCGGGGTGTCGAGAATGTCGTATCGTTCAAGTGCGGCAAGGCGGTCCGCGTCGGTGGCGACGCGCTGCGCTGGTTCGATGATGGGCATGCTCATCCTTGCCCTCCGTCTTTTGTCCATCCGCCCAATCCTGTCGGCTAATGCCAGCGGAACCGGAATCGTCGCATAGGGGCAAGGGAGGAATTGCGATCATTGTTTATGAGCCGTTGCCGCGGGGTCGGCCGGCATCTTGCGCTCCCGCCTTTCCGGGTCTATATGAACGCCAACATCATTGCTCTCTTATCGAGGGTGGGTGCCGGAAGGCCCCCGCTCTTTTTGTTTATCAATGGCGCTTTCGGCCTCGGCTGCTTGCGCCCAATGTGAAGATCGGCATGGCTTTCGACCTCACCGAGAAGCGCTATATCAAGGAAACGGGCCTGGAAGCCCGCATCGCCCGCATTGTCGAGCCGGTGGCCAATGACCTGGGCTATTCCCTGGTGCGCATCAAGATCACGCCGGAAAACGGCTGCACGCTGCAGATCATGGCTGAGGACGAGAACGGCCGCTTCAACATCAATGATTGCGAGGCGCTGTCCAAGGACCTCTCGCCGGTGCTCGACGTGGAAGACCCGATCGACCGCGAATATCATCTTGAAGTCTCCTCCCCCGGCATCGACCGACCCTTGGTGCGCAAGCGCGATTATGAGCGCTTCATCGGCCACGAGGCCAAGATCGAGCTTTCCGACATGATCAATGGCCGCAAGCGCTTCCGCGGCGACATCCATGCCGTGGACGACGAGGGCGTCACTATCCGCCTGCCCGACGCTCCGGGTGGCACCGATCCCGATCACAAGCTGATCTTCTCGACTATTGCGGAAGCCAAGCTGGTGATGACCGACAAGCTCATGGACATGGCCCGCGCCGACCAGGAGCTGCACCCCATCGACGACGACGAGACCGAAACGGTCGAATATGCCGACGCCGATAACGACGATATCTCTGAGGAGAAAAACTAAATGGCCGTTAGCGCGAACCGCCTTGAGCTGTTGCAGATTGCCGACGCTGTCGCCCGCGAAAAGTCGATCGACCGCATGGTCGTGATCGAGGCAATGCAGGATGCGATGGAAAAGGCCGCCAAGGGCCGCTATGGCGCCGAGACCGAGATCAAGGTCGAGATCAATCCGCGCTCGGGCGAAACCCGCATGTGGCGCCTGCTCGAAATCGTCGACGAGGTCGAGGAGCCCTCGCGCCAGGTCAATCTCAAGCTGGCCCAGGTCAAGAACCCCACCGCCAAGGTCGGTGACTTTTTGACCGAGCCGCTGCCGCCCATGGAATTTGGTCGCATCGCCGCCCAGTCGGCCAAGCAGGTCATCGTCCAGAAGGTGCGCGACGCCGAGCGCGACCGCATGTTCGAGGAATATACCGGCCGCGTCGGCGAGATCGTCAACGGCACGGTCAAGCGCGTCGAATATGGCAATGTCATCGTCGACCTGGGCCGTGGCGAAGCCATCATCCGCCGCGACGAATTGATCCCGCGCGAAATGTTCCGCTACGGCGACCGGGTCCGCGCTTACATCTACGACGTCCGCCGCGAACAGCGCGGCCCGCAGATTTTCCTCTCGCGCACCCATCCGCAGTTCATGGCCAAGCTGTTCATGCAGGAAGTGCCTGAAATCTACGATGGCGTCATCACCATCCGCTCGATCGCCCGCGATCCAGGTTCGCGCGCCAAGATCGCCGTGACCAGCAATGACAGCTCGATCGATCCGGTCGGCGCCTGCGTTGGTATGCGTGGTTCGCGCGTTCAGGCCGTGGTTGCCGAACTCCAGGGCGAAAAGATCGACATCATTCCCTGGACCGACAATATCGCGGACCTGGTGGTTTCGGCGCTGCAGCCGGCCGATGTCGCCAAGGTCGTGCTCGACGAGCAGGCCGAGCGCATCGAGGTCGTGG
>VFQR01000277.1_pt1 | contig 90689 bp, 90 predicted proteins | sample 3512321 | NCBI WGS metagenome assembly VFQR01 (sample SAMN10412374, study PRJNA504923) | tailings metagenome | isolation source: Relicate 3 Philex TSF1 revegetated site | place: Philippines: Tuba, Benguet | collected 2017-08-29 | reverse complement strand
GGAACATGATCGCGCCTTCCTGCTCCCAAAGATCGAAATGGCCGAACAGCATCTGTTCGTTGATCAGCGACAGCAGCCGCATGATCTCCATCACCCGCGCTTCGGGCACCTTCACGTCGAAGGCGCACGCCAGGTGCAGAGCCTCGAAATCCTCCATCCAGGAGAAGGACACGTGGTAGTCCGTCCAGTGTCCCGCGACCGAGATGGCGATCTCGTCGTCGCCGTTCCGCTCGAAAGACCAGTCGTTGGCATGCGCCACCTGTTCGATCACGTCGACGGGATGCAGGTCACGTGCGACGTCAATGTCGATGAGGTTCATGGATTCCTTCCTGTCGTTCTCGGGAGCGCCACCGCTGGCTCCCATGAGGGGCACGACGCGACGAACAGACGAACTTCACCGGATCACGGGCGCGGATGAGCATGGCGCACAACCTTGCGCCACGGCCGGACGCCCCCTGTCCGGGCAGCATGACCGGGCTCCGAATCATGCTGTAATTTCAGTCTATTGATGATGAGTCGCCGCGCCAGCCCCTTTTTGCTGCGATGCGGCGTGTCCATGTGGATAGCCGTTGCCGCGCGCCGTTATCGATGCGCGGTAAGGGATTCTGCCAAAAGCACTTTCCCGGGAGCCGGGAATGCCATCCACAGGCTGGATTATTTTTTGGCGCGAGACCTTGCGGCGCGCGGGGACGACGTTTCGCCGCCGTCGGCAGCCCCGTTCTGGTCGATGCGGGCTTCCAGCGCCTCCAGGCGTGCGGCCAGCGCCGCGTTCTCCGTGCGCGCCTTGACGGCCATTTCCCTCACCGCCTCGAACTCTTCACGTTGAACCACGTCCATCGAGTTCAGGATCCGCTCGGCCTGCGCGCGGAACGCCGTTTCCACCTCGCGCCTGACGCCCTGCGCCGCGCCGGCTGCGTCGGTCATCAGCTTGGCAAGGTCGTCGAGGATGCGGTTTGGGCCGTTCGTCATGGCGTGTCTCCGTGTCTGGTCAGAGGTAGGCAGCGGGTGCGGAATTTGCAAGTCGTCCCGAGCCTTGACCGCATGCCCGCCCTCCGCCAAGTTCCGCGCGCAATCCGCGGACGCCCATGACCCCTTCGCTCCTTCTCACGGCCCTGCCCTTTCCCGACATCGATCCGGTGCTGCTCAGTGTCGGCCCCCTCGCCATTCACTGGTACGGGCTCGGCTATGTCGTCGGCATTCTCTTCTCCTGGTGGTATGCCCGCAGGCTCGTGTCCGATACGCGCCTGTGGGGGCCGGGCGGGCCTCGGATCACGGCCGTGGACATCGACGATTTCCTTGTATGGGCCGCCGTGGGCGTCGTCGCGGGTGGTCGCATCGGATACGTGCTCTTCTACGACCTCGCGCGCTATATCCAGGAACCGTTTGGCATTCTCGCGGTCTGGCAGGGCGGCATGTCCTTCCACGGCGGCCTCACGGGCGTGGTGGTCGCCATGATCCTGTTCGCCCGCTCGCGGGGCCTGCCCGTCTTCTCGCTGTTCGACGTGATCGCGGCGACGGCGCCGGTGGGCATCGGGCTCGTCCGCGTCGCCAACTTCGTCAACTCCGAGCTTTGGGGTCGCACTACCGACGTGCCCTGGGCCTTCGTCTTTCCAAATGGCGGGCCTGAGCCGCGTCACCCGAGCCAGCTCTACGAGGCAGCACTCGAAGGCCTCGTGCTCTTCGTCGTCCTGCGCGTCCTGACCCATTCGGCGCTGCGCCTGCGCACCCCCGGCTTCGTCGGCGGCGCGTTCATCGCCGGCTACGGCCTGTCGCGCATCGTGGTGGAATTCTTCCGCGAGCCCGACGCCCATATCGGCTATCTGGCCGGCGGATGGCTGACGATGGGCATGGTGCTCTCGCTTCCCATGGTGGTGATCGGGGCCTGGGCGATGGTCCGGGCGCGCCCGGCAGGCGGCGCGCATCCGGCATGACGGCGCTCGGGCGACGCATCGCCGCCGACATAGCCGCGCACGGTCCGATCAGCGTCGCCGACTACATGGCACGCTGCCTCTACGATCCCGACCACGGCTACTACACCACACGCGAGCCGATCGGCGCGAAGGGCGACTTCACGACCGCGCCGGAAGTCAGCCAGATGTTTGGCGAGTTGGTCGCCGTCTGGCTCTGCTCGGCATGGCGCGCGCAGGGCGCTCCACTCCCCGCGACGCTTGCCGAGGTCGGGCCTGGCCGCGGCACGCTGATGAAGGACGTTCTTCGCACGCTGCGGCGCCTCGATCCCCGGCTCGCTGCCGGTGCCGACCTCGCCATGGTCGAAACCAGCCCCCGTCTGGCAGAGGTCCAGCGCGGCACCCTCGGCGCCGAGGCGACCCGCATGCGCTGGTACAAGCAGGTCGACGATTTGCCCGCGCAGCCGCTTTTCCTCGTCGCCAACGAACTCCTGGACGCGATCCCGGCACGCCAGTTCGTGCGCGCGCCGGACGGGTGGCGCGAACGCATGGTCGGCCTGGGCGATGACGGACGCCTGCACTTCGTCGCCGGCCGCCTCCCCATGACGGGCGCGGTCCTGCCGGCGGCGGCCGCCTCGGCTCCACCGGGCGCGATCCTCGAGCTCGCGCCGGCACGCACGGCACTCGTGGCCGGCTTCGCCGCGCGGATCGTGCGCGACGGCGGCGCGGCCCTCCTGATCGACTACGGACATCTCTCCACGGGCCTTGGCGACACGCTGCAGGCCCTGCGCGGCCACGCCTTTGCCGATCCGCTGGAGACGCCCGGCGAGGCCGACCTGACGACGCATGTCGATTTCGAGCCGCTCGCGAACGAGGCGCGGCGCGCGGGCGCCTCGGCAGCATTCACCACCCAGGGCGAATTCCTCTTGGCAATGGGTCTCGTCGAGCGCGCCGGCGCGCTTGGCGCCGAGGCCGGCCCCGAGGCGAGGCAGGCCATCCGCGGCGCCGTGGAGCGCCTTGCCGGCCCCGACGCCATGGGAAATCTTTTCAAGGTCATGGCGATCACGCCGGCGGACGCGGATTTTCCCGGCTTTCCCGGCCGCATTGACTAAACCACCCCCCTGCCGCACCATCCGCGCGGCGGGGACAACCGACAGGACACTGGATGCTGGACAGGGAACGGCCGGAGCCGATCCGATCGGAAATGCTCGATGCGGCGGCCGGACGGGCCGTAAGGCATGGTTTCTTCACGCGCCGCGGCGGCGTTTCGTCGGGACTCTACCGGGGCCTCAATGTCGGAATCGGTTCCGGCGACGACCAGGGCCATGTCCGCGAGAACCGCGCACGCGTCGCCCGCTGGCTCGGCGTGCCCGACGACCGCCTCGCTACGCCGCATCAGATCCACTCGTCCGAGGCCGTCGTCGTTGACGCGCCCTTCGCCGGGAACCGCCCGAAGGCCGACGCGATCGTGACCTCCACGCCGGGCCTCGCCATCGGCGTGGTCACGGCGGATTGCGGACCCATCCTTTTCGCCGACGCACAGGCCGGCGTGATCGGCGCCGCCCATGCCGGTTGGCAGGGTGCGCTCGACGGGGTTCTGGAAGCCACGGTCGACGCCATGATCCGCCTCGGAGCCGAAAGGGCGCGCATCACGGCGGTTCTCGGTCCGTCGATCAGCCAGGCCAACTACGAGGTCGGGCCGGAATTCGTCGCGCGCTTCCGGGATCGCGACGAGGCCAGCCTTGCCTATTTCGCGCCATCGGCCCGTACGGGCCATGCAATGTTCGATCTCAACCGCTTCACGGTTGACCGCCTCGCCGCCTGCGGTGTAACCGCCGGCCTCCTCGATCGCTGCACCTATGGCGAGGAGGAGCTGTTCTTCTCCTACCGGCGCACGACGCATCGCGGAGAACCCGACTACGGCCGCCAGATATCGGCGATCGTCCTGGAGACTGCATAGTGGCGCTGCACTTCGAAAAGACCGAATTCGACGCGAGACGCGACCGCCTCATCATCGAGATGGCCGAGCGCAAGCTCGACGCGATCCTGCTCTTCGCCCAGGAGAGCATGTACTGGCTGACCGGCTACGACACGTTCGGCTTCTGCTTCTTCCAGTGCCTCGTCCTGAAGTCTGACGGCACGATGGTGCTGCTGACGCGCTCCGCCGACCTGCGCCAGGCCCGTCACACCTCGACACTCGACAACATCGTGGTCTGGGCGGATCGCGAGGGTGCCAATCCGGCCGCAGACCTGCGCAACCTCCTGAACGACCTCGACCTGCTGGGCGGCCAGATCGGCGTCGAATACGACACGCACGGCCTCACCGCCCGCAACGGACAGCTTCTAGACGAACAGCTGAAGACCTTCGGCAAGATCGTCGACGCTTCCGGCATCGTGGGACGCCTGCGGCTGCTGAAGAGCCCGGCGGAGATCAGGAAGGTCGAGAAGGCTGCCGCGCTGGCTGACGCCGCGCTCGACGCCGCGCTGCCGCTGATAAGGCAGGGCGGCGACGAAGGAGAGATACTCGCCGCCATGCAGGGCGCGATCTTCGCCGGCGGCGGCGACTATCCCGCCAACGAATTCATCATCGGATCGGGCGCCGACGCGCTTCTGTGCCGCTACAAGGCCGGACGTCGCAAGCTCACCAAGAACGACCAGCTCACCCTGGAATGGGCGGGCGTGTTTCACCACTATCACGCCGCCATGATGCGCACGATCATCGTCGGCAAGCCCACCAAGCGCCATCAGGAACTCTTCGAGGCCGCACGCGATGCGCTGGTGGCGGTCGAGAAGGCCATGGTGCCGGGCAACACGTTCGGCGACGTCTTCGACGCGCATTCGAGGGTCATGGAGACGCATGGCCTGACCCGTCATCGGCTCAACGCCTGCGGCTATTCCCTCGGCGCACGCTTCACGCCGTCCTGGATGGATACGCCGATGTTCTATTCGGGCAATCCCGAGCCAATCGCCCCGGACATGACGCTTTTCGCCCACATGATCATCATGGATTCCGACTCGGAGACGGCCATGACGCTGGGCCGCACCTACCTGACGACGGAGGCGCAGGCCAAGGCGCTGTCGCGCCACGATCTGGACTTGATCGTGCGCTGAATGCACAACGTAACGGGGACGCGCAACTTGTCATCGGCAAGACGGCCTGGAGGAGGTCAACGCATGGCACGATCGAGCGCTTTGGCCGCGCTGCTGTTGTCGGCGGCGGTGATCCAGGCCTGCACCAGCACCGAATCCACGTTGAGCCCGTCCGCGATCGCGCCGGCCACGCCACCACCGGCGGCTGCGGCGCCTGCTCCGGTCGGCACCGGCTCCGGCACCCAGGCGGCCGTGGCGACCACCGCCGCGCGCGTGCAGTTCGCCCCGATCGTCGGCGCAACCGTCGCCTCTGTAGCGCCGCTCACCCAGCGCCTCTCCACCACGGCGCGTGAGCGCGGGCTGAACATCGTCCCGGCCGGTGACCCTTCGACCACCCATGTCGTCAAGGGCTATTTCTCCGCCATAACGGAAGGTCGCGAGACGATCGTCATCTACGTCTGGGATGTCGTCGACGCCGGTGGCAACCGCGTCCATCGCCTTCAGGGCCAGGAGCGCGTGCCCGCATCGGCCGCCCAGGGCTGGGATGGCGTGCCTCCGGCCGCCATGGAGGCCATCGCCGACCGGACCGTGAGCGATCTCGGAAGCTGGCTGTCAGGCCGTGCGGGATAGCGGAAAATTCGGGATTCGCCCGCGCGCCGCTTGCAATACGTTCCGACCCCGCTAAAAGCCCGGTCATCGTTGGAAAGCGGCAGAATGCCGGGGATGCCCGAATGAAACTCTTCGCCGGCAATTCGAACCGCGTACTCGCGGAAGCCGTCGCGCGTTACCTCAACATCTCCCTCGGCAAGGCAAGCGTGCGCCGGTTCGCCGACCAGGAAATCTTCGTCGAGATCCAGGAGAACGTCCGCGGCCAGGACGTGTTCGTCCTGCAGTCGACCGCCTACCCGGCCAACGACCACCTGATGGAGCTCCTGATCATGATCGACGCGTTCCGTCGGTCCTCCGCGCGGCGGATTACCGCCGTCATCCCCTATTTCGGATATGCCAGGCAGGATCGCCGGGCCTCGGGCCGCACGCCGATCTCCGCCAAGCTCGTCGCCAACCTGATCACTCGCGCCGGCGCGGACCGCGTTCTCACGCTCGACCTGCATGCCGGCCAGATCCAGGGTTTCTTCGACATCCCGACCGACAATCTCTTCGCAGTGCCGGTCATGGCGCGCGACGTGAAGGCCAAGTACAACCTGTCCAACGTCATGGTGGTGTCGCCCGATGTCGGCGGCGTCGTTCGCGCCCGCGCGCTCGCCAAGCGCATCGACGCCCAGCTCGCCATTGTCGACAAGCGCCGCGAGCGGCCGGGCGAGTCTGAGGTGATGAACGTCATCGGCGAGGTGGCCGGAAAGGATTGCCTGCTGATCGACGACATCGTCGATTCCGGCGGCACGCTCTGCAACGCCGCCGACGCGTTGCTGGCCAATGGCGCCACCAGCGTGACGGCCTATATCACGCACGGCGTTCTGTCCGGCGGCGCGGTCGCCCGCATCACGGCGTCCAAGCTGAAGGAACTGGTCATCACCGATTCCATCCAGCCCACATCCGGCGTCGAGGCGGCGCACAACATCCGCGTACTGCCGATCGGCGACCTCATCGGCGAGGCCATCTCCCGCACCGCGACCGAGGAATCGGTCTCCAGCCTTTTCGACTAGCGCGAGCGTCAGGCTGCCAGTCTGAACACCACCCCTGCCAGCGCCGCCGCGCCGAGCACGGCGAACAGATTGGCATGAAACCGCAGCAGCGCCACGCCTGCGGCAAGCGCGATCGACGCGGCCGCCCAGTCGAAGCTCGCCAGCTCCGGTAGCGGCAGGCCGAACGGACCGACCGCCACCTCCCCCACCCTCGCGAAGAGCACGTGGATGGCGAACCAGACCGCGAGATTGGCGATGATGCCCACCACCGCCGCCGTGACCGCCGACAGCGCGCTCGCCAGCCAGCGTACGTTGCGCACCGTCTCGACATAGGGCGCGCCGACGAAGATCCACAGGAAGCACGGCACGAAGGTGAACCAGAGCGACACGATCGCGCCGCCGATGCCGCCGACCAGCGGATCGAACCCAGAGAGCCGGGCCCCGCCGAGGAACCCGACGAAGAGCAGCACGAGGATAAGCGGACCCGGCGTCGTTTCGGCCAGCCCGAGCCCGGTCAGCATCTCGTCCGGCCTCAGCCATCCGTAGACCTCGACTGCCTGCTGCGCGACGTAGGCGAGCACAGCATAGGCGCCGCCGAAGGTGACCATCGCCATCACGGAAAAGAAGCGTGCCTCCTGGGAAAAGACATGGCTCTCGCCGAATACCAGGAAAAGTGCGGCCAGCGGTGCGAGCCAGAGGAACGACCATGTGGCCAGCGTCCGCAGGAACCGGGCCGGTGAAGGCCGCGTCCATTCCGGCATCGCGACGTCGATGACCTCCGCCACGCCGTTCCCGGAGCCGTTTCGCGCCGTCGCGAAATGGGCGGCTGCGCCGATTGCCGCCGCCCCGAGCACGATCAGCGGAAATGGCAGCTTCAGGAATGCGATCGCCACGAAGGCGGCCACGGCCAGCGCCACCATCGCCGGCCCCTTCAGCGCGCGCTTCGAGACCTTCATCAGGGCTTCGAGCACGATGGCCAGCACCGCCGCCTTGAGACCGAACAGGAGCCCCTCCACGACGGGCACGTCACCGAGGAAGAGGTAAAGCGCCGAAAGCACGGTGAGCACGACGGCTCCCGGAAGCACGAAGAGCAGCCCCGCGACGAGGCCACCCTTCACCCCGTGCAGCAGCCAGCCCGCATAGGTTGCGAGCTGCATCGCCTCCGGTCCGGGCAGCAGCATGCAGTAGTTGAGCGCGTGCAGGTAGCGTGCCTCGTCGAGCCACTTCTTCTCCTCGACGAGGATGCGGTGCATCAGCGCGATCTGGCCGGCCGGTCCCCCGAACGAAAGAAGGCCGATCTTGGCGAAGACGGCCGTCGCCTCTGCAAAGGTGGGTCCCGGCGCCGTTGCGTGGACGTTCATCGCGGCACAATCCCCGCGGGCCAGTTGTGGGTCTCCGCGGTGGCATGGCGGCACCATCCGTAAAGTGAATCGTAGAGGACCATTCCCCGCTCCAGTTGCCTCCAGTCGTCAGGTTCTAGTGCCGAGAGACCGAGCGAAATTGCAAGAAGGCCGTGCGCCTGCGGCTCCATGTCCAGGCAGGATGTGTCGGCAGCGCGTACGATGCGCGCGAGATGGTCCAACGCGCCGTTCGCCAGGCCGAATTCCTCGATCATCGTGTCGAAACTGCAATTCGCGCCCCGATGGGAATAGACGACGCCATCCACGTCGAAGGGAATGGCGCCCATCTCCGCCGCGACGTCCGCAACCCATTCGGCAGGAACGAAATGGAACACCGCTCGCCGATCGAAGAAGCGGCGGATCAGCCACGGGCAGGCGATGCGGTCGATCTTCGGCCGCTCGCGGGTGATCCAGGCAGTCTTTCCGGAAAGATCCGCGGCCCCGGGCGGGTCGATCCTCACGGTCGGGCCTCCCGCCTGCAGATAGGCCTCGAAACCGCCTGCCAGGATCGCGACGTCGGCGCCTGCCGCCGCCATTGCGGACGCTGCGAGCGCACTGACGTTGTGACCATGCGCGCAGTAGACGACGAAGGTGGAACCGGAGGGGTATTCGGCCAGCCAGTGCCCGGAGGCGAGGTGGTCCCGCCAGTCCGATCCGGCGATGCGCCGGCCCGACGCACGCAGCGCCGGTTCTCGCCGCACGTCGACGATGATGGGCGCCTCTTCGGTGCCGACGAGCCGGATGAGTTCTTCGGGAGTGATGCGATGTGGCATGGAGGCCTCCGCATGGCTGCGAAGGCGGAACTTGGGCCATCGGCCTGCCGGGGAGTCCACCCACGTCCCCGAGTGCATACTCTAGCGCGGCAAGGCGTTGTCCACAATGCCGCGGGCCCGTCCCGCCCACTCGTCGTGGCCCAAGAAACAGCACCGCAAATGGGCAAGACGAGCGCGCATCCCTGCGCTAGAAGGCGGCATGGCCGACCTGACCGTCAATTCCGCAAGCCCACCCGAGCACGGGGTTCTCACTCAGCGCACCGTCATGCCGATCATCCTGGCCGTGAGCTTCTGTCACTTCCTGAACGACGTGATGCAGTCGCTGCTGGCCTCGATCTATCCGATCCTCAAGGACAGCTACAGCCTCGACTACTGGCAGATCGGGCTTCTCACCTTCACCTTCCAGGTCACCGCCTCGCTGCTGCAGCCAGCCGTTGGGCTCTATACCGACAAGCGTCCACTGCCCTATTCCCTTCCTTGGGGCATGGCCTCCACGCTCTGCGGCCTGGTCCTCCTCGCCTATGCCTCGGCCTATCCGGTCCTGCTTCTCGGGGCAGGGCTCATCGGCATCGGCTCGGCGATCTTCCACCCGGAATCCTCGCGCGTCGCACGGCTTGCCTCGGGCGGGCGCTACGGCCTTGCGCAGTCGGTCTTCCAGGTGGGCGGCAATTTCGGCACCGCGGTCGGCCCGCTGCTGGCGGCTTTCATCGTCGTCCCGCGCGGTCAGGAAAGCGTCGCCTGGTTTGCCTTCGCCGCCCTGCTCGGCATGGCGATCCTGTGGCGCGTCGGCGCCTGGTACGACGGCTATCGCACGGCAAATGCCGGCCGCGCCGCGCCCAGCCTGATCCTGCCGCTGGCGCGCCGGCGCATCGTCACGGCGCTGGTGGTGCTCGCCCTGCTGGTCTTCACCAAGAACATCTACATGGCGAGCTTCTCGAGCTACTATACTTTCTTCGTCATCGAGCGCTTCGGCGTCTCGGTGCAGTCGGCACAGGTCATGCTTTTCGTGTTCCTTGGCGGCGCGGCCGTCGGCACGGTGCTCGGCGGTCCCGTCGGCGACCGCTTCGGCCCGCGCATCGTGATATGGTTCTCCATCCTGGGCGCCCTGCCCTTCACGCTCGCCCTGCCCTATCTCGACCTCGCCTGGACGGTCGCCTTCTCGGCCATCATCGGGCTGATACTCGCCTCGGCCTTTCCGGCCATCGTCGTCTTCGCGCAGGAACTGGTGCCCGGGCGCGTCGGCATGATCGCCGGCATATTCTTCGGCTTCGCCTTCGGGATGGGCGGCATCGCAGCCGCCGTGCTCGGCGTCGTGGCCGACGCGCGCGGCATCGAGTTCGTCTATCAGGTCTGTGCCTACCTGCCGCTGCTCGGCCTGCTCACGATCTTCCTGCCGACCAGGCGGGAGCTTCACGCTGTTCAGCCGGCATAGTCCTCGTCCGAGACGTGCTCCAGCCATTCCACGGAGGTGCCGTCGAGCGCCTCCTGCATGGCGATGTGGCTCATCGCCGTGTCGGGCGCCGCGCCGTGCCAGTGGCGCTCCCCCGGCGGAATCCAGACCGTGTCGCCCGGCTTCAATTCGATCATGGGTCCGCCTTCGGTCTGTGCCCGACCGCGCCCGTAGACCACATAGAGCGTCTGGCCGAGCGGATGCGTGTGCCAGGCCGTGCGCGCTCCCGGATCGAACCGTACCAGCGTCGCGCGCAGCCGTGCCGGCGCGTCTGCCTCCACGATCGGATCCTGCCAGACGGTCCCGGTGAAGTAGTCGGCGGGCGCGCGGCGCGTCGGGCGCGAGCCCAGGGGCATGTGCTTCATCGGGCAGTCCTCCGCTTGGGATTTTCGATCGCGGCAATGGAGCCCCGATCGCCCTCGCGGTCAACCGCCCGTGCGGGGGACACCGTGTTGCGCGGGCGCGGCAGTTCCGCTATAGGACCGCCACCCGCGCAGACACCCTTGGAGGCAACGCGGGGCGGGAGCGGCATTCTCCGCATGATCCTGGAAAGTGGTCACCGGTTTCCAGGCGGGATCATGCGCAGGATCTGCCGCTTTCGACGTTTTCGGACCGGCTCGACGCCGGCCCGCAAGACGCTCCACAACGCTAGAAGGAAATAGCCATGAGCCACGAGAGCTACGAGCTCAAGGCCGAGGCGCGCGAACGGGTCGGTAAGGGGTCCGCCCGGGACATTCGCCGCAACGGCAAGGTGCCCGCCGTCATCTACGGCGACAAGAAGCCCCCGGTCGCCATCGCCCTGTCCTACAAGGACCTCTACTACAAGATCCATGGCGGCGGCTTCATGACCACCATCGCCACGATCGACGTCGGCGGCGAGAAGATCCAGGTCCTCCCGAAGGACTACCAGCTCGACCCGGTCCGGGACTTCCCGATCCATGTCGACTTCCTGCGCGTCGGCAAGGATTCCGTCGTTACCGTCGAGATCCCGGTGCACTTCCTCAAGGAAGACAAGTCGCCCGGCATCAAGCGCGGCGGCGTGCTGAACATCGTTCGCCACGAGATCGAATTCTCCTGCCCGGCCACCGCGATCCCAGAATTCATCGAGGTCGACCTCACGGGGCTCGACATCGGCGATTCGGTGCACATCTCGGCGATCAAGCTGCCCGAGGGCGTGAAGCCGACGATCACCGATCGTGATTTCACCATCGCCACCATCGCCGCGCCGGCCGTTCTCACGGCTGCCGACGAGGGTGCGCCGGAGGCTCCCGAGACCGAAGGGGACGAGGAGGAAGAGGACGAGAAGTAATCTCGTCCTCGGCTCCGGGACCGGAACGAGGAGCGACCCATGCTGCTCATCGCGGGCCTGGGCAATCCCGGCCCGAAATACCAGAACAACCGGCACAATGCCGGCTACATGGCGGCGGATGCGATACACCGCCGCCATTCCTTTTCGCCGTGGACGAGGAAGTTCCAGGCCGAGATCGCCTCCGGGACGATCGGCGGCGAGAAGGTCCTGCTGTTGAAGCCGCAGACCTTCATGAACCTCTCGGGACAGTCGGTCGGCGAGGCCATGCGCTTCCACAAGCTCGCACCGTCCGACGTGCTCGTCCTTTACGACGAGCTCGACCTCGCGCCCGGCAAGGTCAGGGTGAAGACCGGAGGAGGCGCCGGGGGCCACAACGGCATCAAGTCGCTCGACGCTCATTGCGGCAAGGAGTATCGCCGCGTCAGGATCGGGATCGGTCATCCCGGTGACAAGGCGCTCGTCCACAACCACGTGCTGGGAGACTTCGCCAAGGCCGACCGCGCATGGGTGGAGCCACTCCTGGAGGCCATTGCCGACAATACCGAGTTGCTGGTGAAGCGCGATGACAACGGCTTCATGAGCAAGGTCAGCCTGGCGACCCAACCCGCTCGAACGATTCGTGAAGTTGCACCGGCCGCGAAGGGCCAGAGTCACATCCGGCAGGCGCGCCAGCACAAGCCACCGGTCACGCTGCCAGAAACCGGCCCGATGGCGGCGATGCTCAAGCGGCTGTTCGGACGCGACTAGCATCGACAGCAACTTGTCGAGCGCCTAGGACGGGCATGTCGTGTCTGATGGCGCGGGCAGAGCCTTGACGATCGTGGACCCGTTCGCGCATAGCCCTGAGCAAATCCTCCCCTCCCGCTAGGACTTCTTCGACATGGGTTTCAAATGCGGCATCGTCGGCCTGCCGAACGTGGGCAAGTCGACGCTCTTCAATGCGTTGACGCGAACCGCCGCCGCGCAGGCGGCCAACTATCCTTTCTGCACGATCGAGCCGAATACCGGCGAGGTCGCTGTCCCCGATCCGCGGCTTCAGACCATAGCGGCCATCGCGAAGTCGAAGGAGGTCATCCCGACGCGTATCTCCTTCGTCGACATCGCCGGCCTCGTGCGAGGCGCATCCAAGGGTGAGGGCCTCGGCAACCAGTTCCTCGCCAACATCCGCGAGGTCGACGCGATCGTGCATGTGCTGCGCTGCTTCGAGGACGACGACATCACCCATGTCGAGGGCCGCATCGATCCGGTCGCCGACGCCGAGACGGTCGAGACCGAACTCATGCTGGCCGATCTGGAGAGCCTCGAGCGACGCATCCTCCAGATTCGTAAGCGCGCAACCGGCAAGGAGAAGGAGGCACTGACGGTGCTTCCCATGATGGAAAAGGCGCTCGCCCTTCTCCAGGACGGCAAGCCCGTCAGGCTGCTGCTCGAAGGCATCGCCGCCGAGGATCTGCGCATCCTGCAGGGTCTCAATCTGCTGACCTCCAAGCCCGTCCTCTACGTCGCCAATGTCGCCGAGGGCGACGCCGCAGCCGGCAACACCCACACGAAGACCGTCGAGGCCATGGCCGCCGCCCAGGGTGCGCGCACGGTCACGATCTCGGCCGCCATCGAGGCGGAGGTGGCGCAACTTGCCGACGAGGAAGCCAAGGAATATCTCGAGGCCATGGGCCTGACCGAGCCCGGCCTGGACCGGCTGATCCGTGAGGGCTACGCGCTGCTCGACCTGATCACCTACTTCACCGCAGGGCCGAAGGAGACGCGCGCCTGGACGATATCGAGGGGCACCAGGGCGCCGCAGGCCGCCGGAGTGATCCACACCGATTTCGAGCGCGGCTTCATCCGCGCCCAGACGATTGCCTATGCGGACTATGTCGCGCTCGGCGGCGAGGTGCCCGCCAAGGAGGCCGGCAAGGCACGCGACGAAGGCAAGGAATACGTAGTCCAGGACGGGGATGTGCTCCTGTTCAAGTTCAATACCTGACCATCCGGCGACCGCACCGGCGTTAACCAAGACGCTGTGAAATTCGCGACAGACGCCACCCGACCGCCTTCGTAGGACTGTCGCGGCGAACGCAGGCGGACGAACGGACCCACGCAACGCAAGTCTTGTGAGGCCGAACGGCCGGCTGATGCTCGCACCGGGTTCCGGTTCATAGATGCGGCGAAGGGTCGGGCGGGGAGCAGCGCGACCGCGGACGGACTCAATCCGGAGATGACATGCGGTTTCCTTCGAAGCCGCTCCTGGGGGCTTCATCAGGCGCCGGGCCGGCTGCGTGCTGGCGGTGCCGCTCAGGAGAAAAGCAATGCCTCAGACATTGGAAGACGTGAAGAAGGCCAAGGCGCCTTCGAACCTGCCGAAGGTGCTTCTCCAGATGCTGGAGACGCCGACCAACAAGGCCCAGACGACTCCCGGCCACGGCGTGGCCGGTCGTCACGCCCGGCGCGAAGTGCTCGACGCGCTGTCGGGACACAAGGACCCGGGCATGTTCGGGCGCATGTTCCCGAAACTGGCCGCGCTGGAGGTAAGCGACGCGCGGCTGCAGAAGCTCGCCGAAGCCATGCTTGACGCCAACCCGGGCTCGACGGAGGGCAATAACGACGCGATTCCCGCCGGCTTCACCTATCTCGGGCAGATGGTCGATCACGACATCACGCTCGACCTGACGTCGCTGTCGGAGAAGCTCAAGGATCCGCTCGGCATCGAGAATTTCCGCACGCCGAGCCTCGACCTCGACTGCCTCTACGGCCTCGGCCCGGATGGCAGCCCGCATCTTTACGCCCGCGGTTCGTCCAACGACAGGAAGCACGGGCCGAAATTCCTGATCGGCAAGACCTTCGATTCGGGCGAAGGCGTGTTCCGCAACGATCTGCCGCGCAGCCCCGAGGGCTTCGCGCTGATCGGAGACCACCGGAACGACGAAAACCTGCTCGTCGCGCAGACCCACCTCGCCTTCCTGAAGTTCCACAACAAGGTCTGCGACCATCTCGCCGCCAAGGGTCACCCGAAGGACGACATCTTCTCCGAGGCACGCCGCATCGTCAGCTGGCACTACCAGTGGATCGTGCTGCACGACTGGGTCGAGCGGCTTACCGAGCCCGGCATCGTCGCGAAGATCCTGCATGACGGGCGCAAGTTCTACCGGTTCAAGAAGACGCCCTACATGCCGGTGGAATTCTCCGCCGCCGCCTACCGTCTCGGCCACTCGATGGTGCGCCAGCGGTATTCGCAGAACCGTGTCTTCCAGGGACGTCCCTTCAAGGAGTTCTTCGAGTTCAGCGGCCTGTCCGGTGGCCTCGTCGGCGACCTCGCCAATCCGGTTTCTCCGCCGCCCAACACGGCCTTCCCGACGCTCCCCTCCAACTGGATCATCGACTGGCGGCGTTTCCACGACCTCGGGCTGCCCATGGAACCCGGCGTCACGATGCAGGCGTCGCGCACCATCGACCCGTTCCTGGTGGAGGAACTGCACACGCTTCCCGGCGGCGGCGGCAACCTCGCCTTCCGCAACCTGAAGCGCGGCGTAAATCTCGGCCTGCCGTCCGGTCAGGACGTGGCGACGGCGATGAAGGTCAAGAACCCGCTCACTCCCGACGAGATCGCCTCGGGTTCCGACGGCGCGGTAGCCAAGGCACAGAACCTGCACACGGCGACCCCGCTCTGGTACTACATCCTCAAGGAGGCGCATGTTCGCCACCAGGGCAAGCGGCTCGGCCCGGTCGGCTCCAACATTATCGCCGAGGTCTTCGTCGGCCTCGTTCATGGCGACCAGCAGTCCTACCTGTGGCAGCGCAAGAACTGGAAGCCGGAACTGCCTGGAAAGAAAGCCGGCGACTTCACCATGGCCGACATGCTCCGCTTCGTCGACGACGTGAACCCGCTGGGCGCCTGAGCCCATCCCATGTCCCGCCGGCATCGGCCGGCCGGCATCCTCGACAACGTCCCGCCGGCGTCGGCCGGCGGGCACCCTGGACCAATCCTTGACGCCACAGGTCCTTGCATCCCGACCGCTCGCGGGCGAGAAACCGTCCAGCCTTGAACGAATGCGAGACGCGTGGATGAGCGGGAAAAAGTGGACCTACGAGGATTTCGAGCCCGGAAGCGAGATCGTGTTCGGCCCGCGGCGGGTGGAAGAAGCCGAGATGATCGACTTCGCGCGCCAGTTCGATCCCCAGCCCATGCATCTCGACCGGGAAGCCGGCGAAGCCTCCGTGCTCGGCGCACTGTCGGCATCCGGCCTCTTCACCGCGTCAGTCTTCATGAAGATGATGTGCGACGCCTATATCCTCGACTCCACCTCGCAAGGCTCTCCCGGCATCGATTTCGTCAATTTCCGCAGGCCCGTTTTCGCGGGCGACGAACTGACCGGCCATACGCGTGTGCTTTCCCGGCGCCTCTCCTCGTCGCGTCCCGGCCTCGGCTTCGTGAAGGTGCATTGCGAGGTGCGCAACCAGCGCGACGAGACCGTGCTGGAAATGGAGAACACCGGCATGTTCCTGCTTCGCCGTCCGGAGGCTGCATGAGCCTGGACGAACAGTTCGGCATAGGTCGTACCATCGGTCTCGGCCACCACACCTTCGACGCCGACGAGATCATCGCCTTTGCGGTGAAGTATGATCCGCAACGGTTCCACGTCTCGGCGGAGGAGGCGAAGAACAGCGTTTTCGGTGCGCTCTGCGCATCCGGCTGGCACACGATGGCAATGTGGTCGCGCCACAACGCCGCCTCGATCCCACGGGCAGACGCCCGGGCGGAAGGCGTCGAATTCGGCCCCGCGGCAGGCTTCACCAACCTCCAGTGGCTCAAACCGGTCTTCGTCGGCGACACGATCGCGTTCTCGCGGACGCCGCGGTCGCACCGGCCGCTCGCCAGCCGGCCTGGCTGGCACATGGTGACGAGCCTGTGCGAGGCGGTGAACCAGAACGGCGCGCCGGTGATGCGCTTCGAGGTCAACGTCCTCATGAAGGCGTAAAGGCAGGCTCCCCGCTCAGTGCCCCTCGAAGGCGATGAGCGTCCTCACCGACACGTCGAGCGCTTCGAGCTTCGCGCGCCCGCCCAGATCCGGCAGGTCGATCACGAAGCACGCGGCCACCACCTCCGCTCCCATCTGCCGGATGAGCTTCACCGCCCCCTCCGCGGTGCCCCCGGTGGCGATAAGGTCGTCGATCAGGATAACGCGATCACCGGCGGCCAGCGCGTCGCGATGCATCTCCATCTCGTCCACACCGTATTCCAGGCTGTAGGCGACGCGCACCGTTTCGTGCGGCAGCTTGCCCTTCTTGCGGATTGGGACGAAGCCGGCCGAGAGCTGGTGCGCCACCGCCCCGCCGAGAATGAAGCCGCGCGCCTCTATGCCGGCCACCTTGTCGACCTTCGATCCCGCCCAGGGCTGGACGAGTTCGTCGACGGCGCGGCGGAACGCACGCGCGTTGCCCAGCAGCGTGGTGATGTCGCGAAACAATATGCCCGGCTTCGGATAGTCGGGGATCGTGCGGATGGCCGAAAGGAGCGTCTGCTCGATGGTGGCTGCGGTCATTCTTCGGGCTCCGTTCCCGGCGATACTGCGGGCTGCGCGCGCAAATGAAAAGGGCGCCGAAAGGCGCCCGTTTCGAGGCTCGAGGCGCCGCGCTCAGTGCGCGACGTTCGCCCAGATCTTGCGCTTGGTGAGGTAGACGAGCCCGGCGAACAGGATCAGGAACACCATTACGCGGAAGCCGGTCTTCTTGCGGGCCTCCAGATGCGGCTCGGCGGCCCACATCAGGAAGGCCGACACGTCATGCGCATACTGCTCCACGGTCTGCGGCGCGCCGTCGTCGTAGGTGACCATGTCCTCCATCAGCGGCGGGGGCATGGCCAGCGCCGGGCCGGCGATGAAGTGCGGATTGTAGTAGGTCCCGTCCGGAACCGTGACGCCTTCCGGAGCCTCTTCCTCATATCCGGTCAGCAGGTTGTAGATGTAGTCGGGACCCGACTCCGCATATTGCGTGAAGATGTCGAAGACGAAGAGCGGGAAGCCGCGCTCCACCGCGCGCGCCTTGGCGATCAGCGAGAAATCCGGAGGCGCTGCGCCATTGTTGGAAGCGGCCGCTGCCTCGATGTTCGGATAGGGTGACGGGAAGCGGTCGGAGGGTATGCCCGCACGCTCGAACATCTCGCCATCTGCGTTAGGGCCGTCCTGGATCTGGTATTCGGCGGCGATCGCGCGGATCTGGCCTTCCGAATAGCCGAGGTCGGAAAGCGTGCGGAAGGAGACCAGTTCCAGCCCGTGGCAGGCTGCGCAGGCCTCCTTGTAGACCTTCAGGCCGCGCTGGAGCTGCCCCTTGTCATAGGTGCCGAACGGCCCGGCGAAGGACCAGTTCTGCTCGACCGGCTTGATCAGCGGATAGTGAGGCGTACCTTCCTCCGCTGCCTGGGCGGCGGTGGCGAGCGCGGCGGCGAGACCGAGCGCGGCGAAGCCCTTGAGGATCGTATTCATGCGGTGGTCCCTTTCGAGCCTCTTCCTGCTCAGCCTTTGGTTTCCGGCGCGGCGGTCGCGCCTGCGGGATGAGCGGCCCCGCTGCCCTTGTTCTTCTCGAGCACCGCCTCCGTGATCGAGTTGGGCAGCCGGCGCGGCGTCTCGATGAGCCCCAGCACCGGCATGATGATCAGGAAGAAGGCGAAGTAGTAGAGCGTACCGACCTGGGCGAGCGCCACGTAGACACCTTCCGCGGGCTTGGCGCCGAGCCAGCCGAGGAAGATCGAGTCCGCGACGAACAGCCAGAAGAACAGCTTGTACCAGGGCCGGTAGACGGCCGAGCGCACCTTCGACGTATCGAGCCACGGCACCACGAAGAGCACCGCGATCGCGCCGAACATGGCGAGCACGCCGCCGAGCTTGGAATCGATCGGCCCGATGTTGAAGGTGATGGCGCGGAGGATCGCGTAGAAGGGCAGGAAGTACCATTCCGGCACGATGTGGGCCGGCGTCTTCAGCGGGTCGGCCGGGATGTAGTTGTCGGCATGGCCGAGATAGTTGGGGATGTAGAAGACGAACCACGCGAACACGATGAAGAACAGGATCATCGCGAACCCGTCCTTCACCGTCGCATAGGGTGTGAAGGCCACCGTGTCGGTCTTCGACTTGACCTCGATCCCGGTCGGGTTGGTCTGTCCGGTCACGTGCAGCGCCCAGACATGGAGCCCCACCACGCCGGCGATCATGAAGGGCAGCAGGTAATGCAGCGAGAAGAAGCGGTTCAGCGTCGGGTTGTCGACGGCGAAGCCGCCGAGCAGCAGCGTCTGGACCCACTCGCCGACCAGCGGGATCGCCGTGAAGAAGCCGGTGATGACGGTCGCGCCCCAGAAGGACATCTGCCCCCAGGGAAGCACGTAGCCCATGAAGGCGGTGGCCATCATCAGCAGGTAGATGATGCAGCCGAGGATCCAGAGCAGCTCGCGCGGCGCCTTGTAGGAGCCGTAGTAGAGCCCGCGGAAGATGTGGATATAGACTGCCACGAAGAACATCGACGCGCCGTTGGAATGCAGGTAGCGCATCAGCCAGCCCGAATTCACGTCGCGCATGATCTTCTCGACGGAATTGAAGGCGAGATCGGTCGACGCCGCATAGTGCATGGCCAAGACCACGCCGGTCACGATCTGCGCGATCAGCATCACGGCGAGTATGCCGCCGAAGGTATAGGCGTAGTTCAGGTTGCGCGGCACCGGGTAGGCCACGAAGCTGTCGTAGACCAGCCGCGGAAGCGGCATGCGCGCATCGATCCAGCGTCCGAGGCCGCTCGTCGGCGTGTAGGTCGAGTGTCCACCGCTCATCGTATGTCCCCTCGCCTCAGCCGATCTTGATCATGGTGTCGGAAATGAACTCGAAAGTCGGGATGGGCAGGTTCTCCGGCGCCGGACCCGTGCGGATGCGCCCGGCCGTGTCGTAGTGCGAGCCGTGGCAGGGACAGAACCAGCCGCCGAAGTCGCCGGCCTGGCCAAGCGGCACGCAGCCCAGATGCGTGCACGAACCGATCATCACGATCCAGTTCTCCCGGCCTTCGCCTGCCGAACGCTCCAGATCGTTGGCCGGAGCGTCGCCCGAAAGGTTGGCATTACGCGCGAGCGGATCCTTGAGCTGCCCGACCTGCACCTCGCGGGCGGCCTCGACCTCGGCTTCCGTGCGATTGCGGATGAACACCGGCTTGCCGCGCCATTTCGCGGTTACCGACATCCCGGGCTCGATCGCGGAAACATCCACCTCGATCGTGGCCAGCGCCAGTGTCGACGCATCGGGCCGCATCTGATCGATGAAGGGCCAGGCGAGCCCTCCCACTCCGACGACGCCGGCCATTCCGGTCGCGACATACAGGAAGTCGCGGCGATTGGGGTCGATGGTTTCGTTCGCGCTCACGGGATCAGCTTCCTTTTGCCCTTGTCGCATCGGGAGGTTTTCGCCCCCGCCGCATCCGGCCCCCTCAGGCACGAAGCATGCGGCCGGCGGAATCCCCCGGCATTTGGCGATGGTTTCTATGCGTGGCGCCAAGCCTTGTCCAGACGGCAGCGGAGGCTGACGGCAGTTTGTCGCGGGCCGGTTCGCGGTGGTCCTGCGACGGCGGCCCAGCGCGGCCGGGGCGGCTGGCTCAGGACGCTCCCAGCCTCGCCAGCACCTCCCGCGGAATCCCCAGTTCGCGGGTCACCTCGGCGTGCCGCCGCATGCCGCAGACTTCCCGCTGGATGAAGTAGGCGTAGACCGCGTCCGCGGCCGCCTTCAGAAGTGCCTGCCTTGCGGGATCCGCGCGCTCGGCCGCCAGCAACTGCCCTAGGGCCTTTTCCGCCCGCTCACCCGCCCGGCCGAGCGATGCGGCCTTTTCGGCAGCAATCTCGTGGTCGAGCGGACCGGGACCGAAGCCGGCCGCCTGGCCGCCCGCTGCCGCGGAGTTGACGTAGCGCGAGGGCGGCCTGAGCGACATCGCCTACTCCGCGGCCAGCCGATCGGCGAGGAACCCACCCGACTGGCGCTTCCAAAGCTGCGAATAGAGCCCACCCGACGCGACGAGTTCCTCGTGCGAGCCGTCTTCCACGATGCGCCCCTCGTCCAGCACGATCAGGCGGTCCAGCGCGGCGATGGTCGACAGCCGGTGCGCGATGGCGATCACGGTCTTGCCCTCCATCAGCCGGTACAGGCTGTCCTGGATCGCCGCCTCCACCTCGGAATCCAGCGCCGAGGTCGCCTCGTCGAGGATCAGGATCGGCGCGTCCTTGAGCATCATGCGCGCGATCGCGATGCGCTGGCGCTGGCCGCCGGAGAGCTTGACGCCGCGCTCGCCGACAAAGGCGTCGTAGCCCCTGCGGCCTTTCGGATCGGCGACATCCATGATGAAGTCGTGCGCCTTGGCGCGCTTCGCCGCCGCGACGATCTCGGCCTCGCTGGCGCCCGGACGGCCATAGGCGATGTTGTCGCGGATCGAGCGGTGCATCAGCATCGGATCCTGGCTGACGACGCCGAACTGCTCGCGCAGCGAGCCTTGCGTCAGCGCGCGAATGTCGCGCCCGTCGAGCAGGATGCGTCCTGCCTCCACGTCGAACAGCCGCAGCGCAAGGTTGACGATCGTCGTCTTGCCCGCGCCTGACGGCCCCACCAGCGCCACGCGCTCGCCGGGCCTTATGTGCAGGTCGAGCCCGTCGATTATGCCGCCGGTCTTGCCGTAGTGGAACGACACGTTCTCGAAGCGCAGGTCGCCCGTGGCGCGCGGCATGGTTTCCGCGTCGGCCGCGTCGCGTATCGTCGGCTTCACCGAGATCGTTCCCGTCGCGTCCTGTACGGTCGCGAAGGAGCGGATCAGCCCGTTGATGTTGAACATCATGTAGCCCGACATCTGGTTGAGCCGGAACACGAGGCCGAGCGCGGCGGCGATCTCGCCCGTCGAGGCGCCACCAGCCATCCAGCTCCGGATCGCGAGCACTGCGACCGCTGTCATCATGAACCCGTTGAGCACAGCCACCGCTGCGCGCACCGAGGTTATCGAGCGCGTCATCCGCTTCACGGCCGTCAGGTAGCGTTCCATGCCGTCGCGCACGAAGGCATGCTCGCGTCGCCCTGAATCATAGAGCTTCACGGCCATGATGTTGGTGAATGCGTCGACGAGCCGGCCGTTCAGCACGGAACGCTCGTCCGCCGTGCGCCTTCCGGCGGCCCTGAGGGGCGGCAGCAGGTACCAGGCGGCGATCAGATAGCTCGCCAGCCAGACCGCCAGCACGACGCCCATCAGCGGATCGAGCACCGACAGGATGGTGGCCGCCAGAACGAGGAAGGTCAGGAAGCTCCACAGCGTCTGCAGCGAGGAGACGATGAAGTCCCCGGTGGACTCCCCGCCCTGGAGTATCTTGGTGGCAATGCGCCCCGCGAAATCGTTCTGGTAGAATTCGTAGGGCTGCTCGATGACGCGCCGGAAGGCCTGCCAGCGCACGAGCTGGTAGAAGTTCGGGACGACGATCTGCTGCTCGACAACGGCGTTGCCGACCATGACCGCCGCGCGCACGACGAGGATGAGGAACAGGAAGCCGAGGAGTTGCGGCCAGTTGTCCGCCACCAGGGTTGCCGGAGAGGAGGCGTCGAGCACGTCGATCACCCAGCCGAGCGCCCAGTAGAGCGCCGCATCGACGGCGCCGGAGAGGCCGCCCGCGATCAGAAGCAGTATGAAGGGCCACTTGGCCTGCCGTGCGAAAAAGAGGATGAACTTCCAGGCGTCGCGCGGCAGCACGTCGCGATCGGTGTCGGCGAAGGGATCGATCACCCCTTCCACCGACCGCCACATCCGTTCCCGGACGCCGTTCCGCTCCTCGCTCGCCTCAATCGTCATTCCGCAGCCAGATCCTCGTCCCTGGAGCCGTCGGCATCCGTCTCGGGCATCTCGTCATGGATGAGGAAGCCGCCCGACTGCCTCTGCCATAACTGGGAATAGAGCCCGCCCTTGGCAACCAGCGCCTCGTGCGTGCCCTCCTCCACGATGCGGCCTCGGTCCATCACGACGAGGCGGTCCATGGCCGCGATGGTCGACAGGCGGTGGGCGATCGCGATGACCGTCTTGCCCTCCATCAGCCGATAAAGGTTTTCCTGGATCGCTGCCTCCACCTCCGAGTCCAGCGCCGAGGTCGCCTCGTCCAGGATCAGTATGGGCGCGTCCTTGAGCATCACGCGGGCGATCGCGATACGCTGGCGCTGGCCGCCCGACAGCTTGACGCCTCGCTCGCCGACATGAGCGTCGTATCCGGTGCGTCCCTTCGGGTCGGAGAGGCCCGCCACGAAACCGTCCGCCTCTGCCCGCCGCGCGGCCTCGAGCATCATCGCTTCGGTGGCGTCCGGCCGGCCGTAGACGATGTTCTCACGCACCGACCGGTGCAGCAGCGAGGTATCCTGCGTCACCACGCCGATGCTGGCGCGCAGGCTGTCCTGCCGGACGCCGGCGATGTCCTGCCCGTCGACGAGGATGCGGCCGGCCTCGAGGTCGTAGAAGCGCAGCAGTATATTCACCAGCGTCGACTTGCCTGCCCCCGAGCGTCCGACGACGCCGACCTTCTCGCCGGGCCGGATGCGCAGCGTCAGATCCTCGATCACGCCCTTCTTCTTGCCGTAGTGGAAACGGACGTTCTCGAACAGGATGTCGCCTTCCCGAACGACGAGTTCCGACGCGTCCGGACGATCCTCGACAAGCCTTGGCAGCGAGATCGAGTTGATGCCGTCCTGCACGGTCCCGACGTTCTCGAACAGCGCCGAGAGCTCCCACATGATCCACTGCGACATGCCCCAGAGCCTCAGCACGAGACCGAGTGCGACGGCGACGGCGCCGACCGTCACGGCCTCGTTCAGCCAGAGCGTGATGCCGATCACGCCGACCGAGAAGAGCAGGAGTGAATTGAGTATGTAGAGGAGGCCGTAGAGTCCCGTCACGAGCCGCATCTGCTGGTAGACTGTCCCCAGGAACGTGCCCATGCCGTCGCGGGCGTAGGCGGCCTCCCGCCGCGCATGGCTGAAGAGCTTCACGGTCTGGATGTTGGTGTAGCTGTCGACGACGCGCCCGGTCATGATCGAGCGCGCGTCCGCCTGCGCCTCAGCGACCCTGCCCATGCGCGGGATGAAATGGCGCATCATCAGGACGTATCCGATGAGCCAGACGGCGAGAGGCGCCGCCAGCCGCCAGTCCTGCGTCCCGACGATGAACAGCATGCCGGCGAAATACACCGTCACGTAGTTCAACACGTCGATCAGCTTGATCACGCATTCGCGCACCGCGAGCGCCGTCTGCATCAGCTTCGTGGCGATGCGGCCCGCGAACTCGTCCTGGTAGAAGGTCATCGACTGCTTGAGCAGGTAGCGGTGCACCTGCCAACGGATGCGCATGGGATAGTTTCCCATGAGCGTCTGCTGGTTGAGCAGCGAATGCAGGAACACCATCGCCGGCAGGCCGACCAGTACCAGCGCGGCCATTCCGGCGAGCTTCCAGCCTTCACGTGCGAGGAAGCCCGCGCGCTCCTGGGACAGCCAGTCGACGATGTTGCCGAGGAAGGAGAACATCCAGACCTCGGTGATCGCGATCATCGACATCAGCAGCGCCGACGGCAGCAGATAGGGCCACGAGCCTTTCGTGTAGTGGAGGCAGAAGCCGACCAGCGTGCGCGGCGGCTCCTGCGGCTCTTCGCTCGGAAACGGGTCGAGCCGGGTTTCGAACCATCGAAAGATGGGCCAAGTAGACATTCTATGCACTTTCTCGATCACTTGTGGCCCGAACGCGGGCCGATATGGGTCCGTGCCCCGGCGGGCGCCATGGGCTTGCCGCGGCCCTCCGACCTGGCCGCGCGGACGAGGGCGGCCGCGCTGGTGTCATGGGCGGGATCGTGCAGGCCGGAGGCGTTCCTGCCAAGCACGGCTTTGAAGCCTCCTGACAGGCCGATGGCAGGATCCTTGGCAGTTTCAGTATGCTGTTGCGTCGACGATGACGGGATTGGCGCGGTCAGCGCCCGGCGAAATCTGGCAGGCATGATTGCAGTCCTTCGACGACCGGGAAAGAGGTTCCGGCGGTGCGCGGGCCTGCGATGCGAGATTTCAGTTCGATCGGAGTTCCGGAACCGCCGTCAGGCGAAAGCCTTCGCGAGAAGGCGAATTCGCGTCGCACGCATGCAATCCATCGAAGCCTCCTTCTGGTTCCGGTTGAAAGGAAGCGCCTGATAGCAATATTCGCGCGCTTTGGCTATCGGTGCGGAGCAACTTTTCGTGACGGATGCGGGATCCCGCGCATCCTTGACCGCATGGAGCGCTCATGTCCGAGGGGCCGCGCATCGCGCTCTACCAGCCCGACATCGCCGGCAATACCGGCACGATCCTCAGGCTCGCCGCCTGCATGGGCGTCGGCGTCGACATGATCGGACCGGCCGGCTTCGACGTGTCGGACAGGGCGTTGAGGCGCGCAGGGATGGACTATCTGGAAATGGCCTCGCTCGTGCGGCACGAAGACTGGCACGCATTCGACCGATGGCGCCTGCAGGCACGCCGCCGCCTCGTCCTGTTCACCACGAAAGGCACCCTGCCCTATGTGCGTCATTCATTCTCCCCTGGCGACGTGCTGCTGATGGGGCGCGAGTCCGCGGGGGTGCCCGATGTCGTACACGCCGCCGCCGACGCACGGCTCCTGATCCCCATGCCCGGAGGCGGGCGCAGTCTCAACGTGGCGCTGGCAACAGCGATGGCATTGGGTGAAGCCATGCGCCAGCTTGGCGAGGGAGGCGCGGCGTGAGCCCCATCCTGCCGATCCTCCCGGCAGACCATGCCGCGGTGCTGGCCCTCAACAATGCCCATGCCGCGGAGCTTTCTTTTCTGACCGGCGAGCGCCTCACGGCTCTTCTAGATCAGGCGTTTCTTGCGCGCCGGATCGGTGAACTCGACGCCTTCATGATCGCCTTCGACCAGTCGGCCGACTACGACAGCCCCAATTTCCTGTGGTTCCGTGCGCGCAGGCCGCGGTTCGTCTATGTCGACCGGATCGTCGTGTCGGGGCACGCGCGCGGGTCGGGCCTCGCCCGGCTGCTCTATCAGGAATTGTTCCACCGTGCGCTGGCCGCCGGCCACGACACTGTGTGCTGCGAGGTCAACGCCGATCCGCCGAACCCGGCGTCGGATGCCTTCCACGCAAGGCTCGGCTTTGCCGAATGCGGCGCGGCGGCTCTGGGCAACGCTAAGCGCGTTCGCTACTTCGAGCGACCGCTGGTTACCTCGCCATCGTGATCGCCTGGGAGCGAATCTGGAAATAGTCCTCAGTGGGGTGCATGTTGTAGACCGAATACTGCACCCGGTAGGGCGGCTCGCGGCCCTCGAAGCGGTACGAGCCGTCGAGAGCGCAGGACGTGACGTGATCCGCTTTCGGCGGCAGGCGGATGAACCGGTCGAAGTCCGGCTCGCCGCGCTTCACCATGCGACCCTTGTAGGGCACCTTGTGTCCGCCGGCATCGACGATGGTGAATATCGGCGCGCTGAGTTCCGATCCGCCGCACAGATTGTAGGGATCGATCAGAACCGTTTCGTCCGTCAGGTTACGCAGGGTGAGTTGCACCATGTGCCGCTCGTCGGCGCTGCCGATCTGGGCCAGGACTGCCAGCACGTTGGGATCCATTGCGATCTGCGCTCCTACATCCCGTCTTCCAGGAAGTACTCGTAATTGTCGGCGTTCTTTCTCGCCTTGGCCGGATCGTCCTTGGCGAGCTTCTTGGCGCCCGATTCACCGTAGACCGTCTGGCCGTCATGTTCCACGTCGTCCGTGGCGCCGACGCTGTCGTAGTGCGACACCTCGTGGACCAGCGTGCCCGCCTGCGAATCCCGTCCGGTCTCCGGCGCCGTCGCGAACTGCTCACCGAGATACATCTTGTCGTCCTTGTCCGGATAGACATAGGCGTATGCGTCGTCGTCGGGCGCGTAGTTGTCGAGCGTGAAGCTTTCCAGCTTCTCCTTCGACTTGACCATGCGGTCGCGGATTTCCCTGCGCGCCGCCTCGTCGCTCGAGCCGAACCAGGTCTCGAAAGACTTCTTCGTGTCCTCGTCCCAGGCGTCGAGGTCCTTGATCCGCTTGTCGAGCGCGGCGACCGCGTTCTTCTGTGCCTTCTCGATCGCGGCGTCCGCGGCGTCCGCGTCCATTCCCTTGACGCGCGACGTGCGCATTGCCTTGGCGGCGGCGTTGAACGCCGCTGCGGCCGCCTGCGCGAAGGCCTGGATTCCGCGGAGCGCGGCGTCGATCAGCGCATTGGTGACACCGCGCACGGCCTCCAGTACGGCAGCGATCGTGTTCTGCGCGACCGCCAGCATGAAACCTGCGGCATCCGCCACGAGGCTCATCGCCTGCCCTGCCCGATCGAGAGCGATCTGGACCGCCTTGGCCATCATCGCCGCGACGCCGGCGAGCATCGACCCCGGGCCGCCCATGCTGCCCGCCCCCCCGTCGCCGATCAGGACGTTCATCTGGCCCATCATGATCTTGTTCGGCGGACCAAGCGCTTCCAGGATCGTGTCCCCGACCACGCAGGCCGGCAGTCCGTTGATCAGCACGGTCGGACTGCCATCGATGACCAGGCCGGGCCCGTGCGGCGGTAGCGGAGTGAGGCAGGCATGAATGTCCGGCATGCCGCCCGAAGGCGTGGCCGAAGCGGCTGCCAGGCTGTTGATCATCGAACTCATGGCCGCCAGCGCGGCGGCCTTGGTCGCTTCCTCGGCCGCCTTGGCCGCAGGCGCTCCCGGCGTGCCGGCCGCGGCGATCGTCGCCGCCTCCGCCGCCTGCACGACGCTGTCGGAGACCGCCTTCGCGGCCTGCAGTCCGGCCGCCGCTGCGAGCGGGATGCCGCGCCACGCCGGCTTGTAGCCGATCAGGACGTTCATGGACCCCGGCCCGGGCAGGAGCATGCCCGGAAGCGGATGCACCACCGGATCCATAATGCGTGCGGCTGGCATGCCCGGCATGGTCTTCGCGATCCCCCGATCTCGTCGCGGGCACCATAGCGCAACCCCGCGTGGCCGCGGAGTGAATTATCGCGCACAGTGGCGCCGCCGCTCAATCGGCGGTCGGCAGCCGCCTCATCGTGAACTCGATCTCGTCGCCGGGGCGCTCACTCCAGCTTTCGATGGTGGTCCAGTAGGCCTGCCTCGGCCAGCGAGCGAACCATTCCTTGGCCTTTTCACGGGCTTCGGCGCGTGGCAGGCGGAACGTTTCGCGCACGAAGCCGTCGCGCGGCAACGCCAGCGTTCCGGCGCGCTGCCGGTCGAGGCGCCGCTTCAGCGCGTCGAGTGGCGGTCTGGAGGGGGGACGCACTCCGCTACTCCTTGACAGGACCGGGCCAGAATTTAGACCGTTTCCCCGCCGGATGGAAACGCTTCCGTTGTCCGAAGGCGGCGCGGGGTATTCGACGCGCGGTCCCGCAGCACGGGGTCGCCGCTTGGCTTGAAGGAGACGGTAAGATGGAGCGCCCGGACATTCCGGCTGGCCTGCCCGAGGGCATCGAAGACAAGAAGGTGCTCGCGAGGGCCTGGTTCGAGGAGTTGCGCGACCGGATCTGCGCCGAATTCGAGAAGCTTGAGGACGAGGTCGCCGGCCCGCATGCGAGCTGGTCGCCCGGCCGCTTCGAACGCCGCCCGTGGGAGCGCGACGGCGGTGCCGGCGGCGGCGGCACCATGTCGATGATGGCGGGCCGCGTCTTCGAGAAGGTCGGCGTCCACGTCTCGACCGTCCACGGCGAGTTCTCGCCCGAGTTCCGCAAGCAGATTCCGGGCGCGGAGGAGGATCCCCGCTTCTGGGCGTCGGGCATCTCGCTGATCGCCCATCCGCACAATCCGAACGTCCCGGCCGTCCACATGAACACGCGCATGGTGGTCACGTCGCGCCAGTGGTTCGGCGGCGGCGCCGACCTGACCCCCGTCCTCATGCGCCGAAGGACCCAGGAAGATCCGGACACCGTGGCATTCCACAAGGCCATGCAGTTCGCCTGCGACAAGAACAGGACCGTCGCCGACTATCCCAGGCTCAAGGCCTGGTGCGACGAGTACTTCTTCCTGCCGCATCGCAACGAACCGCGCGGCATCGGCGGCATCTTCTACGACTGGCTCTATCCCCAGGAAGATCGCGGTGGCTGGGAGGCCAACCTGCGCTTCACGCAGGACGTCGGCCGCGCCTTCCTCGTCGTCTATCCCATGCTGGTGCGCCGCAATTTCAACCAGAACTGGACCGAGGCCGACCGGGAGGAGCAGCTGGTAAGGCGCGGACGCTACGTGGAGTTCAACCTGCTTTACGACCGCGGGACGATCTTCGGGCTGAAAACCGGCGGCAACGTGGAATCGATCCTGTCCAGCCTGCCGCCCGAGGTGAGATGGCCGTAGGGACCGCTTTCGGCAACCATCCGCGTCGTTTCCGTGTTAAGGTTGCCAGGCAACCAGAAACAGGACCGAACAGGAGAAGGACCATGAAGGAATTTCATTGCGGTTCGCTCGTGCCGGGATGCGACTGGCACACACGCCACGAGGAAGAGGCGGAGGTCATGCGTCGGGCCGTCGAGCACATGCGCGAGACACACGGCGAGACCGTCATCCGCGAATCCATGATCGATGCGATACGCTCGCGCATCGAGAAGGTTCGCAGCGCCGCCTGAACCGAAGGATTTCAGTGCGTTGTCGGACGCGCCGGATTCAGGTCGCGAGCGACCTGAATCGAAATCTCACTTGATTTCCCGGTCGCCGGAAAGGCCCGCGGCGCGCTCCAGCAGCGTGCCGCGATCCAGCGTGAAGTCGCTTTCCACCCACAGCCTTTCGAGCTCGCGCAGCACGGCGCCAAGGCGTGGTCCTTCGGGCAAGCCCAGCGCCTTCAGGTCGCTTCCCGAAACCGGCATCGAAGGCGCTGTCCAGCTTTCGGCCTCTATCGACATTGCTCGATAGGCCTGCGCGTCGCGGCCCGACGTCGATGCCAGGCGCAGCCGGTCGCGGTAGCCGCCCGCGGCCCCTGCGTAGAGCAGACGCCGCAGCGCAGGGGTACCGATATCGGCCGCAGGCAGCAATGTGCTGGCCCACTCCCGTAGGCGATTGGCCTCGGCCCCCGACAGCTTGAGTCTGTCCGCAAGCGCTTCGATCCTGGCGACGTCGGGCGGAATGATCGCCGCCAGCCTCAGCAGCGCATCGGGCGCCCATCCATGCCGGCGCTCCGCGACGACGAGGCCGTGGACCGCGTCGATTCCCCATTTCTCGCTTTCGGGCAGCACCGCAGTCAACACGCTCGCCTGGCGCATCCAGAGCAAGGCGCGTGCAGGATCCGGTGCTGCGAGCAGCTTCCTCAGCTCCGCCCAGACCCTTTCCGCCGACAGCCTGGCGAGCCCTTCCTTGAGCCGCACGCACGCCTTCAGACCCTCGGCGTCGGGCCGACCGTTGCCATACCAGGCAAAGAAGCGGAAGAAGCGCAATATGCGCAGATAGTCCTCGCGGATGCGCTCGGCCGGATCGCCAATGAAACGCAGGCGGCGGTCCTCAATGTCCGCCAGCCCGCCCACGAGATCGACCACCGAACCGTCAGGCTTGGCATAGAGCGCATTGATGGTGAAATCGCGCCGCTCGGCGTCGCGCTTCCAGTCAAGGCCGAAGACGACGCGCGCATGCCGCCCGTCGGTCTCCACATCCGCGCGCAGCGTGGTCACCTCTACCGGTCGGCCGCCTGTGATCACCGTGACCGTACCGTGCTCCGCGCCGGTCGGGATCGCGCGGAAGCCGGCCGCCTCTGCCCGGCGCACGGTCTCGTCGGGCGTGGTCGTGGTCGCCACGTCGATGTCGGTTACGTCGAGCCCCATCAGCGCGTTGCGAACAGCGCCGCCGACCACGCGCGCCTCCTCGCCGTCCCGCGCGAGGGCACCGAGAAGGCGCTGCAGATCGGGCTCGCCAATCCACGCCGCGCCGCCGACGCTCGCGTCCGCCGCTCCGCTCACGCGTAGAGCCTTTCGTAGATCGTGCGGATGATGCCCGCGGTCACGCCCCAGATGAATCGGTCCTCGTAGGGCATCGTGTAGTAGAACCGCTCCTGCTCCTCCCAGAGCCGGCTTTCGCGCCGGTGGTTCTGGGGCTCCATCAGGAAGGCGAGCGGAACCTCGAACGCGGCGTCCACCTCGTCCGGGTTGATGGTCAGGCGAAAGCCGGGGCGCACGATCCCGAGCACGGGCGCGATACGGTAGCCGCTGCCCGTGACGTAGTCGGGAATTCGGCCGACGATTTCGACCAGATCCGGCGAAAGTCCGATTTCCTCCTCGGTCTCGCGCAGTGCCGCGAATTCGGGCGAAGGATCGGTATCGTCTATGCGCCCGCCGGGAAAGGCGACCTGGCCGGAATGGCGCCTGAGCTGTTCCGTGCGCTGCGTGAGGATGACCGTCGCGCCTTCCTCACGATCCACCACCGGCACCAGAACGGCGGCGTCCCGCAGGCCGCCGCGCACGATCATCTCGCGCAGGGAGGGATTGAGCGCGTGGTCGCCGAAATCGTCCACGGCGAAGGGGCCTCGTTCGCGCCCGGCGCGCAGGCGTAGGTCATGGGCCGAATATCGGCGGATCGTGGCGGCATCCATCGTCAGGCGCTCAGCGTCCTAAGGCGGTCGGCGGGCATGATGGGGAATACCACGCCGCGCGAGCGGACAGCGAACACCCGAACTCCGTCGATCTCGATCTCCTCGCCGTGCTCGACGAGCTCGTACATGACCGGCCGCGCCACGAGTGCCTCGAGCCGGCCGCGCACGTGCAGATACGGCTTCAGCCCGCCCGTATCCGGCTCGTCCTCGAACCGGAGGCGATGCTCCGGACCGGCCTCCACCACATCGCCGACATTCGTGCGGAACGTCATGACGCGGTCGTGGCCGCGACCGGCGATGTTCACCTCCACCGCGATGAAGGGCGCGTCCTCGACGCGTATCCCTACCTTTTCGACAGGCGTGACGAGATAGGTCTTCCCGTCCTCGTCCTTCCTGAGGACCGTGGAGAAGAGCCTGACCAGCGGCATCCTGCCGATGGGCGTGCCCAGATAGAACCATGTCCCGTCGGCCCTGATCTCCATATCGAGGTCGCCGCAGAACTCGGGGTTCCAGCGGTCCACGGGCGGCAATCCCTTGCCTGAGCGGGCTGCGCGCGCGATCAGCGCCTCCAGTCCGGCGGCATCTCCGGCGCTTGCAAGGCCCGGTGTGACATTATTGTTATCGTCCGGCATGGTCACGAAATAGTCACTCTTATTCCGCTTGTCAGCCTTGTCGGCTGATTTAAGTTGGTTGGCGGGCGACGGCAATCGAGCCCCGAGTCGCGGCGACAGAACGGCGACCGTCGATCGATCCTCCGGCCCGGCATCCCCGCCGGCACCCGTCCCGGCTCGGGACACAGAAGGGATCGATGCGGAATGAGCATAATCGTCAAGGACAAGCCAATAGGCGAGAAGGAGATGATCGCCGAGGCCGAACGCGCGCTTTCCGATATTTCGGGGGTGCGCCAGGCGGTCGGCACGGTCATCTTCGGGCAGGAGAGCGTCGTGGAGCGCGCGCTGGTCGCGCTGCTCGCAGGCGGCCATGCCCTTCTCGTAGGGGTGCCCGGTCTCGCCAAGACCAAGCTGGTTGAGACACTGGGCACCGTGCTGGGCCTCGACGCGCGGCGCATCCAGTTCACACCCGACCTGATGCCCTCCGACATCATCGGCTCGGAGGTGATGGAGCAGGACGAGAACGGCCGTCGCTCTTTCCGCTTCATCCGCGGTCCTATCTTCGCCCAGCTCCTGATGGCCGACGAGATCAACCGCGCCAGCCCCCGCACGCAGTCGGCGCTTCTGCAGTCGATGCAGGAATATCACGTGACCGTCGCCGGCGCCCGCCATGACCTGCCCGCGCCGTTCCACGTGCTCGCGACGCAGAACCCGCTGGAGCAGGAGGGCACCTACCCCCTCCCCGAGGCGCAGCTCGACCGCTTCCTGATGCAGGTCGACATCCTCTATCCCGAGTTGGAGGCCGAGCGGCGCATCCTGCTCGAGACTACCGGCGTCAACGAGGCGCGCGCGTCCAACGTCATGACGCCCGAGCGCCTGCGCGAAATACAGCTTCTCATCCGCCGCATGCCGGTGCCCGAGACCGTTGTCGAGGCGATCCTTTCGCTGGTCCGTTCCGCCCGTCCGGGTCAGGGCCATGCCGAGACCGACAAGCACGTCGCTTGGGGTCCGGGTCCGCGCGCCAGCCAGGCGCTCACGCTCTGCGCGCGCGCCCGCGCCCTCTTCGACGGGCGTCTGGCGCCCTCCATCGACGACGTGCGCGCGCTGGCCGAGCCCGTGCTCCAGCATCGCATGGCGCTGACCTTCGCGGCACGCGCCGAAGGCATGAGCGTGCGCGACGTGGTTGCCAAGCTGGTGAAAGCGGCCGGTTGATGGCCACGATCGGCGAGGCGACAGCCCCCGTAGCGGCCCGCGACGCCCTGGCGCGTGCACGTCTCAGGGCATCTCTCGTCCCCGACCTGCTCGTTGAGGCGCGCCGGGTCGTCAATACGGTCATTGCCGGCTGGCATGGCCGCCGCAAGCGCGGCATCGGCGAGAACTTCTGGCAATTCCGGCCCTATGTAGATGGCGATGCGATCGCACGCATCGACTGGCGTCGCTCCGCCCGCGACGACCACACCTATATTCGCGACCGCGAATGGGAGGCGGCACATACGGTATGGCTCTGGGCCGATCCCTCGCCGTCCATGCTCTTCATGTCCGCCCAGGCGCAGGTATCGAAGGAATCGCGCGCGCTGGTCCTCATCCTGGCGCTGGCGGAGCTCCTTTCGCGCAGCGGCGAGCGCATCGCATGGCCCGGTCTGACCGACCCCTTCACGGCACGCAACGGTGCTGAACGGCTCGCCTCGCACCTCATCCATGCCCCGATCCTGCCGGCGCGACCCGAATTGCGGCCTATCCGCCGCTTCTCCGATATCGTCATCGCCGGAGACTTCCTCGACCCGGTCGAGGAAACGATGGCGACGCTCGATCCGCTGACACGCCGCGGCGTGCGTGCCCATCTGATCGAGGTGGCCGACCCCGCGGAGGAAGCGTTCCCCTATGCCGGGCGTACCGAGTTCCGCGATCCGGAGACGGGCGAGAAGCTCACGGCGGGCCGCGCCGAAACGGTGGCCGGAGACTACCGCAACGCCTATGTCGCCCGACGCGAACAGCTCGCCCGCTGGTGCCTGCGCCAGGGCTGGAGCTACACCGTCAACCACACGGACCGTCTCGCCTCCGAGGCGCTGGTCAAGGTGCATATGTCGATGACGGCTTCCGTCGGCTACGGAGGGCATGCGTGAATCCGCTCGCCTTCACCTTCGCCCAGCCCCTCGTTCTACTCGGACTTCTCGCCCTTCCCGTCATCTGGTGGCTGCTCAGGCTGACCCCGCCGCGCCCCCAGACGGAAGTATTCCCGCCGCTGCGCATCCTGGCCGGCGTGCTGAAGAAGGAAGAGACCCCCTATCAAAGCCCATGGTGGCTTACCCTCCTCAGGCTGCTGATGGCGGCGCTCGTCATCTTGGCGCTGGCAGAGCCCGTCTTCAACCCGCGCGAGCGGATTGCCGTCGAGGGTTCCGCCCTCGCGCTGGTCGTCGACAATGGCTGGGCGAGCGCGGAGGATTGGGAAAACCGCAGCGCCACCGCCGAGCGGCTGATCTCGGACGCCGGCGCGCGCGGCATGCCCGTCCTGCTTGCGTTCACGGCCGAGCAGGCCAATGTCGAGATCGGTCCGTTCGACGCCGATGCGGCGCGTGACAGGCTGCGCGCGACCGCGCCGCGACCCGTTCCCGTCGATCGCCCTGCAAGCTTCGCGCGCGTCGCCGCCGCGCTCGAGACGGTGCCGGGCGCGAGTGTCGCAATGCTTTCCGACGGTCTCGCGGCCGCGGGCGACGACGAGGCATTCGCCACGCTCCTTGGCCCCAACGCCGGAAATCTCGTCTGGGTGGCGCCCGAAAGCCTGCCCATGCTCGGCCTCAGTACGGTCGAGAACGCGCCCGATGTCTTCACCGCGACCGTGATCCGCGCGGCCGGAGAGCTTTCCCCGCTCCAGGCCGTGATCGGCGCCTATGACGACCGGGGCCGCCGCATCGCTGACGGGGTGGCCGCCTTCGGCCCCGGCGACACGACCGCGCTTGCCGAGATGCGCGTTCCCTTCGAGCTGCGCAACGATTTCTCCTCGCTGGCAATCGACGGCGAGGCCCAGGCCGCGGCGATCCGCGTGCTCGACGAGAATTCGCGGCGCCGCCGCGTCGGCCTGATCTCGCAGTCCGAGGCCGACCAGGCCCAGCCGCTCCTCTCGCCGCTCTATTACATCCGCCGCGCGCTGGCGCCCTTCGCCGATCTGGTTGAGCCGGAGAATCCCGATCTTGCCGTCGCCATCCCGCTGCTGATCGAGCAGAAGCCCGCGATGATCGTCATGGCCGATGTCGGCACGCTGCCCGAAACCGCTCGCACCGCGCTTGTCGAATGGGTTCGCGCCGGCGGCACGCTCGTTCGCTTCGCCGGCTCGCGCCTTGCCGCGGCCGAGCACGACGAGGATTTGCTGCCCGTTCGCCTGCGCACCGGCGAGCGCGCACTCGGCGGCGCGCTGTCGTGGACAGAGCCGCAGCCTGTCGCCGAGTTTCCTGCCGGCGGCCCCTTCACCGACCTTCCGGCCCCGCAGGACGTTTCGGTCACGCGCCAGGTGCTCGCCGAGCCGTCCGCCGACATCGTCGAGCGCACATGGGCGAGCCTCGCCGACGGCACCCCGCTCGTCACCGGCGCCCGCCGCGAGGAGGGCACGCTGGTCCTCTTCCACGTCACGCCGCAGGCCACGTGGTCGAACCTGCCGATATCGGGCAGCTTCGTGGAGATGCTGCGCCGCGTTGTCCAGCTGTCGCGCAACCAGGGCCGTATCGACGCGGCCGGCAGTCAGGCCGCCAGCCTCCCGCCATACCGCATCGTGTCGGCTGACGGCGTGCTTGGGCCGCCGCCGCCCGAGGCCCGCCCGCTGGCAGCCGCCGAGGCACCGGCCGTCACGATCGAGAATCCGCCCGGCCTTTACGGCGGCGAGGAGGGCGTCGTGGCGCACAATCTGCTTTCGGAAGAATCCGCCTTCGTCGCGCTTCAACGGCCCGCCACGCCGCTGCCGGTGACCGAGGCGCGCTATGCGGCAGACGAATCGCGCGACATGAAGGGCCCGCTGGTCGCCGCCGCACTCGTGCTCATGGCGCTGGACACGCTGGTGGTTCTTTGGATGGGCGGCCTGCTTGCACGGCGCCCCCGTCGCGCTTCACCGGCAACCGCATCCACCGCCGCGGCGGTCCTCGCCCTGCTTTTCTTCGGCGCCGATCCCGCCGGCGCCCAGTCCGCCGACGCCGGCGACGCGCGACCGGGCGACGTGGAAGCCATCGAGGCCATCTCCCTGACGCGGATCGCCTATGTCCGAACCGGCGATTCCTCGATCGACTCCATCAGTCGCGCGGGGCTTTCCGGGCTCACCCGCTTCCTCGTCGACAAGACCGCGCTGGAGCCGGGCGACCCCGTCGGAGTCGACATCGCCACGGACGAACTCGCCTTCTATCCCCTGATCTACTGGCCGATCGATGCCGGTACCGCGATGCCCGACGAGGCGGCGATCGCACGCGTCGACGCCTACATGCAGCAGGGCGGAACGGTGCTCTTCGATACGCGCGACCAGTTCTCCGGCACCGAATTTTCCGGGGCGACGAGCCCCGCCACGGTCCGGCTGCGCGACATATTGGACGATCTCAACGTGCCTGCGCTCGAGCCGGTCCCCGACGACCACGTGCTGACCAAGTCGTTCTTCATCCTGAACGATTTTCCCGGACGCTATTCGGGCAGCCCGCTCTGGGTGGAGGCCTCTGCGGAAGCCGTGCGTCGCGAGGACCGCCCCGTTCGGACCGGCGACGGCGTGTCGCCGATCATGATCACCGGCAACGACCTGGCCGGCGCGTGGGCCGTCGATTCGTCCGGCAGGCCGATGCTGCCGACCGTCCCCAACGATCCGCTGCAGCGAGTCTATGCGTATCGCGCAGGCGTCAACATCATGATGTACATGCTGACCGGCAACTACAAATCCGACCAGGTGCACGTGCCGATCATCCTCGAAAGGCTGGGTCAGTGACGGCGGCTCCCGCGCCCCTCCCCGGCATCGAGCGAGGCTTTGCCCCATGAACCTGTCGATCGCCTTCGAACCGCTCCTGTCGTGGCCTTGGCTCGTGGCGCTGCTCGTGCCGCTGGCCGCGCTCGTCGCCGTCGGTCTCGTCGCCGCTCGGCGCGGCTCGCTGCTGCGTGCCGGCGCGCTTGCCGCACTCGTGCTGGCGTTGCTCAATCCGGTGCTGCTCGACGAGGAGCGCGAACCGCTCAGGAGTGTCGTGGCGCTGATCGCGGACCGCAGCCAGAGCCAGGATATCGGCGACCGCAACGTCCAGACGAGCGAGGCGATCGAGGCGCTTCAGACGCGGCTCGCGCGCTTTCCGCAATTCGAGGTTCGCGTCATCGAGTCCGGCCGCTCCGACAGCGCCGACGAGCAGACCGAGACGCGGCTTTTCTCCGCGCTGGAAGGCGCCTTCCGCGACGTGCCGCCCTCGCGAATCGCCGGCGCGGTCATGGTCACCGACGGCCAGGTACACGACGCGCCCGACAACGCGGCCGGACTGCAGGGGCCGCTGCACGTCCTCGTCACCGGCGAGGACGACGAGCGCGATCGCCGCATCCGTTTCGTCAACGCGCCACGATTCGGCCTCGTCGATCGCGCGCTCGACATGAGCTACGAGATCAGCGCCAACGGCCAGGAGAGCGGCTTCGTCGACGTTCGCGTCTCCGTCAATGGCGAGCAGGTGACCGTCGATCGCGCCGCGATCGGTCAGGAGACGCCGCTGCAGATCGTCGTGCCCCGCGCGGGCCGCAACATCGTCGAACTGTCGATCGATCGCGCCGAGGGCGAGCTCACCGACACCAACAACCGCGCCATCGCACTGGTCGACGGCATTCGCGAGAATTTGCGTGTGCTCCTCGTCTCTGGCGAGCCGCATGCCGGCGAACGCACCTGGCGCAACCTGCTCAAGTCCGACGCGTCGGTCGATCTCGTGCATTTCACGATCCTTCGTCCGCCGGAAAAGCAGGACGGCACGCCGATCAACGAGTTGTCGCTGATCGCTTTCCCGACGCGCGAGCTCTTCGTGGAGAAGATCAACGATTTCGACCTGATCATCTTCGATCGGTACCAGCACCGCGACGTGCTGCCGATCCTCTACTACGACTATATCGCCGAATATGTGGAGCGCGGCGGCGCGCTGCTGATCGCGGCCGGCCCCGAATATGCAGGCCAGCAGTCGATCGCGCGCACGCCGCTCATGTCGGCGCTGCCGGCGCTGCCTTCCGGCGAAGTGGTCGAGCGCGCCTTCTATCCCCGCCTGACGGAGACCGGCACGCGCCACCCCGTCACCCGCGGCCTCGACGGCTCGGCGCAGGAGCCGCCCGCGTGGAGCCGCTGGTTCCGCCTCATCGGCATCCGCTCCGGAGACGGGGAAGTCGTCATGAAGGGCGCTGACGACCTGCCCCTGCTGCTGCTCGACCGCCGCGGCGAGGGTCGCGTCGGCATGCTGCTTTCCGACCAGGGCTGGCTCTGGGCACGCGGCTTCGAGGGCGGCGGCCCGCATGTCTCGCTCTACCGGCGCCTCGCCCACTGGCTGATGAAGGAGCCGGAACTGGAAGAGGAACGCCTCGTCGCCGATGGCCGGGGCATGATCCTGGACATCGCTCGCCAGACCATGAGCGAGGATCCCGGCCCCGCGCAGGTCATCACGCCCGCGGGCGAAACCGTGAGCGTGCCGCTGTCGGAGTCGCAGCCGGGCCTCTTCACCGGCAGTCTCGAGACGGACCGGATCGGCCTCTACCAGGTCGCGAACGGCGACCTCACAGCGTTGGCCCATGTCGGGCCCGTCAATGCGCCGGAGTTCCAGGACACGGTCTCCACGACGGAACGTCTCGCGCCTGCTGCCGAGGCGAGCGGCGGCTCGATTCGTCGCATCGCAGACGGGCTTCCCAACGTGGTGCCGGTACGCGCCACTGCCCAGGCATCCGGACGCGACTGGCTCGGCATGAGGACGACCAACGATTCGATCCTCAAGTCGGTCAACCGCGTGCCGCTATTCGGTGGCTTCTTCGGCCTTGCGTTGCTGCTGATGGCTCTCGGATCGATGTGGTATCGCGAGGGACGCTAGAGCGTCGCACCGAAAAGTGGCATCCGGTTTTCGGATTATCCGATGCTAGTTCATTAGTTTGGATCGTCCTTTGTGCGTGCGTTCGGACGCATGGCGATCTGGCGCGCTCGTCAGGTCGCCTCGATCATGCGCCCGGCAGCGATCGTCGCGACCTCCGCCTCGACCGGCGCCTTGTCTTTCGCCCCCGCGTGCTGCATCACGCCTCCGAGTGCCGCCACTGCCCCGGGCACCAGCTCGGCGGCGAGCAGCCGGTCAGGATCGACTGGCCGCGGCATCTCGATCTGCCCGCGCGGCACGCGCCTGAAGCCGAGCGGACCGTAGTAGGGTTCATCCCCCACCAGCACGACGACGCCGTGTCCAGCCTTGCGTGCAGCCTCCAGCGCGATGGCGACGAGCCTGCGTCCGATGCCGAGATTCTTCCAGGCCGGCCGGACGGCGAGAGGGCCGAGAAGCAGTCCCCTGCCCCGGCCGGCGGCTATGCGCGTCATGCGCACCGACGCCACCACATCCCCCTCGATCGTCGCGACGAAGGAAAGCGAGGCCTCGTGCGGGCCGTCCTCGCGTATGCGGTAGGCCGCGCGCGCAAAGCGTCCCGGCCCGAACGCCTCGGCATTGATGTCTTCGATTGTCGGGTCGTGCGCCGGCTGTTCCGGCAGGTAGGCGACGTCGGGTGCGCGCATGGGTTGGTTCCGTGGCAGGGAGACGAGCGGACGCGCACGCGGCCGCAGGCGGATCAGCGCTTGGGGTAAGCGCCGCCCTGTCGTCGTCGTTCGGAACGGATGCCTGCCACTGAAAGTCCTCCCGCAGCGCGGCGATCTAGCATCAATCGCAGCCAGCGTCCATCGTCGCGGGCGCGGCACGTGACGATGCGTTCACCGGGTGAACGGTTTGCCTGTCGCGACGATCGCCTAGATAGGAGGCTGTAGAGATGGAGGAGTTCCCGCATGGGCAGTCTGGTGGAAGGCATCTGGCAAGACGACTGGTACGACACGTCGAAGACCGGCGGGCGCTTCGAGCGCTCGCAGTCGCAGTGGCGCGACTGGGTGACGGCGGACGGCCGGCCGGCGCCGGGTCGCGAACGCGGGTTCCCCGCCGAACCTGGCCGCTACCATCTCTACGTTTCGCTTGCCTGCCCTTGGGCGCACCGCACTTTGATCGTCCGCCGGCTGAAGAAACTGGATGACATCATCGGCGTGTCGGTCGTGCATCACTTCATGGGCCGGCACGGCTGGACATTCCTGGAGGAGGATGGCGCCACCGGTGACGCGCTTTACGGGCTGGACCATCTCCACCAGCTCTACACGAAAGCCGATCCTTCCTATTCGGGCCGCGTCACGGTGCCCGTGCTCTGGGATCGAAAGGAGGAGACGATCGTCTCCAACGAATCCGCCGAGATCATCCGCATGCTCAACTCGGCCTTCGACGCGTGGGGTGACGCCGGGCTCGACCTTTACCCCGAGCCGCTGCGCGCCGAGATCGATGCGATCAACGAACGCGTCTACGACGCCATCAACAACGGCGTCTACAAGGCCGGCTTCGCGACGACCCAGTCCGCCTACGAGGATGCCTTCGACACGCTCTTCGCGGCGCTCGACGACATGGAGGCAAGGCTCGCGCGCAGGCGTTATCTGGCGGGCGACCGGATCACCGAGGCGGACTGGCGGCTCTTCACGACGCTTGTCCGCTTCGACCCCGTCTATTTCGGCCACTTCAAATGCAACCTGCGCCGCATCACCGACTATCCGAACCTGTCGAACTATCTGCGCGAACTCTACCAGGTGTCCGGCGTGGCCGGCACGGTCGACTTCCGCCATATCAAGCACCACTACTACGGCAGCCACGAGACCGTGAACCCCACCCGCATCGTGCCCAAGGGGCCTGAGATCGACCTGCAGGCGCCGCACGACCGCGGCAGGTTGAAAGAGGCCGCGTGACGACCGGACGCAGCGGCTACCAGAATTTCGACGGCGCCGCGTCTCCGAACGTCTCGGCGATGCGCCGCCTGGTGGCCGCGGTCACCCCCTCGGGCAGCGCACCGACCGGAAAGAACCCCGCCTCGGCGATCTCGCGATCCGGCAGCTTCGGCGAGGGCTGCTCGAACCTGTCGACGACGTAGAAGAGCACGTGATCCCGCCGGCTGGCGGCGCGGTTCAGATGTACTGATTTCAGAGCGGGCGTCCCGACAGGCGCGATGTTGCCTTCCTCCGCCAGTTCGCGCAGCAGCGCCTCTTCCGCCGTCTCGCCCCACTCGACGCCGCCGCCGGGAAGCTGCCACCCCGGCACGTAGGTGTGCCGGATCAGGAAGACGCGGCCGGTGCGGCGGCCCGTGGGGTCCTGCTCGCAGACGATTGCGCGCACGCCCAGCGTCATCGGTCGGGTGAACAGGAAAAAAAGGTGGAAGAGCTTGCCGCGCAGCCAGGGCCAGCCGGTCTGCGTCAGCGAGGCGGGATCACGCTCGAAACTCACGCGCGTAAGCACAACGATTTCGCGAATAACTGGAAAGCGGGTCCCCCCTCCACTACAACAAGTAGATGTTCAGGCTCGCCCATCTGTCCGACCCTCATCTTGGTCCTCTTCCCGACGTAACCTATCGCGATCTCGCATCCAAGCGCATCACTGGCTACGTCAACTGGCACCGCAACCGCAGCCGGCACATCCACGAGGGCGTGATCGACATGCTCGCGGCCGACCTGTGGTCGAAGGAACCTGACCATCTGGCAGTGACCGGCGACCTCGTCAATCTGGCGCTCGACATCGAGATCGACCTCGCGCGTCGCTGGCTGGAAGCGCTCGGGCCTGCCGAGCGCATTTCAGTCGTGCCCGGCAACCACGACGCCTACGTGCCTGGAGCCTTCGACAAGGCCTGCAAGGCCTGGGGCCGCTGGATGACCGGCGATGGTCGCGACGCTCCCCTCAACCGCCACGCCTTCCCCTACATGCACGTTCGTGGCCCGGTCGCGCTCATCGGCGTATCGACCGCGCGGGCGACCGCGCCGTTCATGGCGACCGGCTTTTTCGAGCGCGGCCAGGCCCGCCGAATGGCGTCTCTCCTCGACGAGGCCGGCCGCCAGGGTCTCTTCCGCGTGATTCTCATCCACCATCCGCCCGTCCGTGACGCAGCCCCCGCCCACAAGCGCCTCTTCGGCATATCGCTTTTCCAGAAGACCGTCCGCACGCATGGTGCCGAACTCGTGCTCCACGGCCACACGCACCTGCCGACGCTCTACGCCATTCCCGGCAAGAACGCGTCCGTGCCCGTACTCGGCGTCGCCGCCGCGGGCGAGGGCTCGGGTCTGCTGCGTCCCCTCGCTCAATACAATCTGGTTGAGATCGACGGGGAGCCGGGCGACTGGCACGTGCATCTGGCGCGACACGGTCTCTCCTCGGCCGGCGCCGAGGTGAGCGAACTCGCCGTCCAGACGCTGACCGGCAAGCGCAGGCGGTCGCGCCAGCCTGGCGAGGAAGCCCGCGCCTGAAAGGTTCAATACTGCAGGTGGATGGTGGGCAGGCTGTTCCAGAAGACGGCCAGCGCAATCGCCACCCCGACGACTGCCCCTGACAGGAACAGCCCGATCGCGCTCCAGAAGACGGCGCCGCCCGAATCCGGCGCGACGCGCGGCGCTTCGGCCACCGCCAGCGGCACGGCACCGTTCATCATGCGCTCGCGCTCCAGCAGCCGCTCGGCGATGTAGCGCGTCACCTGGTCGGCCACGGGCTTCATGTCGTGCGATTCCGCGAGCACGATCCGACCCATCCGGCCATCGCGCAGGAAGCGGTAGATGCGCTTGTCGCGCCCCATCGCCACATGGGCGGTCGCGTCGATCCAGAGCCTCGGTTGCAGCCCCGACGAGATCGTCAGGTCGAACGTCTCGGCATCGCTCGGCACCTCGGCGATAACGGGCTCGAGTTCCTGCAGCAGGAGCTCCAGCCGCATGCGCTCGGCTTCGCGCAGCTCGATCACGACGTCGTCGCGGTCGGCCATGGCGTTCTTGACGTCGCGCATCGCGTCATGCAGGCGCCGGCCCGTCTCGATCGGCGTGATTTTCTCGCCCTGGTCTTTCATGACGCCACGCTCCGACGCAAAAACGGCGTTAACATGGTGTTAACACGGGGCCTGTCGCCAAGAAATAGGCCCGGCGCCTGTCGCCGGGCCCGATTTGTTTGCGCCGCTTCAGCCGCCGATCTTCTCGAGCTTGCGCTGTGAAGCCGCCACGACGCTCTTCAGAACGCCCCGCTTCTCCAGCGTTTCGACCAGAACCGTCTGCACCTTCACGGCCTCCTTGTCGCGGCCCGCCTCCGCGAGCGCGTCGGCGAGCTTCTCCGAGGTGTTGCGATAGTCGATATGGCCGAGCGTACGCGCTGCCTCGTCGGGCTTCGCCGTCAGCGCCGTGACCTCCTGCTTCACCGTCTCCTCCATCTTCGGCGACACCGCCCTGATGGCGAGATCGGCGCGCCCGCGGCCTGCCTCCAGCGTCTTGAACGCCCGCTTTCCGGGATCGTTGACGGCAACCGCGGCATGCAAAGCCGCCGGGTTGGACTTGCAGCGCGCCGCCACCTCGCGCAGCACGTCGTTGGCCTTTTCGAGAGACGGTGCCCCGTTGAAGGCCAGCACCCGCGCAACGTCCTCGCGGAAGTAGTCCGGCGCGAGACGGCTTTCCTCCTCGTGCTGCGGCGGCGCCACGAAGATGCGCAGCGGATCGGAGATGACCATCTCGTCGCCGACCTTCACGGCCGCCTGCACGAGATAGAAACCCGGTTCGTCGATGAGCCAGCCTTCCGCTGTCGCCGCGACGAAATGCGAGGCGTAGAGCGATTCGCCCGGCTTGACCGTGCGCGTATGCGGCGCGTGGCAGTAGGTCGCGAAGGGCTTCCACCGGCAGGTCCGGTTGCCCTCCCGCTTCACGAGCATCGCAACGTGACGCCCGTCCTCGATCGCGTCCTCGTCCACACTCTGCGCGGTCGCCGAGAGGTTGGTCAGCTTGAGTTCCAGCTTCACCGGCTCGAGGAAGGAGAATGTGTTCGCGTCGCGGTTGGGCCGCACCTCCAGCGCAAATCGCTGCCGCGGGTCGCGGAACGCCTTTTCGAAGCCGTGGTTCTCGAACCAGTTCTCGTTGCCCATCTGCACGAAGCGGCGCGGCGCATGGCGCATGAACACCAGTTCGTCGTCGGTGAAGCGGAACTCGAAATCCTCGAAGAAGGCCTGTTCGCCGCCATTCACCAGGAACGGGTAGTTCATGAAGCTCCGGGCCTCGGCGTCGTCCATGAGCGGTATCCACGGGTCGCCTTCGACGTCGGGCCGGCCGAGCGACTTCTGCCAGGCATGGGCAAGGTTGAACGCGTGGCCCATCTCGTGGACGGCGGTCCAGTAGACCATGCGCCGCCGCCATGCGTCGGGTGCCGGATCGCCGGGCGTGACGTCGACGATGAAGCTGTCCGTGAAGATCGCCGTCCCCTGGCGGTGGTTCGGCCCGATGTCGTCGAACATGATCCCGCCCAGCGAACGCCCGCGATCGTGCTGCGCCGCGAACAGCACCCACATGGCCCATTGCGGCCGGTCCTGGAACCGCGACCAGAAGGTCACCATCGCATCATGCATCTCGGCGTCGCTCCAGACGCTGTTCGCGCCCGCGCCGGTCAGCGGGATGCTGGACACGTTGGGCGACATCGTCACGTTGAAGCCCGCCCGCCGATAGGTCGTCGCGAAGTCGACAACCTCGGCCGGCACGCTGCCCGGCCTGTTGGGATGCGAGCCCGTATCGTATGACGTCACCACCGGTGTCGCGTTCTCGACCTGGTCGACCTCGAACTCCACGTCGTCGAAGGCGGCGTCGACAAAATCGAGATCATGCTCGCGCTGCTGCCCGCCCGCGTCGATCAGGGTCAGCCGGTAGGCGCCATAGGCAAAAGGTGCAGCCGTCCGACGAGCCTCGAAGACGAGACGCACGGCAGGGATCAGCGTGTCGTCGCCGTCGCGATAGGTGACGTTGGCTTCGATCCTTCGCCGGAATAGGCCGGAACAGCGGTCCGACGTCACCTCGGCGATGACGTGTGCCCGGCGCGTCGGCAGCAGGCGCTGCACCTCCACGCTGATGCGCCGCTGCGGATAGAAGCGGTCGACGTCGACGCGTACCGTTACGAACAGACGCGGCAGTACGGGCAGGCCCGGCCGGACCTGCGCGATGCGGCGCCGGTAGCGACCGCTTACAGGTCCGCAGAACCTCAGCGGAGGAAGCGGAAACGGCCCCGGCACCGGCAGCCGCCCGGGTTCGACGGGAAGCGGGAAAGGATCTGGCAGCGGACCGGGCAGTGGCCCCGGGAACGGTCCGGGAAGCGGCCCGCCGGGATCCGGCGTGAACGCCTCCAGCTCGTCGGCCACCAGCGCGCCCACATAGGCGGGATGTGCGTCGTCAGCCATGGCGGGAGGCGTGGTGGCCGCCATCGCGGCAATCGGGTCGGTCTTTGCGGCGCGTCTGCGCGCCGGCTTGGTTGGCTTGTCCATGTCATTCTCCATCGGTCTCGATCGGAATGCCCCGATTGATGCCCCCGCAGAGTCAGACGGTGTTGCCTACATGTATTTCGGCATTTCGTGACTGGGCGTCACCGTAATGCGTTTATCCGTTTTCCTGACGAGATAATATGTAATGCCTTTCACAGGCTCAAATTCTTCAGTAAATGAATCAGATATTCTTAATTTGATCTTTGAATTGTCCAGGACGGAGATGGTCTCTACGTGAGCGAGGCCAATCTGGTATCGTGTCTTGGCAGAAAACGCGGCTACTTTCCCGCCATCGACCTCTATCTCGATCGCCTCGCCGGAGAAGCGCTCCTGAAAGTGAAGTTCTATCTGTCGCCTGTCGGGCATGGCTGCCCCCCCGGGAGAAGAGAACCGCATCGTATGCGCGAGACGCGCCGCGCACCATGAAGTCGCTCACAATGGCCCGGTCAGGCAGCGTGCCCCTCGCGGCGGCCGAATGCGACGCCGGTGAAGGTCTGGTTGAGGTGCATCGAACGGTACTGCTCGCCATATGTCCCGAACCCGACGACGTTGCGCGTGCGGTAGAGTTCGGACATCTCCCTGAGCACCTGCCGGTTCTGCGCGTCGAGTCGGCGCAGAACGCAGTCGAAGCCGAGGATCATGTCGATGCCGCCAAGGACGGTCTCGACCTCGTCCAGCGCGGCGCGGGTGGATTCGACCAGTTCCTTGGCTTCGGCCGTCGACAGGACGATCCCGTCGTCTATGGCGCAGAAGAAGGACAGGGACCCGTCGTCGTGCACTTTCTGAATGGAACGGCAGAAATATTCGCCGCTGACGCGCACGACCACCGGATGCGAGGCGAATGAAAGCGGCGTGAGAGCGCCGGACATGACCCCTACCGCGGCCGCATACTCGGTGGCCGCCGTGGCCGCATTGAGTTCGCGCACGATCCGCCGGTCGGGATCGGAAGCCGTTACGATAAGCTTGTTGCCCGTTGCCACGAAGTTGTCGGACTTGAAGACGTGGAAGGGCAGGTCGGTGGCGAAGAGCGCGATGATCGCGCAGTCGGACGCCACGATCCCGTTGTGAATCAGCGTCGTCGCCTGGAACTTGAGGTCGTCGCCCGCCGAGCCTCCGATCAGCGGAATGTCGTCCAGCCCCCAGTGGATCGCCGAACTGACAGCCTCCTCCGCGTAGGACAGGCCGTCGATGAGGCACAGCGCGAAGAAGTTGTCCCGCCCCAGGGTGGCTGATGCGCCGCCGGCACCGGACTGTATCAGCCGGCGCAGTTCCTCGGCCTTGCGCGTCGTGGTCTCGAAGCCGCCATGCGAGATGTCAGGCACCATCGCACTGACGACACGAAAGGCATTCGCCGGAAAAAGTATGGCCAGCGCGTGCCCTTCCTCTAGCCCCCGGGGTGTGACCTCCCCGGCCGTGGAACAGCCCGCATGCGCCAGGGCCGGCACCTGCGTGCGCAATGCCTTGGCGAGGTCGCTGGGATCGATCAGTGACTGGGAAAAGTATATCAGCACGAAGCCGGCCGAAATCTCGTCCGCCTCGGAAGCGATCGACGCCACGAACTCGTCGCAGTCGCTGGAGTCCGTCGATATCGCCGCCACGCCGCAGGCGTAGCGCGCTTTGACTATGGGCAAGGCCGCTCCTCCCGGCGTTCCTCGGCGCACCATGGGGTTCCCGGCCCTGTCGATGCACGACGTCGAGTTTTGCCGATCGGCGGGTCTTTGGCAACGCCGGCAGCCCGGTACTAAAGTCGGTCGGGGAGGCTCTTCCGCTCAGGCTGGCGACCGCGCGGCGACGGGCTCCGCGGGGCTCTCCTGGCTGACCTGCCAGATGTTTCGGGCGACGAGTTCGCGCATCACCGAGCGCGTGATGCGCTCCACCTCGTTGCTGGCATGCGTGACCGGCTTGGCCGGATTCCGTACCAGGTAGACCGGGCGGCGCATGACCGGCTCGACGATCGGCGAGCGCACGAGGTCGCCCCTGTCTACGTCGTCCTGGGCCGCTGCGGGCGCCAGGATCGTATAGCCGCTGCCGCGGGCGACGAGCGCCTTGATCTGCATCAGCGCGTCCATTTCCAGCGCGATGTTGAGGTCCACGCCACAGTTGCGGGCATAGCGGTCGATCATGACCCTCAGACCGTGGCTCGGCGATGGAAGGATGAGGTCCAGCACAGACAGGGACTGGAGGCTGATCGGCGTGCCGGGCGGCACGTCGAGAGGCAAGTTGTCGGGAGCGCTGAAAAAGAAGAGATCCTCGATGGCGAGCTGAGTCAGTTGCACGTGCCGCACCATGCTCACGTCGTAGAGGATCGCGAGATCCACGGTCCTGTCTTCGAGCCAGGTCTGGATGAAGCCGCTCATGGCCTCGATTGCCCGCAGCCTGACGTTCGGCAACTCGTGACGCACGGTTTCTGCGAGCGGCACCGACAGCACCATCGAAATCGAACTCGGCAGACCGAAGACCACCGAGCCGCGCGGCTCCGATCCCGACTGACGCACTTCTTCCTTCGCACGATCGACGGCCGCCGTGATCTGCCGCGCATGGGCCAGCAGCAGGTTGCCGGGCTCGGTCAGCGTGACGCCGCGCGACGTCCGGCTGAGCAACTGCACGCCGATCGCCTCCTCCAGGTTGGCAACGTGCTGCGACAGCGAAGGCTGCGCCACGCCTATGCGCAGTGCCGCAGCCGATAGCGACCCTTCCTCGGCGATCGCGATGAAGTAGCGTAGTTGCCTTACGTCCATTTCGTGTCCCTCTGGCCGCCGCTATAGTCGCAGCCTATCGCCCGTCAAGGAAGGCCGTATTTGTGGCAGCCCGTTGCTGCGGCCATGCTCATGGTTCTGCTCCCAACCAGGCGAAATCCATGCGTGATCTGGAAGGTCTGCTCGTCGTCTCCGTTGAACACGCCGTCGCGGCGCCCTACGCCTCGGGCCGGCTTGCCGACGCGGGCGCGCGCGTCATCAAGGTCGAGCGTCCCGAGGGCGATTTCGCGCGCAGCTACGACAGGCTCGTGAACGGCGGCAGCGCCTATTTCGTATGGCTCAACCGGGGCAAGGAATCGATACGCCTCGACCTGAAGGATCCCGGTGACGCCGGCGTGCTGACGGCGATGCTCGCGAAGGCCGATATCTTCATCCAGAATCTCGCGCCCGGGGCGGCTGGCCGGCTCGGCTTTGGCACGACGCAACTGCGCGCGCGCCATCCACGCCTCATCATCTGCTCGGTCTCGGGCTACGGCGAGGACGGCCCGTGGCGCGATCAGAAGGCCTACGATCTCCTGATCCAGGCCGAGTCCGGCCTCTGCGCGATCAACGGGACCGAGGAAGGCCCCGCCCGCGTCGGTGTGTCGGTATGCGACATCGCCGCCGGCATGACCGCGCATCAGGCGATCCTGCAGGCGCTGTTCGCCCGCGAGCGCACCGGCCAGGGCCGCGCCATCGAGGTCTCGCTGTTCCACGCCATGGCGGACTGGATGAACGTACCGTACCTGCAGTACCGCTACGGTGGCCGGCACCCAGGCCGCCATGGGCTCAAGCACCCGACGCTCGCGCCCTACGGCGCCTTCGATTGCGCCGACGGCAAGCCGGTCCTGATCTCGATCCAGAACGAGCGCGAATGGGCACGACTGTGCGCGATCGTGCTCGGCGACGCCGCGCTCGCCACCGATCCGCGCTTCGCCACCAATGTCGAGCGCGTGAGCAACCGCCCCGCCCTCGACGCACTCGTTCAGGACGTTTTCCGCGGGCGCACGCGTGAGGAGAACATCGCGCTGCTGGAAAAGGCCGGCATCGCCTATGGCAGGCTTTCAGACCTCGACGACCTCGTCGCCCATCCACAGAACCGCTTCATCCGCGTCGCGACGGAAAACGGTCCGGTGGAACTGCTTGCGCCGGGCGCCGTCGTGTCGGGAACACCCGGCAGCTTCGGCTCAGTCCCCGGTCTCGGCGAACACGACGAGCGGCTCCGCTGCGAGTTCGCGACGGGCGGATGACAGCCCTCTCGCACCGGGCGCCGCGCCGGCTCAGGCGTCCAGCGTCTTCAGTTCGCGGCGCATGACCTTTCCCGTGCTGGTCTTGGGCAGGTCGGCCACGAACTGCACCGAGCGCGGTACCTTGTAGGCGGCGAGATGCTTGCGGCAATGGGCGAGAATGCCGTCGGCGTCGGGCTCCGCCCCCGTCTTCAGCACGACATAGGCCTTGGCCACCTCGCCCTTGAGTTCGTCCTTCTGGCTGCCGACCGCCACGAGCGCCACGGAGGGATGGGCCGCCACGACCCGCTCCAGCTCGGCCGGGTAGATGTTGTAGCCGCCGGTGATGATCATGTCCTTCTTGCGGTCGACGATGAAGACGTAGCCGTCCGCGTCCATCCGTCCCAAATCGCCCGAATGCAGCCAGCCATCCGGCTCGATCGTGGCCTTCGTGGCCTCCTCGTTGCCGAAATATCCCATCATGGTGATGGGCCCGCGCACCATCAGTTCGCCGACCTCGCCGACGGGCATGGTCACACCCGCGTCCGACACGTCGGCGATCCGCGCCTCGACATAGGGGATCGCGACGCCGATCGAACCAAGCCGGTTGTAGCCGTAAGCGGGATGGGTCAGCCCCAGCCCGGCGATCTCGGTCATTCCCCAGAGTTCCAGCAGCGGGCAGCCGAAGCGGCGCTCCACCTCCTCCATCTTGGCCACCGGCATCATCTGGCCGCCCACCGTCGAGCGCACCAGCGACGAAAGGTCATGATCGTCGAACGAGGGCTCGTTCAGCATGTACATGAACATCGTCGGCACGCCCTCGAACATCGTCGCGCGGTGCTTCTCGATCAGCCCCAGCGCCTCGACGGGATCGAAGCGCGGCATCAGGACCAGCGTCATGCCGGTGATGAAGGTGCCGTTCATGACGATGTTGCCATAGACATGCGCGCAGGGCAGCGCGGTCACGCAGACGTCGTCGATCGTGCGCATATGCATGTTCGCCGTCATCAGCGAATTGGTCATGACCGCCCTGTGGGCCAGCATCGCCCCCTTGGGATGGCCCGTCGTGCCGGACGTATAGCCGATGGTGGACATGTCCTCGGGTTTGCGCGGCACCGGTTCGAATGCCTCGCTCTCGGCCGCGCAGAGCGCGTCGAAGTCGAGCGTTCCGGGGATGTTCGCCCGCCCGAACAGGACGATGTGCTCCAGCGGAGTACGTTCCTTCACGTCCACGAGCGCCTCGCCCTTGTCGGCGGACGCCACGATGATGCGCGCCCCGCAGTCGTTGGTGACGAAGCACACCTCCTCCGGCGTCAGCATCACGTTGACCGGGTTGATGACGGCACCGCATTTCAGCGTGGCGTAGTAGGTGACGATCCACTCGACCGCGTTCTGCGAGTAGAGGCTGACACGATCGCCCGCCTTGATGCCCAGCCTGGCCAGCGCGTTGGCGAAACGGTTCGTTTCGGCCTCGAGATCGCGGAACGACCACGACCTGTCGCCCATGACCAGCGCCGTCTTGTCGCCGAACAGTCGCGCCGCGCGCGGCATGATCTCGCCCAGAGTGTCGATCATCGAGCGTGTCTCCTCCCCTTGCATTGCCCGGCAGCTTAGCGGCGCCGGCCCGCAAAGGGCAACGGGCCTGTCACCGCGTCACGGACGTGGTAGAAGCCGTCGCTGGAGCGAAGGCGGAGGATGATGCGCGCGAGGCTGGAGAGAGTGACGCTGGCCCTCGCGCTGTGGGCGATGGCGGCGCTCGTCCTCGCCGTGCCGATCCATCACGGCCACATGGCCGCGATGCTGCTGGCCGGTCCCGTCCAGTCCGCGTCTACCGTCTGCGCGCATCATTGCGACCATGACGGCGACCATCACTCCGGCGACCACCATGCCGGCCATCACACTCATGCGACAGGCCAGGCTGGCGACGAGGACCCGGCCGGCCCGCCGATGCTCCGCTGCCCGGTCTGCGCCGCCGTCAAGGCAGCGCAATTCGCCCTCGTCGTCGTGGCCAGCCTCGACGCGCCGCCGCCGGCATCGTCGCGCGCACCGCCCGTGTCGACGCGAGGCGAGGCCTTGCCCGACACGTCCCGCCGCAATCCCCAGCAGCCGCGCGCACCTCCCCTCGCCTGATCCCGCCGAATGGCCGCGAGGCCAAGCACAGAGATCAGATACGGAGCAAACGAATGATCATCAGGATCATCGCTGCCGCGTTCGGCGTGGCGGCAACCGTCGGCTGGGCCGGCGGCGCGCTGGCGCATTCCACCCTCGAGCAGGCCGAGGCCAGGGCCGGCAGCTACTACAAGGCCGTGATCAGGACGCCGCACGGCTGTTCAGGTTCACCAACCATCGCCGTCAAGGTGCGCCTGCCAGACGGCGTGATGGGCGCCAAGCCGCAACCCAAGCCCGGCTGGGAGGTCACTACCGTCCGCGAGAAACTGGCAGAGCCCCTCAAGGACGGGCATGGCAACGCCATCACCGAGCGCGTTTCGGAGGTGCACTGGACAGGCGGCAGGCTGCTCGACGAGCATTACGATGAGTTCGCCATAAGGGTTCAGCTTCCGAAGGAGCCCGGCCGCACGCTCTATTTTCCGACCGTACAGGAATGCGAAGAGGGCGCGGATCGCTGGATCGAGATCCCGGCGGAAGGCCAGTCGTCTGACGGCCTGGATTATCCGGCGCCCAAGGTGAAGCTCACGGACTAGAAGGGAAGGGGCGGCGCCATGCCGTGCCGCCCCTCCTCGACCGTCATGATGAGGCTCCTCGCCGCAATTGCGCTCCTGATGCTGGCCCTCCTGCCGGCGCCGTCGGCGTTCGCCCATGCGGTACTGATCGGCACGGAGCCGTCGCCCGACGCGGTGCTCGACCGGCCGCCGCCACGCATCGTGCTGACCTTCAACGAGCCTGTCTCGCCGGTGGTCCTGCGGGTGCTCGACACGGCCGGTGTCGAACTGCCGGGCGTAACCTTCACCGCCTCCGACGCGCAGCTTCGCGCCGATCTTCCCCCGCTCGACGCCGGTGGCTACATCGTCTCGTGGCGCGTCGTCTCGGCCGACTCGCACCCGATCGGCGGCTCATTCCGCTTTGCGGTCGGCACCCCGCCGCCCGAATGGCTGGGCACCGACCATGCCGACATCGAGGCTCGGCGTTCCCTGGCGTGGACCGTTGCGGGCGGCCTCAATCGCGCCGTCTATCTGGTCTGTCTCCTTCTTCTCGCCGGAGCCGGACTTTACCTTCCTGCACTGCCCTCCGGCGCCCCGTCATGGGCATCGGGATGCGTCGCACGGCTGCGTAACCTCGCTGTTCCCGGGCTTTTATCCGCGTTTCTCCTGATTCCGCTCCAGGGGGGCCTGCTCGTCGGGGCCCCGGCCTCCGGCCTGCTCGACGCCGTCGTCTGGCAGGCAGGCGCGAGCAGCCCTGTCGGGCGGATGGCATTCGCCGGTGCGCTGGCCATCATCGCGCTTTGCGTGTCGCTGCGCTTCTGGGCGCTGTCGTCCGTGCGCGTGCTCGGCGCATTCGCCGGCCTGGCCGGCGCTGCGTCGCTGACGCTTTCCGGCCACGCGGCAAATGCCGATCCGCGGGTCGTCGCCGTGCCGGCACTCATGCTTCATGCGGCGGCAGCAGCCTTCTGGCTGGGCGCACTGCCCTTCCTGCTTGCCGCGATACGGCACCTGGATGGCCGCGATGCCGCCAGGGTGCTGCGGCGCTTCTCGCAGGTCGCGGTGGTGGCTGTCGCGCTGCTCGTGCTGGGCGGAGCGACGCTCTCGCTGGTCCAGCTCGGCGATCCGGGCGAACTCTCGCTCACGCGCTACGCTGCCATCCTCGCAGCCAAGCTCTGCCTCGTCGCGCTGCTGCTGGCGATCGCGCTCGCCAATCGCAACCGCCATGTCCCTGCCCTCGCACGCGCGGAGCCAGGTGCCGACAACCGCCTCCGTCGCAACATCCGCATCGAGGTCGCCGCGATGGCGATCGTCCTGGCGCTCTCCGCCATGCTCGGCTTCACGACGCCGCCGCGCGCGCTGCAGGACGCATCCGCACATAAAGGCCATCATGGTCACGAACGCACGGCGCCGTTGCTGCGCGAACTCCAGGGCAGCGGAGGCATCGTGGCGACGATGGAACTCGATCCCGGCCGCCGGGGCTACAATCGTCTCACGGTCCGCTTCCTCGACGAAGCCGCCCGCCCCATCGCGCCCGTCGAGGTGACGATGCGCGTCTCCTCGCCGGAGCTGGGGATCGAACCGGTGGAACGTGCCCTTCTGGGCGATGGCGACGAATATTTCGTCGACACCGCCGACATGGCGCTGCCCGGCCGGTGGGTCCTTCGGATCGACGCGCGGCTCGACGACTTCGAGAAGCCGATATTCGAGACCGCCATCGACCTCGAATGACTTCAGTGCTGCTTCGTGCCATGGCCCGAATGGCCGTGACCGCTGCCGTGGCCGCCATGGCCGTGGCCCGCGCTGTCGGCGCTGGCACCCGATTTCACTTCGTCCATGCCGTCCTGGAAGTCCAGAAGTTCGACCACGAGATCCTCGCGCTCGCCGGTCAGCCGCATCGTGAAGGACCAGACGCCGTGCATGTCGAGCGTCAGCGAGAAGCCGTACTGTCCCGGCTCGCCGGTCGGTTCCGCGGTTACGGGCGGAATGTTGTGCGCCATCGGCATCGACGGCATGTCGGCCTTGACCTCCACGCCGAGACCCTCGAGCGGGGCCTCGGAGACCTGGTCCCTGATCGCGGCCACGCAATCATAGGCGAGCCTGCCCTCCCCGGGCGTGCAACTCACGTCGGCTGCCGCCCGCTGCTGCGCCATCGCGCCTGCCGTGCCCGAAGCGAGCAGTACCGCCCCCGCGACGGCCGCCATGTTGAACTTCTTCATCCTGTTCCTCCCATTTGCACTGAACCGAGATAGGCATCGGCAAGCGATGCGTCCTTGGACAGGACCGAGGCCGGTCCGGAGAGTGCGATCCTGCCCTTGTCGAGCACGTATGCGCGATCTGCGGCGTCGAGTGCGCGATCGACGTTCTGGTCGACGACCAGAAGCCCCAGCCCGGCGTCGCGCAGTTCGGAAAGCAGCGTAAAGATGCGTTCCGTCGCGATCGGGGCCAGGCCCAGCGTCGGCTCGTCGAGAAGCAGCAGCTGCGGGTCGGCCATCAGTCCGCGCGCCACGGCAAGAAGCTGCCTCTGCCCCCCGGAGAGCGCCGAGGCGCGTTCGTCGAGCCGGTCCCGCAATTCGGGAAAGCGCGACAGCACCTGCCGGCGCCGGCTGGCGGCCTCGGCCATGCCGAAACCGGCGGCCGCCCCCACGAGCAGGTTCTCCCCGACGGTCAGCCGCGTGAAGATCAGCCGGTCCTCGGGCACATGCGCTATGCCGCGGGCGATGACCGCGTGCGCGGGCAGCACGTCGATCCTTTCCCCCATGAACGTGACCGCCCCGCCCACCGGCCGCACGATGCCGGACACCGCCTCCAGGAGCGAGCTCTTGCCTGAACCGTTTGCGCCGACCAGCGCGACCATCTCTCCGGCACCGACCGTCAGCGAAACGCCGCGCACCGCCTCCACCGGCCCGTGGCGCACCGTGAGGTCGCAAACCTCAAGCACTGGCCGCCGCCTCCCCGCCGGCGAAGTAGACCGCGCGCACCGCAGGATCGCGCCGGATCGCTTCGGGCGAACCGTCGGCGATCACGCGACCGAGATGCATGACGACGACGCGCGGGCAGAGCGCCGCGATGAGGTCGAGCTTGTGCTCGACGATGATGACTGTCCGGCCGGGCAGCGCGACGCGCGAAAGCAGCTCCGCCATTTCCGCGCCCTCGCCCGCCGTCAGCGCTCCGGCCGGTTCGTCGAGCAGGAGCAGCCGGGGCTTGAGCGCGAGCGCGCGGGCGAGGTCGAGGCGCCGCCGTTCCGAAAATGACAGCGTGGCCGCCATCGCGTCCCGTCGCAAGGCGAGCCCGACATTCTCGATCAGAGCTTCAGCCTCTTTGCGCGTCGCGCCGCGCACCGCGCGCACATTGTCGACGACGCTGAGCCGTTCGAAAGGCCGTGTCGTCTGGACGGTGCGCGCCACCCCCAGAGCGACGATGCGGTGCGGCGCCAGCCGCGTGACGTCGTGGCCGGCAACGCGGACGCGCCCGGAACCGGCCGCATAGATGCCCGTGACCACGTTGAAAAGGCTGGACTTTCCGGAGCCGTTCGGACCTATCAGTCCCACCGACTCGCCCTGCGCGACCGTCAGGTCCACGCGGTCGAGAGCGTACGCGCCGCCGAAGGAAAGTCTCACTCCCTCAAGCGCCAGCATGGCGCCCCGGCCGGAAAATACGCACGATCCGGTCGACCAGCACCTCGTCGAGCAGGCCGCGCGGCCGCACGATGAGCAGCAGGGCCACCAGCCCGCCGAAGATGATCATGCGATACTGCGCAAGTGCCCTGAACGATTCCAGGAAACCGATGTCGAGCACGACGCCGAGCAGCGGGCCGAGTGCCGTGCCCAGTCCGCCGATCAGCCCGTAGGCGAGTGCGTGGACACCCAGCATGATGTTGAAGACGCCGGGTTCGATATAGGTGATCGAATGCGCGTAGAGCCCACCCCCCAGCCCGGCCAGCGCGCCGGCGGCGCAGGCCGCGGCGAGCTTGTAGCCGATTACGGGAATGCCGTTGAGCGCGGCGATCACGTCGTCCTCGCCGATCATCCTGAGCCTGACGCCATGGCGGCTGCGCTCCAGGAGGAAGAAGCCGACGAGCGCGGCGGCAAGGAGCGCGCCGACGACCAGCATGAAATTGTATGATCCCAGCCCGCTGTCGAAGACGGCGCGGATGTCACGGAACCCGTGCTCTCCGTCCGGCCCGACGAGCATGCCGCCGACTTCGCGGCGATAGCGGAAGAACTCGAAGAGGATGCGCACGATCTCGGCGAAGGCGAGGGTCGCGATCGAGAAGTAGAGGCCGCGCAGCCGCAGCGTCGGCAGCGCCAGCGCGAACTGTGCCGCCGCGCCTGCGAGCGCGCCGACCGCAAGCCCGGCCGCCAGCGGCATGCTCCAGACGACGGTGGCGATGCCGGCAGCATATGCGCCGATACCGAAGAATGCCTGCTGGCCGAAAGACACCTCGCCCACCAGCAGCATCAGATAGGCCGAGAGCGCAACGAAGGAGATCATGCCGATATTGGTCAGTAGGCCGATGGTGAATGAGTCCATCAGAGCCTCCGCCTGGCCTCGCTCTCGCGCTCGGCGCGAAAGCGGCCAAACAACCCACCCGGTCTGAGCACGAGCACCAGGAAGAGCAGCGTGTAGGCTGCGAGATCACGCACCTGCGGGCCGAAGAACCATTGGGCGTGTGCTTCGACGATGCCGAGCAGGAGCCCGCCGGCGACCGCTCCCGGCAACGACCCAAGCCCGCCCAGCATCATCGCGATCAGCCCCTTGAAGGTTGCCCACATGCCGAACATCGGCGTGATCTGCTGATCTGTCGAAACGATCAGCCATCCCGCGACGCCGCCGATGGCCGACGCCAGCACGAAGGCGAGCAGCAGCGACCGCTCGACCCTGATGCCCATGAAGCGCGCCGCGCGCGGGCTTTCCGCGATCGCCTGCAGCGTCAGCCCGAAGCGGCTCGCCCTGACGAGGCGTTCGAGCGCGATCGTCACGACCACCGCGACCGCCAGCATGACCAGGTGCTCGGGCCTGAGGTAGAACGGGCCGACGAGGATGGCGGCGCCCTCGGCGAGCGGCGGGAACGGATAGGAATGGCGCGGCAGGATCAGCGTCGCCACCTCCTCGAGCTGCATCCAGATTGCGAAGCTCGCCACCATGGCGGCGATGGCCGCGCCCTCTCGCATCGGCGCGAAGCACAGCCGCTCCACATAGATGCCGGCCACGACAGATCCCAGTATGGCCGCGATGGCGACCGCGACCCAGCCTGCCTGCCATTCGACATGCAGGAAGGCGCCCGCATACAGCCCGATCATGATCGAGGGACCGTAGGAGAGGTTCAGCCGCCCGACGACGCCGAAGATCAGCGTGAAGCCCAGCGCGAGAAGCGCGTAGGCGGAGCCGTTGGCGATTCCGTCGATCGTGTTCTGGACCAGATCGACCAGCATCGTCCCCTCACCCGGCCTCGCGACGAGCTCCAAGATAGGCCCTGCTGATCACCTCGTCCTCGGCCAGCGCGTCGGGTGCGCCGTCGAAGGCGATCCGGCCCTGGTCCATCAGGTAGAAGTGATCCGCGACCTTCAACGCCATGTGGACGTTCTGCTCGACGAGGAAGATCGATGTGCCGTCACGGTTCAGCTCCGCCACGATCGCGAAGATTTCCTGCACGATCATCGGCGCCAGCCCGAGCGAGGGTTCGTCCATCAGGAGCAGCTTCGGCCGCGACATCAGCGCGCGCGCCACGGCCAGCATCTGCTGCTCGCCGCCCGAAAGCGTACCCGCTTCCTGGCTCGCCCTCTCGCGCAGCCGGGGGAAGCGCACGAGCATGCGCTCGCGATCCTCCTCGACCCCGCCCTTGTCGCTGCGGTGATAGGCCCCGGCCGAAAGGTTCTCCATCACCGTCATCTGCGGGAAGACGAGGCGGTTTTCCGGCACCAGCGCCACCCCGGACGAGACGATCCGGCTCGGCGAGGCGCCGGTGATGTCCTGGTTCTGGAACCGCACGTTCCCGCGCTTCGGCTTGAGGATGCCGGCGATCGTCATCATCAGCGTCGTCTTGCCCGCGCCGTTCGGTCCCAGCAGGCAGGTGATGCCGCCTTCCTTCACGGTGAGCGACACGCCCTTCAGCGCCTCGATCTTGCCGTAGGCCGTGACGATTTCCGAAACGGTCAGCAGCGCGCTCATGCCTCGGCCCCCAGATAGGCTTCGCGCACGGCCGCGTTGTTCTGCACCTCCGCCGGCGTGCCCTCGGCGATCTTGCGACCGAAATTGAGCACCGCGATCCGGTCGGTCACCGCCATGACGAGCTCCATGTGGTGCTCGATCAGGAGCACCGTCATGCCGCGCCCCCTCAGGTCGCGGATGCGTCCGTCTAGGTCGCCGATCTCCTCGGCGTTCATGCCCGCCGCCGGCTCGTCGAGCAAGAGCAGCGTCGGCTTCGCCGCGAGCGCCCGGGCCACCTCCAGCCGGCGCTGCTCGCCGAAGGACAGGTTCGCGGCGAGTTCGTCGCGCTTCGTCTCGAGCCCCGAGAAGGCGAGCAGTTCCTCCACCTCCGCGCGCGCCGCGCCGGAACCGCCCATCCAGCGCCTGACGAAATTGGCCGACGCGCGATGCTCGGCCGAGTTCTGGGCCACCCAGAGATTCTGCCACACGGTCAACTGGCCGAACAGGCGGATGTTCTGGAACGTCCGCGCGATACCCGACGACAGGCGGCGATGCATCGGCACCGAGGTGATGTCCTGGCCGCGGAAGCGCACGGTGCCGGTCGTCACCGGAAAGAGCCCGCAGATCAGGTTGACCGTCGTGCTCTTGCCGGAGCCATTCGGCCCGATGAGCCCGAAGATCTCTCCTTCGCGCACCGTGATGTCGATGCCGTTGACGGCCTTCACGCCGCCGAAATGCTTGCTAAGCGACGCGAGTTCGAGCATCGGACTTGCCCTCCCCGCGCCCGAACAGTCGTCTCAGCGCATTCGCCGCCCGCGCGTCGAAAAGGCCGTTGGGTCTGAGATTCATCACGATGAGTATCAGTGCTCCGAACAGGAGGTTGCGCCAGTCGCCGAGGAAACGCAGCCCCTCGATCAGGAATCCCTGGATGAAGATCACGGCCGCGAGCGTCCCGAACACGCTCGAGAGCCCGCCCAGGATCGGATAGGCGATCGCGAACGTCGCCAGCGCGACGCCGAACTGCACGTGCTCGATATGCGTGGTGTAGTGCGCGTAGAGCGCCCCGCCGATCCCCGCGATCACGCCGCCCACTGTCATCGCGCAGACCTTGACCGCGGTGATGTTGATGCCGGCGCTCTGCGCGGCGAGTTCGTCCTCGCCGACCGCGCGCAGCACGGCGCCCGCGCGCGAGCGGTCCATCCACCACAGGATCGCCATCACCAGGATCACGAAGCACCAGATGAAGGCCAGAACCTCTATCGTCGACCACCCGTTCTCGGGAAAGTAGCGGATCTGCCGGAAGCCTTCGGCGCCCGCCGGGCCGATCGTGAAGTCGCCGCGATTCACGCGGTAGTTGAGGTTGAAGAAGAAGAGCCGCACCGCCTCGCCGAAGGCCGTGGTGGCGACCACCAGCATCAGCCCCTTGACGCGCAGCGCCGGAAACCCGACCGCACAGGCGATAAGCCCGGCCAGCAGGCCGGCCGCCATGATCGCCGGCACGATGTGCCAGCCCCAGATGACGGTGAGCATGCCGGCCGAATAGGCGCCGATGGCGAAGAAGCCTGCCTGCGCGATCGACACCTGGCCGGTCAGCAGAACGCAGTAGGCCGAAAGCCCGAGCAGCGTGTGGATGCCGATGATCTGGATGAGACCGAGATAGAAGCTCATGGGTTTGCCTCAGTCCCTTTCCGCGCCGGAGGGGAATATTCCGCCCGGCCGGAAGACCAGGAAGGCGAAGAGAAGCAGCATCACGTAGAGGTCGCGCTCCGTCACGCCGCGCAGGAACTGCAGGAAGTTCTCGAAGCCCCCGACGATGAGGCCGGCGATGATGGCGCCGGGGATCGAGCCGAGGCCGCCGATCACCGTCACGATCAGGCCCTTGACCGTGAGCGGCAGCGCCAGCAGCGGCGACAGCACGCCCACCGCCGCGCCGATCATCGCCCCGGCGATGCCGCCGAGCAGGCCCGTGATGATGAAGATCTGCGCGTTCACGTTGACGACCTGGATGCCGCAGAGCTGTGCGGCCACCGGTTGCTGGGCCACCGCGCGCGTCGCCAGGCCCAGCTTGGTCCGGTAGAGCAGCCAAAGGAGCCCAACCATGCAGGCGCAACCCAGCATGAACACGAAGATGAGGTCGCCGCGGAAGTAGAACGGGCCGACGAAGAAGGACGCGCTGGTGAAGATCGCCGGATAGGAAAGCGGCATGCCGTCCGTCGTGTGCACGATCACCTCGTCGATGAGGAGCAGCATCCCCACGGTCGACATCAGCGTGGCAAGCGGATTTGACAGCGGAATGAAGTGGAAGCAGGCGATGTAGACGATGAGGCCGATCACCCCGCCGCAAAGCGCCGCCAGGATGAACACGAACGGCGCGGGCACGGTGGCGCCGAGCGCCTGCAGCACGAGCAGGCTCGCATAGGCCCCGCCGATCGACGCCGCCGCATAGGACAGGTTGATCTTGTGCATCACGCCGAAGATGAGCGTGAAGCCGATGCCGATGATGGAATAGGTGGCACCGAAGAGCACGCCGTCCGCGATGGACTGGACGCTGTCGATGAGAAAATATTCGTCCACGCCGCCCCCGTGCGCTGGCAGTTTTTCTTGGTCGAGATGTCAGTTTACGCCGGGCGGCGGTCGACCGCCCGGCGATGTAGCTCTGACTCAGCCGCCGCCGGGATTGTGCAGCAGTTCCCAGTTGTTGTCCTGCGCCTGGACGAAGACGAAGGGCTTGATGGCCTCGCGTGCCTCACGACCCACCGTGCCCAGCAGGCCCTTTGTCTCGGTCAGCGCATCGATCCCGTCGCGCATCTTGCGGCGGTCGGCCTCCAGCGTCTCGGCCGTGCCGACGACGCCCTGGCTCTCGATCACGTCCTTGAGGATGAACATGATCTCGTAGGCGGCCGCGCTGTGGATGTCGGCGGAACCGCCCTTGGCCGCGATTTCTTCCGCGGCGGCCTTGGCCTCGTCGTTGATCGGCGCGAAGCCGGTCGGGATGATGATGCCTTCGGCCTGCGCGCCGCAGCCCTGCAGCGTCTCCATCGACGACGACGAGGTCAGCCCGATCAGCAGCTTCGGCTTCACGCCCTGCCGCTCCATCTCCTTGAGCGCGCCGCAGGTGGTGAAGGGATGGGCCGAGATCGCGACGATGTCGGCGCTGGCGCGGCGCATGTCACGCACCTGGTTGGAGAAGGTCGTGTCGTTGAGCAGCCATTCGCCCTGGCCCAGCATCTGGAAGCCGGCTTCCTCGGCATGCTTCTTCATGACGTTGAACGTCGCGTTGGAATGCGCGAAGTCCGTCTCCACGCCGCCATACACCGTCTTGGCGTCGGGGTGTTTCTCCTTGATCCAGGCGAAGAGCGACCGGTACATCTCCGACTCGTTCGGGACGTTGCGGAACGCCCATTCGGAGATCGAGGCGAGGCCTCCCTTGGCCGCCACGTCGGCGATGATCGGGAACTGGAGACCCGAATCAGAAGCGTCGTCGACCTTCTTCTGAAGGATGCCGAAGAGCGATTCTGCGACGTTCGAGCACGTCGGCCCGACCGCTATGATGGCGTCCGTATTGGCGATGCGGCGCACGACCGAAATGCCTTCCTCGGCATTGCAGCGGTCGTCGTAATAGGTGATCTCGAACTTGCCGGTCGTGCCGTCGCCCATCTTGACGCCGCCTGCGGCGTTGATCTTCTCCGCAGCGGCGGCCAGCGCGGCCTCGCTGTTGATGCCGAAGACGCGCACGACGCCCGACTTGGCGCCGAAACCGGCGATCTTGATGGCGCGCTCCTGCGCGATGGCGGGTGCCGTCATCGCCGTACCGGCGACGAGCGCGAGCGCCGGCAATACGCATTTCCACAGATGCTTCATGACATCCTCCCTGTCGAACCCTTGATTGGCCTGCTAGTCCTCCCGACCTCCGAAACGAGGCGGCGCAGCATCCTCCGCGCTTGCCGCCCTTGCCCGTCGGAACGCCGAATAATTGGTGTTTTCTTGGGCTTAGTCGAACCGAAACTTGTCACGCGGTTTTGCGGCTTGTCAACAAACGCGGGCACCCCCGCCACACCTCCCGGCACGCCATATGAAAAACCTATGACGCCTATGCCTGATACGGATCGCACACGGTGTTTGACCTGCCTCCACCGCTTCGGCCCCGGAAGCGACGATCCAGGTCGACCGCGCGCATCTGGGGAGACCCGACTAAGCGACTTTCGGGGACATGACTCTCCGCATGAACCGCATCGTCGCTGCGCAAGCCATTGAAACGGCAGCAATGTGCGGCGCATCGGCAGGCCGCTCCCATCCACGTGCCGGGCTTGGCTCCTATCATCTTCCGATCAGCCGACGGCCGCCCCGGCCATTGCGGCATGCAGTCGGAGGAATCATCCCGTGGAAGTCACGCCCAATCTCGAACTGCCCTACATACTGCCATCCCAAGCGCAGAAGCACGTGACCCACAACGAGGCGATCCGCACGCTCGACGCCCTGGTGCAGCTTGCCGTCGCCGACCGAAATCGCACCTCCCCTCCGCCCGCCCCGGCCGAAGGCGACCGCCACATCGTCGCGGCCGGTGCGACCGGCGCCTGGGCGGGCAGCGACGGTGCCGTGGCGGCCTGGCAGGACGGGGCATGGCATCTGATCGAGCCCCGCACGGGCTGGATCGCCTGGGTCGGGGAGGAGCAGCGGGCGGTGGTCCGCGCATCGGACACGTGGATGCCGCTGGAAGCCGCCATCGGCTCCCTTCAGAATCTGGAGGCGCTCGGCGTCGGCACCGAAAGCGACGTGGAAAATCCCTTCGCGGCCAGGCTCAACAAGGCGCTCTGGACGGCGCTGGAGACGGATGACGGCGGGACAGGCGACCTGCGCTACACGCTGAACAAGCAGGCGGCCGGCAACGTGCTGTCCATCCTGATGCAGTCGGGCTTCGCCGGCCGTGCCGAGATCGGCCTGGTCGGCGACGACGACCTCATCGTCAAGACCTCCGCCGACGGCGGGGACTGGATCGAGGCGCTTCGCGTCAGCCGGGTGGACGGCTCCGTCGTTCCGGCGTCGCTACGCCATGCCGCGAGCGGATTGCCCATGAGCAGCTTCCTGCCCTTCGCAGCCCCGACGGGCACCAACGAGCTCTATCGCATGGACGTGTCTTCCGAGGCCGCTCCGCGCAGCGCAACCATCGATGCCGTGGCCGGCGACACGATCACCCTGTCCGCATCCGTGGCCACCCGGTTCTTCGGCAACGGCATGGCCGGTCATTCGCTCCTGCGCATCTGGAACACGACCACGACGCCGTGGCAGGCGGCATGGGTCCGGGCTCGCCCCTCCAATGCCTCGCTGCAGGTGCACGACGCAGCCGACATCGCCACCTGGGTCAGCGGGGACGTCATCCAGGTGGGCGATCACGGCAACCCCGCCCTCGGGGGCGTCTTGCCAGGCATGATCGCGCTGGACATCTCGCCGGCGCTCCAGTCGGCCTATGGCCAGGTCTTCCCACAGGCCGGCATCGTGCTTGCGGCGAACATCGTTTCCGGCGGCACGGCGGGCGACACGCTCGGCTACAGCCCCACGGGACTGTCCGGAACGGTGACGGCACTGACGAAGACGATGGTGGCTGGCGTCCAGAGCGGCAATGCGAACGCCCTGGTATCGTGTACCGAACCCTCCCCCGTCTCGCAGTCCAACCTGGTGATGATCCAGGAAACCTTCGCCGGCACGGTGGGGACGAGGTTGATCCGCTGCGCTGGTCTGTTCGTCTAGGATGAGGGACGGTTCGAATAGGTGCGTCGTCAAGCTTGCCCCTGCTGAGCGAAGCTGCACAGGGCGGCGAACAACGACGAGGCCTCGGGCTTGCCGTTCAGCTTGTGCGTCAGCTTGAAGACGCCGACTGGCGGCGTCCGCAGCCCCGCCCGGTGAACGGCGGTCGGGCGGTCGAAAAGTGCTGGGGCGTTCGGTCCGAAATGAAATGCATGGCGCGCCGACACTCGCGGCGTCCGCTCCCATAATTCCCGGAATACCTCGTCGGTGGCGAAGAGCCGGGCGAAGAGGATGTGCGGCCAGAAATAGTTGTCGCGCGACGACCTTCCCCGCCAGTATTCTGTGGCCGATCGGCGCCAAGCCTCGATCACGTAGCTGCCCTTTGCGGCAGCCAGAAACCACGTCGCGATCATGCGGTCGGGACCCGGGCGGTCGAATGCGAAGAAGCCCGTGCTTGCCGCATGGCCGAGCCACTCGTCGAGCGGACGTGCGCAAATCGTCGTGGCGTCGGCCCAGACCCCGCCGTAGCGATGCAGCAAGGCGAACCGGACGAGGTCGCTCAGCGCCTCCGGCGGCGCCTTCGTTCCCATGATCGTCGCGAGTTCGTCGGCTGGGATGAACCGCGCGAGCGCTACCGTATCCAGAGCCTGGACGGTCCATCCGGGGTTGCGGTCCCGCCAACTGCGGAGCGCCGATCGCGCCACGCGGGGAGCTTGATCCCATCCTTGGAACCAGACCATCCACACAATGCGCGGAAATTCCCCCGACCCTGCGTCGCCCCCTCCCATTGCACCCCCAGATTGCATTGGGTTGAGCTAATATGAACATGCAATTAGCGGGTGTCAAATCTGGTAAGAGACAATCGGTGCGTGCTTGACCCGAGCCGGCCCGACGCCCGCTTGGCCTTGCGACGCCCTGCGTGGTAGGAGCGCTGCACTTTCGGCAGGGCGGAGCCAGATGCGGCAGCCAATGCAATCAGCCTTTTCCGACATCGGCGCCGGCCTGCGGCTGCGCCGCGTGTGGGTCGCGCTCGCCAGCGAGGATATCGGCGACCAGTTCCGGCGCACGATGCTGGGGCCGATCTGGATGCTCATCAATTATTTCGCCTTCCTGGCGATATTCGTGTTCCTGTTCGATCGAGGTGGGGGAATTGCCAACTTCCCCGCCTACGCCGGGGGGGGGCTGCTCGTCTGGTTCTTCCTGATGGACACCGTTGTCAGCTCGGTCACGCTGTTCACCCGTGAGCAGAGCTTCATCAAGGGCACGACCCTGCCGCTCTCGGTCTACGTGATGCGGCTTTTGATGCAGAACCTGATCCGCTCGGCCTACGCGCTGGCCGGCTTCGCGGTCGTACTCGCCTGGACCGGCCTCGTCCCGCAATGGCAATGGGCATGGGCACTTGTCGGCATCGCGGTCGTGATCGCCACCGCGCCCGCCGCGATCATCCTCTTCGCCTTCCTCGGCGCATACTTTCCCGACAGCCAGTACATCGTGTCTAACGCCATGCGCATCGGCATGTTCGTCACCCCGGTCTTCTGGGCCCCGACCGAGGCGGGCGGCAGGGGCATCCGCATCTTCTACGAATGGAACCCGTTCACCCATTTCCTGGAGATCGTGCGCGAGCCGATACTGACCGGCGCCGCGCCGGTCCACTCGCTCGCCATCTGCCTTGCGATCGCCATCCCGCTGTGGCTTGTGGCGCTCTGGCTTCTCGGCCGCTACCGTTCGCAAGTGGTCTTCGTTCTCTGATGGTGCAACTCACGGCCGAAAATGTCGGCCTCACATATCCGCTCAGGCAGAAATTCACGCTGGCCCGCAAAGCGGCGCCGGCGGCCCTTCCCGGCGGACAGATATCGGGCGAGGGCCGCAGCCGCCGCGTGGAGGCGCTGCGCGACGTGTCCTTCACGCTTTCGGCCGGCGACAGGCTCGGCCTGGTGGGCCACAACGGCGCCGGCAAGACGACGCTGCTCAAGGTGCTCTACGGCATCTACCAGCCGACCGCCGGCCGTGTGAGCGCGCAGGGCCGCGTCGACGCGCTGTTCAACATCCGCCTCGGCTTCCGCCCGGAGGCGACGGGGCGGCGCAACATCGTGCTGCGCGGCCTCATCAACGGCTGGTCGAACCACGAGATCGAGGCGCGCATGGACGCGATCGTCGAATTCTCGGAACTGGGCGACTTCATCGACCTGCCCTTCAAGGCCTATTCGAGCGGCATGGCGGCAAGGCTCGCCTTCGCGGTCGCCACCACGCTCGAGCCCGAGATCCTGCTGATGGACGAATGGATCGGCGCCGGCGACGCCTCCTTCCGCAACAAAGCGAAGGCACGCATGGAGGAGATGGCGGCGAGGGCCGGCATCATCGTCATCGCCAGCCACAGCCCCGACCTCATCCGCCGCACCTGCACGAAGGTGCTGGAACTGGATAAGGGGCGGATGAAGGCACTGGTGCCGGTGGACGAGTGGCAGGACGCGCCATGACGCGGCTGGACGCAAAGCGGCGGACTTGCGGCGCGATTTCGAGGTCAAATCCTATCACGTGTATGTGGCGCTCGACATCACGTCAAAGCGCATTGATGAGGCGACGCACAAAGTAGCGATCAGAGGATGAAAATTCCACCGATGGAAAGAGACGTTGATCACCAGAATATGCAACGAGCAGCGGTGAACGAGAGGGTAGTCGTTCTTCACTATCACCTCTTCAAGAATGCCGGGACCTCGGTGGACCATATCCTGCAAGCCAACTTCGCCGGGAAATGGGTGACGGCCGAATTTCCGCGCCTCCCCGGTCCGATGGGCAACACTGACCTTGTGACACAATGGATATTGGACAATCCCAACGCGATCGCGTTCTCCACACACACGGCAATGGGTCCAATTCCAAAAATACCGGGTACTCGGATCATTTCGATCGTGTTTCTCCGGGACCCCATCGAACGTATAAAGTCAGCGTACCAATTCGAACGCAAACAGGCTGCCAACACGTACGGCGCACGGTTGGCCAAGGAGCATAATTTTGAGGGCTACGTCCTCGCCCGACTCGCGCTGGACAATGACAGACAATGTCGAAACTTCCAGACAGAACGACTATCTCGTATGGTTCAATGCACTGGCACCGAAATCGAGCGGGCTTACTCTGCGGTCACGGCGGTTTCCGTGGTCGGAATCGTTTCAGAGTTTGATACGTACATCGAAGTAATTTCCGATCATATTCGCGAGTACTTTCCCGACTTTCGTATACAGAGCGTACACGCCAACAGCTCAAAATCCACACACGAAATGACGAAAGTCACCTCAGAAATAACGGAGAAATTATCTCTAAATAATTCAGACGACTATCAACTTTTATCATTTGCGCTTGGTTACAATAGATGCAAATGGAGACTTTGAGAACGTCACTCAATAGATGATCTCCGAAACCGCCGATATGGCCAAGTCACTATCTACAGTAATATCCGACCACGCATAGTTCTTATCTTCTTCGACAGTTTCTCCAATCAATATATGGTGCTCAAAACCCATTGCATCAGAAATAAAGTGATAGCCCGTGTCATTCAATCCACGCGGCACGATCTCCAATATTTTTACCGTATCGCTCGGATTGCACCACATTATATTTGTCAATCCAGCCCCATGAACTCCTACGATTATCCTCGCCTGAGAAAATATACGCTGCTGCTCAAGCAGGCCAAAGGAGCCGGGATCAACAAAGCGGAATCCCTGCTGCCTCAAATACTCTTCAAAGCGATCAGCTCCGACTAGCCTTCGGTGAAGCGAATTGCGGCGATCGACATAGAGGCGTTCATGGCCGTCTTCTAGCTGTACGGAAGCAGCTCGACGACAAACCGCGTTGATCCACAAAAGATACTCTCGATCCCAGCCTCCCTTAAAATGAATTCCGTCCTGGAAGCTAGGTCTTACATGCAGCGATTCGCTTATCCGCGATACCGGAAGAAACAAGCGCTCAAAATTTACTCTGTGCGCTCGGATATCAATAAGCATTTTCGGATCAATCCCGATCTGCATCAGACTCTGCAACTGAAATGAATTTCGCCCAAGCGGACCAACAAAAAACAATGCTTCATCATTAGAGAAACGTTTCCAGACCCAAATTCTCGGTAGAACATCTATAAACCAATGAAAATATTGTTCATGCATCCTGAAATAACAAGAAACAACTGGCTCCTCTATACTAACAACATGATCGCCTTCGGAGGGCGCATCTGTGATCTTGCGAAATTTCCATCCAGTGGAGTGATTGCGCTTGAAGCAGGGGTGCATCTCGATACGAGACTGCCAAGTTGTCTCCTCAATAATATACCGGTCACCCGACAAAAATGCAGCGCCATTTGGCAAGATCATCGACACTCGCTCTACGTGGAACAACCCATGCTCGCACGTGATCGACCCCGGCCCATACGCGGGAGGGAGACGGTCAATATCAATACTGTTTGCGCGAGAGATCGCCCGGACGGCCTTTGCCTTTCCAAGCATTTCTATCCCTAATTGCGACAACGAATGTTCGCTTCCGGACATCAACGCTATCGAAGCCACAGGGGAACCCATGGTCGAATAATCCGCCTGCCTATCAAAGGGCTCCGAGCGTAGAGGTGGAAACTTCTCTTGACCAATGTGCATTACGGAGTCAGCTATCGATCGTGTATAATGAATTGTGGGCCACAGACTCAACAAATCTGTATCCATGAAGACGGAGGATATCGTCTACTCTTTTATCCCCATTATTCTCAACCAAAATGAACAATATAGGAACACTCCAGTCATACGATTGCAAAACGTTGTACTCATGTCCCTCGACGTCAAGAGACATAAATCCGAAATATTTTATTCCTGAATCCAAGACAACAGAAGAAAGACTTAGAGGAGAAACTTCAATACTTTTCAGTTCAGACGAAATTTTATCGCGCATCCATGGATCGTCATCAGACGAAACAAACCATTTTTGATTTAGTCGATGCGGCCTGTTTTGTTTGATCGATGAAACTCCTGCTAAATTAACTCGTTGATAATATTCAAATGTTAGCGGAGAATCGATGTTGCTAATAACGTTATTAAATAGTATATTGTTAGGTCTGTTAATTCTGAGTCTCTCGAAGGAAAAGGGGTTCGGCTCAATAAGTACACCGGACCATCCATAATTATCTTCTAGGAGTTTTGTATTTGACGCATGAACTCCATCAAGCGCTCCAAGCTCTATATATTTCCGCATACTATTAGGCAATGCGGAAAGATATTTACCAATCATATGTGTATCTTCGCCGGATTGCGAATAAGACATAGATAGCTCCTAGTATGCGGGAGTTAAACGTAAGCAGCCTGGATCGGAAATAACTTCTGCTTGAGCATCGTAGCATTGCATGGAAAGGTCCCGGACCTCGTCCATATCGTAGTGCAGAGGCGGCCCGTCTTGCACATACGGCGCAACAGTCGGGTTGACCTTCGGCCCCCTGAATGGCAGCCGATTGCCTGGCCACTCATGCCAGACCGATGGGACGACAATTCTATCGAGTGGCTCTGGCGCATCCGACGCCCTTGAAAGATAGATTAATCCAGAGGCTTCAGCTAATCGAATAACCATAGTGTCTATCAAGAATAGCGTTGGATGGTTGAATGTAAAAAACAATCTGGTATCCAGATGTCTATCCTCAATTATGTCACTGATGGTCACGTCACATGACGATTCCTTACGCTTCAGTTCGTCAACTGACTTCATGTGCACGGCTTGCTGATCGAGGTCAGATATATTGAAATTCACCTCTCGCGAGATATACCACTCCTTCAGTAAGCGCAGATCATGATATGTGTCCAACGGCCCAACGATTCTTGCTCCCCGCGAACCAGTAACATATCGTAAGAATGGCTGCTGCCCAGAGTAGAAAATATTGGGCCAAACAATGGTTTTTTCTGGGAAAAGAGACGATATACAATAAGAAGATAGATGCGATGGCTCAAATGAATTCGATGTATTTTGGGCGAATATTATATCAGCGCGCTCCATTAAATCTATATGCGATTCTCTTTCTTCTGATTTTGATAAATGAAGGACGACAACGCCTAATATTTCTAAATCGGAGACGCCACGCTTGAGTAGGTTAGCCACAGGTCTTGCTTGGCAATTACCCAGAACGACGACCTTTTTGACCATCTGATATCTCCAGCTTACATAACTCGGACTAACATATTTTCTATTGTAGAGATCGAATAGTGACGCCGAACATAGTCTCGTCCCCCCTCGGAGGCGCGGAGCCATTCGTTCTGAGCGGAATAGATGGCGACAATCTGTTCGGCGATACCCACAGCGGTGTCAGCGCAGTTGTGGATCGCCTCCAGCCCGTCCAGCGGCATGCCCTCGAACGCGGTGCTGGTGCCGACTACCGGTACGCCGTATTCGAGGCTCGTTGCCACCTTGCCCTTGAGCCCCGCGCCATAGCGAAGGGGGGCGACGGACAGCCGAACGTTCTGGAACACGTCGTCGAGATTCTGGACGAAGCCGATCGCGTCTACGTCCGGCGCCGCCTCCTGCCTGATCCAGTCCGGCATCTTGCTGCCGACGATCTTCAATCGTATGGGGGGCACGCCCCGTGACGCGCAAAGCTCGCGCACATGCGGCCATATTTCGTCATAGAGCCAACGCACGGCATCGAGATTGGGGGTGTGCTGGAAGCCGCCGATGAAGGCAACGCCCTCGCGCTCGTCGAAGGGCGGGCAGTGCGGCATGGATGCATAGTCGCGGATGAGCGGGACGACGGCGACGTTTCGGTGCCCCTGCTCGCGCAGGAACTCGGCCTCGAACTCGCTCAGCACGATCGTCGTGTCCGATCGTTCGACCAGTCCGAGTTCGCGACGCAGCGTATCCTCCGCCCGGCGGAGCTGGGCCGCGTCGCCCGACAGCTTCGCCTCCCTGACCTCGCGGAGGCCATGCATGTCGACGGTGTAGAACAATTTCTTCGCGCTGGGCGCCAGTTCCTCCACGGTGGCGATGACCGCTTCCGCGACCGGAGTGCGTGCGAGGAAGACATGGCTGAACATGTCCCGGCGTTCCGACAGGAAGTCGCGCACGGTGTTGTAGAACGGGCCGCAGATGCATTCCACGCCCATCTGCTCCAGCCTTTCGGTGTAGGCGCCGAAATGGAGAAAGTTCGATTGCGGTATGAAATGCACGCGGTAGTTCATGCTCCGCAGGATGCGGATGAGGTTGAACATGTCGACGGAGCCGGAATCCTGGTCCGGCGTCGGCGTGCATGCATCGACGATCAGTATGTGCCCCCTGGGCATGCGGTCGCTGGCAGTCTCGGGATCAGACCCGTTGGCGAGATTGCCTGCCAAAGCGGATCGCCATCGCGTGCGGAACGCCTCCCGGTTCGACACCTGATAGCGCTTGGTCCCTTCGGTCTCGCTGCGCCCGGACGTGACGCCCTCGAAATGGATGAGCTGCGAGCGCGGCTGGTATACGACACGAAGGCCGGCCTCCCTTACCGCGAAGGCGAGCCAGGTGTCCTCGTAGTAGGAGTTTTCGAGTTCTGGGGCAAAGGCCCCGAGCCGGAAGAACAGCTCCCGGGGGACCATGATCGAGGCGCCGGAGATGTAGTCCACGTCGCGCACGAAGTTGTAGCGCGGATGTGCGGGATGCTTGAGGCGTCCCCAGTTCCAGCCGCTGCCGTCATTCCAGACGATGCCGCCGGCTTCCTGAAGGCGACCATCGGGATAGATCAGCTTCGAACCGGCGAGGCCGACATCGCCATGGTGTCGGAACGTGTCGCTGAGCGCCTGAAGCCAGCCCGGAAGGACTTCCGTGTCGTTGTTGAGAAACACCAGATACTCACCGCGCGCGATCTCGGCACCGCGATTGCAGTTGCGGTTGAAGCCGAGGTTGGCGGGATTGCGATGGTAGAAGATGCCCGGAACCCGGGACACGAGTTCCTGCGTGCGATCCGACGAGCCGTCATCCATGACGATGACCTCGAACGTATCCGAACTGAGCTGATCGACGAGCGAACGCAGGCAGACCGCCGTGTAGCCTACCTGGTTGAAGACCGGCACGATGATGGAAATGGCCGGCCTGACGTGGACCGGGAATTCGATGTCGAGCAGCCGTTCGAGTTCGGCGTCGGACATTGATGCGGGCGGATGGAAACGCGCGATCCGGGGCGACGGCGCATCAGGCGCGGCAAGGGAAGCGGGCGATCGGGCGGCCCTGATAACCGGGGATGCGATGTGTTGACGGGCCGATCCGCCAGCAATCACCAGATCGGCTGCGCCAGCTTCACCGGACGGCTTGCGGCCCAGCCTGCGGCCGAGCCACAGATAATGCTCCACCGGGTCCATGCCCAGCGCCTTCACATCGGGATATTCCTGCAGATACCACTTCTCGTCGAAAAGACCGGACGCGCGGATCCTATCGACGTCTTCCCTGGTGTAATCCTGCACTGCGCGCTTCTATGCCCCTTATTGCTTCGGCTCCGCCCTGCCCTGGGCCGGCTTCCGCCATATCTAGCGGTCTGCCTGCGCGAGCCTGGCATTGGGCGCGCGTCCCTCCCGAGCGCCGAACTGCACATAATGGAGGAGCGGGTCGATTCCCGTCTCCGCCACATCGCCGTAGTAACTCAGATACCACGACGGATCAAATACACCTGTACGCTTCACCAGCGCCATCTTGCGCCTGAGCTTGACGCGTTCGGGCAGGAGCGCCCACTGGCTGTCCTCGATCAGGCGCGACAGGCTTTCGGCCGTCTCGCGGCCCAGGCTCTCGCGCTCGCGGTCGGCCTCGCGCAAGAGACGCGACATGGTCGCGATCTCGTCGAAGCGGGCATTGAGGCGGGTTTCGAGCGCCGCCTTCTCGCGCTGCGTCTCGGCGCGGGCCGCCTCGTAGGCGGCCTTTTCGCGCTGCGTCTCGGCACGGGCGGCGTCGAGCTCGGCCCTCAGCGCCTCCATCGCCTGACGCGCGGCGCGGGCCTCGGCAGCCTGAGCGGCGGCGCGCGCCTCCTGGTCGGCGGTGCGGGCGCGGCCCGCCTCGACATCCTTCGCCAGAAGCTCGACATGCTCCTTCAGCCCGTCCGCGACGCGGCCCGCCTCGGCGCGGCCGTTCTCGCGCCCGGCGGCCATCTCCTCGAGCTTCGCCGAAAGCTCGCGCCGCGTCTCGGCGAGGTCGGCCCTGGCGCCGGCGAGCGCCTGCCTGGCGCCGGCGAGCTCCTGCCTGAGCCCGGCAAGCTCCTTTCGCGCGCCCGAAAGCTCGGCCGAGGTCTCCTCCGTCTCGTGGGTGCGCTGCGCCAGCGCGCTCTCGGTCTCGGCCAGCCTGTGGCGCAGCCGCGTGAACTCGGCCTCGCTCTCGGCGAGCCTGGTGCGCAGGCGTTCGGCAACCTCGGCGGTCTCGCTCGCGTCCCGGGTGCTGCGCGCCAGCGCGCCCTCGGTGTCGGCGATCTTCTGGCGCAGCCGGGTGAGCTCGGCCTCGCCGTCGGCCAGCTTGCCGCGCAGGCGCTGGGCATCGCCCGCCGCGGTCTCCAGTGACTTGCCCGTCTCGCCGAGCTTCTTCGCAAGGTCGCGCACCTGGATGCCGGCGGCCTCGCCCGAGGCCACCAGCCTGCCGAAGGCGGGCGCCGCCTCGCCGATCGCCTGCGCGATTCGGTCGAGCGCGGCGATGTCGGCCGCCTCCTCGCCCGACTTCGCCCAGCGGCGGAAGATGGCGTAGCTCTCGCGCAGCCACGGCGACAGGGCCGGATTGTCGGTCACCGCCTCCGGCTCCTCGACATGGTGGCGCAGCCGCGGCGACAGGAACTCCTCGATCTCGCGCGCGGCGTTGAGCGACTGGCGCGGCCACTCGAAGCCGAGCACGGCCTCGGCGCGGCGCGCCACCCCCGCCCAGTTGGCGATGAGCTGGTCGTAGCCCAGGAAGAAGCGGCGCATGCCGCGCGTGGCGCGCTCGGCGTCGATGACGTGACGAAGCCACAGGAGGTGGCCGAGTTCGGGCGCGGTCTCGTTGCGGCGCGCGAGCGAGAAGCCGACCTCGAGCGGGTTGCGGATGGGGATCACCACCAGCGGCTCGGTATCGCGCGCGGCCAGCACGTCGCGCCAGAACGGCATCAGCCGGCAGATGCGCGGGTCCTTCATGACGAACAGCCGCGAGGCGCCGAACTCGGCATCCATCACGCCCAGCGCCTCCTCGCGGAAGGATTCCACGTGCGGCGAGCGGAACCAGCCAGGATTGAGCTCCAGCCAGTCGTGCCAGTTGGTGCCGGCCGAATCGAGCAGCCGGTCGTTGAAGCGGCACAGCTCGGTGGATTCCCAGTGGCCCGCCTCGTTGGAGGAATTGGCGCCCATCAGCGTCTTGGGCAGGTCGCAGCCGAGCAGGTTGAGCACCCGCGTCGTTGCGCTGGTGCCCGAACGGTGCATGCCGAGCACGATCACGCCGACCCGGCCGGCGGGCCGGGGCGCCTCGGCGCCATTGGCACGCGCGGCCTCGCCGCGACGGCCGCGCCGCGCCTGCTTCTGGGCTGCTCTGCCGGACTTCGCCACGTCCTGTTCCCCTCTTTGACTGGTCATGACCGGCCCCTATTCCCTGCCCTGGCCGAGCACGGCGCCGAATTCGTTGCTGCCATAGGGGGTCGCATGGACCGCCAGCGGCCGCAACCGCGTGTGGCCGAGTTCGTTGAGAAGCACACAGATGCGCCGGAAGCTCTCGGGCGTGAACTGCCAGGCATGCACGTCGACATAGCCGCCCCTGGCGGCCTCGAACTCCGCGACGGCCGCGCGGACGCGCCGTGCCAGCGTGGTCGGGTCCTGTTCTCCATGGTCCCCTCTCCAGTGCCTCGCCGGATCGTTGTGCGTCGTCAGCGCCCGGTGCTCGATGACGCTGGCAAGCGTGTGCCTGCGGAGCCGCGACCGATGGGCGTCGAGAACCTGGGCGATGGTCGATTCCGGCAGGTAATGGTCGAAGCAGTAGTTCTTGTCGGGAATGAGGAGACGATAGCTTCCGCCGGGCTCAAGGAGCTTTTCTACCTGCTGCAGGTGGTGCACGAGGTCGGGCTGGTGCTCGATGCAGTGCGAACTGAAGACCACCGCGAACGTCCTGTCGACAGAGCCGAGGTCGCCCCCGTCTCCGACATAGTGGATTTCCGGCACCCTCTCCTCCGGCAGGCCCAGCGTGCGCGCCCGCCTTCGAAGCGCCTCCCGGTCGAGCACGTCGAAATGGAACACGTTGCCGCCCGACAGGAGCGGATTGCAGAATGCCCCGATCTCCAGGATCGACGACGCGGCCGCGCAATCGTCGAGGAAGCGCCGCCGCGAAAGCACGCCATCCATGCCCTCCCGCCGTCCGGCCGCAACGGAGGCAGCATGCCAGCGCGCACCCATCGCCGCGCGCACCCGCCTGATCGCGCCGCGCACCGGCCGGTTCATCGCGCGCGCTCCGCGGTGCCGGTCACGGAAATTTCCTGCGATAGACGACAGCGCCGTTCTCCGCGTTCTTCATCACGACCTCGCAGCCTGAGGCGAGTTCCCTTCCCGGCGCCAGTCGGACGTCGAAGGCGAACTTCCCCTCGCCGCCGAATATCGTGGCCAGATCCTTGCGCGGCAGAGCCGCCGGCTGCGTGGCGACGTGGCTGCCGTCGATCTCGACGACGATGGTCGCCTGTCCGCCATCGTTGCGGCGCGCCCAGCCTGCGATGCGGCCCCTGCTCAGGTGATCGACGTTGATGCTCATCTGGGCCGTCACCGGATCCTGCGACACGACGTAGGACTTCTCGTTCGGTTCGATGACGGCGGCGATCCTGCCGAGAACATCATCGTTGACGTCGACGCCGCAGAAATCCGCGACGGCCTTCGCGAGACCGGCCGGGTCGAGCAGCGCCTTCTCGTAGGAAATCAACATCATGGGGCTGCGGTTTCCCGCGATGAACGAGACGATCTCGAGTTCCAGCGCAAGGTTCGCCCGCATGTTGGCGAGAAGGTCGGCATCGACCGAGATGCGGTTGCGGTTGGCGACCGCCAGCACGTCGCGAAAGACGCAGACGAACCGGACGTTGTCGATCGAGGCGAGAAGCGGCCAATGGTTGCGGAACGGGGCCTTGAAGCCCCATCTGGCATGTTCGGCGGATCGACGTTCCACCGCGGCCCTGAACTTGCGCGCATCCGGCTTGCGCTCGCGCAATATGCCGGCGAAGAGCGGATCCTCGGCCGTGACGGGCAGATTGGCGCCGATGAACACGCCGGCCTGCTGGAGAAGAAGGGCCGTCATCGTGGTGCCGCCGCGCGGCATGCCGAGGACGCAGAAGGCGGCGGGTTCGTCCCTGCCGAGAGGCCGGTCGTTCAGCAGCACGATGCCGGTGTTGAGCGTGGTCAATCGGGACGCCTTTCGCTAACCGACGGCAGACGGAGCGAAAAATCCTCCCGCTCGCGGCTGAGATGCGTCGAATAGAACGGATCGGTATCGAGGAGACCGGCCCACTTCCCCTTCATGAACAAGACCTCGCGCATGAAGCGCTCCTGCTTTTCCCGCGTGTCCTCCGCCCCCCGGGACGGACTCTCGTGATGGAAGAGTTCGGCATGGGGTGTCCAGACGTTCGCATATCCGGCCTGCCTGACCTTCAGACAGAAATCGACGTCGTTGAAGGCGACGGCGAGATTTTTGGCGTCCAGTCCCCCGACCTCCTTATAAACCGACTTGCGGACGACGAGACAGGCCCCGGTCACGGCCGACACGTTCTGCACCAGCCGGAGCCGCGAGAAATAGCCGTTCGCCTCGCGAGGCAGGTATTTGTGGGAATGGCCCGCGACGCCGCCGATGCCCAGGATCACCCCGGCATGCTGTATCGTGTCGTCGCCATAGTAGAGCTTGGCGCCGACGCAGCCCACATCCGGCTGGATCGCCCAGGACACCATCTCGCCCAGCCAGTCCGGCGATATGACCTCGATGTCGTTGTTGACGAGGGCAACGATCTCGCCAAGGGCGCAGTCGACGCCGAGATTGTTGAGCGCCGAGAAATTGAAAGGCGCGTCGTGCCTGATGACCCGCGCCCTGCCGGTCTCGCAAAGCGAGGCGAGGTAGCCGAGCGTGGCGTCCTCGGAGGAGCCATTGTCGACGACCACGATCTCGTAGTTGGCGTAGCGCGTCAGGCGAATGACGGAATCGATGCAGGCGCGCAGGAGATCGACGCGGTCGCGGGTCGGGATGACGATGCTGACGAGCGGCGGCGACGCGGGAAGCCGGTGTCGGAGCCGGTAGTACGGCACGCCGGGCGACGTCTCCACGTCGGCTGCCAGACCCGTTCGCGCCACATGCGCGCGCAGGGCTTCGAGCCCGGCGCGGTGGGCGAAGTTCTTCTCGCCCGCCTCCAGCGCGGTGGAACCCGCGGCGACGCGCCAGTGGTAGAGGATCCGGGGGATATGGCGGATCGATGCGGGCTCGATCCGCTCGATCACGCGCAGAGCCAGATCATAGTCCTGGCTGCCGTCGAACCGGCTGTCCCAGCCGCCCGCATCCCGGACATTTGCCGCGCGGTAGACCGTGAGGTGGTTGAGATAATTCTGCGAACGGAAGAGCTCGCGTGAAAAATCCGGCTTGAAGAAGGGCTCGAACCGGTCTCCATTCGCGCCGATCTTGTCCTCGTCGGAATAGATGAGCCGGGCGTCCGGGTCGGCCGCGACAAGCGCCACCTCGGCGAGCGCGCCCGGCGCCAGCACGTCGTCATGGTCGAGCATCGCGACCCACTCGCTGCGAACGAGGCCGAAGGCCGTGTTGGTCGCCGCCGAGATGCCTCCATTGGTGGCACGGATGAGGAAGCGGATACGCTCGTCACGCCCGGCATACTCCCTGAGAACCTCCACGACATGGGGCGAGCGCGAGCAGTCGTCGGCGATGCAGAGTTCCCAGTGGGGATAGCTCTGGGCGACGACGCTCTCCACGGCCGCGCGCAGCACGGCCTCGCCAGCCTCATAGACGGGCATGACGACGGCGATCGTCGGCGGTTCGCCGATCCGCGCCAGTGCGCGTGCGACCTCGGCGTCGCGGATCGGCTGCGCGGCGCGCTCGGCCGCGAGCCACTGGCGGTAGCTGCCCGCGCTGCGCTCCCAGCTCTGCGCGCCCTCCCTGATGCGGGCCGCCAGAAGGCGCGGTCCGCCCTGTCTGAGCAGCGCGAGCGCGCGGCGCAGGATAAGTGCCGGCGAACGGCCCTGGCGCGCGAGACCGACCGCCCGGCGGAGCGCGACGGCGGCGTAGTATTCGGACCGCGACAGCCGGCGCAGGCGCACGGTGCCAGCGGGCGGACCGGCGGCGCCGGGGGGTGGGACGAGCACCGGCTGCGACCCGCCATCCGACAGGAGCACGTCGCACCGGATGCGCGCGCCTCTGCGTTGCGCCGAGGCCAGCCAGATGATCCTGACCTCGCCGAGCCCCGTCACCACCTTGAGACGCCAGCCGTGCTCTGGGCCGCCGGGCGAGGCCTTCCACGAAAGACGGAAGTAGCCGGCGGGAAGGACGACGCCTGCCGGCAGGAGAATGGCGGAACCGCGCGGAACATCGTCGTCGCCCGGCTCGGGAGCGCGGTCCTCCGGCTGGAGAGGAACGCTCACTCCCAGCATCGTCCGCAGGTCCCGCAGTCCGGGAAGGCTGCGCGGTCTGATCGACGGATACCGCAAGGAACGCTACCCGTCGCCGGACAGGAGGCGGTCCACGACATGCGCCGCCGATCGCTGCCACGGCGGCGCACTCCAGCCGAAGTCGCGCTGAAGCCTCGCCGTGTCGAGCGGGGAATTGGCGGGGCGGCGCGCCCTGGTGGGGTAGTCGGCCGTGGCGATGCCGCGCACCTCGGCGACAGGGCCGCCGCGCGCGCCGCTTTCGGCGAAGACGCAGCGCGCGAGGTCGGCCCAGCTGGCGAAGCCCGTGCCGGCGAGATGATAGACGCCGAAGGGCGCCGTGCCCGCCATCAGCCGGTCGGCCACGGCCAGGATGCCGTCGGCGATGTCGAGCGCCGAGGTGGGATTGCCCCACTGGTCGGCCACTACCGACACCGTGTCGCGCTCGGCCGCGAGCCTGAGCATTGTGCGCACGAAGTTCTTGCCGAAGGGGCTGTAGACCCAGGCCGTGCGCAGGATGACGTGACGGGGATTGGCGGCCGCGACGGCCTTCTCGCCGGCGAGCTTGGTGCGGCCGTAGACGCCCTTTGGCCCCGTCACGTCGTCCTCGCGGTAGGGCGCGTCGCCCTCGCCCGAAAAGACGTAGTCGGTCGACAGGTGGATCACCGGGATGCCGGCGGCCGCGGCCTCGGCCGCGATGAACCCCGGCGCAATACCGTTGACGGCCATGGCGAGGTCGGGCTCGTCCTCGGCCTGGTCGACTGCGGTGTAGGCGGCGGCAGAGACGAGGATGTCGGGCGCGACCGCGCCGAGACAGCCCTTCAGCGTCTCGGGCCGGGCGAGGTCGATTTCCGGCCGGCCGATGGCCACGACCTCGACGTCGCCGCGGGCGGCCGCCCGCTCGACGAGGCTGAGCGCCACCTGGCCGCGGCTTCCCGTGACGGCGATCCTCATGCCGCTCCCTTGGCCGCCGTGCCCAGCCGTGCGCCGGAATAGCGCCCGGCGCGGATCGGCTGCCACCACCATTCGTTGGCGAGATACCAGTCGATGGTGCGCGCGAGGCCGGTCTCGAAGGTCTGCTCGGCGCGCCAGCCCAACTCGTTCTCGATCCTGGAAGGGTCGATGGCGTAGCGACGGTCGTGGCCGGGCCGGTCGGTGACGAAGGTGATGAGGTCGCGATAGGACGCGCCGCCGGCGCGCGGGCGACGCGCGTCGAGCAGGTCGCAGATCGTCTCGACCACGGCGAGGTTGGTGCGCTCGGCGCGCCCGCCGATATTGTAGCTCTCGCCCACCCTGCCCTGGCCGGCGACGAGGCGCAGGGCGCGCGCGTGATCTTCCACAAAGAGCCAGTCGCGCACGTTGCCGCCATTGCCGTAGACCGGCAGCGGCTTTTCCTCCAGCGCGTTGAGGACCACGAGCGGGATCAGCTTCTCCGGAAAATGGAACGGCCCGTAATTGTTGGAGCAGTTGGAGAGCACGACCGGAAGGCCGTAGGTCTCGTGCCAGGCGCGCACGAAATGGTCGGAGGCCGCCTTGGAGGCCGAATAGGGCGAGGACGGCGCATAGGGCGTGTCCTCGGTGAAGACGCCCGAATCGAACGGCAGGTCGCCGAACACCTCGTCGGTGGAGACGTGGTGGAAGCGGAACCGGTCGCGCCGGGCTGAAGGAAGGCCGCGCCAGTAGTCGAGCGCGGCCTCGAGCAGGCGGAACGTGCCGACGACGTTGGTCTCGAGGAAGGCGGCCGGCCCGTCGATCGAACGGTCGACATGGCTTTCCGCCGCCAGGTGCATGATCGTGTCGACCTGCTCACGGCGCAGGATGGCGGCGATGCGGTCCCTGTCGCAGATGTCGGCCTGGTGGAACACGTAGGTCGGGCTGCTGTCGACGGCGCGCAGCGACTGGAGGTTGCCGGCATAGGTGAGCTTGTCGACGTTGACGACCCGTTCCGCGCCCTCCGCGACGAACAGGCGGCACACCGCCGAGCCGATGAAGCCGGCCCCTCCGGTCACCAGGATGCGCATCGGGTCTCCCTCATTCGAACAGCTCGGCCTCTGCCGAAGACGGCGCGTCGCGGTCCTTGGCGGAAAGCTGGATCTCGCCGGCCGGCAGCGGCCAGTCTATGCCGAATGCGGGATCGTCGAAACGGATCGAGCGGTCGCATTCGGGGGCGTAGTAGTCGGTGACCTTGTAGATCACCTCCGTGTCCGGCTCGAGCGTGACGAAGCCGTGTGCGAAGCCCCTGGGCACGAGGATCTGGTTCCAGCGCGCCGCCGAGACCTCCAGCGCCACCCAGCGCCCGAAGCTCGGCGAGGAACGGCGGATGTCGACGGCGACGTCGAGGATGGCGCCCCGGACGACGCGCACCAGCTTGTCCTGAGCCCGCGGCGGAAGCTGGTAGTGGAGCCCGCGCAAGACGCCGCGCGCCGCCGACAGCGAATGGTTGTCCTGCACGAAGTCGAGGTCGATGCCGTGCTCGGCCAGCCTTGCCCGGTTGTGGGTCTCGCTGAAGAAGCCGCGATCGTCGCCGAAGCGCTTCGGCACGATCTCGTAGACGCCATCGAGCCCGAGCGGCATGACCTCAAGCACCGGCGAGTTCCCTGATCCGGTTGCGCAGGTAGCGGGCATAGTCGGTCTTGCCGAGCTGGTCGGCACGCGCCAGCACCTCCTCGGCGCCGAGATAGCCGAGTTCGAAGGCGATCTCCTCCGGGCACATCACCATCGTGCCCTGGCGGTGTTCGATCGTGCGCACGAACGAGGAGGCCTCGTGCAGGCTGTCATGCGTGCCGGTGTCGAGCCAGGCGAAGCCGCGGCCGAGCTTGCACACATGCAGGTCGCCACGCTCCAGATAGGCCCGGTTGACGTCTGTGATCTCGAGCTCGCCGCGCGCCGATGGTTTGATGGAGGCGGCGATGTCGAGCACGTCGTTGTCGTAGAAATAGAGCCCGGTGACGGCCCAGTTCGACTTCGGCTCCTTCGGCTTCTCCTCGATGGTCAGCGCCCTGCCCGTCTTCGGCTCGAAGCTGACGACGCCGTACCTGGCCGGATCGTCGACGTGATAGGCGAAGATCGACGCGCCGCTGGTGCGCTGTGCGCTCTCGCGGGCGAGCCTGGAAAGCCCGGCGCCGTAGAAGATGTTGTCTCCGAGGATGAGGCTGACGCCATCGCGACCGACGAAGTCGCGGCCGATGATGAAGGCTTCGGCCAGCCCGTTCGGCTCGGGCTGCTCGGCATAGGACAGATTGATGCCGAAGCCGGAGCCATCACCCAGCAGCGCCTCGAACTGGCCGCGGTCGCGGGGGGTGGTGATGATCAGGATGTCACGGATTCCCGCCAGCATGAGCGCGCCCAGCGGATAATAGATCATCGGCTTGTCGTAGATGGGCAGGAGCTGCTTCGAGATCGACAGCGTGACGGGATAGAGCCGCGTGCCGCTGCCTCCCGCCAGAATGATACCCTTCATCCGCTTCCTTCCGGGAACCGTTGCGTGGTGGTTGGCCGAATAGGCATTGGCGCCCGCCACCACAAGCGATTTGACGGATCGGCCGTCAACTTGTCTTACACGCCGTCACACTCACACCCGTCCGAGCAGGCATGCCGCGTAGAGGGCGAGCTGCCCCGCGAGCGTCTGGCGGTAGGCGCCCGAACGCCTGAGAGCGGCAAGGCGCGCGAAAACGCCGGCCTGGCGCGCCGCGGCGAAGGCGGCGAGCGTATCGCGCGCCGCGGGCGAAAGCAGGTCCTCGCAGGCGCGCAGGCCAGCCAGGTTCGCGTCGTTCCACTCGACGAAGCGGCCGGCGAGCATCCGGTCGATCCGCCCGATCCGCGCGCGCAGCGAATGGTTTTGGCCGACCAGGTTGCCGGGATGCTGGCGGTAGCCGATGCGCGCCTCCGGCGAATAGTGGACGATCCCGCCCGCACCGCTGACGATCAGGTAGCACCACCAGTCGTGGCTGACGAAGCATGTGCGCCGCGACGCCTCACGCACGAGCGCCCAGGCCTGCCTGTTCATCACCATCGTATTGGCCCCGGCGATGCTCTGGACGATGGCATTCACGAAACCCGGGGGCCTGGAGAATAGCGGCGAGAAGCCCTCGGTCCGTCCGTCGATCGTCATGGTGCGCGTGCGCGTGCAGTAGAGCCCCGGCCCTTCGGCGGCATGCGCCTTCAGCCACCCAACACCGGCCGTGAGCTTGTCGGCATCCCACAGATCGTCCTGGTCGCAGAAGGCGAAGTAGTCGGCGTCGATCTCGTCGCGCACCATCAGCGAACGGAAATTCTCCGCGAAGCCCGCGCCCGGCCCGTCGAATACCCTGAAGCCGCCCCTTCGCCATTCATTGGCGTTGCGCGCCAGGATCGCGTCGGAACCGTCGCTCGAGCCATCGTCGGACACCCACAGGTCCACCCCGCCCACCGTCTGGGCGGCCAGCGTGTCGAGTTGCTCCTGCAGGAAGGCGGCTCCGTTGTACACCGCCATGAGCACGGCGACACGGTCGATGCCCGGCCCGTCACCGGTCCGCTGGGATGCCCCGCATTGGTCGTCGCCGGCCATGAGGGGGGCGCCCTCCATCGACTCCATGAGTTTCCTTATATCCCGATTCGCCCTGCCCTCTTCACCACTGAAATCCGGCAGGAAGGCGACCCTCAGTCACCATCGCCGCCGGCGGGCGGCTTGAGGTCCGGGCAGCGCTCCGGCGGGCCGAAGGCGTCGCCGGCGACGCGCGCCGCGACCGCGCGTGCCACCGCGCCCAGGTCGCGCGCGTGCCCGGCGACCTTCTCGATCGCCGCCACAGCCAGGTCGGGCGCGATCCAGTCCGGCTTGTGGCCGAGATTGGGTACCCAGACGAGCTCGGCGCCGGGAATGTCGCGCGCGAGCCCCACGGAGTGGATCTCCTCGTAGACGACCGTGTCGCGGTCGCCGGATATGATGACGGTCGGCGCCGCGATCTCGCCGTAGCGCGGCGCGATGCGCCGCACGTGCCTGTAGAGCCCCTCGACGTCGCGGGCATTGGCGAGGAAGTGGCCGGGACGCAGGAGCAGCCTGATGCCGGCGTCGTCGATATAGGCCTCGGGCGCGCGGTTCGGGGAGAAGACGCAGGCCGTGGCCTGACCAATGGAGAGCGACGCTCCGGGCCATGCGATCGTCTCGGCGAAAATGCGGCCCGCGACCGGCATGGCGGCGAGGCGGTAGTACCAGGAGGTGTCGCCGCCCGGCCAGGGATGCGTGGCCGGTGCCAGGAAGACGAGCCCGGCGGTCATGCCGGGATGGTCGAGCGCGAAGGTCGCCGCCAGCGCCCCGCCGAAGGAGTGGCCGACGATCACCGCCCTGTCGATGCCCAGATGGCGCATCAGGGCGGCCACCGTCCGCGCCTGTCCGTGCGGGTCCTCGTTGTCGGGGCCGCGCGTCGACCAGCCATGGCCGGGCCGGTCGAGAAAGAGCATTTCCGCGCGTCCCTCCAGCAGCGGCCGGATGGGCAGCATCTGGTCCTTCAGGTTGCCGCTCGCCCCGTGCAGGAAGACCACCGGCGGCAGATTGCTCGCGCCGGGGCCGGCTCCGGGCGCCGGAACATGGACATGGTGGACGCGCGTGCCCTCCACCGTGGCGAAGGCGCCGACCGGCGGATTGCGGCGCTCGATCAGCCATGCGCCGACCCGGCTGACACCGGCGAGAACGAGAACAAGCGCGAGGATGAAGGCGAGGACGGCGACGAGGAGGTTCATGCGGCGGCGGCGGGACTCCGGTGGCGGCCGACGATTGGGCGCGAATGGCGACGCCGTCAATACCGGCGCGGCCGTCATCCCGGCCAAGCGAGCGGAACGAGCGAGGAGCCGGGCTCATTGGTTGCCGGATCGATGAGCGCGGCCCGATTCAATGGCGAGCGCAGGGAACACCCTTCATTGACGCCCCGTGAAGCGAGGACCCGACAGTGCTGCTCAATAGGTCCCGGATAGCCTCCGCTGCGCTCCGGCTTCCGGGATGACGGCCGCGATGTTGCCGTCATCCCGGCCGAGCGAGCATGCGAGCGAAGAGCCGGGACCCATTGGTCGTGAGATCGATGGGCGCGGCCCCGTTCAAGGGCAAGCACGAGGATCGCCTGCTTCATGGCCGCTGCGTGCGACGAGGACCCGGCCGTGCTGCTCAATAGGTCCCGGATAGCCTCCGCTGCGCTCCGGCTTCCGGGATGACGGCCGCGGTGTTGCCGTCATCCCGGCCGAGTGAATGGAGCCCGCGATGAGCAGCGACCCATCGGCATTGATCCCGGTCGCCGCCGATGCTTCATTGCCGCATGGGTGGGTATGTCTACATCCTTGCCTCTCGCAAGCATGGAACGCTGTATACCGGCGTTACGTCGAACCTCGAGCAGCGCGTCCATCAGCATCGCGAAGGATCTTCGGGTGGGTTTACCTCGAAACACGGCGTAGGACGGCTCGTCTGGTACCGTGACTACAGCGACATCCGTGACGCGATCGACGATGAAAAGCGCATCAAGAAGTGGCGCCGCAAGTGGAAGCTGGAGCTTATCGAGGGCATGAACCCCGACTGGCACGACCTCTACGAACTGCTCGGTGGTTGACGTTCCGGCCGTCATCCCCGTTGAGTGAGCTTGCGAGCGAGGAGCCGGGCTCATTGGTCGCCGGATCGATGAGCGCGGCCCGGTCCAATCGCGAGCGCGGGGAACACCCGCAACGAAGGTCCGCGTGCAACGAGGACCCGGCCGCGCTGTTCAATAGGTCCCGGATAGCCTCCGCTTCGCTCCGGCTTCCGGGATGACGGCCGCGGTGGGGAGCTTCCAGGATGACGCGATAACGGCCGCGTCAGATGCCCTCGCCGGTCAGTTCCTCGGCGAGCTTGCCGAGCTGTTCCTGGGCGTTGCGCATCATGGGATAGACGTCGAGCACGCGTTCGTAGGCCTCGAGCGCCATTTCCTTGCGGCCGGTGTTGTACATGATGGTGGCGAGTCCCGAGAGCGCGCCGAAATGCCTTGGTTCGAGCTGCAGCGTGCGGTCGATGTCGACCATCGACTTCGAATAGTTGTCCATCATGAAGTGAACGGTGGCGCGGCGGTTCCAGCCTTCGGCGTAGTCCGGCCTGAGCACGATGACCTGGTCGAGGAAATCGAGCGCTACGTCGAACTTCTTGGCCTTCAGCGCGGTGTCCGACCAAGTCATCATCAGATCGACGGTGGCGCTACCCGATTTGAACCACTCGTCCCAGATCGAGCGCGCGATGCGCTGGGCGGCGGCCTCGCTGCGGGCGCGCTTCAGATCGGTGAAGAGGGTATCGAGCCGGTCGGGAGCGTCGGGAACTGCGGCCTGAGGCGCGGGAGCGGCTTCCGCCGGCGGATCGGCCGGAAGGGCTTCCTCCGGGAGAGGCTGCTGCTCGGTTTCGGGATCGGGCGCCAAGTCCGGCGGGCCCTCCTGGGCGTGGAGCGCCGGGGAGCCCGCGAGGAGGCATGCGAGGACGACGCCGCTGAGAATCGTGCGCATGCGTCAAAAGTAGGCGCACGCCGCGCAGCCGCAAGTGAAATCTGCGTGAGCGAAAGACGGCGGCCGCCCCGTGGGCGGCCTGCGGCTCAGCCCTGGCGGGCCTTGTAGCGCGGCGCGGTCTTGTTGATGATGTAGATGCGGCCCTTGCGGCGAACCATGCGGTTGTCGCGGTGACGGCCCTTGAGCGCCTTGAGCGAATTCTTGATCTTCATTGTCGTAGCCCGTCGATGAGCCCTTGATGCGGGCAGAAACGAAAAGCGCGCCAAAACAAGCGCGCCGCAAAGTCGGGGGCACATAGCCGAAGCCGGACGATCCTGTCAACCGTGGCCGGCCGGCCAAGAGGCGCGTTGACCCGAACGTGAACCGGGCGCGCTTGACCCGGAAGCATCGAGGCATACCCTTTCTGCAACGACACCGACAACAGGGAGACGACGATGCCATTCATCGCCACCATGCGGCGCCTCGCAGCGGCGGCCGCCGGGCTAGCAGCCCTGCTCGCCGTCGCCCTGCCCGCCGCCGCACATCACGGCTGGGCGTGGACGGAGGACGGCTTCTTCGAGATCACCGGCAAGATCGTCGCCATAGGCTACGGCAACCCGCATCCCACGCTGGACGTGGAGGTGGAGGGCGAGGTCTGGCGCGTCGACCTGGCAACGCCGCGCGCCACCGCCAATGCCGGCTTCATGGAGGACACGGCCGAGGTGGGAGACGAGGTGACGGCGATCGGCAACCGTTCGCGCGACGACAGCCAGCGCCTGATGAAGGCGGTGCGCATCATCGTCGACGGCACGACCTACGACGTCTACCCCAACCGCACGCCCGACTGACGCCGAGACAAGCGGTGGAGGCGCTTCTCGCAGCCATAGAGGGCCTCGGCGCGGTCGAGGCGCTGAAGCGCTCCTTCGTCGTCTATCCGCTCGTCAACGCACTGCACATCCTGGCGCTGGGCACGCTGGTGACCAGCGCGATCCTGGTCGATCTGCGGGTGCTGGGACGATTCGCGGCATTCGACGCACGCGACTTCGAAAGGACGTTCCGGCGCCTCGCGCTGGCCGCCTTCGCGCTTGCGGCAGCGACCGGGATAGCCATGTTTGCGGTCAAGGCGCGCGATTACTGGGAGAACCCGGCCTTCCTGGCGAAGCTCGGCCTGCTGGCCGCGGCCGGGCTGAACTTCGCGTGGTTCCGGCTGGCCGCGACGTCGAGGCCGGGCGCAGGACGGATGCCGGCGCTCCTGTCGATCACACTGTGGATCGCCATCCTCGTCGCCGGGCGCTTCATCGGCTTCCTCTGAGGAAGCCGTGCGGGCCGGTCGAATGTGAAGAATTTCATGACGGGGCCGAAGTCGGCCGCCCTATTCTGGTCGATGCGTTCGTGCCCTTCGGCGCGGGCGCGGCCGGCGCACGAAAGAGGCGCGATGGCCTGCCGCATGCGGCGACTGCGAGGAGAAAGGGGCCGGAATTGGGTGATGAGTCGGTGATATGCGTGTCCGTCGTCTCCGAGACGGCGGCGGTGATTTCGAGCGTGAACGTATCGGTGGGCGAGCATTTCCAGCCTCGCCAGCTTCTCGTGACGACGGAACTGATGAAGATGCGCCAGGAGATCAGGGCCGTCGCGCACGGGCTCGTGACCGATATCGAGATCTCGGAAGGCGACGCGGTGGAGGCCGGCGCGGTGCTGCTGCGCTACACACCGCACGAGCCTTCGCCCGGGACAACGGAGACGGTGCCGGAGCGCGCCCTCCCCACCGGCCGCAGCCTGGAGGAAATGCGCCAGCGCCACGGCGAGATCCAGGACGCTGCGCGGCCCGAAGCCGTCGCGCGCCGCCGCGCCGCAGGCATGCGCACCGCGCGCGAAAATGTCGACGACCTGCTCGATCCCGGCAGCTTTCTGGAATACGGCGCCCTGGCGCTGGCCGCTCAGCGCCGCCGCTATGGCATCGCCGAACTGCGTGCGCGCAGCCCCGGCGACGGCATCGTCACCGGCATAGGCACCGTCAACGCCGGCCATTTCGGCGCCGCGCGTGCGGCCTGCGCGGTCGCGGCCGTGGACTACACGGTGATGGCCGGCACGCAGGGCTTCTTCCACCACAAGAAGATCGACCGGCTGCTCTCGGTGGTCGAGGAGCGGCCGATGCCGCTCGTCATATTTGCGGAAGGCGGCGGCGGCCGGCCAAACGACACCGACCCGGCCGAGATCACCTTCTCCGGCCTCGACGTGCCGACCTTCTACCGCTTCGCCAGACTTTCGGGCCGCGCGCCCCGCGTCGCCATCGTGGCCGGCAGATGCTTCGCCGGCAACGCCGCCTTCGCGGCCTGCGCCGACGTGGTCATCACCACCGCCAACGCCAATCTCGGCATGGGCGGGCCGGCCATGATCGAGGGCGGCGGGCTGGGCAGCTTCGCGCCCGAGGAGATCGGCCCCGCGGCCGAGCAGAGCGCCAACGGCGTCGTCGACGTCCTGGTGGCCGACGAGGCCGAGGCCGTGGCCGCCGCCCGGCGCTATATCGGCTTCTTCCAGGGCGACGAGCCGCCGGGCGCGGAAGGCTCGCCGCTGAGGCTGCGCGATCTCGTGCCGGAGGATCGCCAGCTCGCCTACGACATGCGCGCGGTCATCGACGCGCTCTTCGACGAGGACACGGCGATGGAGCTTAGGGCCGGCTTCGCGCCCGGCATGATCACCACGCTGGGCAGGATCGAGGGCAGGCCTTTCGGCCTGATCGCCAACAATCCGCTGCATCTGGGCGGTGCGATCGATCCCGACGCCTGCGACAAGACCTCGCGCTTCCTGCAGCTTTGCGACAGTTTCGGCCTGCCGATCGTCTCGCTCTGCGACACACCGGGCTTCATGGTGGGGCCCGAGGTGGAGCGCGCGGCCCATGTGCGCCGCACCGGGCGCTTCTTCCTGGCCGGCGCGTCGCTGACGGTGCCGCTCTTCACGGTAATCCTGCGCAAGGGCTACGGCCTCGGCGCGCAGGCCATGGCCGGCGGCTCCTTCCACCGGCCCTTCTTCACCGCCGCCTGGCCGACCGCCGAGGTGGGCGCGATGGGACTGGAGGGCGCGGTCAGGCTCGGCGCGCGGCGCAGGCTCGAGGCGATCGAGGACGAAGAGCGCCGCGAGGCGGTGTTCCGCCGCATGGTGGGACGCGCCTACCAGCGCGGCAAGGCGGTCAACGCGGCAAGCCTCGTGGAATTCGACGCGGTGATCGATCCTGCCGACACGCGGCGCTGGCTGCTGACCGCGCTGGCCGCGTCGGGACCGGTGAAGCGCTCGCCCGGACGCGTCTATGTCGATGCCTGGTAGGACCCGTTGACGAAGCCCGCGCGGCGCATGCCTGATGGCTTCGCATTCCCGGCAAGAGGTTGATTCGCATGCGCGGCGAGGTGCTGTTCTACGACGAGGCACGCGGCAGCGGCTTCATCACAGGCGACGACGGCAACCGCTACACCTTCCTGGCATCCGATTTGCGCCAGCGCGCGCGCATCGCCAAGGGCCTGAGGATCGACTTCCGCACGGAAGACGACCGCGCGCGCGACATCTTCCTGGCCACCGGCGATGGCGCGGCGCCCGCAAGGGCGGCCCAGCCTCAGGCGCGCAGCGTGCCGGAGATGCCGGCGACCGCGACCGCAACCGCACCACCCCCTGCAGCGCCACCGCTCGCGACGGCGGGCGAAAGGCCGGACACGGCACTCGGCGTGGCCGGCTATTTCGCCCGCGCCGTCACAAGCGACTTCGCGAATTTCCGCGGGCGCGCGCGGCGCAAGGAGTACTGGAGCTTCGTGCTCGTGGTGTTCCTAGCCTACGTGGCGATGGCGGCCGTGGGCCTGCCCGTCGACGCCATCCTCGGCAATCTCGACGTCGAGGAGCCGATCGTCACCGGCATACTGGCGGCACTCGTGATGCTGGCCGCGATCGTTCCCGGCCTCGCCGTGACCGTGCGCCGCCTCCACGACATCGGGCTGTCGGGCTGGCTGGTGCTTCTGGCGCTGCTGCCCTATGCGGGCAGCCTGATCATGCTCGTCTTCGCCCTGATGCCGTCGAAGCGGCAGGCAAACCGCTGGGGGCCCGTGCCGGCCGGCGCCTGAGCCGGGCTCAGGCCGAAAGCGCGCGGAACTTCTCAACCACCGCGTCGCCCATGCCCGTGGTCGAGACCTCGCGCATGCCCGGCGACATGATGTCCCTGGTGCGCACGCCGTCTTCGAGCACGGCAGCGATCGCCGCCTCCAGCCTGTCGGCCTCGGCCACCATGCCGAAGGAATAGCGCAGGCACATGCCGAAGGAGGCGATCATGGCGAGCGGATTGGCGATGCCCTGCCCCGCAATGTCGGGCGCCGAGCCGTGCACCGGCTCGTAGAGCGCCTTGCGCGAGCCGGACTTCGCGTCCGGCGCGCCGAGCGAGGCGGACGGCAGCATGCCCAGCGAGCCCGTAAGCATGGCCGCCACGTCCGACAGCATGTCGCCGAACAGATTGTCGGTGACGATGACGTCGAACTGCTTGGGCCAGCGCACGAGCTGCATGCCGCCGGCATCGGCCAGCATGTGGGACAGCTTCACGTCGGGATATTTCGCCTTGTGGGTGGCCGTGACGACCTCGTTCCACAGCACGCCCGACTTCATGACGTTGCGCTTTTCCATCGAGCAGACCTCGTTGCGCCGCGTCCGCGCGAGCTCGAAGGCGACGCCCGAGATGCGCTCGATCTCGAACGTGTCGTAGACCTGCGTGTCGATGCCGCGCTTCTGGCCGTTGCCGAGGTCGATGATCTCCTTGGGCTCGCCGAAATAGACGCCGCCGGT
>VFQR01000276.1_pt1 | contig 90808 bp, 81 predicted proteins | sample 3512321 | NCBI WGS metagenome assembly VFQR01 (sample SAMN10412374, study PRJNA504923) | tailings metagenome | isolation source: Relicate 3 Philex TSF1 revegetated site | place: Philippines: Tuba, Benguet | collected 2017-08-29 | reverse complement strand
GTTTATCTCCGCAAGCACCTACCAACGTTACTCATGCTGCTCGCAGTGGCATTTGTGGTGTATTTCTGGACCGATATTAAAGCAGGTATTTACGATGGCTGGAACTCGGGTTTTTAGTGGAGCTGCTGCACAAGGCGTCCTGATGGTTGCTGGCGGTGCAGCCTACCTTGCTGGCCGATTTTTGCTGTTGGTCGCGTTTTTCCTGGTTCTTCAGCACACCAGCTTCGCCCAATCGGGCGATTTGGCCCGGGCGGCCTGGCTGGGAGCTGCCTTGCAGCCGTTGTCGGCCGATAGCGGCCTCCTCGTGACCCAGGTGGTGGGCGGCACATCCAAGGCTATTGGTCTGCTCGCTGGCGACCGTTTGTTGGCCATCGACGGCAAGCCACTGCGCAGTCGTGCCGATTTGAGCGCGCTACTGCAGGGCCGTAAAGCTGGTATGCCCTTTACCTTGACGTGGAACCGGACCGGCAAAAACCGAACGGCCAAATTCCGCTGGGCGGGTCGTCCTTTTGAAGCAGCAACCGACAGCCTTTCGGAAGTGGTGTATACCAGCGCTGCTTTTGGGAACGGACGGCTACGGGTAATCATCAACAAGCCCAAGGCGGCGGGCAAACATCCGGCGATGTTCTTTATACCGGGATATACCTGCAGTTCTATCGACAATCTCACGCCCGACCATCCGTACAAACGCATCGTTGACGCCTATGTGAAGGCTGGTTTTGTGACACTACGCATCGAAAAAAGTGGCCTAGGCGATTCCGAAGGCACACTTCCCTGCGCCGAGCTCGACCTGTACCAGGAAATAGCCAATTTCGAAGTAGGGCTTCTTCAGCTGAAACAGCTGCCTTATGTAGATACCAGCAAAGTGATCATCTATGGTCATTCGATGGGCGGTATTATCGCGCCAGCCTTGGCGGCACGCCATAAGGTGGCGGGTGTGGCTGTGTATGGTACTACGGCCAAGTCGTGGTTCGAGTACCAAATCGAGATGTATCGGGTTCAGAATGCGCTTGCCGGCCTCGATCCCTTGGCGCTCGAGAAGTCGGTAACCGACCAATATGCCTTGAACTACCGGTTTTTCGTGGAGAAACAACCCCTGGAGGAGCTCGCCAAGAATCCGTCGTTCGACAGCACCTTGCGCAGCTCTTGGGAGTACGATGGCCGAGGTAAAATTTACAGCCGCAATGCCTTGTACTGGCGGCAGATCCAGGACGTGAACCATCTGGCCCACTGGCGCGATGCCGCCAATGCGGTGCTCGTGCAGTTTGGCGAGTCGGATTTTCAGGCCTTTTCGCTGGCCGACCATCAGCAGATTGTGCATACGGTGAATTACTACCGCCCGGCAACAGCCCAGTTGCAAACTTTTCCGTTAACCGATCACTACTTTGCCCGCTCGGGCAGCATGCAGGAGGCCTTCAACAAGTTTAGCCAAGGGCAGATTCAACAACTTTTTCAGGAGTACAATCCCGCAGTTGGCGAAGGTGCTGTACGCTGGTCGCTATCGGTTGTTGCCCCCGAAGCCAAATCGCAGGGCAACTGGCGGAAGCTACCCACGGCACCCTATCCGGGCAAACAAGACGACATCTGGTTTCACGACGAGCGTTTGGGCTGGTATGTAAATGGCTCAGGGAAAATTTACGGCACCCGCGATGGCGGCGACCGTTGGGAGCTGCTGTTTGAGCAGCCAGGTACCTTTTTCCGCACCATCCTCTTCGTTGATAGCCTGCTGGGCTTTGCAGGCAACGTAGGTACCGACTATTTCCCCAATGTGCGCGACACGGTACCCTTGTACCGCACCCGCAACGGGGGCCGAAGCTGGGAGCCCGTGCAGTATCGGGGCAACTATGTGAAAGGCCTCTGCGCACTTAGTTTGGTACGTGAGCCGTTCAACAATCACGGTCAACTCGGCTACCGCATCCATGTGTATGGTGTGGGGCGGGTGGGCAGTCCCGCCAATTGGATGGAGTCGCACGATGGCGGCGAAAACTGGACGGCTCGCAGTTTGCCGGAAAGCGCCAAGATGGCCTTTGATGTGCAGATGATGGACACCAAAACAGGTTTCGTATGTGCGGCCAGCAGCGAACAGCTCGATGCGTCGCATGCAGTAATGCTCAAAACCACCGATGGGGGCCTTAACTGGAAAGAAGTGTATCGGTCGCCACGCGGCTGGGAAACAAGTTGGAAGATGAGCTTTCCTACCGCCACTACCGGTTACATGACCATACAGTCGTACAATCCCGACAGCACGGTACGTCAGCAGCGGATAGCCAAAACCACCAACGGTGGTGAAAGCTGGGTGGAGTTGCCTTTGGTTGAAGATCACCGCAGCCGTGAATTTGGTATTGGTTTTTTGGATGAACAGCACGGTTTTGTGGGTACGCTCACCGGTGGCTTCGAAACACGCGATGGCGGCAACAGCTGGCAGCGGGTTAACCTCGGGCGGGCAGCCAACAAAATTCGGTTTATACAGCGTGCCGATGGCAAACGAATCGGCTACGCCATTGGGGTAGAGGTATTTCGATACGAATAGCCAAAGCGGCACATATTGCTTAAATTGAGTTGGATTTATATCGCCTATGCGTAAGTTGAGCTGGTTGCTTGTGGCCGTTGGGCTATCGTTTGCACTCTATTCGTGCAAGTTGGGCCGTTTTGTGGTGTATAATTTTGCCGACATCGGCGATCACCGGAAGTTCCCTTCCCGGCCTGTGATGCGTGGCGACAGTAGCTTCTACTTTACTGTTGCCGAAAAAGAACGCGCACCACGGCAGCTCGAAATAGCCGGTAAGTCGGTAGCCTTCGACCGCTATTTGGCCGACAATAAGACGGTAGCCTTCCTCATCATCCGCAACGATACCCTGTTGTACGAGCGCTACTGGGATGGCTACGAAGCTTCGTCGGTGGTGCCTTCGTTTTCGATGGCCAAGTCGGTAACCTCCATACTCATCGGCTGTGCCATCGACGATGGGCTCATTCAGTCGGTCAACGACCCGGTGAGTCGTTATATCCCCGAGTTGGCCCCGCATGGCTTTGACCAAGTAACCATCGAGCATGTGTTGCAAATGACGTCGGGGCTTGATTTCAACGAATCGTATGTGAATCCCTTTGGGGAGGCTGCAAGTTTTTATTACGGCACCAATTTGCGCAAAGAGGTACGCAAGCTACGTTTGAAGGAAGCACCGGGAAAATCGTTCGATTATGTGAGTGGAAACACCCAGCTCTTGGGTTTGGTGCTTGAGCGGGCCTTAAAAAACCGCTCGGTGAGCGATTATCTCGAAGAAAAGCTGTGGCGCAAGCTGGGCATGGAATACGACGCCAGCTGGAGTATTGACAGGCGAAAAGAAGGGCTGGAAAAGACATTTTGTTGTTTGAATGCCCGTGCACGCGATTATGCCAAGCTTGGCCGCTTGTATTTGCACAAAGGGCGCTGGATGGACGAGCAACTCGTTTCTCAAAGTTGGGTGGAGCAGTCGACCCGCGTAGATACCAGCCAAGGCAGCGCTTGGTTTTATCAGTACCAATGGTGGTTGCCGAGCACTACGGGCGACTTCATGGCCGAAGGTATTTTAGGGCAGTACATTTACGTGAACCCCAATAAAAACCTGATTATCGTTCGTTTGGGTAGGTCGAATGGCCAAGTAAATTGGAGTGGGCTATTCACGAGTCTGGCGGCAGCCTACTGATACCGCCGTACCCTCGGCTCAGCGTTTTTTTTCGATTTATTATTCGGCAATTCCCTTCAGCGCAGGCAGGGTCAAGTACTTTTTGATTGGTTGATTTGATGTCATAAGCAATCCTTTCATCTAAAAAAACGGAAAGCCCTTGCGGGGTAAACGTAGCTCCTGTATTTTTTATTTGCTCTTTTGTTGACTTGGGGAAAGGAGAAGATACGTAAAGTCATCAAAAAATTAAAGCATGGATTCTATATACGTATTAACAAGCTAATGGGTAAGATAAGAGGTTAACACTCAAAAATTTCTTTGATATACCTTGGTTTTTTCTCAATTCTCATAATATCTTTTTTCAATTGGTTTGAGATGTAGCTTTTCTGCAAATCGGTTACCTTATCGAAAAGGTTGTTGTTTGAGTTTGCAATGTCCATCAAGCTTTTTTGTTCCATTTTTTTTGAAATGAAGTCCATGCAGTTTAAAAGGTTTTCAGTTGGTGACAAATAAACACCATAATTATTTTCCGATAACGCATCAACTACACATTGTTCTATAATTATGGTGGGTAATGGTATACCGTTTCTGTCTCTGTATGCCTTCATAAGTTTTATTATCGTTCTTGCTTCGGGTTTATTTACTGTCATACTTTTTTGAACGCCAACATTTGTTTTAAAGGAACTACCTCTTTGCCAAATCCAATTAGGTTTTACATATAGGTTCAAATCTTTTTCAACAGCATAATTATTTATTTCCCGACCTGGTACAACATCAAAATGAATCGGATTCCCTTTATTCTCAAAAGTAATTCCGATAGCTTTTGTTTGCTTTGAGACAGTTGCCTTTTGACCAAAGGTTTTCCTGACCTTCTCATAAACATCATAATACATTTCTTCTAAAGAAGCAAAGCTATTTTTTCTGAAAGGTAGAATAATATCTAAGTCGTAATTTGAATTTATCGCAGTTCGCTTGTAAAACGAGCCAGTATCTTCTGGTAGAGCAACAAGTTTATTTCCGAATTTATCTACCATCCATTGTTTTACCTTTTCACGGTAAGCTACAACACTTTTATACGTTGCAGGATCAGCTTTCAGATGTTCTTCAGTCAAAATCTTTTTTACATAGTTATCGGAGTTAAATGGCAGCTTTGCTTCCTGACTTATTTGATAACGATAATATACATAACCTAAACCACCGCCAACAGCAGCACCAAGAAAGGAGCGCTTCAAAGTTCTCATGCCGTTGTAGCTTTCCCAAGTAAAGTCAACACCCTTGTCCTTGTGTTCTATCCATTGCAATAAAATATCAACCAGCGCAGTTGAACCGGCAACGATTAAAGCACCGTTTATAATATTTCTGTCTTGTCTTCTCATTTGCTTTTAGTTCAGTGTGCTGGGTGCTCACCACCTCCAAGCCATTCTCCTGTTAGATGCCAAACTTCATAATGATATAACCACAATGAAGTCCAAGGAATAATTGTATCAGTTAATAAATCAGTACGTGTGAATTCTCGATACTTAGGTTGATACAGGCACAAATATCCGTTCGGATAGAGATGCTCTGCTTCCTCTCCTTTATCATTTCTTTTTAGTTCGGGTGAAATAATTTTAATTTTTGGGCTATCAGTCAAATTATATTTCAGGACAAAATTATATGTGGCACTTCTTGAAGTTGGCTGCAACGAACCGGTTACTTGCAATCCGCAATGCGAAGTAAAGCGTGTTTCAAATTGAGGATACTTCACTCTCATTGCAGAAAGTTGTTCGACAATCGTTTTATCTCTGGCTTTAAATTTCCTTCCCATTATTTTCCGAAAAATGTATTTGATTTTATTGCAGCAGCCCCAACAGAGGTTGCGGATGTAAGCATTCCTGTATTTCGTGTAACGCCCAAGTCTTTACTTTTTCTTAGTGCTTCAATTCTTGTCGTTTGATTGATTTGTGCTTTTCTGAAAATATCATCACCGAATAATCCTTTCATAATAATTCCTTCTTCAATAACATCGTTTTGCAATTTCAGTTTCTGCCATTCGTTGTATAAATGACTTGCAAATTTTTTGAACGCCTCGTAATATTCAGGTTCATCATCCCATTTATCGGTAAAATCTTCTTCTGCGTTCACAGGGTTCACGATTTTTAACCTGCCAACCGGTTGATTTACTTTTGTGCGAATGGTACTAATGATATTATCAACTGTATCAAAAATGCTGTCTTCGCCTTGATAAAGCTGACCTGCAATGGTGGTAAGAATGATGCTTGATGTTTTGTAAGTATTATCCTTTTGAAAATATATATCACGATAACGCTTTATCAACTGCACAGCCCTTTGCAATGGCTTTTTATGTTTGAAATTATCGACAGGTAACTTTTCAGTCCTTAATGCTTTTTCAAGCAAACTTTCCTTGACTAAATTGGCTTTGCCGATAAACCAATCACCATAGCCCCTTGGATTACTGCTTACCCAATCTCTCAATTCACGGTCAGGAACTTTTATTTTGTTTTGGTCAAAAGAACTTTCCTGAATACCTGGAAGTATATCCATGTGAAAATCACCTGCATAATTAAGTCGGATACAACGATTTTTTGCTTCAATCTTTAATCCGTGTTTTTCAGCGTATGCTTTCATACATCTTTTTAACTCTGCATAAATTCTTTGTGGCGTATGTGGCGTATTACTTTTTAAGTGAATAGCAATATCCAAATCAAATTCATCATTACCAATGGGCTTAACCGTTGTAAGTATTCTTACAGACCCATGAGGATAGACATCATAGTTGTAGGGCTTGAAAAACAATTCATCATTTTCAAGCCAGTTTTTTACTGATTCATAACTTGTTTTCATTCGGTCATACCTTGTATCATCAAGTTGAACCGCTTCCGCCATTTTATCAAGCAGGTCATCTAATTGCGTTGATTGGTTTTCTAATGATATCATCGTGGTAATATTTTAAATGTATGTGGTAATATGGTTTCACCATTAATGGAGGAACCTTTTCTAATCTCGTCAGGACTTGCAAAAATGATTTCTCCCTGTTTATTCATAAGGTTAGCTATTGCTGTTTTCTGTGCGTCCGTTTCAGGTCTTAGTTCATAAATTTCTGCATACCTGAACTCATCTATCGGGAAAACAGGTGAGGGCAATATCCCTTCTGTTTGTTTTCCAATAAAAACGTATTTCACATGCCTAAAGAGTTCAGAAGGTAATAGTCCCGGTTCTATAAGTTCCTCATAAAATTCCCGCCAAGGGTCAATTTCTCTGTTTTTTCGACTTTCAAACCACTTCAAAAATTCAATAAGGTTCTTCCGTTTATTTATTCTTATCCTTAAATCATGCTCTGTATCTTCATCTCGTGGGACATAGTCGCAAGGTTCTATACCAAGCCTGTCAAAAAGTTCTCGGTTCTCTTCTTTGAAAAATTTAAATGCCCCTCCAACTGGCTGGTAACCTACCCTATCATTTTTATGCCTTTTGATAAGAACATATTTGCCGTTTACTTCAATGCGGAATAAATAAGCGACCGTAACCCGTACAGGCTTCGATGATTTAAAAATCTTTGTTTTAAAAAGATTCAATCGCTTTCTATTTTCAATGATGAAAACAATGAACTCAATTAGACCACCAGCAACAAAACCCAATGAGATTTTGAAAATGGTATTCTTTGGTTCATCTCCTTTGAGAAAAAAACAAACTGCAAATCCAATAAGACCAATAACGAAACTTACTTTACCTTTCATGCCCTTAATATTTTTTATCTTTTGGAGGGTTTGGGTCATTGCCATAGGAATCTTTATCCCTGATTTTTCCGTCAGGACGATGAATTACTACTTCCGATTTCTTATTGATTGCGATTTCACGGGCAATTTTTATTGCCTCTGCCTGAGTACCTACAATCTTAGTAGCCTTACTATTTCCTGCTCCTTTTACAGCCCAATCTTTACCGTTAGGCACTACATGTTGGTTTTTTTTACTCATAATTACTGAACTTTAAGTTTTACAATGTTGATTTCTTTACGCATTACCACTTGCCGTTTCATTTTTAACCCTTACCTTTGTTGCATCAACGAAACGGAAATGCGATAATGTTTCGCCAAAGATACATATATTTTAGTTTGTTTCACAAGTGCAACATGGTTTCACTATTAAAAACTTATCAACATGCAATCAACGCTTAACACCGAGCTATTAGCCGGAATGCTTAAAAACAAACGAGCAGACAAAGGTTTAAGAGCCGTTGCACATGAAATTGGTAATGTGAGTGCCGCTACTCTATCAAGAATTGAACAAGGAAAAGTTCCTGATGTGGACACCTTTGTTAGAATTTGCAAATGGCTTAATGTATCAACCGACACATTTATTGAGGGTGACAAAAAGAATAAAACTGTTTCTACTAAAGAACAGGTTGTGGCACATTTAAGGGCTGAAAGAGAATTAAGCAAAGACACAGTAAATATGCTTATCAAAATGATTGATTTGGCATATAATACCAAATGACAAAACCTTGATGGCAAAAAGTATTCTTAAAAGAGGATTTAAAGCCAATGCTGAAAAATTGGCTAAACAATACAGGGAGAATTTGAATATTCATCCTTGTGCCCCTTTATGTGCTTTTAAACTTGCCGAGCATCTACAAGTTCCTGTTTTCAGTGCAACTGAATTTCTAAAACTTCCTGATGAAATAAATTTACTTTCGGGGACTAACGGAAGCGATTGTGGGTGGAGTGCTTTAACAATGCTTACAAAAGCAGGTAATAGAATAATTATACATAACCCATTTCATTCAGTGGCCAGACAGCAAAGCGACATGATGCATGAAGTAGCCCATATTATCTGTGAACATGAACATGATCAGAAAGATTACGATTTTGATATTCCTTTCGGGATGAGAGAATTTAACGAACTCCAAGAGGAAGAAGCTAAATGCCTTGGTTCAACACTTCAATTAGCAACTCCTTGCTTGCTGTGGGCAAATAAACGAAGTATGACTACCGAGGCCATTGCAGCACATTTTAATGCAAGCACAGATATGGTAACTTATAGAATGAATATGACAGGCATTGCTAAGCGTTCATTTTATAAAAAAAAATCCGTGTTTTAACTTTGATTACAGACATATCATCCCACAGGTGTAAGCACATTTACAAACTGCTAAAGGCCAATCCCCAGACCAAAGGTTGCAAAAGAGCTTCCACCTCTCCCGCCCGATAAAAATTATTTTTTAAAAATTTCCTTCCCTTCTAAAAATTTTCAAAACCGCAACAGTAGAACCTACATATATATACCAAAAGACAAACTTGACAATGACGGCTAAACCCTTATCAGAAGTGACGTTCACGAATCGGAATACAGAACGCCAACCTGTAACATTGGAAAATACCAAGTAGGCAGGAAGTGCTCATCAAAACTTCATCTCACTTTGCTATTATTGGGGTGGCTGTGAGGTATTTGCTTTTTATTTCTTTTTTAGCGATTAGCTGCTCCAGCGCTATTGAATTCGTCCAAATACAGGCTTGGACTGGGTGCTTAGATTTGCGGACTTTCGAAAATTTCATCTCTTTTTTTAGAAATTGTGAAATATACTATAACTTGTAGGGTGTAAATTGGAGAATGCCCATGAAATGGCTCAAGTTGGTTGCACTTTCGGCGTTTTGTTTTGGCCTCAACGGGCCGCTACTCGCGCAGGTGGTGCCCGTAACGCTTCAGAAAAACCCAGCAGGTGAATGGACGCTTTACCGCGGTGGAGCACCCTATTACGTGAACGGTGCTGGTGGGTCGGTTTTTCTCGACGAGGTGGTTGCCGCCGGCGGCAACTCAATCCGTACTTGGGGAACCGAAAATGCCCGCACCCTGCTCGATGAGGCGCACAAACGTGGGCTCACCGTGATGATGGGACTGTGGCTGCAGCACGAGCGCCACGGTTTCGACTACGACGATAGCATTAGCGTACGCCGGCAACAGGATGCTTTCCGCAAAGAGGTGATAGCGCTTAAGGATCACCCCGCTCTTTTGGCGTGGGGGGTTGGCAACGAATTAGATTTGAACTACACCAATACCAATGTGTGGTACGCAGTAGAAGCGATGGCGAAAATGATCAAAGAACTCGACCCCCATCATCCTACCACGACCATTACCGCAGGGCTCGACTCTACAGAAGTACAGCTCATCAAAGCCCGCTGCCCCAGTCTCGATTTTTTATCGATCAATACCTATGGCGACCTCGATAAACTTCCAAGTCAGATCCGGAAGTTTGGCTGGGACGGTCCATATATGATTACCGAATGGGGACCCAACGGCCACTGGGAAGTAAAACGTGCACCTTGGGGTGCTCCTCTCGAGCAAACCAGTGCCCAGAAGGCCGAAAGCTACCGTAAACGTTATCAGGATAAAATTCTCGCTGAACGCGCCTATTGTATGGGTTCGTATGTGTTTTTGTGGGGACAGAAACAGGAAACCACTTCTACCTGGTACGGCATCTTCACCGAATACCGCGAAAAAACCGAAACCTTATGGGCCATCGCCCAGGCGTGGAAAGGCAAGAACGAAGTGGCCCCGGTGTCGATAACGGCATTCGAAAAGCCTTTTCACATTGCCACAGTTGGCGAAAAGATGGATTTGAAAGTAAATGCCCATGTGCAAGCCAGCAGCAAACCAACGCTGCGCTACGAGCTGGTGCCCGAAAGTCAGGATATCAAAGCAGGTGGCGACGTTGAAAGTAGGCCGGCAAGCGTATTGCGCAAGAAAAAACGCGGCTTTAAAGGCGATCGTTTGAGCATCCAGCTGCCCGATGTGGAAGGCGCTTATCGGGTATTTGTTTACCTCGAAGCCGACGGCTGGGTGGCCTACGGCAATGTGCCTGTATATGTTAAGGCAGCCCCACCCGGTGCCCGTCCACGTAAATTGATTCAAATGCAAACCTATTCCCAGCTGCCATGAGTCGCCGCAAAACCCTCCTTTTTTGTTTTGTCGTCGCGCTCAGCTCGGGCAGTTTGTATGCGCAGTCGCACGGCAGCGCCGAAACCACTCCCGATAGTTTGGCCACGCTTTCCAAGTCGCGCATGGCTGCGGGCAAGCTGTACCGCTTGTTTGTAGCTGCGGAGAACAGCTCGGCCGAGAAGTCGCCCGAGTGGGGGCTTTTCCCGAAGATGGAGCCCAGCCGGCTGAGGTCGCTGAATGTGAACGGCTTCTACCGCTTTTTCGGCACCTACCGCGATATGCCCGGACGTTACCTCTTCCTGCCAACCACCGCTTTACCACAACGCGAAGTATTCATTGGCGACGACACCCAGCTGCCCAATCTGATGTTTAACATCACGGGCAAGTCGCGCTCAGGCATGAGCTGGGGGCTCGACCTCTTCGCCTTTCAGTTTCTCGACCGGCCGGGGCAGCTTGCCTACAGCGGTGCTACGCCCGATACGGCACGACCCAATATCGACTTTCCGCTGGGGAGTCCGCGCCTGGGCCAAAGCATGTTGCTGAACCTGGGGATGAACTTATACTCGACCATCAAAACCCCACTGGGGCCTTTGGCCATTAAGCTGGGAGGCATTCATTGGGAAGACATGACGGAGCTTACGATGGGGGCCTATACGGCTTACGAACGGTATATGCTTTTCGACCGCAACCCGTGGGATCCGATTGGTCGGAATGTGTTTGAACGATACAACCGCTACGTGGATGCCGGAAGAGTGGACCAGGAAGAACGCTGGGGTAAACGGGCCTTTGCAGGAGCCATTGTGAGTATGGCGCAGCTGCCCGCCAACCAGTCGTTCAAGCTCATGTTTGGCAAAAACGAACAAAATGGAGGCTTCGACCGTCGCCCCAACGCCGCCTGGGGTGGACAGTATAGCTGGATGCCCACCACAAGCTGGAAATTGAGTGTACAAACCATGAATCAGCGGAGTTACCAAGACAGTTTGCTGCTCCAACGTTTCGGTTCACAGATACATACTGTAAAGGTGAGTCACCTGCATCCCGTATGGGCGTGGGAGCTGGAAGCCGGATATTCGGGCTACACCTCCACCAGCCTGGGTGAACTCGGCGGACTGTTGACGCAGGCCAAACTCAAGTGGGCCGTTGCCAAACACTGGAAGGTTTTTGGTCAGGCCTATTACATCGATCCAGGAGCGGTGAACAATGTGGGCGCCTTCGTGAATACGAGCGTTGCTGAGGCTGCCATTGCCAACATTCCCGCCGGGCAAGCAGGAAGTGGTGCGCTGTTGTTTCCCACCAATTCATCCTTGTTAGGTTTTGGTCAGCTGTCGAACAACCGCATGGGGGCCGACCTGAACTTGGCGTACCAGCCACAAAACTTGTACATCAGCGGCGGCTACAGTTTAAGCCGCGAAATCACCACGGGCGCCAACAGCTTGTCGTTTGGTCGGCCCGTGAATGCCCTCACCCGCAGCCGCTTCTGGCGTTGGGGCTTCCCTCAGCAGGTGGGGCCCTACGGCCGAACCAACGTCATTTACCGCAATACCTTCGACCGGGTTACGCTGAGCGAGCGCCTCACCGACCAGCTGTATTTTTCGCAGCTCGAGCTGCAGGCATTATATCGCTTGCGCATAGCCGACCGCTTGTTGGTGTTCAACCACCTGATGCGTGCCAGCTCGGTACAAACCGGCGCAGCCCTCATCAACACCGGCAAAGAAGCCTTGTTGCGACAATATGCCAGCGAAAACGAGCTGTACGTACAATGGAACAATCGTTTTGCGGTAGTACTTCTCGCCAGCGGCGACATCACGCTGGGCGGAATACTTACCGGCGTAAATCCGATCGGACGCCCGTTTGAGCAGTTTGGCAGCGCCTGGGGCGCAGGCTGCGACATCTGGGCCGCCGACAACGTATGCGTATATGTGCGGCACCGCCGCTTTGCCTTTGAAGACCGCAGTTATGTGCTCGATAAATATGCCGGGCACGAAACCACCCTCGAACTCAAGTTATTATTCTGATGAAAAAGCAATACTTCATCGTCTTTTCGTTGCTGCTAGCAGGTCTCAGTGCCACAGCCCAAACCCCGCTACCCCGTTTTTCGGTGAACGGTGGTGCCCGGGCGGTGTACTTTGCCGACAAGCTCACCAATGCCGGCGATACCACCACTTTACCCCGCGAAAACTCGGGGCATGTGCTCGCCGACCTCGGCGTGAATGTTCGCCCGAATGCCGCCACCGAGGTTCAGGCCATGGTGCGCATACGTAACGATTACGGCGGATTTTGGGGCTCGGGTGTGAGCTTTGACGTGCGGCAGCTCACGGTAAAAGGGCTTATCCAAAATCGGTTTAAATACACCGTTGGCGATATGGACTACGCACTCACGCCCTACACCATGTTGCGCACTGCGCCGCTGTTGCAGGTACTTAACGGGATGCCCGCGCTGCAGCTCATGCAACAAAATATGCCTGGCTACGACGTATTCATGAACCCCAACGGCAGCTGGCGTACCCAAGGTGCAGCCCTTGATTTTGGGTTGCAGTTCCGTAGCGGACCGTCGTCGCTCAACAACTCGTTGTTTGCCATGCGCCTGCGACCCGGCTTCGGAGGAGCAGCTACCGAACAGTGGGCCTTTGGCGGACGTTCCGAGCTCAAGTGGAGCGAAACACCGTTGCGGTTGGGAGCTACCTTAGTTGAGATTCGCGATATGGCCGGTACCAGCGCCCAAGAAGAATTGTACCGCAGCTCGGTGCTCACCACCGATGGTGCTTTTGGCAATGGCCTCCTTCGCCTGAATTGGGAAGTAGGACGTTCGGTTGCCGTATTTACCGACAGTCCACAAACTACCAAAACCGATTATTTCTATACCGTAGGCCTGGGCATTGGGAAGCAACTTAAGGTGAGCTACCGTGAAGTTGGGCCCGACTTTTTCAGCCCCGCAGCACAAACTACTGCATATAATCCCGGCGCCATTCCACGCTCGTTTCGTACGGTGGGTAACGACCGTCAGCTGCGGTCGGCCAGCATCTACGACTTCACCCGTGAGGCCGGACTGTACCGTACCGCGTGGGCGACAACCTTGGGCAACGACCAAACCGATTACCTGCTGCTCGACCCGTTTGGCGAAGCAACCCCGAATCGTAGAGGTGTACATGCCGAATGGGAACCTGTAGTACCGGTGCAAGGGCTAACTGTACTCGTGAGGGGAGACTTTTTCAGCGAAATACGCGGAAGTGGTACCGCTGAATTGGCCCGCTTTAGCCGCGCCGAACTTTTGGTGAACTACACTTACCGCAATGCCAATGTGGGCGTGATGTACCGCGACCAACGCAGCTGGCGCAACAATACTGAGGCAGAAGTGCCTGATTTAAACGTGCAACAACCTTGGTGGAGCGTGAATACCGGCTACCAGTTTAGCGACAACTTCCGCTTTGATTTGAGTGTGTTGCAAGTGCAGAGCAAAGGTTTTGTGTTTGAAGCACAGCGCAACGCCCAAAATAAAATTATTGATTACGTTGGCCGAACGCTCGACTACCGTGAACTTCTGCCCGTTGCCGCTGTTTCGTACAAGGCTTTTGGCAAGTCGACGCTCCAGCTGGGCGTCATGGCCAGTTCCATCACCGAGGCAGGCAAGGAGCTCAACCTTCGCTCGGGCTTTTTATCTTACTTCATCCAATTCTGACGTCATGAAATATGTATTTCTCTCTTTAATCGTCTTAGTAAGCTGGTCGTGCCAGCGCGATTTGGAACCCGCAGGTCCGCAACTTAGCGACTTGTACGGCAATTTCAGGGTGCTTGAACCCTTGGGGCAGTCGGCCACGTCGGTTGATTTTAGCACCGGTCAGCAGGCCTATTTCACCGCCCGCATGAGCATACTCACCGACTGGCAAATCGAAATTAAAGGTCGCACTTCGGGAGCGGTGAAGCGCATTACGGGCCGCTCGCGAACGATTGACCTTACCAACGCCAGTTGGGCAGGCGAGACCACCGATTTCCCTACTTTCCAGGCAGAGGAATGCGACGTGATGCTCACCTTTACCGGGCATACCGACACCTTACGCAGTACCATTACAGTAACCGGCAAGCGTGTACTCGACGCTACGGTGCTCGACGATTTTGAAGATGGCCGCAGTCCGTTATGGACCACCTTTGTACAAACGGGAGCAGAGATGAAGTTTGCCGGCGAAACCGCACCACCTTTGGCCGAAGGCACGCAGTACTACCGCATGGGAGGTACTGTAGGCTGGGACTGGCTCAAAGGCATGCACGGCATGTCGGCTTCGGCCTACAATGCCACCACCGGCTTTGGCTTGAGTGCCGATGCTGCCAACGTTTACTTTAACGCCATATTCAGGCAAAAGGCAGGCTTGAGCAACGGCATAGTGCTGTTGCAGTTCAGGGAAGACGACAACGGAAACGGTACGTTTTCGGAAGGTACCGAAGACATGTGGGCCGTAGAAATTCGTCCGGGTGTGGCCTGGAAGATGGAGAGTTTGAAGTACAGCGATTTAGCCACACTGGTGAACGGTCAACCTGCCAGTCCGCTAGGCAATGGCGTGCACGAGCCACATAAGCTTTTCCGAGTCGACGTATTGTTTTTAGCCAACCCCACCAGCGGGTATGCCGAGTGCGATATGGACCTAGTTGCCTTTACCCGCAATCAACCGCTACGTCCATGAAGTCCATCAGAGGGCTCCTGAGTGGTGCATGGGTCTTGCTGGCATGGGCAGCACAGGCGCAAACTACCGACAGCATACGGACCATTGGTCTGAGTGAGGTAGAGGTGCGTGGCATCCGCAACCGCGTTCAGACGGTGGAGCGGGGCATGTACGAGCTCAGTAATCCCGATAACGACTACGAGCAAATCGCTGGTTTTTCGTCGCTGGTGATTTTGGATGGTGCTGCCGGCGACGAATTGTGGAGCGACAGCAAAAAAGGCTGCATGCAGCTTGTCTTACAAAGTGATAGCTCGTACCGTGTACGTTGGGACAAACCCGGCGGCGGCTGCAGTTGGGTAGGTATGGGCGTAGGCTGGGATGCTTGGTCGGGTAAAAACCTCGCAGCCTTGGTCGATAGTGCGGCCATCGAGCTCAAAGTACGTATCAATGCCGAGCGGCCGGTGAAGACCTTACCGCTGGCCTTTGGCTTGGAAGATTACAGTGGCCGTCAGGCGTGGATGGGCATGTCGGCCCGTTGGGTGATCGATGGGCCTATTGGCAACCAATACGCACATATCCGTTTACCCTTGCAGGAGTTCAACTGGCCCGAGCAGTCTGCCGATCCCGGCAATGTAAAGCAGTTTATCATGCAGTTCGAAGCCGCTGGCGAGTTCGACTTGCGCCACATCCGCATTGTGCGCCATGCAGGTAGCAGCCGAAAGCAGGCCGTAGTTGTGGGCGAAGGCGAGTTTTATGCCACCCGCTGGCAACCAGTGGGCAACGACTCGGTGCGTTTGAGCTGGGACAACAACCGTTTATACCTCGAGGCGATTTTGGCCGACACCGAAGCACCTGAAAACGGTAAACAAGGCAGCGATCTTTGGAATGGCGATGCACTGGAGCTGGCAATTGCCGCGCAGCCAGAGCTGTCGAGCCACCCGCGCAGCCGTTTTCTGTTTAGCGACTTACATCTCGGCATTGGCTTAGGCGCTGAGGTGCAGGCCATCGAATTCCGCACGCAACGGCCGCTGCAAATCGAAAGGCAGCTGGTCGCTCGGCCGGAGGGAGGCTATCGCGTAAAAGTAGCCATCAGCTGGAAGGAGCTCGACCGAGAGCCGTGGAGTTTGCCCGGCCGGTATCTGTTAGAAATAGCGCGCGACCAAGGCGATGCCACCGGCCGAAAGGCGCAATACCGCTGGAACAGCAGTGATCAAGAAGGATTTCATACCGCTCCAAACCTGTGGGGCGAATTGGTATTAATTGGAACAATATCGAAACGATGAGAAGAAGCATCAGCATGTGTGTGGGATTGCTCCTGACGATAGTGATGAGCAGCTGCGAGCTCGAAACCATGCCAGCACCGCAAGGACGTTCGGGCGATCAACTCAATTTCAGCGGACGTATATGGACTGTAAAGGGCGGCACCGAGCTTTTTGGTCCCGGACCCAATTACTTCAGCAAAGATTTGTACTCGGCTTATGTCGATGACCGTGGCTATCTGCACCTCAACATCCGCAAACTCGACGATGGCCGGTGGTATTGCTCCGAAATCATCTCCAACGATGTGGTAGGATATGGTCGCTACGTTTGGGTGGTAGAATCGGACATGGTGAACATCCCCAACAATACCGTCTTGGGCCTTTTCACTTGGGACAACAACACCTTTGCCGCCCAAGCCAATAGCGAGGTCGATATAGAATTCAGCCGCTGGGGTGTTGCCAACGACCCTAAAACCTTGCATATGTCGGTACAACCGGTGTGGTTTGGCCCGTTTAAACCTGAGCGCACCCGCGGTTTTCAGATGCCGGCACAAGCGGCAACCACGCACACCACCCATGAGTTCATCTGGACCGACAGCCTCATCACTTGGAAAAGTTGGTTAGGCAGCGATACCGCCGCAGCTCCAATGGCCAGCTGGTCCTTTAACCGCAACAATCCACCGCGGGTAAAAGAAGAGGGCGGCTCAACCAGTGCTCCCATCGTGATTCCAGCACCTGGGCCAACCACCAATGCACGCATCAACCTGTGGTTGGTTACCGGCCAGGCTACCGGTCCCAGCACGGGCGACGACTACGAAATTGTTCTCCGATCGTTCAGCTACACACCTTTTTGAACATGAAGCATTACCGATGGCTTTTCCTCCTCGTGTTGGCGATGGCGGGCCTTCAGCGGTCGGCTCGTGCACAAGACTTTAGTGCCCGTATCGATTCGGTGCTGCGTTTGATGACCCTTGAAGAAAAGGTAGGGCAGATGAACCAGTACAATGGATTCTGGAATGCCACTGGGCCGCTACCCGAAACAGGCAATCCCCGCGAGCGATACGATGCCCTGCGGGCCGGTAAAATTGGAGCCGTACTCAATGTGCAGGGAGTAGACGAAGTACGGGCTTTGCAGCGGATAGCCGTTGAAGAAACCCGCCTGAAGATACCGCTGCTTTTTGGCTGCGATGTGATTCATGGCTATAAAACGCTCACTCCTATTCCGTTGGCCGAAGCCGCCAGCTGGGATTTGGAAGCCATCGAGCTATCGGCACGCAACGCAGCCCGCGAAGCTACGGCAGCCGGTATCAATTGGACCTTTGCACCCATGGTCGACATCTCCCGCGACCCGCGTTGGGGTAGGGTGATGGAAGGCGCAGGAGAGGACCCATACCTCGGTTCGCGCATCGCAACAGCACGCGTACGCGGTTTCCAAGGCAACGACCTGAGCAAGCCCAATACGCTAGCCGCCTGCGCCAAACATTTTGCTGGCTACGGCTTTGTACAGGCCGGCCGCGATTATCACGCCACCGACTTTAGCGCCCATACGCTTTACAATGTTGTTTTGCCACCTTTTAAAGCCGCGAGCGACGCTGGTGTGGCCACGTTTATGAATGCCTTCACGGCGTACAACGGCATTCCTGCCTCGGCCGACTCTTTCCTCATGCGGCAGCTGCTCAAAGGGCAGTGGCAGTTTAAAGGGATGGTAGTATCCGATTGGGGATCAATCCAAGAGATGCAAGCCCACGGATATGCGGCCTCCCGCGAAGAAGCTGCTGTGCTTGCTGCCAACGCTGGCTGCGATATGGACATGGAGTCGGATGCCTACAACAACCATTTGGTTGCTGCTGTAAAGGCAGGAAAGGTGTCGGTAGCAGTAGTGGATGAGGCGGTGAGGCGTATACTCTGGCTCAAGTTTGCCTTGGGTTTGTTCGACGACCCGTACCGTTATTGCGATAAAGCGCGAGAGACTACCGAAACAGGGCATGTGGATGTACATGCCGCGGCTCGCGACATGGCGCGAAAAAGTATGGTACTGCTCGAAAATAAAGGAGTGCTGCCCCTCAAAAAAACCGACAATATTGTGCTCATCGGGGCTTTAGCCGACGACAGAACCGCCCCGCTGGGCAACTGGCGTGTATCGTCGCAGGACGAAACGGCTGTACCGCTCACCGAAGCCTTAAAAGTGCATTATCCGAAAATGCGCTGGGCTGCAGGGCCAGCCAACTGGACTGGTAAAGCCTTGTTCCACAAAGCCGTACAAATCAACGAAACCGATACCACGGGTTGGGCGGCAGCAACGGCTTTGGCACAATCGGCTCAAACTGTTGTACTTGCCTTGGGCGAACACGGTTACCAGTCGGGCGAAGGACGCAGCCGCAGCAGCATACGTTTGCCCGGCTTGCAAGAAGATTTTTTGCGTGCAATTTTGAAAACGAACAAGCGTGTGGTGCTGGTATTGTATGCCGGCCGGCCGCTCATTATCCCCGACGAATTGCGCGCACAGCTTGCCGCTTTGTTGCTGGTATGGCAGCCGGGCACGCAGGCCGGTCATGCCATTGCCGATGTGCTTACTGGCGCCTATAACCCATCGGGCCGGCTGCCCATGACCTTCCCGCGCCATGAAGGCCAAATTCCGATAGCCTACAACGACTACACCGGTGGTAGGCCTGGACCTGCTGCCGAAGTGTTTTGGTCGCACTACAACGACCTACCCAATTCGCCAGTTTATCCCTTTGGCTATGGGTTGAGCTATAGCACTTTTGTGTATGCCGATGCACAACTTCAAAAAATGGCCAAGGGTGGTTACCAATTATCGGTGCGTATCACCAATACATCCACTGTCGCAGGCAAAGAAACCGTGCAGCTGTATGTGAAGCAGCAGTCGAGCAAGCAGGGCATCGTGCCAGGCAGGCAGTTGGCTGGTTTCCAGCAAGTGCAGTTAGCTGCCGGCGAAAGCAAAACAATCGAATTTGTGTTAACTGCCTCCGATCTGGTGCGTTACAATTATCGTGGCGAGCCCATAGCTCCCACGGGTTCTTTCGAAGCCTGGTTACTTCCGCATTCGGGTGAGACCGGCAAGTCACTTAAATTTGTGTTCTGACTACCACGCCTATGGTACAACTGCACGCCAACGAAGATTTAATCGAAAGTCGAAAGCGACTCGATAGTTACTTTCATTTTGGGATTTCGGTCGACTGTGTTGTTTTTGGCTACGATGGCCAAAATTTACAGGTGCTCGTCATCCAACGGGGGGCCGAGCCCTACCGTGGTTTCGAAGCCATTCCTGGCGACTTAGTCCACCCTAAGGAAGATATCGACATGGCCACCAAGCGGGTGCTGAATGATTTAACCGGTTTGCCCGATATCTACCTCGAACAGATACGCACCTTTGGAGCTGTTGAACGTCACCCGATGGGTAGGGTAGTTACGGTGGTATATTATGCCCTACTCGACAAAAACCTGTACCGGCCAAAGCCGTCGTCCTGGGCGAGCGAAGCTTATTGGAAGAATCTCGATGAGCTGGGCGAAATGGCTTTCGACCACCGCGAAATTGTCATCACCGCCATCGAACATTTACGATACAAAGTGCAGCATCAGCCACTCGGCTTTGAGCTGCTACCTGAAGAATTCACCCTGGCGCAGCTGCAGCAGTTGTACGAAACCATCCTCAATACCAGCTTCGATAAGGGCAACTTCCGTAAAAAAATCTTGTCGATGCACTTACTCGTGCCCCTCGACAAGATGCAGAGCGAGGTACGTCACCGGCCGGCACGACTGTACCGTTTCGACCAGCAACGCTACCAACAACTTACGCAAAGAGGCTTTTTATTCGAACTCTAGCGTGATCAATGTCCCGCTGGAGCCGCGTTTTCGAGGGTAATCCCTTTGGCTTTCAAGATAAAATGCATACGATACGCATAGAAGGCCAGATAGGCGAAGCAGATCACACCCACCCAATACGAATCGCGTATGCCCAACCGCTGTGCATCGCCCAGCCAGCCTTGTAAAACGCTGATAAAACCACCGCCCATGATCATCATGATGAGCGCGTTGGCCACCGACGAGGTGCGTGAACCCATGCCAGCAATAGCCAGCGTAAAGATGCAGGGCCAAAGCACCGAGCAGAATAATCCTACCGACAAAAAGGCATAGATGGCCAACGGACCGCCGGCATACATGCCTGTAAGGGTGGCGATTATGCCCAGTACGGCATAAAGCAGTAGCTGCCTCACGGGATTGCCCTTGGCCAAGCTATCGGCAACAATCAAAATCACTACGGCGATGAGGTACGAAAAGTAAGGAGTGGCCGCATTTCCGCTCAACGCTGTTACGCCCAAAAAGATACCAAAAGCCACCAGTGGTAAAATCCACCGCGCCAGCTGGCGAGTGGCTCCGGTAAGGCCAAGAGCACCCGAAGCAGCAGTCCAACGGCCAATCATCAAACTCGCCCAGAATAGCGAAATGTATGGTGCCATACCCGACAGGGGTACATTTTGATAGACGATTAAATATTCGGGCAGGTTACTGGCTGTAGAAACCTCAACACCTACGTATAAAAAGATGGCAATCATGCCCATCCAAACCTGCGGCATCGAAAACAAGGGACCGGCTTTCTGCTCTTCGGCCTGTTCAACTTCGTTGCTTTCGGCAGGTTTTCCCAAATCCATTCGCCAAAAGATGAAGGCAAATACCAAGAAAAAGAGCCCAAGGATGATGTACGGGAACTTAACAGCCCCGATATCGACGGTTGCGGGTGCATTGGCGGCTGATTGGCCGAAGATGGCAAAGCTCAATAAAATTGGGCCCAGTGTGGTGCCTAAGTTGTTGATGCCTCCCGCCAAACTCAACCGTTGCGCACCAGTTTGTGCACTACCTAAAGAGATGGTTAACGGATTGGCAACCGTTTGCTGCAAACTGAAGCCAATACCCACGACGATTAGGCCAGCCAGCAACATCGGAAACGAAGCAGCATTGGCAGCAGGAATAAACAGCAAGGTGCCTGCAGCCGAAATGACGAGGCCAATGGCCAATGCGCGGCCATAACCTATTTCGGCAACCAAATCGCGACCACGCAGCTTTGACGCGGCGAGGTAACCGAGCGAGCCTAGGGTATAGGCTACATAAAAGGCAAAAGCAATCATCTGACTTTGCCATTGCTCGAGCTGCAAATGTTGTTTGAATACCGGGATAAGAATGTCGTTGCTGGCGGCAACAAAGCCCCAGAAAAAGAACACGGTGACGATGAATGCGAGGGTTTTTTGCATGGTTTGGGGAGTGGGTAAAAAAAAAGCCCTCCTTGCAGAGGGCCTAACTTTTGGGTTTATTTATTTAACCAACAGACGCTGGCTTGCGCTGCGATAGGCACCATTGAGCTGTACAAGATACAGACCAGCATTGAGACCTTCAAGCGTTAGCGTTAATTCACCGGCTTCCATTTTTTCTTCACGCACCACACGGCCAGTGAGGTCGAGTAAACGTACCGTGCCGGCTTGCGTACTCGATACACGCACGTTGCCACTGGCTGGATTAGGATAAACGGCAAGCGAAGGTGCATTGAGCTCTTCTACACTGCTCGACTGTCCGCAAGGCAAACACGATCCCCAGCAAACCGCAGGCATGGTAGTGTCGCCTCTGATTACCAATACACGGTTGGTAAACTGGGCGTTACCGTTGGTGCAAGGAGCAGTAGGGTCGTTGGTTTCCTGACCAGCCCAGTTGTCGTGCGAAAACTTATATTCAATGGTATCACCAATGGGTAAGTTGATGGTAATGTCCCAAATGTCGTCGGTGTTGGCGTCGTTCATGCCTGCGCAATTGCCACACCAGTTGTTGAAAGTACCGTTGATTTCGGGACGCGTGAAGGTGCCTGTGTAGTTGTTCATGTCCACACGAAAGGTGATGTTGGCCGTGGTAGGCTGACCAGCACATGGACTGCATGAGCCCCAACATACGACCGGTAAAATGGTATCGTTGGCAGGAACTACCAAGACGCGATTGGTGAATTGGGTATTGCCATTGGTGCAGCTGCCCGATGGTGGCAACATTTCTTGTCCGCCCCAGTTGTCGTGCGAAAATTTGTATTCAACTGTGCTGCCTTGGTTCAGCTGAATGGTGATGGTCCAAATGTCGTCGTTGTTCGGGTCGGCCATGGCTGCACAATTGCCGCACCAGTTGTTGAAGGTGCCGTTCAGCTCAGGCGTGGTAAAGGTGCCGGTGTAATTGTTCATGTCGACCTGAAAAGTCACGTTACGCATTTGAGCATTGGCCCAAAGCGACATGCTTAGTCCGACCAGAAGAAGTAATGCTTTTTTCATATGTAAGGCTTTGAATTTAGAATTGATCATAATTAGATACCAAAATAAAGAGAAATTGTCATTTGTACTATAAGTACCTTAAAAAAATTTAGAATATCGAAATGCAGCCTGGTGTACCACGCCTCTGAGCTATCTTTTTTAAGCCTTTACGTACGTTGCAGAGCGCTTTTTGGGCCCTTTTAGAAGTCTTAACATACTCGATATTCCCGATTGCCTTCGGCCGCTTAACTTGCAACTGTTCTTAAATTGCTTTTAGCTTTAAAACCATTCCATTTTGAGTATGAAGTTTTTGGTTGCCATTTTGAGTGTACTCTTTGCTGTTCAGCTGCCCGCTTCGGCGCAATTCACGGCCGACAGTATACAGCTAGTCACCTCCGATATCACCCTCTTTTGGTCGGTTTACGATGCAGCCAACGGTAAACCCACCGCCAAGCAGCTGCAAAAGGAATATTTAGCTCAAGGCTCAGCAGGGTTAAAAGGTTATATCCCCATGCGCATCGTGAGCGGCAAAAATTTGGCGAAACGTGTGCAAGCATATCACAACCAATACCAAAATGCGAGACCCTATACCGAACGTATCCCGGCTTTAGCCGATACCATTCGTCGCCAATTGTGGGCTTTTCGCGAATGGTACCCTGCGGCAACCTACCCGCCCATTTATTTTGTAATTGGTGCACACAACTCGGGAGGGACCACTTTTCGCGGTGGGTTGATCTTAGGTGCCGAAATGTTTGGCGACAGCAGCAACCGGCTCTTATTCGAAACCCTCGACGAAACCGTGGCCCACGAATGGATACACTTTCAACAACGTTACCCGAACGATCGCAGCTTGCTCGCGCAAAGCATAAAGGAGGGATCGGCCGACTTCCTGAGCGAGCTCATTACGGGTGGCAAAAAACCACAAGGCCCGTATGCCTATGGCTTTGCCAACGAACAAGCCTTGTGGAAGGAGTTTAGCAGTCGCATGCACGAATCCGACTGGAAAGATTGGTTGTATGGTGGCGGGCGAACCGACCGTCCGGCCGATTTGGGCTATTGGATGGGTTTTGTCATCACCCGCGCGTACTACGAAAAGGCGACCGATAAGCAAAAAGCCATCGCCGAAATACTCAATATCCGCGATTTCAAAGCATTTCTTGCCGCCAGCGGCTACAATGGACCTACCCCATGAAATTACTTCCTTCTCAACTATCCGCAAGTGGATATCGACTCCTTGAAACATGCTCTTTCGATGAGCTACCCAACTGGCTCAAAGCACAACTGAAAAAGAAGACCGCTGCAAGTCGGTGGTTTGTGGCTTTCAATGTGCTGTTCAGTTTGTTCTTTTTTGGGCTGGCATCTTATTACTACCACACCGAGCTTTTTCAGATGCGCAAGTTGATTTCTTTTTTCTTCCTGGGCTTTGCAGCATCCTTTTTATTGATTCCAGTGCACGAATACCTGCATGTTTTCGCTTATCGGCAGTTGGGCTGCACCAACACCCGAATATCGGCCGATTGGAAACGCTTTATGTTTTTGGCCGAAGCACATCAGTTTGTGGTGAATTACCAGGAGTTTCGAAAGGTAGCGCTAGCACCATTCGTCGTAATCAGCAGTGGGCTCTTGCTGGCTGGCTTTTTCGTTTCACCGGCCACGCAGCTCTTATTATTGTCGACCAATTTGGTTCATGCCTCCTTTTGCGCAGGCGATTTTGGATTGCTCAGCTACTTTCAGTCAGTTGGAACCAAACAACTAGTGACCTTCGACGACAGCGAAAAGCGACAAACCGAGTTTTGGATCAAAGAGGAGACCAGCGTTTTGTTGCAGCCAGAAGCAAATACCCTCGAATCAACCTCCAATGTTTGAATTACTCGCTTAATATTGAATCTTTCCCCCGATGCGTAGATTTTATAGAACCGAATACGGAGGGCCAGAGGTGCTTCGTGCCGAAGAAGTAGCTATTCCACAACCTGCACCTGGTGAGTTGCTTATTCGGGTGGCCTATGCGGGGGTAAACCGTACCGATAGCGGATTTTTGACCGGCATACCCAAATTTGCACGCATTTTTTTAGGCTTCCCGAAGCCCAAAGCGAAAGTGTTGGGCTGTGAGTTTTCGGGCAAAGTAGTGGCTGTAGGCGAAGGCGTACGTCGTTTTCAAGTGGGCGATCGCGTTTTTGGTTTCGACGACGCACGATTTGGCGGCTTTGCCGATTATCTCTGTTTACCCGAAAAAACCACCCTTACTCAGCTGCCTGCATCGGTCGACTATAAAACAGGAGCTATGCTGGGTGAAGGCAGTCACTATGCTCTTTGCGACCTGCGTGCCGCTCGCGTAGGCAGTGGAAGCCGTGCATTGGTATACGGTGCCAGTGGCGCCATAGGCTCGGCAGCCGTTCAGTTGGCACGGGCACTCGGCGCATCGGTCACAGCCGTTTGTGGTACGCAAGCCACAGAGCGGGTTAAAACGTTAGGTGCTCAGCAGGTGCTCGATTACCAAAATGGAGAACTCGAACAGCACAACGAGCAGTACGATTTGTTTTTCGATGCCGTAGGTAAATTGAGCTGGTCGGCCAGCAGGCGTTTTCTTTCGCCCAAGGGCATCTACATCAGCACCGAATTGGGGCCTGGAAACGAAAACCCATTCCTCGCCCTTACCGCACCCTTTAGGCGGGGGCAGAAGTTGCTCTTTCCCATTCCGGTTAATCGAATCGAAGATTTCGAATGGTTTGGGCAACTCGCCGGCAAGGGTGAATTCACACCTTTGTTGGATCGAATTTATCCTTTCGAGCAGCTTCCAGAGGCGTTGAGTTATGTGTTAAGTGGCCAAAAACTTGGAAATGTGCTCTTGGAAGTCGGCGGCGACCAACTTGATGCATAAGTTCACGAATTCCTAATCTACGATTCGGTTTTTGGTGCTAACTTGCACACCGTTTCTGCATGAATTTCAAACGACTTGTTTTGCTGCTCGGCAGCCTGTTTGGTACGCTTTCCGCCTCTGGGCAAGTGTTGCCCTCTTTTGGTGGAAGCCGAGTGGGAACTACCGGTATGCAATTCCTCAAAATAGGGGTAGATGCCCGTTCCTCTGGTTTAGGCGGCAATTTTACTGCTCTGGCCAACGATGTGAGCGCTTTGTACTGGAACCCTGCAGGTATTGCCCGCATCGACTCGCAGAAGTTACACATTCAATTCGGGCATACTTTGTACTGGGCCGATATCGGCATCAGTTACGGTGGGGCTGTGGTGCGTGTAGGCGAAGGTTACTTAGGTTTGAGCGTACTTTCCCTCAATTCGGGAGATATGGATGTTACCACCGAGTTTCAGCCTTTTGGTACAGGGGAGACCTTTCAAGCGAATAATTCGGCCATCGGTCTTACCTATGCACGTGCACTCACCGACCAGTTTGCCTTTGGTGTCACCGGCCGATGGGCTCGTGAAAGTATAGCGGGTATCAATACCAACAATGCTATTTTCGACTTTGGCTTTCAGTACAATGTAGGATTGATGAATACGCGTTTTGCTGTTACAGTCCAAAACTTTGGCGTGAACGTACAGCCCAATGGCGAACTCAAAATGTTGAAGCTCACGGGTCCTACTACCACCTCAAACTTCGAAGAAATAAGCGTACCAGCCCTTTTTCGCATTGGCGTAGCCATGGATCCTTATGTAGATGAGGTCAACCGAATTACGGCCACAGCGCAGCTCAACCACCCTACCGACAATAACGAAACCTTCGGAATTGGAGCGGAATATTCTTGGAAGAACATTCTTTATGGCCGTTTGGGCTATGAGTTTGGGGTCGACGAAACGGGTCTACCTGCTTTTGGTGTAGGCTTACACGCACCTCGGAATTTTGGTTATCTGCGTATCGATTACGGTTTCAATAACAAATCGCGTCTTGGTAACGTGCATCGTTTCACTTTGGGTATCGGAATTTTTTAAGAAATGCGGAAACTACCTTTGCTCCCGGCCCTAATGGCACTGCTGCTTCTCAGCAGTTGTAATTTTTTGTTCGGCACCCGCGAAGACGAAACCGTTGATGATGTTTTCCGCCAGGGAGCCATCGACCCGAATGTAAGTCAGCAAGTAGTGGGTTATGTGCCCATATTACCTATTTGGGGTGGTTTCGCTAATCCCACCGATGTTTACGTAGGTTACGATGAGTTGGTGTATGTAGTTGATGCTGCAGGCTTACACATACTCGACCTGAAGGGTACCCGCCAGGCCTTACTTCCATTCACAGGAGCGAAAAAGGTGGTGCAAGACCGCCGTTTGTACACCTATGTATTGGGTCGTATCGACACGTTGATCAATGGAGAAAGTTGGAATTTAGCAGCAGTATATGTGATGCAGTTTACAGGCGGCGGCAATCCTGTGATGATTGATACCATCATACATCCCTTCAACGACCTTACCCGAAACAATACCAACTTCCGCGGTAATGCCGATCAATTGGTGGAGTTTACCGGCCTTACCCCCACACTCGACAATAGTTTTTACCTCGCACGACGTGGTCCAACCAATAGCGTTTTATCAACTGCTGCTCCAGATAATGCGATACTCATCTATCGGAATAACCTGACCAATAACGGATTCGCTTCGGGTTTGAACGCCGTTTCGTCGAGTCTGCGGTCGGTGCTCGACGTGGGTGCCATGGCCGGCTTTTTGGCGCCTCCGCAACTTGTTTTTGGCATGAGCAGTTCGCGCGATTTTTTGGTTTTGCAGCAACGCGCCAATGCCGAATACAAGGCCCTTTGGATACGTGAACAAACCAGCCCCGAAGCAGGCACGGTATATCTCGAGAATCAGGCCATGCTAAATTTTGATACGTCGAAAGCAAGCCGCTTCATGTATGAGTCGTTTCGTTTCGGCAAACCTGCCGATATCTGTGTTGCGCCCGATGAGACGAACTATATTTTTGTCATCGATCAAGAAAAAGACAGCCTGTTCCAATTCACCAGTCTGGGTTTCGAAGGGGTAAACCCACCACCTAATTCTGGCTTAACCAAACAAATTATCGCTTCGTTTGGTGGTCGTGGGGGTGGACCTTTCCAATTCAATCAGCCACAAGGTGTTGCGTATTTCCGCAGGGTGGTGTATGTAGCCGATACGGGCAATGGCCGTGTGGTACGTTACAAACTCAGCACAGACTTAGAGCGCTGATTGTAGAAGCAGAGGCAAAAGCTTTAAATTTTTACATTTCTTAACGACTGCATTAAACCTGAGCGGGGGAGCTGCGTCCATGCAACCGGAACATTTAACCGATAAACATGAAAAAGCTCATTTACCTCTCGCTTCTGCTCCTGGTGGGAGCAACAGCTTGCCAAAAAGAAAACACAGGCGACGACGAAACCGATCTTGACGAGCTCGTAGGTGAGACCGTTGCGACCGACAACCTCAGCAGCGACGACGACCTCGTGATTACCGACATCTTGGCGCGTACTGGAACCCGACGCTTCCCGAATGCACCTTGTTTGACCATCACCAACGACACCACGGTTACCCCGCGTTTGTTGACCCTTGATTACGGTACCACTCCTTGTTTGTGCAGCGACGGACGCTACCGTAGGGGTATCATCCAAATTGCGTATACAGGCAATCCGCCAGCAATTGGAAGCGCAGCAACCATCACGTACAACAATTACTTCGTTGACCGCCACCAGATCAGTGGTTCACGCACCTTCGAACACACCACCTACCCCGGCACTACCAATCCTGCACGCATTCGCACCGCCAATATCACCGTAACTGCACCACGCGGCATCGCAATGACCCGCACCGAGGTGGATACCATTGAGTTTTTTGCTGGCTCCGCCACCGATACCATCCAAAGCGACGACATCTTTTTGATTCGTGGCTCAGCAAGCGGAACCCGTCGTAATCGTACGTACAGCCGTGTAATCAATACGCCGCTTCGTCGCGAGGCAGCATGCCGCTGGCTCACTGCTGGCAACGTAACCATGACCATGGGTTCACGCCCTGCACGCACCATCGACTATGGCACAGGCAACTGCGATAACCAGGCAACGGTAACGGTTAACGGCACTACCCGCACCATAACCCTTCCTTGATTTTCGCTTTAGGTTTGGATGAAAGGGCTGTTCAGCAATGGGCAGCCTTTTTTGTATGAAAAAAGGCCGCTTTTGGCGGCCTTCAATGTTCGGGTGGTATCGGTTTATTTCTTTGCTTCTACTGGGCAGGTGCTCATGCCAAATAGGGCATAAAGCGGGCAAAAGCTCACGAGTGAAGTTCCTGCAAAAATTACAGCAGCAATGAGCAGTACCAAGCCAAGTGTTCCACTGATGGTACCTGTGAAATAAAGTACTGCAAACAAAGCAGCAAGTACAATGCGGATGATCCGGTCGGTGTTTCCTACATTCTTTTTCATGATGTTATGGGTTTAAGGTTGAATTTTTTCGATCAATCGGGCAAGACCGTAAAAAACCGTAAAGCAGATACTGCAAATCAGCAGCAGCTTGATGATTTTGGGTACACCTTGCGCTTTCATGATCCAAAGTTGGCACCATTGATTTACACCAGCTGGTGACTTTGGTCACCAGACGAAAAAAAATTATAGACGTATGCCATGTTCGGTTTGTTGCAAAGCACCTTCCGATTCTAGTCGTTTGAGTAAGCGGGTAATCACTTCGCGGGCGGTGCCCAGTTCCTGCGCCAGTTGTCGATGCGTTACTTGCAACAACGCAAGCCCACTTCGTTTTTGTTTGGCCTTTAGGTGATCAAGCAAACGCTGGTCGAGGCGGTTGAAGATGAGCTGGTGGATGGTGTCAAGTAGCTCAGCATACCGCTGATTGTAGAGCTGAAAAAAGTACTCGTTCAGGCGACTATCCTGCCGAATTTGGTCCACCACTGTGGCGGCGGGCAAAAGAAGCACCGTACAATCCGTTTCGCAAGTGGCATACACCCGGCTAGCTTGCTGCTGCAATACCGCGGCAAACGACATGATGCAACTTTCACCTGGCTCAATCACATACAAGAGCAGTTCACGGTCGTCGAAGCGCGTACTCACCTGAATGCTGCCTTCCTTCACCAATGGCAGCACTTTGAGGTACTGACCGGCATGCACCAATTCAGTGCCTGCATCAAAGTGGTGTACTTCGCCTAGTCCCGAAAACCGATTGAAAAAATCAGGATGCATGCTGTTTGTCGCGTAATGCGGCTTCTAGTTTTTTATTGAGGCTTCCCCCCAGCCAGTCGAAGTACATCTTGAAATCCGACAATAAGCTCCAAAGCGGGTAAGTGAACGTGGCAGGTTTATTTTTCTCGAAGAAAAAGTGTCCAACCCAAGCAAAGCCATAACCCATTATGGGAAGCAAGGCAAAGTAGTACCACTTGCCCCGCACCAGGCCAGTGAGCAAGAGCACGAAAAATAGCGTGGTTCCAATATAGTGAAGCCTTCGGGTACTGGCTAAGCTGTGTTCGGTAAGATAGTAGGGGTAAAACTCCCGGAAACTTTGATATACACGTGCCATAGGGTATACTTTTCTTCTAAATTAGCGTTTTTCACGTGACTTGATCGATCAATTCGTGATTGCTTTTTGTGTTTTTGCTTCTTTATCTCAGGATTTGTTTGTTTTTTCGTTAACCAAATCTTTCATATGAAAAAATTACTCTTACTTCTGGCAGTAGCCGCCGTTGGTTTCACCGCTTGTAAAAAAGACGAAGAAACTACTCCTTCAAAAACCGACTTGATTGCAAAAGCTTGGAAAGCAGTTGATGTCAAAATCGGTGGATTGACTATTCCTATTACACTTCTTGGTAACCCAGTCTTGACGGTTGCAAAAACAGGCACTTACACAGAGATTAGCTTTGGTGATACTGCCACAGGTACTTGGGCATTCTATTCCAATGAAACCAAGCTTATTCTGGATGGTGGAACACCAGACGCAGATACCTTGAATATCGTCAATCTTACTGCAAGCGAGCTTAAACTGAGCGGTGATTTGGACGGAGATCCTGCTGAAATAACCTACAACCCCAATTAATCAGCAGCAATATTTAACCGCTCTTCGGAGCGGTTTTTTTTTGCGCTCTTCGCGCTATTTGACCACTTTTGTAACATGCATCGTTTTCTACTTTCAGTGATTCTGCTTTTGTCGTCGGTTGCGGTCTTGGCTCAGCAAACAAGCTCGTCGACAGCCGCACTGCTCGAAAAAAAGCCAAGCAGGAACCCCGATTTGGAAGGCATCGTGCTGACGTATCATGCCGATTTTTTGCGTGGTTTCCCAGCAGCTCCAGCCAATTTCCGTGAAGGAAGATCAGGAGGGGTAACCATCGCTTTTTTTGCCAATCAACGGCTGGGTAAAAGCCGATTCAGTTTCGCCGAAGGAGTAGGTATTTCTACAAGGCACTACTTTTCCAACATCCAGGATTGGACGGTTGCAGGTACTTTTTACCCCGATTCTCCCGAGGTAAAAAACAAACACATGGTCACCACCATCGATCTCCCACTCGAATTTCGGTTTACCACCCGGGAGAAGGGAAATCTCAAACCGTTCAAAATGGTGGTAGGCTTTAATTTTGGTTACGTCATTGGCTTTCGCCACAAGCGCACACTGGGGAATGTCGTGAACATCACCTCGGGCGATGCTTCTAACCGCACAGTGAACCCTTGGCGACCGGCCTTTACCGCGCGTATTGGCTACCATCGTATGGCCATAAGTGGCTATTACGGGATTACTGAACTTTTCGGCGATGGGGCTGCTTACCGCAATATTCGCCCTTGGTCGGTAGGGATATCCCTCACCCTCTGATTACTTTTCTCCTTTGAGGTCCTTTAGACGCTCCTCGTATAAATACATCTCGTCGCGCAAACGGGCAGCTTCCATGAAGTCCAACTCCTTGGCGGCTTTTTCCATCTTTTTGCGTGTCTCCTGGATCAATTTCTGAAGTTTATCCGGACTCAGATAGTCAGCAATAGGGTCGGCTACCAGCGGAATAACTTCCTCTTCAATGTAATAGCGACCCTTCTTTTTCTTCTCATCCTTACCACGGATGTCGAGTACCGAGCTTTGTTTGAGGATTTCTTCGCGTGTTTTGAGGATGCCTCGCGGTGTAATGCCGTGCGCTTCGTTGTACGCGGTTTGTTTGGCCCTTCTCCGAAGGGTTTCGTCCATGGTGCTGCGCATCGATTCGGTGATTTTGTCGGCATAAAAGATCACGCGGCCTTCCACATTACGCGCTGCACGGCCGGCGGTTTGGGTCAACGAGCGATCGCTCCGTAAAAATCCTTCTTTGTCGGCATCCAGAACTGCTACAAGCGAAACTTCGGGCAGGTCAAGTCCTTCACGTAATAAGTTCACACCAATGAGCACATCAAACACCCCTAAACGAAGATCCCTTAAAATCTCTACCCGGTCCAGTGTATCTACTTCGCTGTGAATGTAGCGGCACTTGATACCCAAACCGGCCATGTATTTCGAAAGCTCCTCGGCCATACGTTTGGTCAAGGTAGTCACAAGCACCCGCTCGCCGCGCTCCACACGAAGCTGTGCTTCGTGTAGCAGGTCATCGACCTGCGTGCCAACCGGCCGCACTTCAATGATGGGGTCGAGTAAGCCCGTGGGCCGAATAAGCTGTTCTACCACCACGCCACCACTCTGCTGCAATTCGTAATCCCCGGGGGTGGCACTCACGTAAATAATTTGATCTACCAATCCTTCAAACTCCTCGAATTTGAGCGGCCGGTTGTCGAGCGCGGCGGGAAGACGGAAGCCGTGCTCCACAAGCGTCAACTTGCGGCTGCGGTCGCCCCCGTACATGGCTCTGAGCTGAGGCAGAGTTTGATGGCTTTCGTCCATCAGCAGCAAGAAGTCGTGGGGGAAATAATCCAATAAGCAAAAGGGTCGATCGCCGGGGTTTCTTTGGTCGAGGTAACGTGAATAGTTCTCTATGCCGCTACAATAGCCCAACTCGCGTATCATCTCCAAGTCAAAGGTAACCCGGTCTTCGAGGCGTTTGGCTTCGATAAAGCGGCCTATCGACTTGAAGTAATCGGCTTGTTTCACCATGTCCTGCTGAATCTGAAACATGGTGTCGGCCATACGTTCTTTGGGAGTTACATAATTGTTGGCCGGGAATATGGCGATGTCGTCGAATTTTTCGAGCGTAGAACCACTAATCGGGTCGATGGCGGTAAGGCGTTCAACTTCGTCGCCGAACAGCTCAATCCGATACGCAAAATCGGCATAGGCGAGGTAAACATCCACGGTATCGCCTTTTACCCGAAAACTACCTCGTTTAAACTCGGCCGTGGTGCGGTTGTACAAATTTTCCACCAGCGCATAAAGTAGGGCATTGCGGCTAACGCGGTTGCCTACACTAATGCGGATTACCTTATCCGTATAGTCGTTCGGATTGCCCATGCCGTAAATGCAGCTTACCGAGGCGACCACCAACACATCTCTGCGTCCCGACATCAGCGAGCTCGTTGTGCGCAAACGCAACTTTTCGATCTCTTCGTTGATGGCAAGGTCCTTTTCGATGTAGGTATTTGAACTGGGAATAAAGGCCTCTGGCTGGTAATAATCGTAATAGCTTACGAAGTACTCTACGGCATTATTCGGGAAAAACTGCCTGAATTCGCCATACAATTGCGCCACAAGCGTCTTGTTGTGGGTGAGTACCAGCGTGGGCCGCTGCAGCTGTGCTACTACATTGGCCATGGTAAAGGTCTTACCCGAACCCGTTACTCCCAGCAGCACTTGCGCTCGTTCTCCGTTTTGGGCCCCTTCTACCAGCTGGCGAATGGCTTCGGGCTGGTCGCCGGTAGGGACAAATTCGGAGGTGAGTTCAAAAGGCATAGGTAAAAAACAAGGAATCGAATCTAAAGTTCAGCCTTTTCAGTGGTTTCACAATGCTTGTCGGCTTTATTCCTTGCCCGACTGCCAGATGGTCCAAGCCGATTCGGCTTGGGCATATAGCATGGCCAAACCGTTCATGGTCCTTGCGCCTGCTTCGTGGGCAATGCGTAAAAAAAGCGTTTCTTCTGGATTGTAGATGAGGTCGTAGGCGAGGTGTTTTTTGCTGAGCCATTCGTACGGCAGGCGTGGGGCGCGTGCCGTGTTAGGCGCCATGCCTAGTGGGGTACAGTTGATCCACAATTCGAAACTTTGTGCTATTTCAGGGGTTATGCCGGCATACGACAGCTGATCGGGTCCGGGACGGCGGCTTACTTGTTTCCAGGCAATACTCATGCGGTCGAGTGCATAACATACCGCTTTGGCACTGCCACCGGTACCAAAAACCAAGGCAGCAGGTTTCCGAAAGCCTAGGAAAGGCCTGATGGTGGCTTCGAAGCCGACAAAATCGGTATTGTAGCCTTCGAGCCACAACTCCCCGTGGATACGTTTGATGCGGATGGTATTCACGGCGCCTATTTGGGCCGCTCCCGGTTCCAGCCAATCGAGCTGCTGTAATACAGCCTCTTTGTAGGGTATAGTAACGTTCAAACCTTCCAACTGGGGTCGGTCGGCGATCCACAAGCGTAGGTCGGGGAGCTTTTCTAAGGGGAAAAGCTGGTAATCGGCATCGGTGATGCCTTCTTTTGCGAACTTTTCGGAGAAATACACCCGCGACAAGGAATGACCGAGCGGGTAACCGATCAAGCCATATTGCCGCATTAGTTTGCCTTTTTCTGACCTAGTCGCTCCAGCCCCAAAACCAGTACAAATCCTACAGCAGCAAGTAAAACGGCCATGCCCAGTTCCGACGACATGCCGGTTTGGGAGCTGAAGTCTGCGGGCAATAAATTTTGCTCCAGCAGAGGATGTGTTTTTCCGTCGCTGTCGGTGTAGGTTTCAACCGCAACTTTCCACGGCCAAACCTTGTTGAGCGATCCGAGCATAAATCCAGTGAGCAAGGCAACGGCGAGGTCGTGGTAACGTTTTAGCATCCAGTTCAGCAAATGTGAAAAGCTGGTGATGCCCACAGCGCAGCCTATGGCAAACAGGGCGATGATGTCGAGCTGGAAATCTTTGATGGCATCGAGGATGAATTTATACTTACCCAGGAGCAATAAAATAAAGCTGCCTGAAATTCCGGGTAAAATCATGGCGCAAATGGCAATTGCTCCACTGAGCAGGATAAACCACCAGCTTTCAGGCGTTTGTGTGGGGGCTGTTACGGTTATCCAGTAGGCCACTGCCGTGCCTACAATAAACGATACTATGACAGCTGGGTTCCATTGCTTCACTTGGCGGCTAACGCCGATAATGCTTGCAATGATAAGTCCGAAGAAAAACGACCAGATGAGGATTGGCTGGGTTTCGAGCAGGTAAACGGTAATCCGCGACAAACTGAGAATGCTAGTGCCAATACCTGCTAGCAGAACCAACAAAAAATTGCCATTTACATGCTTCCACAGTCCTTTTATATCAAAGCGCAAGAGCAAACGTAAGGCTTCTCCATTAACACTCCGAATGCTGTCGAGTAACTCCCCATAAATACCCGAGATAAATGCAATGGTGCCTCCCGATACGCCCGGTACTACATCGGCAGCTCCCATGGCGATGCCTTTTAAATACAGGATAATTCTTTCGCTTGTATTAGCCATGGTTGCCGTCTAAAAAGTGATGAAAAGTGTCGCTACGTATGCCCAAGCGTAAAGTTTCGAGGGGGATGATTTCGTTGGGGGCAATATTGCCCAAATTTACGTTGGCTCCCAAAAGTTTGATAAACCAGGTTTGTTGTGCTTTTTGAGGTGCTTCCCAAATGATGGTTTCGGCAGGTATTTGGGTTAAAATTTCATCTACCAAGCCCGAACGCACTTCGCCAGTACCGCGGAAGATGCCCACATTTCCGGCTTCTCTCGCTTCTGCAATCACCTTCCAAGCACCGGCCTCAATCTCATTTTTCATCATGGCTATCCACTTGTAGGGGGCAATGATTTTTTCGGCATCTTTCGACCCAACTTCTGAGAGTACCGTAAAGTCTTTGGCTAAAGTAGTAATGTACTTACACTTGTCTTCCTGCGCCATCTCCAAGGAGCCGTCAGATACTTCTACGTATTGTAGTTTATATTTATCAGCTACCCGACGATAATCGTCGAATTGATTGCGGGCAATAAATAACTCAAACAAGGTTCCGCCGAAGTAAAATGGCACACCTGCTGCTCGATACACGTCGAGCTTTTTATCTAACTGCGGGGTTACATAACTCGTGGCCCAACCGAGTTTTACAATGTCGATGTACGGCCCTGCTATGGAGAGCATGTCTTCTACTTCTCGTATCGACAAACCTTTGTCCATGACCATGGTGAGCCCTGAGCTACGTGGTGGTTGCGTACGCTCAGGAATGGAATTCAATAAATAATTCATGCCTTGTGGTAGTGTTCTATAATTTTCATTATTCGCTCGTTGTCGAGCGCATCGGGAGCATATACAAAAAAGCTGGCATATGCTTCAGGGTCCAAATGTAAGGCCTCTTGCAGCTGAATCAAGGCTTCTTGCTCGAATTTATAGTCTAAAAAAACCGCTGCAGTTCGGTAAAAAAAGTCGGCTTCCTCGGGATGCAGCTGTTGCCCTTCGGCGAATAAGGTCCTTGCCGATGCTTCCTGCCCCTGTTTGAAATATAGCCGAATCAACTGTACCCTGGCCTCAAAATAGCTGGGATCTACACTTAACGCCTGCTGGTAACGGTCAATGGCTTCTTCGGGCATACCGCTGCGCTCTAAGCATTCGGCCAACGAAAACCAGTATTCCTCCGACTCGGGACTTAACTCACAAGCCTTGCGTAAATGAATCAAACTTTCGGTGTAGTTTCCTTGCAGTTCATAACATACGCCCAAGCCATACCAAGCATCGCTGAGCAACGAATCGGCCTCTAGCGCGCGACTATACCAACTCAAAGCTTCGTCGATACGCTCTAGCTTTTCTAAACATACTGCCAAGCCCGTAAGGACCACCGCATTGTCGGGTTCCAAATCCATTGCCTTGTACATACAGTCCAAAGCTTCTTGATACTGCTCGAGATTAATCCAGGTATTGGCTTTATTGAACCAAGCCAAACTGCTTTTGTCGTTGATCAACAAGGCATATTCAAAAGCTTCGAGTGCTTTTTCGAACAGCTCAAGCTTATTGTAACAAATGGCGAGGTTGTACCAAGCGATATCGCTGTACGGATTCCGATCGATTTGTGCCTGGAAAAAGGTAATGCCACTGTCCAAATCATCGAGTTGGAAGTAGCAAAAACTAATGTCGTATAAAACCTCCTCGGCCTCCGGATTTAAGCTCAATACCAACTGCAAGTAATAAATCGCCGAGTTGTATTTCTTCCAGTTGATGAATACGCTGGCAAGAGCGTTGTACACTACATCTACCTGATCTTCGGCAAAACCTTCGGCAATTTTTAAATTCTTAACGGCCTCTTTTGGATTGCCGGTAAGGTCGTAAATGTTACCGCGTAACAAATACAACTCAAAATTAGTGGGTTCAAATATTTCGGCCTGATTGAGCTTGTCGAGTGCTGCTTCGAATTGTCCTCGACTAACATCCAATTGGGCTTGTTTTACAAAAAAGGAGGCACTGTAAGGGTTCTGAAGCACACCAAAGTCGGCTACCTGCGCTGCCTGCTCGAGCTGACCGTGTTGGTAGTAATATTCGAAAATTTCTTCCAGCTCATCGGCTTCGAAAAAATAGTGCTCATGTTTCTTCACCATCTCTTCGAAGCGTTCCACAGCAAGCAGAATATCCGGATCAAAACCGTTGTTGCTATCGTCGTCGTTGAACATCTCCATAAGCCTGCTGAGGTTAATTTGTTACCACACGTAACCTTTGTTTATCAAACGTTTTGTGTAGTCGACAGTTCAAATTACGTTTTTGAACATAACCTCAACGCAAAGGTACCGAAAAATTATGCACCCGATTGGTGGAAAAGGGGGCGAAGCCCTGATTTGCTGCCGTTTTTCCATTCTTTTTTTATGCTTTAACAAGCATTAAGAGCTGAAAATTGGTAGGTTGGGTCGAGTTGCGTTATTTCGCACTCACCAAGTTCTACTGAATGAAAAAATTCTACTTTTTACTTGCCCTGTTGTTTGCAACAGGCCTGGTGCAAGCGCAAAAGCCCTACTTCCAGCAGGAAGTAGCCTACGCCATCGATGTTACACTCGACGACCAGCGGCACATGCTGATGGGTACCGAAAATTTGTTGTACATCAACAAAAGTCCCGAAGCACTCGACCGACTCTACATACACCTTTGGCCCAATGCCTATAGGGATAATAAAACGGCTTTTGCTCGCCAACAGCTCAACAACCGTAGCTGGAAGTTTTTCAATGCCCCCGATAGCCTCCGTGGCTTCATCGATAGCCTTGATTTTCGAATAGATGGCAAAAAGGTGCGTTGGGAGTACGTACACCCCGACACGCCCGATGTAGCGGTAATTTGGCTCGATCAGCCCTTGCAGCCGGGTGCAAAGCTCAATTTATCGACTCCATTCCGTGTGAAAATCCCGGGCGATTTTAGTCGACTCGGGCACGATGGCCAACAGTACCAAATCACACAATGGTACCCAAAACCGGCAGTATACGACCGCAACGGGTGGCATTATATGCCCTATCTCGACCTCGGTGAATTTTACAGCGAGTACGGCAGTTTTGAAGTAACCATCCGCGTACCCGCCAATTACAGGGTTGCTGCGTCGGGCAATCTCCAAAATGCCGATGAAAAAGCCTGGCTCGACTCATTGGCCACTGCAGCTGCCAGCATGGATAGTTTCCCCGATATCGAAAACGAAGCGTCGTCGACTACCCTGAAAGCCCTCCGTTACAATCTCGACAATGTACACGATTTCGCATGGTTTGCTGGTAAGGATTATTATGTGAAAAAAAGCCAGATACAGTTGCCAAAAAGTGGCCGCGCGGTCACTACCTGGGCCTTTTTTACCGGCGGAAAGTCGGCCAATTATTGGAAGAAAGCCGCAACTTATGTCGACAGTTCGGTATACCTCTACAGCTTGTGGGTGGGTGAGTATCCGTATGAAGTTTGTACTGCCGTCGAAGGTGCTTTATCGGCCGGCGGTGGAATGGAATACCCTACAGTAACCGTAATCAGCGCAGGTGGCAGTGCCAAGGAGCTTGATTTGATTGTAGCCCACGAAGTGGGGCACAACTGGTTTTACGGCATACTTGGTAGCAACGAACGTGATTATCCATGGTTGGACGAGGGCGTGAATTCGTATTACGAAGCGCGTTACATGAAAGAGCGTTATGGCAAGGATGCCGCTTTAAGTATCAATCTGGGTATCGGCGATGAGATTTCTCTCCGTGAGATGGACATGGACCAACTCACCTGGCTACTTTCGGCCCGCCGTAGCAAAGATGTTGCCCTTTGGGAAACACCGTCGCACGATTACGACGGTGAAACATACGGCACGCTCGTCTACAAAAAAACAGCGGTTCAAATGGCGTATCTAGCGGCCTATCTCGGTCAGGAAGAGTTCGATAGCCGTATGCAAGCGTATTTTCAGCAGTGGAAGTTCAAACATCCGCAACCAGCCGACTTTGAGGCTGCATTGAGCAACGGCCGTGGAGGTAAACCTACCAAATGGTGGTTCGATCAACAGTTGAAGAGCTCAAGCTGGGTAGATTACCGCATACGTCGTGTGAAAAAAATCGACGATAACAACTACAGCGTCCGTATCGCAGGTTTGGGGAATCCTGGTCCGTTTACCTTAAGCGCCCTCGACGATAGTGGCATGGCCATTCGTCGCGAATGGTTCGCAGGTTTCGAAGGTCAACAAACCATGACTGTGAACGTTACTGGTGCACGCTCGTTTGTGATTGACCAAGAAGGCGAAGTTCCGTTGTATATGCGTCCACGTGCTTCGGCTAAGGTAGGGCAATGGTGGCCGGCTATACCGCAAATTAAATTTGCAGGTGTTAATCTTGCCAAAAATAAGGCATACCTGCTTCCTGCGTTGGGTGCCAATACCAGCGATGGGTTTATGGTGGGCTTACTTTTACACAGTGCCTTGTTTTTGCCTCAAGATTTGGAGTATGCCATCGCACCCATGTATGGTTTTGGTAGTGAAACTTTGGCTGGATCGGCACGTATTCGCTACAATTGGCATATGCACAGTGGACCCTTCGCCCGGATCCAGGCAGGATTTACCGCACGTCGTTACGATGAATTGAGCTATCGTGGTGGTTTGCTGCAATATTACGCAACGGCGCGACTTCGTAAAACGAACAGCAGCACGGTTGAGCACGATTTCCGCTTTCGCCTAAGTCAACGTTTGGTGAACGGCGATCAAGAATTGATACCGCAGTTTACGTATGAGCTTGAAAACTATCGTCTACGAAACCGCTGGAGCGTAAAAGCCGACGCCTTGTTGTGGGCACCTATTGGCGCTCATAGTTTTTATACGGCAAGTGCAAGCAGGATTTCTGCCGAAGGAAGCTATCGTTGGGACATCTGGCCCAAGGGCAAAATGTACTGGGAAAACAGGGTGTTCGTCGGTTATAGTCCTGCTACCAACGGAGCTCCCCGCGCACTCAACAGCCTCAATTCAGTCGATGGAGCCGCCGACTACACTGGAGACGCAGTATTTTTCGACCGCTCGGGCAACGGTGGGGCCTTCTGGGGTCGTCAAATCATGAACCGTGATGCAAGGATGCGTGTGGCTCAAGGTGCCTATACCGATTTGTTAAGCTCTGTGGCGCGAATTGAGTGGCAGCTAGCTTGGAATACCGATATTAAAATACCTAAAACGCCTTTGTTGCTCTTTGCCGATGTAGCGACAAGTAACCTGCACGGTCAGGCTTTCCCAGTGGTACTTACCGATATCAATGGCAACGCCATCGCAACGCCAAACTTAGAAAGAGTGAGTTATGCTGCTGGTATTTCGTTTGATTTATTCAATGGCGGCTTGCGCATCAATGCGCCATTGGTATTCAGTCGCGATTTGAAAGAATCGGTGACCTCTACAACAAAATTGGGCATCGGTGAACAAATCAACTTTACGATTGACTTGATTAAACTTATTCCTCACGATCTTGTGCGCGAATTCAAAATGTAAGCAGGATGAAACTCAAAGATCTGAAAAAAGAGATGGAAGGCGTTCTTCGCCAACTGAACATACAAGCCGTCAGCAACGGAGTAAGCACGGGCTCAGAGAGCTGGAAACCCGCTGGGGCACGTCTAGAATCGTACTCGCCTGTTGATGGAGAGCTCATTGCTAGCGTTGTACAGGCGTCGAAAGACGATTACGAAAAGGTGATGCAGCAGGCGCAAGTTGCTTTTTTAGCATGGCGCAATTGGCCAGCACCTGCCCGTGGTGAAGTAGTGCGTCAGTTTGGTGAAGAGCTACGCAAAATGAAGCAGCCATTGGGCAAGCTAGTGAGCTACGAAATGGGCAAAAGTCTGCAAGAGGGCCTGGGCGAAGTTCAAGAAATGATCGATATCTGCGACTTTGCGGTAGGTCTTTCGCGTCAACTGTATGGCTTGACCATGCACAGTGAGCGACCAGGGCACAGAATGTACGAACAGTGGCATCCGCTTGGTGCTGTGGGAATTATTTCGGCCTTCAACTTTCCTGTGGCCGTATGGAGCTGGAACACCGCCTTGGCTTGGGTTTGCGGCGACATTACCGTATGGAAGCCTTCCGAAAAGGTGCCCCTCTGTGCTGTAGCCTGTCAGCAGATCATTGCTGATGTATTCAAACGTAACAATGTTCCCGAGGGCGTTTCAAATCTCGTGGTCGGCGATGCAAAAATTGGAGAGCTGTTGTCTAATGATCCACGCATACCGTTGGTTTCGGCAACCGGATCAACGCGCATGGGTAAGGCTGTGGGCGCCGCAGTTGCCCAGCGACTCGGGCGTTCGCTACTCGAATTGGGGGGAAATAACGCCATCATCATCACCGAAAACGCCGATCTCGATTTGGCCATTGTCGGTGCTGTTTTCGGCGCTGTTGGTACTGCCGGTCAACGTTGTACCACCACACGTCGCTTAATCATACACGAGAGCAAGTATGCCGAGATGAAAACTCGCTTGACCAAAGCATACAGCCAGTTGGTTATCGGTAATCCACTCGAACAGGGAGTGCATGTAGGTCCATTGATTGATAAGTTGGCGGTTCAAGCCTACGAAAATGCTATCAAAGAAGCTAAGGCCGAAGGAGCAAAAGTGCTTATTGAGGGAGGCGTATTTAGTGGCAGCCAATATGCTTCAGGTTGTTATGTAAAACCTTGCGTACTTGAAGCGTCTAATGCGATGAAGATTGTGCAGCACGAGACTTTTGCACCCATCTTGTACATCATGTCGTACAAAACCATGGATGAGGCGATTGCCCTTCAGAATGGTGTACCCCAGGGCTTGTCGTCGAGCATATTTACGCTCAACATGCGCGAAGCCGAGGCGTTCTTGAGTGCTGCAGGAAGCGATTGCGGCATTGCCAATGTGAATATTGGCACCTCAGGCGCCGAAATTGGCGGTGCTTTCGGTGGAGAAAAAGAAACAGGTGGTGGCCGCGAATCGGGTTCCGACAGCTGGAAGGCCTATATGCGTCGTCAAACCAATACAATCAACTACAGTACTAAATTGCCTTTGGCACAAGGTATTAAGTTCGATTTCTAGTCATGCGCTTATAAATGGAAAGGCTGTTCCGAAAGGTTCAGCCTTTTTTGTTTTATGGTGCTTCAGTGGGATTGAATTTTGATTTCATAATCAGGTGATTATCCGATTAAAAAAAATAAACGTTTAACTACCGACTATTGAGCAGGGCTCAGAGTAGTATTGCAATATGTCATCCAATTCTTATGGCCGAACCTTTATTAGCTTCGATTGGGCTCTGAAACGATTACTTCGTAACAAGGCAAGTTTCGTCATTTTAGAGGGCTTTTTGAGTGAGCTATTGGGTATAGAAATTAAAATCCTCCGATTACTCGAGTCAGAGTCAAATGGAATCGATGAGAACGATAAAACGAATAGGGTTGATTTGCTTTGCGAGAATGATCAAAATGAACTAATAATCATTGAATTGCAATACCAACAGGAGAGAGATTACTTTCAACGCATGTTATATGGTACAGCAAAGCTCATTGCTGAGTATTTACATCGAGGTGATCCCTACGGAAAAGTGAAGAAATTATACGCAATTCACATCGTCTATTTTGATCTGGGTCATGGTGATGATTACGTATATCGAGGCACTTTGGTTTTTCAAGGGATAAACAAGGGAGATATGCTCAAACTTAAAAACCGCGGACTACCTAATTCAAAAGAGGTTGGCGTTTTGTTCCCAGAGTATTTTATTCTAAAAGTCAATAATTTTAATCTTCAAGCAGTAAGTACGTTGGATGAATGGATTTACTATCTCAAAACCAGTGAATTGCCTCGAGCATATTCGGCTAAAGGGTTGAGAGAAATAGAAGAAAAGCTTAAATTTGACGCTATGTTACCGGAACAAAAAGCCAAATACCAGAAATACCTAGATGAGCGGCTCTTTACCGAGAGTATGCTTGAAACAGCTTGGGAAGAAGGTGAAGCAAAGGGGATTGAAAAAGGGATTGAAAAAGGGATTGAAAAGGGAATCGAAATCGGATATCTAAATGCGCTGATAAAAAGCGTGATTGCTGCGCATAAACGTGGATTATCGGTAACTTTTATTGCTGAATTATTTGAAACCGACGAGTTAAAGGTGATGCAAATAATTCAAGAATTTGAAGCTGATGCCAACTCTAAGAATCCCGATAATTAAAGCGTAACGAATCATTTTATACTGTCCAACTTATCAATTGCTTCCGAAAAGTGAAATTCTTGAGCAAGTTGTAAAGGCGATTTACCCGATTCTGCTTCGATTAGGTGAATATCTGCTCCTGATGCAATCAGCAATTCCAGCAAGTGCAAGTTTTTTCTGCGTATGCTTTCATGAATAAACCCGGTTAAATACTCCGGGTGTTGGTAATTTACCTGTATTCCTAGTTTTAGGTATAATCCTACGAGTTCTGTGTCCCCGTCCTGAACCGCCTTAAACACATCTTTCCATTCGCCATGACCTAACATAAACAAGAGTATGTTGATGAAGATAAGGTTTCAAATCCTAGGTGGTTGCATTTTTACCCGATTGCTTTCGGTATAATTTGCATGTAAATAAAAAACCCCGACATTGCTGTCGGGGTACATAAAATAGGGAAAATTACTTCCTGGCGTTGGTGGCAGAGGGATCTTCCAGCTTCCGGCTGTCTTCGATTTTACCATCCTCCTTGTACATCACCCATTGTCCAACAGCAACACCGTTTTCGTAGGCGACTTTGTAACGGAGGTTTCCTTCGTTGTCCCAGATGAGCCACTCACCGTCTTTCTTACCGAGATTAAAATGTGCGGAGCTAATTGCTTGGCCGTTTTCGTTGTAAGCCGACCAGCTTCCGTGTTTAAGACCGTTTTTGTAAAGTCCTTTTTCTTTGAGCTGACCATTTTCGTAGTAGGTCAAGTACTCTCCGTTAGGAACACCGTTCTCATAATTGGCTACCGTATTGAAATTGCCGTTTTCATAAAACGACATTTTACGACCTGAAAAGCTGGGGTCGTTCGCGACGGATTGCGCAAACACCACAACCGATACGAATATCAGGCTAAGAGAGAAAATTAATTTTTTCATGGCTGTGTTGTTTTGTTAAGTCAAAGTTACCAAAACATTAACGGAATATTACCCAAACTGTTCCAAAAACTATATTAAGTTTTTAGTTAAGATTGTAAATATCAGTATAACAGATAAATAAACATATTATATTGATTTGTGTAATGAAAAATTTAACATACCAAAGGTTTGGAAAGCGGGTAAAAGCTTCGGATTTTGGGCCAATGAATGAACGAACCCGACTTTGGTTGAAACGAATTGGCTGGGCTGGTTTCCTTTTTTTTCTTTTAAAAGGAATCGGCTGGTTAGTCGTGTTTTACGTGCTAGGCAACAAACTAATCGACTAGTTAGCCGATAATGCGTTGGCGCATGAATGCACAGCTTTCTTGGATAGTAGCCTCGATAGGTCGATAAGAAAAGCCAAGCTCTCTGCAAATTTTTGACCCGTCGTACTCAAAAGAATTGTAAGCCGATTTCACCGTTTCACGAGTAATGAAGGGTTCTTTTTGGGTGAAAAAGCTGATAATAGCGAAAAGCCGCCAGCCTACTTCGCTCATCCAACGAGGTGGGCACCAACGAGGTGGTTTTACACCAAAAGCCTTTGCAATATTTTCAAATAAGGTTTTGTAACGAAGGTTGGCCCCATTGAGCAAAAAACGTTTACCAAGAAAATCGTTTTGGTCAAGCTGGATCATGGCGGCAGCTACATCGCGTACATCTACAAAGCCTGTCTGACCAGGGCTATATACCTTCAAACCTTGATAAACTGTCCGAAATAGCCGGTTGCTGCCTTCTTGCCAATCGCCAGGGCCCAGAATTACAGAAGGGTTAACTACGATTACTTCTAAGCCTTCTTCCATGCCCCGCCAAACTTCATTCTCTGCCCTGAATTTCGATAATGCATAGGGCGAATTGTGGGGGCCATCTTTCCAGGGAGTCGATTCCGAAACCTTTGGCTGTATGGGGTCGCGCCCCAAGGCAGCAATGGAACTCACATACACCAAACGTGGAACACCAGCAGCTAAACAGCTATTCACCACTTCTGCAGTGCCTGTAACATTGGTGCGCATCAAGGCGGCGTGTTGTCCACGACCAAAGCTTACCATGGCAGCACAATGATACACCCTATCCACACCTTGCATGGCTTTTAGCAATACCTCTTGATCGAACATATCGCCTTCAACCCATTCAATTTGGTCGATTACTGCTTTAGAAAAGAGAGGGTGATTATCGCGTTTTGCTTGCGAGCGATACAAGGCACGAACGTGATATCCAGCATCAAGGAGTTGCAAGGCCAAATGCGCACCTAAAAAGCCGGTAGCACCGGTAAGCAAAATCAGCATGGTGGCAAATATACGTTCCCACCCGAATGATCGTATCGGCAACCAGTAACCGAAGCCAGTACATTGTTTTTTTCCAGATATCTCAGATGCCCCAACAAGGCAAACACTAGCGCTTCTTTCTGATTGATTAACAGTTCCGACCCTGCCTCGACCGTAAGTCGACAATGAGCTGCAATTCGGTTCAACAAATGTGTGTTAAAGGCGCCTCCACCGGTCACCAACATTTTTCCCTGGAGATTTTGTCGTGTTGCTTCCTGACCTATTACACGAGCAATGTGCTCGGTGTAGGTGGCAAGTTGGTCGCCTATGCTGAGCGGGGATTGCTGCAACAGCGGGAATACTTCTGCTTTAAAATACTCTCGACCCAAACTTTTTGGAGGCGTTAAAGTGTAATAGCCCAAGCCATCTAGTTGATTCAATAAATCCGTATTTACAAGGTTTGCGGCAGCAATTAAGCCCTTATCGTCGTAGGCTTTTCCTAGCTGGTTGGCCAAGTAGTTGAGCACCTGATTACAAAGGGTAAGGTCCCACGCTAAACGACGGCCGTTTTGGTCGAAACTCCAATTGGCAATACCTCCTAAGTTTAAACACACAGCATATTCCCCGAACAGCATCGCATCACCCATCGGAACTAAAGGTGCCCCTTGGCCACCCAAGGCAATGTCGAGATTCCTGAAATCGGCGACTACTGGTAGGCCAGTTGCCGCAACAAGATGAGCAGGGTGCCCAAGTTGTTGACTGTAACCCACTGCTGGGTTGTGAAACAGGGTGTGTCCGTGACTAGCGATTAGATACGGTTTGTGGCCACATGCGTGGATGAACTCTGTGGCCCATTTGCCGAATAAGCGCCCTAAGGCGACATCCAGTGCCAAAACTGTGGGTACATCGGCAGCATAAGCCGACAGCAGTTGGTCGCACAGGCTTTGGGGATAAGCGCGCGTGTCGCCAGCCAAAATCTCGTAGGAAAGCCTCCCCTCGATGGAGCTAAAGCGTACCATGGCCAGGTCGAGTCCGTCGAGCGAGCTGCCCGACATGAGTCCCAGTACCGTGGCCGTTTCCAACTTAGTTGCTTTCGATAATGCGGAAAAGATCGTCGAGTCGCGGAGTTAGGATGATCTCCGTGCGGCGATTTTTACGACGGGCGTCGGCATTCTTAGCCGGATCGAGCGGCAGATGTTTGCCCCTACCAGCAGCAGTTAAACGCGAGGGGTCGATTTTATTATTCTCGGCCAAGATTTTTACAATGCTGGTGGCACGACGAACACTCAAGTCCCAGTTTAACTCATCGCTGCCCTGGTCGTCGGTATGTCCTTCAACCAGGATGCTGATGTCGGGATTGGCCTCTAGCACTTTGCCGAGCTCTTGGATAGCTTGTTTACCTCTGGGGTCAACAGTAGCGCTACCCGTACCAAAAAGGAGTTGCTCCGAGAGCGAAACATATACCTTACCGTTCTTCTGTACAACGGTTAGCCCACTATTCTGAAAGCCCAGTAGTGCTCTGGCGACTACCTGTTGTAGCGCATTAACCACTGAATCCTTCCGGCTTAAAGTAGCCTGCAACTCCTTTACCTTTTTTTCGCGGGCTTCCAGGTCTTTTTGCGTGGCAGCAAGCGACTTGGCAAGGGTTTCCAATTCGGCTTCCTTTTTCTTGACGAGAAGCTCGTTCTGTTTGAGTTCCCTTGCCAAACGGGCATTTTCGGCCATACTGTTGTTCGAAATTGTCTCGTTGGTGGCCACTAAATCGTTGATAAGGCCATTCAATTGTGCAATTCGCTCGTTGGCTTTACGGATGTCGCTGCCCAAAGCAGCTGTATCGGCTTTTAAACCTTCTATTTCACGTTTCAATGAGCCATTTTCTGCATCCAAAGCATCGGTGCGGCCTGTGAGCTTCTCGATTTTAAGTTGTTGGTCTTTCGACTCCGCTTCCAAACGTTTTTGCTCAGCAACCACAGCATCGTGGTCTTTTTTAGGAATACAAGCGCCCATCAAGAGGGCAATGAGGGCAAGAGATAAGATACGGTTCATGGTTAGAAAAAATCGTGACTGTAAGGATAACGCTCAAACCAGGCTTTTTTTACAGCGAGGCTTACTTCTTCTTTTAAATGTTCGAGATTGGTTTTGTTAGTTGCCGAAATAAAGATACAAGCCTGCGTTTTTGCCATCCAACTTTTTTCGAGCGTAGCCAAATCGGGGTGACTTTCCAAGTAGGGCACATCGTCGTGGTGGCGTTCACGCTCGGCAAGCAGCTTATCTACTTTATTGAAAACGGTAAGCACCGTTTTATCGCCAGCGCCTATTTCGCCCAAGGTAGATGCCACCACTTCCATCTGCTCTTCGTAATTCGGGTGGCTTACATCTACCACATGCAAGAGGAGGTCGGCTTCGCGCACCTCGTCAAGCGTAGATTTAAACGACTCTACCAAATCGTGGGGTAGCTTTCGGATAAATCCAACGGTATCACTCAACAAAAAGGGTACACCATTCAGTACTACCTTGCGCACAGTAGCGTCTACGGTGGCAAAAAGTTTATTTTCGGCAAACACCTCACTTTTGCTTAGCACGGTCATGAGCGTACTCTTGCCCACATTGGTGTAGCCAACCAAAGCTACGCGGATTTGCCGGCCTCTATTTTTACGCTGGGTAGCGTTTTGCCGGTCAATGACCTTCAGCTTCTCTTTGAGTAAGGTAATCCGGTTGCGAATGATTCGTCGGTCGGTTTCTATTTCCTTTTCACCGGGCCCCTTCATGCCAATACCCCCTTTTTGTTTGCTGAGGTGGGTCCACATCCGTGTAAGGCGAGGCAGTAAATATTCGTGTTGAGCCAGTTCAACTTGGGTTTTGGCCTGCGCACTTTGCGCTCGGGCGGCGAAAATATCGAGTATGAGCGTGGACCTGTCCAGCACTTTTACGTCGGCTTTGATGGGGTCGGGATTAAACTCCTTTTCGATGTTCCGAATTTGGGCAGCCGATAACTCATCGTCGAAGATGACCAAGTCAATTTCGTGTTCTTTTACATAATACACCAGCTCCAGTAGCTTGCCGCTGCCCACAAAAGTGCGTGGGTCGGCCTTCTCCATACGCTGAAAGAACATCTTTTCGGTAGAAGCCCCTGCGGTTTCTGCCAAAAATGCCAACTCAGCCAAATATTCTTCGGCCCTCTCTTGGGGTTGGCGTGGCGTAATGAGGCCAACCAGTATGGCTTTTTCAGTTTTTTTGAGCAGAGGTGCTTGCTTCATGGGGCAAAGGTCGTGCTTTTGGTTGCTTTAGAAAAGACGCCCCACCAAATCGTCGAGCCTACTCACAGGAATAAGCTCCAATCCGCGTGGCGACTTATCGGGTAGCTGGTTAAACGATGAAACAAAGAGTTGCTTAAATCCAAGCCGTGCAGCTTCTGCGATGCGAGCCTCAAGGCGCGAAACAGGGCGGATTTCGCCACCTAGACCAACTTCTCCGGCAAAAACACGATCGTCGCCCAAGGGACTGTCATTGTACGAACTGGCCAAAGCAACACAAACGGCCAGGTCGATACTGGGATCTTCTACGCGCAAGCCACCGGCTATATTGAGGAATACATCTTGACTGCCCATTCGATAACCGCAACGTTTTTCGAGTACGGCCAATAACATATTTAGCCGTTTGGCATCGTAGCCCGTTGCCGAACGCTGCGGTGTGCCATAGGCCGCCGGACTCACCAAACCTTGCACTTCTACGAACAGCGAGCGATTGCCTTCGGCTGTGCTTCCTACGGCTACGCCACTCGAGTCGCTCAGCTGACGAGTGAGCAGCAACTCATTGGGGTTGGCCACCTCACGCAAACCTGCTCCTCGCATTTCGTAAATGGCAATTTCACTGGCCGAACCAAATCGATTTTTTAAGGTCCGCACCATGCGGTATTGGTGGTGGCGATCGCCTTCAAATTGTAAAACGGTATCTACCAAATGCTCAAGTACTTTGGGGCCAGCCAAGCTGCCATCTTTGGTAATGTGCCCTACCAAAAAAACGGGGATATGTTGGTCTTTGGCAAATCGCATGAACTCACCCGCAGTTTGTCGTATTTGCGATACACTGCCGGGTGCTGACTCGATGAGTGGAGAAAAGAGGGTTTGAATCGAGTCGACGATGATGAGCTCCGGGTTCAAACTGCTGATTTGGCGGAATAAGGCTGTTGTTTCGGTTTCGGCCAAAATATAGCAATGTCCCAAAGGCAGTTTCAAACGGTCGGCACGCATACGCACCTGGCTTTCGCTTTCTTCGCCAGAGATATACAGCACTTTGAGTGGCGCCAGTTGAAGGGCAAGCTGAAGTAATAATGTCGACTTGCCGATGCCAGGTTCACCACCAAGCAACACCAAGGAGCCAGGCACGATACCGCCTCCGAGCACGCGACTGAGTTCTGCATCGGGGCAAGGCAAACGCTCGCCACGTTGCTGCTGCACCTCCGAAAGGAGCTGAGCCTTGCTTCCAGGTCGTTCAGCGCTACCGCTAAACAAACGAGCATCGGTTTTCGAGGCAGCTTCTATCACCTCTTCCACAAAGCTGTTCCAGCTCCCACACGAGGGACATTTACCAAGCCACTTGGGGGAGTGACTTCCACATTCTTGACATACGTAGCTGGTCTTGAGTTTCGCGGCCAAAGTTCGTTTTGTTAGTCGTTTTACCGATATTGGACAAAAATTAAGCTGTAAAAGTGCCGTATAAACACGATAGTGCCAATCGCACTTTGCAGTGAAGGGTAAAGATACATGGCCCATCGCAATCACACATTGAAAATACATTGGCTTGCAGCCGTGTGGCTCGTGGTGCTTCTCGCCGCCTGTGGTAAAGATCCAGCGCCTTTGCAGCAGAACTTTGCCGATATGACTGTACCGCAGAGTTTTGGCTGGGGAGCCATACGTAATTTTATCATCACGGTGAACCTCCCCAATCGCGACGGACAAGTATTTGACCTGCTCGATTTGCAAAATAACCGCATCGACAGGCAGCTCATCCGAGATGGTAAGGCTGTTTTTAATGTGCGTGTTTCGGCCGAGCTACCCGCTTTACGTTTAAGCAGCCCCGTCAGCGGTCAGGTACTCGACTTTCCGGCAGCCAATACTACGATCAATTTCGATCTCAACGCAAACTCGGTCACGCAGTGGGCTTCAGCAACAGATGCCGATGGCGACAGCATACCCGACCCTTGGGATGAGTTCCCGAACGATCCTACTTTGGCCATACGTTTGTTTTTGCCGTATCAGGGTCAGCACTTGGTTTTATTCGACGAAGGATGGCCTTTTAATGGCGATTTCGACTTCAATGATTTGATTATCGGGCATCGATTCGAATTGCTGTACGATGCTCGCCGTTCGTTGGTGCAAGGCACAGGACGCCTGAAAGTATTGGCGCACAGCCTGACAGAAGAATACGGTTTGGCCATTGAGTATCTGCGAGCCATAGCCGGAACCACTTACGATTACGCCATAAATACGTCCATATTTTTTGAGCCCGGTGGGCCAGTTATGCACGATTCCTCACTCAACACCGCCTATTTGATACCCGATTTGCGGACTTGGCTCAATCCCTATTACAGCAATAACGGCACAGGGCCTTCGGGCACCCCACAAGAACTTGTTTACTCTTTCCGTTGGAACGATACCACGGGCGGTAACTACCCTTGGCCTAACTTTTACCTCTTTAAACCGACCAATAAAAAATCGGAGGTGCATGTTTTTGGCTATCCTCCCACCCAGCATGCCGATTTAAATCTGCTTTCAACAGGAGACGATGCTTCTATCCGGCGTTGGCGTTGGAATACGAATTTTACCTTACCGAATGCCTTTTACCGTTCGTACCAAAATTTCCCTTGGGGAGTGGAGTTTTTCGAAAGCAATTGGCGACCAACCCGGGAAGGCAGTCAACTTTCAGAAGCTTACCCGTATCTGGTTCGATGGGCCGAAACAGGTGGCGAATTAAATCGAAGCTGGCGTCAATTTCCTGATGTAGCGCGAACCGTAGTCATACCTTAATTTGGGCACCATTCTAAGATTTTTTCCGTTAGTTGAGTCATGCGCCAAGTTGTAATACTGATTTTTCTTTTTGTAGCACCCCACATATGCTTTGCACAGCAGTCGCAGAGCTTTCAGCTGGGTTTGCAATATTATCAGCAAGGCGAGTTTACCAAGGCCATTGAGGTGTTTGAAGACCTTCACAACCGTGAGCCTTTGGTTGGAACCTATTATCAGTACCTGTTTAACAGTCTGCAACAGCTCAAGAAGTACGACGATATGGCCAAGTTGGCCCGTGCCCAGAGCAAGCGTGACCCCAATGCCGTGAGTTATAAAGTTGACGAAGGATACTGCTACCGTTTGGAAGGAAACAGCCGTAAAGCTGATCAGCATTTCGGTAAATTGATCAAAGACATGACCGGTATTCGTGCCCAAATTGTGGCCTTGGCCAACGCTTTTCGGCAACGGAACGAAGCCGACTATGCCCGTCAGGCTTATTTGCGGGGGAGAGAACTGCTAGGTTCACCGGTAGAGTTTGCCCTCGAACTTGCCGATGTATATGTGCAGCAGGGAAATAAAAGCGGTATGATTGGTGCCTATCTCGATTATCTGGCTGCCATGCCACAACAAATCGATTATGTGCAAAACATGCTGCAAGCGCGGCTCGACGACAACGACTTCCCTTTACTCCGCGACCGTTTGTTAGACGGTCTCCGGCAACGGCCCGATGAAATCAGCTATGCTGAGTTATTGATTTGGCTGTTCGTTCAGCAACGTGATTTTAGCTCCGCTTTCGTTCAAGCCAAAGGGCTCGACAAACGATTACGCCAGCAGGGTTTTCGCGTCATGCAGCTAGCAGCAGCGGCTGTAGAAAATGAAGACTTTGACGCCGCAACCGAAATGTATCAATACGTTGCCGACAACCAGCAAGGCAGCTCGGTATACCTCGAAGCCCGCTACAAGTTGTTGACCGTAGGGCAGGCACGTTTACAGCGCAAAGCGCGTGTAAGTCGTAGTGAATGGTCGGCTTTGGCAGCAAAATATCAAGAGTACATTGCTGCATTTCCACTTTTCCCCAATCTACCGGAAGTAAAGCGTGCCCTGGCAGGTATTTTGGCTTTCGAGCTTCAAGAGCTTGATTCGGCCATGAGTTTACTCGAATACACCCTCGACGAAGGAAGAGGAGATCAGCGCACCCTCGCCGCAGTAAAGCTCGACCTAGGTGATATTTATTTGTTGGCAGCCGAATACTGGGATGCAGCCCTCAAGTATGGACAGGTAGAAAAAGATTATCCCAACGAGCCTCTGGGCCAAGAAGCGAAGTTTCGAAACGCACGCTTATCGTTTTACAGGGGTGAGTTTGAGTGGTCGCAAGCCCAGCTCGATGTACTCAAAGCCAGTACCACGCAGCGTATCTCCAACGACGCAATTGCCTTGTCGCTTTTGATAACGGAAAATTTCGACCTCGACACGGTGACCTATACCATGGAACAGTTTGCCCGTGCCGATTTAAAGCAGTTTTGCCGGCAGTACGAGGCTGCTTTGGCTGGCTACGACAGTCTCTTAGCCAACTACCCGGGACATAGTCTTACCGATGATGTGCTGTACCGCAAGGCACTCATTTATGAACAGACAGGCAACGATACTTTAGCCGCCAGCCTATACCGCAAATTGCTCGAAGCACATGGTAGCGACTTGATGGGCGACGATGCATTGTACCGGCTGGCGCGCCTGACCGAGCTACGCTTCAATGACAAAGCTGCAGCCATGGAGTTGTATCAGCAACTGCTCACCCGTTATCCCGACAGTCACTACATTGCCGAAGCGCGGCGTCGTTTTCGGACGTTGCGTGGCGATATACTCAATTGATATGCTACTCTATAACGTAACCGTAACCATCGATCCCACCATCGCCGACGAATGGCTTGAGTGGATGCGACAAAAGCACATACCCGAGGTAATGGCCACTGGCTGTTTTACCGAGAACCGAATTTGTCGGATGCTGGTACCAGCACCCGAGGCCGATGCGGGGATAAGTTTTGCATTTCAGTACCACTGCCCCGACCAAGATACACTCAACCGGTACTTCAGCGAATTTGCTCCGGCTTTACAAAAGGACCATGCCGAGCGCTACAACGGCCGTTTTGCAGCCTTTCGGTCGGTATTGGAAATACTCTAGAACTTCAAATTGCCAATTCGTTCTCGAGCTTGCAGAAATTCTTGCCACATCTGGTCGAGAATTTCGGCAGCAGGCCGTATGTCGCGTATGGCGGCCGAAATCTGACCTATTTCCAGTTCTCCTTCCTGCAAATCGCCTTCGAACATGCCTTTTTTTGCGCGACCTCTGCCTAATAAATGGGCCAAGGTTTCGGGAGAAGCTCCTGCAGCCTCTGCCTCCTGAATTTTTTCGTAAAAAGCATTGCGAATGAGCCTTACCGGTGTGAGCTGTTTGAGGGTGAGTACCGTAGCCCCTTCACCAGCTTGCACAACAGTTTGTTTGAAGGCAGGATGTGCGGATGATTCGGTAGAAGCCACAAAACGACTACCTACCTGAACGCCCTCTGCACCAAGTGCAAAGGCAGCAAGCATGGCGCGGCCATCGGCTATTCCACCTGCGGCGATAAGCGGAATGTCGACCGCATCGCGAACCATTGGAATAAGGCATAAGGTGGTAGTTTCTTCGCGTCCGTTGTGTCCGCCAGCCTCAAAACCTTCAGCAACGATGGCATCTACGCCAGCATCTCTGGCCTTGATGGCAAATTTTACATTTGAAACTACGTGAACCACAGTTTTACCAGCAGCTTTGAGTTGGGCGGTGTACTTGGCTGGATTTCCAGCAGAGGTAAACACAATTGGCACGCCTTCTTCCTCGATGATGGCTAGATGTTCGTCGATCGCCGGATAGAGTAAAGGCAAGTTTACGGCGAAGGGTGCCTGGGTAGTCGACTTGAGTTTGCGCACCTGTTCGCGCAGTACTTCGGGATACATAGATCCAGCACCAATTATACCCAAACCCCCTGATTTACTGACAGCTGCAGCAAGCTCCCAGCCACTGCACCAAATCATACCCGCTTGGATGATAGGGTATTGTATACCAAAAAGTTCACAAATACGGTTTTTCATAGCCATGAAGATGGTTTAGATTTTCATTACCTCAATGTAAATAAGTGCTTGCAACTGAAATTTTTTACGCTTAAGTTGCATCCCGTTTCGTGAAAAAATGTGAAATGATGATAATTATACCTGCCTCGGGCAATTTGTTAACAATGTCAACTCCTCGTCAAAACAACTATCAACTGTTTTGACAACCCATATTTTAATCTAACTTGAACTTCAAATACACCTAAAGCGAAATCAAACTATGCAGAGAAAGTTCTACTTGAGTCTCATCCTGCTACTGTTTGCGACAATCGCAGCGTTCGGACAAGCTGGTACCGGTGGTATCAAAGGCAAAGTCCTCGACGAAGCGAAGAAAGAGGGAGTACCCTTCGCAAACGTAGTTATATTCAGGGATGGCGTACAGAAAGGTGGTACAACCACCGATGTGGACGGTAACTATCGCTTCAGTGCCCTGCCTCCGGGCCGCTACGAAATCAAAGTTTCGTACGTTGGCTTCAACCCGGCAGAGCTCAAAGGCATCCTGGTTACATCCGACAAAACCACCTTCGTGAACATCAATTTGAGTTCCGGTATCAACCTGAAAGAAATTATCATTCAGGATTATGAGGTACCGCTGATCTCAAAGGATGAAACATCAACCGGTGGTACAGTAACCCGCGAAGAAATTGCGGCTCTTCCTACCCGCGACGTGAACTCCATTGCCGCAACCTCGGCAGGTGTTTTCCAGCAGGATGAGGGCGGCGCATTGAACGTGCGTGGTTCGCGTTCCGACGCTACCGAATACTTCATCGACGGTATTCGCGTACGTGGCTCTACCAACCTCCCCAACGCTGCCATCGAACAAACTACCGTAATCACAGGTGGTATTCCGGCTCAGTACGGAGATGCTACTGGTGGTATCATCAACATCACTACACGTGGTCCATCAAGTACTTTCTTCGGTGGAGCTGAAGTGTTGAGCTCGGCCTTTGTGTTGGAACCTTACGGTTACCACCTTTTTGCGCTCAACTTCTCAGGGCCGCTCCTCATGAAAAAAGTAGGAGAAGAGAAGCGATCTGTGTTGGGTTATTTCATCTCAGGTGAATTCGAAACGCAACAAGATGCCAACCCATCTGCCGTAGGTGTTTGGATGTTGAATGACGACGTTTACAACAACCTTATTGCAAATCCATATCGCCCAGGCTTATTCGGCACCGGTGTTAACCAAAATGCAGAATTTGTTCGTGCCAGCGACATGACATTGGAGCGGGTTCGCCCAAATGCGAATCGTAACCGTATTAGCTTGGCAGGTAAAATCGACTTCCAGCCAAACGATATGATCAGTTTTACCTTAGGCGGAAACTACGACCGCACTGCTGGTAAACAATATGCACGTGCAAACAGCCTGTTGAACCGCGACAACATGGGTAATTTTGAGAACAATACCTATCGTATGTATGCGCGTTTCCGTCAGAACTTCGGAAGAAGCGGTGAACAAACAACCAGCACTGTAAAGAATGCTTATTACTCGATTCAGTTCGACTACACCAAGAATACCACCTATCAAGATGGTGGTGATGGTTTAGGAATAAACGCGTTCAATTACGGCTACATTGGTAAGTACAATTATGAAACCGTAGAGTCATTTAATGCTGCTACCACTCAAGTAAATATTGGCGGAATACTTTTCGATGTAATCGAGCAAAACGGTTTTGCAGATAGAAATTTGCAATTCACACCCGGCACTGTCGATCCGAAACTCGCCAATTGGGGAACTTCGTTCTTCAATACCTTGAATTTGGTAGAATTCAATAACCTCAATGAAGTGCGCCAGTTTGGTGGACTCACCAACGGTCTTCGTCCGGGTACCGTGTACGGTATTTGGAACTCTCCAGGCCGCCAATTCGGAGGTTACTCATTTAGCGATAACGATGCATATCGTGTAACCGCGATGTTCTCTGCCGACATCAAAGGCCATTCATTGAAAATGGGTTTTGAATACGATCAGCGTATCGACCGCAGTTACACCATGAATCCATTCGCTGGAGGTATCGGTATTTGGGGTTTGGCACGCTCACTCACCAACCGTCATATTCTCGATCTTGATTTGACCAATCCTATCGGAAACGATCCTTTCTTCCCAGATACTGTTCGTTATAACCGTTTGATTGCCTCGAACCAGTCAGATTTCGACAAAGGATTACGCGCCTCTTTAGGTGCTGGAGCTACTGATTTCATCAATGTCGACAATTTGAACCCCGACCAAATGAAGTTGAGCTTCTTCTCAGCAACAGAATTGTTGAACGAAGGCAACTCGTATATCAATTATTTCGGTTACGATTACTTAGGCAACAAGTTGAGCAGCACTCCAGGTCAGTTTGACTTCTTTACCGATCGTCAGAACCGTCCGATTGCGCCATTCTCGCCAATTTACATGGCAGGTTTTATAGAGGACAAATTTGATTTCGACGACCTTGTTTTCCGTGTAGGTGTGCGAGTTGACCGTTTCGATGCCAATCAACCTGTACTCAAGGATCCATTCTTGTTGTACAACGCACGGACTGTAGGGGAAGTAGAAGGTTCGCTTAACCCTAACGGTGCACACCCAGGTACTATGGGCAACGACTATGTGGTTTATGTGAATGATGTGAATTTGCCTTCACCTACCATTTTGGGTTATCGCAGTGGTAATCGCTGGTTTAACGCACAAGGCACAGAACTGAGAAACGCTTCAGGTATAGCTGCGGCATCTTCTTCAGGTAGGGTTCAACCATATTTGGTTAATCCTGGTCAAAACGAGGTAGACGCATCAGCATTTACCGATTACACGCCTCAGATTAACATCATGCCACGTATTGCCTTCTCGTTCCCTATTTCGGATGAAGCGCAGTTCTTTGCTCACTACGACGTACTAACACAGCGTCCAAGCGGCTTCCTCCGCTTCGATCCTCGTCAGTATTACTTCTTGCAACAAGTGGGTGGAGTAATTAACAACCCTAATTTGGCTCCAGAACGCACAATTGACTACCAGATTGGTTTCAAGCAAAAACTGAATAGAACCTCAGCTTTAACCATCAGTGGTTTCTATCGTGAGCTTCGCAGCATGATTCAAATCATCAACGTGCCATTTGCATACCCTGTCGATTACCAAACTTATGGCAACATCGACTTCGGTACAGTTAAAGGTTTGACTTTGGCCTATGACTTGCGTCGTACCGGTAACGTACGTATCAATGCGAGTTATACACTTCAATTTGCCGATGGTACTGGTTCAGCACCTGATCAAGCTGCAAACATCATTCAGGCTGGTATCGACAACTTGCGTACCCCAATTCCTCTGAATTTTGATGCTCGTCACCGTGTAGTAGGTACTTTAGACTTCCGTTTCGGAGAAGGCAAAAACTACAATGGTCCACGTATCAATGGCTTTGGTATACTCGAAGGTGTAGGTTTCAACTTGGTTGCGAATGCCATATCTGGCACACCGTTCTCACGTCAGTCGTTTGTAACTCCAGATGGTGACGTTGCAGGTGGTTTGCAAGGCCGTACAACTTTAAGAGGTGGTATCAACGGTAGCCGTTTACCTTGGCAGTTCCGTATGAATTTGCGTGTAGATAAGGACTTTACCTTCAAGTACGGACGTGCCGACAATAACAAGCAAAAAGAAAGTACAATCAACGTATACGTTCAGATTCTCAACCTGCTCGATGCCCGTAACGTAATAGGTGTTTACCAGTTCACCGGTGACCCTGATGACGACGGCTTCTTGACCAGTGACTTAGGTGCTCAACAGCTACAGGCAGCACTTGATCGCCAATCTTTCATTGATCTCTACCGTGCTTCAATGATGGATCCAGGCAATTATAGCTTGCCTCGTAGAACTCGTCTTGGTATTCGCTTGAACTTCTAAGAGAAAAAATTATGAAAGCAATGAATAAATTGAGAAAAGTGTTGACCGGGATTGCGGTGCTTTCGTTGAGCGCGAGCGCAGCAATCGCCCGCGAAGATCGTGGCCCACAGCCGAGAAATGCCAATCCTGCAATGGTACAAGGTAGAGTTGCCTCTACTTGTACACCAGCCTCAGCCAGGACTAACTTGGATATCAACAACGTTCGGACGTTGATTCTGAACGGTGGTGACATGTGGTGGGATCAAGGCTCGAGTGGAAACGCACGCTACGAAATCCCTAAAAATGATGACCCAGCGGCACCAAAAAAACATTCTTTATTTGCTGGCTCGATTTGGGTAGGTGGTAAAGATGCTGGTGGAACACTGAAGGTGGCTGCACAAACGTATCGCCAAACATCGGTATTGGGTATTGGTTTCTGGCCGGGCCCATTGAGTACTGTCGATGCAACCATCACACGCGATGAATGTCGTCGTTGGGACCGTCAGTGGAAGGTAACGCGTAAAGAAATCCAAGATCATATCTTGGCTACTTTATCACAAGATCCTGCGTACGTAATGCCTGCAGCTATTCGTGACTGGCCTTTTGCTGGCGACGTGAGCTTGAGTCAGGATGCCAATATGGCCCCGTATGTCGACGCGAACGGTAACGGTACCTACGATCCCGCTACTGGTGATTATCCAGATGTTTTTGGTGACCAAAGTATATGGTGGGTTGTGAATGATAAAGGAAATACACCTGGTTCAGGATCGGTACCCATCGGTATGGAAATTCAAACACAGGCATTCGCCTACCAGTCGAATGACGAGTTGAACAACATGACCTTTTACACCAATAAAATCATTAACCGCTCGAGCACCATTCTTACCGAAGCCTACATGGCTCAGTGGGTGGATCCAGATCTTGGACAAGCAGCTGACGATTTTGTAGGTTGCGATGTACCTCGTGGATTGGGTATCTGTTACAACGGTGACGATGACGATGAGGGTATTCAAGGTTATGGTGCCAATCCTCCATCAGTAGGTGTCGACTTCTTTGAAGGGCCTTTTTCTGATCCAAACGACGGGGTAGACAATGACCGTGACTGTACTATCGACGAAGTTGTACCATTTGGTTGTGACCCAGATCCAGTTACTGAACGTATCATCATGGCTAAGTTCCTGTACTTCAACAACGATGGAACTGTAATTGGAAACCCTACCACCGCCGAACACGCTTACAACTACATGATTGGTCGTTGGAAAGACAACACCCCCATGGTGTACGGTGGAAATGGCTACCCAGGTTCAGGTGGAGCGACAAATATTCCTACCACGATCATGTTCCCTGGTAATTCCGATCCAATTGGATGGGGTATAGGTGGAAGTTGTGCTAATCCAATTGCTCCTCCATTCGCTTGGAGTGAAACCAATCCTGGTCCGGGTGCAACTCCGAACGTACCAGCCGACCGTCGCTTTGTACAGTCTGCAGGTCCATTTACCCTCCAGCCAGGCGCTGTAAACTTCATCACCATTGGTGTGGTTTGGGCACGTGCTACTTCGGGTGGTGCCACTGGTTCGTTCAACTTATTGCTCCGTGCTGACTCAAAGGCCCAGACTTTATTTGAAAACTGTTTCCAAACACTCGACGGACCTGACGCGCCGGATGTTGATATTGTTGAGTTGGATCAAGAGCTCATCTTGAACTTCACTTACAAAACGGCGTCAAACAATTTCGGTTTGAAATACCGTGAAGTTGACCCAATCATCGTTGCTCAGAACCAGAATTTGCCTCCTGGCACGCCATTATTTGATACTGTATATCGTTTTGAAGGGTTCAAAGTGTATCAGTTGGCAGCCTCTAACGTATCATTGGGTGAATTAAATGACTTGAATCGTGCCCGTCTGGTGTACCAAGGTGACATCCGCAACGGTGTTGACCAAATTGTGAACTGGGATTATAATCCAGACATGGACAAGGATGTACCTTTCATTGCAGTGAGTGGTGCTAACGAAGGTGTACGTATGTCGTTGAGGTTAACCCGTGACCTTTTTGCTGAGGGAAGCGATCAATTGGTGAACTTCAAACGTTATTACTACACGGTTGTCGCTTATGGTTACAATAATTACGCTGAATTTGATCCGGTTACTAAAACAGGTCAAACCAAGGCTTATCTTGAGGGTCGTAACAACGTAAGAACCTATACAGGTATCCCGCACAAATGGGAGCCTACGTTCAACGGTTTGATTTTGAACGCCCAATACGGGGATGTACCTGAGATTACACGTTTGGAAGGTCAAGGTAATGGAGGTAATGTGCTTCGTTTGACCGATGCTTCTTTGAACGAAATCATTACAAATGGTTTTGCTCCAAATGTCACCTATCAAAAGGGCTTTGGGCCAGTAAGCATTCAAGTGAATGATCCAACCTCTATACCTCAAGGAGAAATGATATTGGCGATGTACTCGAATAACCCGAACGACAGTGCTGAAATCACGAACAACTCACGGTGGTACGTTTTATTTGAAGGTGATACCATTCATTCTGATACAACCATTGCCTTGGGATCTGAACAAATACTGGGTTATTATGAATCGAATGTAGTGTTCAGGAAATTAGGTTTCTCGGCTATCGTAAGAAACTTCCCGAATCCAGGTGAAACACCAGACGATGGAAACTCCGTTCTTGAATCCGGAATAGAATTCCCAAGTGCTCAGAACCAATGGTTAAGTTTTGTGCCTGATTTTGACGGACCACAGATTTTAGACTGGATTCAAGCGGGCAATCCTACCGACCCCTTGATACCGAATGGTGACCCGAATAAGGCGTTCCAAAATCTAGTTGCTAGTACATTAAGTGTTGGCGGTGTAAATATTCCAAGAGGGGGTACCTTCTCACCAATGCGCTACGCACAAACCTCGGCGGAACACCCCGGTTTGTTTAACTTCCCAGGTGGTGTTGGTGCCTTAGCTAAAGGTTTACGCGAAACTTGGTTTGGTATTAATAACCTGTACAGCATACAGCTTGTGATTACTCCAGATAAATCCAAATGGACTAGATCAGTTGTTGTTGAAGCTGGCGAGCAGAATGCCCAGAACGAAGGAACACAGCGTCGTCACGGTATCCGTATAGCTCCTTCTGTGAACAAAGAAGGGCAACCTGATGGTGATGCTCGAAATGGCTTAGGATGGTTCCCTGGTTACGCAATTAACCTTGAAACAGGTGAACGATTGAACATTGCCTTTGCAGAAGATAGCCGCTTGGTTAGCCAAAATGGTCGTGACATGGTTTGGAACCCGAGCGATAGTGTTCAAGTAGCTGGTGCTGGCGGAGCTCCTGAGGTTGTATTTGGCGGTAAGCACTTCATTTACGTGCTACGTTCGCGCTACGATGAAGCGGATAGACCATGGCGTGTGTTGAATGGTATGTTGGGTAATCCTTCGCCTACGAACAATCCAACTGGAGCTACACTTCAAACGATGCGTACATTCTATGCAGATGTGATGTACACGGCAATTCCGTTGAAAACAACTGGTCGCGAATTTTTGAGCAGTGATGTTACCATTAGAATTAACATGGGTCGTCGTTATCTGAGATACAACACAATTGGTTTGAATACTTCTTATGCAGCTACACCTCGTTATCGTATCAATACGAGCTCGCTTGCTCCTATCAAAAACGATATGACAACTGCTAAGAGTGCTTTGGATCTCATTCGTGTAGTTCCGAACCCATACTATGCTGCATCGAACTACGAAGTGAGCCAGATTGATAATCGGGTGAAGATTACTAACCTACCTCAATCGTGTACCATTCGAATCTACACCATGAGCGGAACCTTAGTGCGTACGCTACGCAAAGACGATGTACTCACTTTTGTAGACTGGGATCTTTTGAACCAAGAACGAATTCCGATTTCAAGTGGCATGTACATTATTCATGTCGATGCTGGAGCACTCGGTGAAAAAGTGGTGAAATGGTTTGGTGTTACACGTCCTGTCGACCTTGATACTTTCTAATCTCTCAAGCGAAAAAGCAATGAAAAGCACTATCATAAAAAGAATCAGCCTTGCATCTCTGGTGTTGGTATGTGCCGCAATGGCGGCACATGCCGGCAACCCTGACCGTCGCGGTCAGGCAGGTGCTACTGAACTACTTATTCAGCCGTGGGCGCAAAGCGGTGGATGGGCAGGTATCAACTCAGCTAACGTGAGGGGAATTGAAGCAGAACGAATGAACGTAGCTGGCTTGGCCTTTTTGAAAAAGACCGAGTTGAACTTTACCCGTACTACTTGGATGAGTGGGACAGATTTATACATCAATGCCTTTGGTGTAGGTCAACGTTTGAACGAATCAAGTGTACTTGGTTTGACAGTTATGTCGATCGATGCAGGTGAGATAGAAATCACACAAGTGAATAACCCAGATGGAGGTTTAGGTGTATTCAAGCCGAGCTTCGTGAATCTAGGCGTATCTTATGCACGTTCGTTTTCTGAGCGTATTCACGGGGGTATCACCTTGAGAATCATTTCTCAATCTATCACCGATGTGAGTTCGCAGGGAGCAGCATTTGATGCAGGTATCCAGTACGTGACCGGTGAGAAGGACCGCATTAAATTCGGTATTGCACTTCGAAATGTTGGCACTCCAATGGCCTTTGGTGGCGATGGTTTGTCGGCACGCGGTACTATGCAGGGTTCGTCTGTAGCATTAACGCTTGCACAACGTTCACAGCTGTTTGAACTGCCCTCGTTAATGAATATCGGCGGATCGTACGACTTTTTCTTGGCAGGAAGCGAAGATTACAAGCTAACAGTAGCAGGTAATTTTACTTCGAATTCTTTTACTTCCGACCAATATGGTTTAGGGGGTGAGTTTAATTGGAAGGGTTATTTTGCAGTACGTGCTGGTTACAACTACGAAGATGGTTTAAACGACGCAGCTTTACGGTTGAATGCGAACAACTTCATCAGTGCTGGTTTCACGGTAAATGCGCCATTCGGTAAAGGTCGTTTTGCACTCGATTATGCATACCGCTCTACACAGCCATTTAATGGCACACATATGTATGGAGTGAGAATTTTACTCTGATTTTAGTACCTTTGTATAAGAAACGCCCTGCTTCGGTTGGGGCGTTTCTTTTTTTTACATCCAATACCAATAATATGAGTCAGGTATCTTATTTCACAAAGGAAGGTCTTGAGAAGCTAAAGGCAGAACTTAACGATTTACGCACCAGAGGTAGGTCTGAAATGGCAAAAGCAATTCAAGAAGCACGCGATAAAGGTGATTTATCGGAAAATGCTGAGTACGATGCTGCCAAAGAAGCACAAGGACTGATGGAGATGAAAATTGCCAAGTTGGAAGGACTTCTTGGGAATGCTCGATTAATTGAGGAGGGGCAAATAGATACGAGTAAGGTGCAAGCCTTGACGAAAGTGAAAATTAAAAATTTAGGCAACGGCGCTACGATGCAGTACACCTTGGTTTCAGAAAAGGAGGCTGATCTTAAATCCGGTAAAATTTCTGTAAATAGCCCCATTGGTAGTGGGTTGCTGGGTAAAAAAGTGGGTGAAATAGCAGAGATTCAAGTTCCTTCAGGCGTTGTGAAGTTTGAAATACTCGAAATCACGGTGTAATGGCGACCCTTTTTACCCGTATTATACAAGGAGAAATACCTTGTCATAAAATCGCGGAGGATGCAAACTTCATCGCTTTCCTAGATATAATGCCATTAGTATCTGGACACGTGTTGGTAGTCCCTAAAGTTGAAGTAGATTACATCTTTCAATTGGAAGATGATAGTTTGACTGGCTTAATGTTGTTCGCCAAAAAATTGGCACCAGCAATTGAGAAGGCCATACCGTGCAAGAGGCTTGGAGTTGCAGTAATTGGTCTTGAAGTTCCGCATACTCATATACATCTTGTACCGCTGCAAGAGGTTGGTGATATCAATTTCACAAAACCAAAGCTGAAGCCTTCTGCTGAGGAATTGGCAGGTGTAGCGGCAAGAATTAGGTCCTTCCTATAATTTTCTCGGGATTGTTGGCTAAAAAGCCTTTCCATCCTTTGCCACCCGTACTTTTTATACCGTTGCTTGTTTGAAAGTGATGGCAAACTGCGGCTGCAAGGGCGTCAGTTGCGTCTAGTTTTTCTGCTGCAAGTGTAGTATTTAAAAGCGTATCGAGCATAGCAGCAACCTGTTCTTTAGATGCATTACCATTGCCGGTAACCGACTGTTTGATTTTTTTAGGATAATATTCGGTCATTGGGATATCTCGCGACAAGGCAGCGGCAATGGCCACCCCCTGTGCACGGCCAAGTTTGAGCATCGATTGTACGTTTTTGCCATAAAAAGGGGCTTCAATGGCAAGTTCATCAGGGTGATGCAAGTCAATGATTCGAATTAACTCGTTGAAAATAGCTCGAAGTTTAACAGCGTGGTCTGCAATCCGATTCAAGCGCAAAATGCCTAACTCTATGAGTTCCATTTGTTTCCCTTTAACTCGAATGAGGCCAAAGCCCATGACAGTGGTTCCAGGGTCGATGCCAAGCACAATACGTTCGTTGATAGTTTTAGTGCTAGTCAATTACTTTTGTTTTCTTTGAGCGCTGTGATTGACATTAAAGGTACTTATATGAAAAGAATACTCAAGTGGATGAATGCCATTTTGGGTATTGTCTTTTTCATATGGTTGGCATATCAACTTACTAGTGGGGGAGATAATGAAATTAAGTTGAAATATTTTTTGACTCAATTTACAAGTTATAACGTGTTATGGTTTGTGGCTGCCTTACTTTTAGTCCTGTTAAATATCAACATCGACGCTTACAAATGGCGTCTGGCACTACAGAGCAAATACAGCATGAGTCAATCACTTGCGGTTCGTGCGATTTTAGTTGGAATGTCTGTTGGGATTCTTACGCCAAATAGGATTGGAGAATTTGCCGGGCGACTCTTATTTGTTTCATCGAGATATAGAATTGCTGCCACCGCAGCAACGCTCATTTCCTCGTTAAGTGCGTTAATTGTTGTTTATTTTCTTGGTGGTATAGCAGTCTTTTGGTTTGAATGGCCGACGTCTTTTCCGGAATGGCTGAAGCAGGCTGGGTCGATTATTGTCCTTCTCGCTTTTGTTATTCTCTTAAGCATATATTTTGGAAGTAATAGCGTGATAGTTCTCTTGCGGAAACTTCCTCGAGGAAGGAGGTATACAAAATACTTGAGGTTAACGGCTCACTTTGCTAAAGGAGATTTATTACGACTCTTGATTTTGTCGGTGATTCGCGCATTATTAGTGTATTTACAACTGTTCTTTCTTGCGAGATTTGTAGGTCTGTTCTTTTCTTTAAGTGAATTGGTGTTTCTATTCCCTATTTTATTCTTATTTCAAGCAATAATTCCAAGTTCAATTTTTACAGATTTGGGTGTACGTGGTGGAATAGCATATGTGTTGTTTTTTCCGATAAGTGGTTCAGTTTTGCTGGCTGTTATGCCAACGTACATGCTTTGGTTATCGAATGTAATTATTCCGGCTTCTTTAGGCGGATTGATCTTGATTAATTCGAAGAACAATGGTTTTTTGGGTAATAACTAGCGTTGCAATTTTTTGGCACAGTGGCTTTGTTCTTAAATATTTAAGCGCTTGGCGAAGTCTTTTCTTTGAAAAGATACCTGAGCATCTTTCTACCGAAAACTTTTACTCTATCTTGATTGCGGCACGTAATGAAGAGGGTAAGATTAAACAATGCATTGAAGACTTGCTAGTTCAAAGTTTTCCAGCAGATAGGTTTGAGGTAATTGTAATTGATGATTTTTCTGAAGATGCAACTGCAGAAATGGTAAAGTCAATTGGCGACAAGCGCCTTCGATTGCTTCAACGTACTGCCGACGACGGATTTCTACCCAATAAAAAGGGAGCCATTAGTTATGGCATCCAAGAATCGAGAGGCAATTGGATATTGGCAACCGATGCCGATTGTCGCCGTTCGGTAGATTGGCTAAATGCGGTTGATCGAGTCATAAGTTACTATAACCCTGACATGGTTGTAGGTCCTGTTGTTCTCACAGAAAACAGTTTATTTGGAAAGTTACAGCAACTTGAATTTGCTTCGGTACATGGCGTAAGTGCCGCTGCTATTTCTTTGAAACAGCCAAACACGTGTCATGGATCAAATATTGGCTACCGAAAGGAAAGGTTCTTTGAATTAAATGGCTTTGAAGGGAATGAGCACTTCGCTTCTGGCGACGATGAATTTATGATGCATAAAATTCATCTCAATCAACCCGGTTCAGTTCGATTTGTACCGCTTGCTGATGCATTAGTTTTTACGGATTCATCAAAAACGATAAGAGACTTTTATCATCAACGCAAAAGATGGGTTTCAAAAAGTAGGTCGTATGTCATGCCAGGAGTTACCCGCGAACTTGTATTTATTTATTTGTATAATCTATGGTTGTTTTGTTCCATAGTTCTTTCAGTTTTTGGCATTATATCAATTTTGCAACCAGTATTGCTGTTTAGCTTCAAATTAATAATGGAATATTTGTTCATGAAAAGAGCTTGCTCTTTTTTCGGAATTTCAGAACGACTAAGGCTGTTGCTTTTTGTCCAAATATTTCATGTTATTTACATTTTGGTGATGGGTGTTACTGCTCAATTTGGGGGATATACGTGGAAAGGTCGAAAGTTGAAATGAATTCATATACCATAGAATCTCCATTTAAACTTCTGTTGAAGCGCTTTAAAAAGAACTTGCCCGCCGTATTCTCAGCAGTTTTTCTTCTAGCGGTAGTTCTTATAGCGATTGCCGGCTACTTAATCACGCCCGATAAAAGTTCGAATGCCAACGATCAAACGCTAGCCTTAGTGGCCAGAAAGCCGCTTACAAATGCAGTTTTTATTCAAAGTCGCGATGAGAGCATTCCCGAACCTTCTTGGCTTAGTTTATGGATAAACGGCGACGATAGGCCGGTTCAAAACATGCTCGTACAAAGTGCTGAGCTAATCGGAGATAGTATCCGTTACGTGCCTTATGATGGAGGTGTGAAAGCTGAGTACCTCCCGTTAAAGCATGCATCCATGGGTAATTATCTTGTTCACCGCAAGTATTGGCTGGGCACCGATGCTTTAGGTCGGGATTTATTAAGCCGGTTGATTATCGGGCTAAGGGTTTCTTTGGCCGTAGGGCTTATGGCTGTACTCATCAGCATACTCATCGGGACAGCTTTGGGCATGGCTGCAGGCTATTTCAGGGGATGGGTCGATCAGCTCATACAGTGGTTTGTCAATGTCACATGGTCAATTCCTTCTTTATTGCTGGTTATCGCTTTTTCACTTGCCTTAGGTAAGGGATTCTGGCAGGTGTTTTTAGCGGTGGGGCTAACGATGTGGGTAGACGTAGCGAGGATTGTTCGCGGACAGGTGCTTTCATTGCGCGAGAAGGAATTCGTAGAGGCAGCCAAGGCCATGGGCTTTGGCCCAATGCGCATCTTGGTGCGGCATATTCTTCCCAACATCATGGGGCCTGTAATTATCATCGGAGCATCCAATTTTGCTACGGCAATATTGGTGGAATCGGGCTTGAGCTTTTTAGGTATAGGCGTTCAGCCCCCTGTGCCTACGCTTGGAATGATGATTAAAGAACATTATCCCTATATTTTGATGGACGCAGCGTATTTAGCGTTGGTACCAGGATTGGTTATTTTACTTTTGGTGCTCGCATTTAACTTGATGGGTAACGGGCTCAGTGATGCTTTTGATGCTAAGATAAAACTCCAATAAGCAATTGAATAAGAAGACCTTGTGTTAAAAGACACGAGCTTGAGCGGGCTCCTTAAGTTTTTTTAACGCTATTGTGAGTTTAGACGACGGTATTTATTGCGCTTCGTCGCGGTTGATCCATAGAAAAGACCTAATTTCGAAGCAATAGATGGAGCCTGCAGTAATGTTACAGTCCACCGATGCTGGACAAGTTGCCCTGGATTTAATCCGGAAACTAGAATTACGTAACATTCAGCTCGATGCCGTGCTGCAGCTGACGCAAGCCATTAATTTTAATTTCTCCAACAACGCTTTAATCGAGATTTACCGATATCTCCTCACAGAGGAGCTTCGTTTCAAACGCTTTTTGTTGTACTTGCCTGAACCGGAATGGCGAAAATATGGCTCGAGATTACTGGACACGCGCGAATTCCCAGAGTCGCCAGATAAGTTGTTGCCATACAAGCATATGGGAACTTTGAGCAATGAGCTCAAAACCATCTTCCCCGGATTTGAACGCGTTGTTCCTATTCTCTACCAGCAAGATCCGATAGCCTTTGTGCTATTGAGCGAATGTGAGCTCGACGATATTGATATACGAAAAGAAGTGCTAAGTTATGTGCAAGGGGTAACCAATATCGTGGCTGTGGCCAATGAAAACAGGAAACTTGAAAAGCATCGACTTCAGCAGGAAAAAATTCAAAACGAACTCTCACTAGCGGCACAGATGCAGGGAATGCTCATTCCCGATAGCCTACCCTATGACGGGGAAGTTGAAATGTCGGCGGTGTATTTGCCACACCGCGATGTGGGAGGCGACTACTACGATGCCATGACTTTACCCGATGGTGAGGAGGTGTTTTGTGTGGCCGACGTATCGGGTAAGGGTATACCCGCAGCCCTGCTTATGTCGAATTTTCAAGCAAATTTGCGTGCATTGATCCGCTTTCACCCGAATTTGAGGAGCCTCGTTGCTGAGTTGAATCGATCCGTATTGTCAATTACCAAGGGGGAGAAGTTCATCACCTTGTTTATCGCTAAGCTAGAGCGAGAGACCGGTCAATTGAAATACATCAGTGCTGGGCATGTGCCTCCCTTATTATTTCGAGATGGTGAAGTGCATGAGTTGAAATTGGGGACAACCATACTTGGGATGTTCGATCAATTACCCTTCTTGAATGTTGGAAAAATGCAACTGCAAGCAGGCGACGTCATTACTGCTTTTACCGATGGTGTAAGCGAAGCCACCAATTATCGTGGTTACGCTTTCGGTACAGAAGGGGTTGTTGAAGCCGTTAAGCATTGGCAAGGTACAAATCTGGCCGAACTCAATAAAAATATCGTTACAGCTTTACGTAAGCACAAGGGAGAAGCCGAATTTGAAGACGATATAAGTCTTTTAAGTGTTCGTTTCAAACCCTGAAGGTTCACCGTCGTTTCGGTGATAAAGGTCGATGGCGGTAAGCATACCGATAAAGCCCCAAAACAACACAGCGGTTTTATCGATATCGAGATAGTTGTTTAGAAATCCATGCGTTAGGTAAGTGATTAGGCCAAGTAGCAACATGAGCACGGTTTGTCGCATATACCCATTTTGGAGCTCATAATACAACTTCATGGCACGCTGCAGTACAACTCCTATGAAGGTGAGAAACAACAAAAATCCAGGAATACCCATCTCAACCAGTGGCCCTAGGTATTCGCTGTGAATGCCACCGATATCGGCCATATTGGTACTCACGATAGTTTTGTCTTGGGGCTTTTGATACGGTGCATATTTTAGCATATAGGTGCCAGGTCCCCAGCCGAGAATAGGTTTTTCTTGGAACATCCGCCAAGCGCTCGACCAACGGTTTAAACGCTCCAGATTGGAGGCGTCGGTTCTGATGTTCGAAATAGACTTCACATGTTTGCTCATGTCTGTGGCTGAGTCGGTTTTGTTACGTTCCAAACGCATGAGTATTTCTGTTTGAAAGGCAAAAAAACCAACTACTAGCAGGCCTAGAAGGATGAGTAACGACTGAAATTTAATCCGAAGCTGAAGAACACCATAAAAGGCAAGTGCTGCCAGAACACTTACCCATGCTGCTCGTGTGTACGACAAAATGATTGCTAACGTGAGAAAGAGCAAGATGCCCAACATGATAAAGCTCACCAAGGGTTTATTGGTGAATAATCGGCTTTGTAGCAGGTAAATGGTGGCAAATGGCATGAAAAAGGCAATCATTGCCGCATAAATGCCGTGATTGATGACAAATGGCTGCGCAGCCCAATCAGCAGCTTGTTTGGTAAAACCATCGCCAGCATGTTGAAATATTGCATATCCGCAAACCATCAACATACTGATTAGATAGAGCCACAAAAAGAGATGTAGATTGGAGCGCTTTCTAAACACTTGAATGCCAATAAAGTAAAAGCAGGTGATGAACCAAAGATTGGAGAGTATAAACTTCAACGAGATGAGTGGAAGAGTGCTATTGATGGCTGTAAATACCATCCAAAACAAATACGCAACCAACGTCAACGTCACAGGATGAAAAAATGCTCGTTTGTCGTACTTGCCCTCAATCAGTAGCTTGATGTAAAATAAGACCATCATGCCTAGCAAAAGAGGCTCAGTAGGCAAAGTAAAGCTAATGCCTACTTCTTTTAAATCGACCAACATGCTCAGCGGCGTTACGGCTGTGATAAACAGCAAACTGCGGTCGATTGAAAAAGTGATGAAATAAACGAACCACATAGCTACCGGTACGGCGAGAAACCAATATTGCTCGCGTGTGGTCATGTAGGTGCTTAAGGCAACAAAAAGAGCCATAAACACAAAAAATCCCCGCCTCGATATGGCCGGTAGCTCCAGCATCACCCTTGTTTTTGAGCCCGTAAAAAGCGGTAATTCTCAACAGCTACCAATACCAGTAGCGATAACAAAAATGCACCGGCTGTGCTCAGTACAACGATCAGCCAACGTACAGGCGTGTGTTTTTTCTCGGCAACTTTGGCAGAGTTTACTACGAATTTAACGGGCAAAGCTTCTTCAGCATCTACTTTGGCCTTTTCGTAGCGCATTCTAATCTTTACCAACTCTTCGTTTTCTTGTTCAAGTTGCTCTTTAACGCTGGTATAGGCACCACCGTACTTCGACAAGCGGTCGAGCTGAGTTTGTAGTGACTTTAAAGTATTTCTAGCACCCGCTAAACGTGCTTTGTTGTTTACAATAGCGGTGTCTTTATCATTGCTGCTGTTTTTCAGTATCTCTAGCTTAGCTTCGGCGTCGGAGGCTTGAGCCGATGCCATCACGTACTGCTCCATGATGTGATCGGTTTGCAAATCGTAATCGAATACCCCTTGAGAGCGGAAAAAGTTGAGCGAGTCGTTCAATAAATTCACGAAATTCTTCTTGGCCTGAAACTGTGCATCAACAATACGTAAGGCCTTTAGCGCCTGCTCTCGTTGAATGGCATTTTTTTGATCATCGAGCATTTGTGCAATGTCGTTGGCTATGTCGGCAGCCATTTTAGGGTCTGTATCGAGCACTTGAATTTCTACCGACATGTATTCCGTGCGGCGGAAATTGATATTGTCGCTGAATTTTTTGTACAGTTTGGTGTATTTGGTTTTCGATGTGCTGTCGATGTCGTAGTGTTCCATCAGCTTGTATTTGCTGATGATTTTATCTCGAATATCGTCGCTGTACAAAACTTGTATTAGCTGCTCAGCCTGTTCTTCCTCACCAAATGCCAGTGGATCCTCCCGGTCGAAGCTGTTTTCATTCAATAACGCCTTCGAGATAGAGTTGGTGGTAGCTGGATATAAAATTACCGTGCTTTTGAATTTTGGTTTGATGAAAGTAGGTCCCGAAAAAATTGCCGACGCAAGAGCTGCAACAGCACTTACGATGATGATTTCTTTACGCCATTTGAAAAAGAAGGCAATGACACTCAAGGAGTCAAATCGGTAATCAACAGTTTGGTTTTCGCCCATATTGGCTTTAAATTTCCGACTAAATTAAGAGGATTTCGGGCAATTGAAGGAATTATGACTGCCTTCTTATCAATTTCTGAAATTCACGGACGGGTGATGGTACCAAAAGCGGTAGAAACAACAGCCCGCCAACAAGTGATAGCGTCAATCCCCAAACAAAGCCAAAAGTTGGTGAAAACCAAGTGACAAGGCCAGAAAGCGACATGAATAGTATTGATCGCCAAACGAGCCCGGCATTCAATGACCAAGATTGGAGCCTGATGGCAAGAAATAATTGCGCGATAAACAAGACAAATTGAGTGAAAAGCGTAGCTGCCGCCGCACCAACTGCACCGTAATTTGGAATGAGCCAGAGATTTAATGCCACATTGGTCAATAGCGCTATCGCCGAGAGTGAATTCAGTAATTTCATTTTTCCGGAGGCGGTAAGCAACGAGCCTGTAACGTATAGTCCTGCAATGGGCAGGTAGCTCAACATTAACAAACGAAATACTTCGCTCTGCGCGTCGCTCGTATGTTGATACAGTATTGCTAGCACCTCGTTGGAATAAACGTAGCAGCTCATTGCGCCTATCCAAGCCGTGCCGAGTAAGAACAAGCCGGCCAAGAGAGCTGTTCGTTCGGTAGAGAGCCCTTCTCGTATTTTTTTAGCAAAAACAGGCATCAACATGCCGCTCAGTAAAAGCGGAATGTTCGATATCGCATCGAGGAGGCGGTAACCAGCAGCATACTCACCCGCTTGGAAATGACCGTCGGGGAGGAGTTTAACCAACATTACCGCGTCAATTCGTGCATAAAAGGTCATCAGCAAACCCAAGAGCGCATAGGGTAAAGTCTGTTTCAGAAGCTGCCATTGCTCTTTTGGTGAAAATTGTGGAAGTAACGTGCTAAATGGTTTGTTCCAAAGCAGTGCAATCAGGGTAGAGGTGAGATAGGCGCCTGTTTGGACCAACACGAAGTCAAAGAGCAATTCTCCTGTTAGCGCATACCCGAAAAACAATGGAAGGCAAAAAATGATGGTCAAGCTCCGATCCAGCACACTTAGCACCCCATCGCGTACAAATAGCTGTAAGCCTTGAAGATTCGAACGAAGGTAAAAAAGGGTATAGTTGAGGATTTGGTTAACGACCAGTAAGGTCAACAGGGTTGATTGATAGCGCAGCAACCACGCAGCCAGCAAGGTAACGAGCGCATACACCAAAGCCAATGATAGGCGTAAACCTAAAAATATCGGGGTTGACTTTACTTGGCTGTGGTCGATAGCTACTCGCCGTGCGTTGTAATTAGATAGGCCTGCATCGAGCAACATGCTTCCTAAAAGCACGAAGCTGAAAGCAGCATAGTAGCTTCCATAGGCTTCGGGGCCAGCAAGATTTTGCATTTGCCGGTCGATTCCCAATATAAAAATCGGCTTTACAAGTAAATTTAAGCCCATTAGCAGGCCTGCCTGCGAAATCAATTTGCGCATTTTCCAGCGAAGTGTGCTAAATATAGGTGAGTTGACCGATTATTCTGAACTTTGGCCATAAGATGATTGCCGAAGAACGTATTCTTTTTTTCTTCTCGTGGCTCACAAGTGCCTGGATAAACTTATTCCGTTCTACTGCTAAAGTAGTACCCAAGCGCATACTCCTATTCAGGATTGATGAAATTGGCGACATGGTTACCACCTTGCCCGTGTTTCAAGTACTGCGCGAACGTTTCCCCGATAGTGAGATTACATTATTCTGTAAACCACTGATGAAAGGACTAGTTCAAAACGATCCTCATTTGAATGTTATCGCAGTGAAGTACGCAGAACTCAGTGGCCGATACGATGTGATACTTGATTTACGGGGAGATTGGGACAGCCTTCGTTTTGCATGGGGACAGCGACCAAAAGTCAGGCTCGATCGAGGTACCCATCGGTTTTTGAATCGTTTGTTCAAGCGACAGCAGTTGCACGAAGTGGAATTTAATCTGCAAATACTGACGCCCATTCTGGGGCATCTGAAAGAAAAGCCAGTTCCAAAAATTTACCCGTCGCGCCGGAACGAACAGCAAGCACTGCTTTTTTTGCAACGACATGACCTCGATCGTTTTGTGGTATTTCATACAGGTGCCCGGAAATTACTACGACGTTGGTCGCTTCAAAGCTGGGCCGATCTCGCTGTTTATTTACATAGCGAATACGGTTGTGCCATCGTATTTGCCGGTGGTGCCGAAGATGTAGCCGATATTAAACGAATACAAGGAAAAATACCTTTCCAAACCTATTCTTTTGCCGACGAAGGAAATTTGCTCGATTATGCTGCTTTAGTGGCAAAAGCAATGGTTATGGTGGGCAATGAAAGTGGGCCCATGCACATTGCTGCAGCTTCTGGTACCCCAACTTTAGCACTCTTTGGTCCTGGCCAACCCGAAATTTTTGCACCATATGGAAATCAGAATGCCTTTTTACATGTGAAATTAGCATGTAATCCGTGCGACCAACTCAACTGCGTTTTCCCTGAAAATCCTTGCATGAACAGAATACAAGTGGCGCAAGTGACGGAGGCGATTCATACCCTCTTGCACCGATAGCCCTCTACCATAATGCGGGTATATTTTATGGATTTTACATGTACATATTACTATTTGTATAAATTTGAAGCAAAAGAATCCAAACCAACACTTATGAAACTGCTGTCTAAACTTTTTCTGACTGGTACGGCGATAGCCGCACTTTCGATCGGACAGGCTTCTGCACAATCCGATGCTGCCAATATTCTTCGCGCCGGAGTAGCCGATGCCAACATTCTGATGAATGCCTATTTTCAGCCTTTTGGCGAAGCTTTTGGCGTTGCACTCAACAATAACTGGTACAATACTGGCAAGCCGCTCAAGCTTGCTCGTTTTTATTTAACCATTGTACCTACGCTAGTTCAAGTGCCGGATGAAAAACTAAGCTACAATGTAGCAGACCTGAATTTGGGAGGTGCACTTCGATTAAATCCCGGTAGTTCAACTTCTGGTCCTTCGGTTTTCGGGAGCAATACTGGCGCCCCTTCTTTTGGGGTTTATGCATTAAATCCTGCTACACCCAACCCAAATGATTCTGTAAAGCTGTCGGATTTTAATATGCCAACTGGCTTTGACATCAATCTTATGCCACTTCCAATGGCACAACTGTCTATTGGTTTAATCAAAGGAACAGAGGTTACTATTCGCTATTTACCACAATTGGATATTCCTGGCGGTAGTGTTGGTGGTAAAGTTGGCTTATTTGGTATAGGCGTAAAACACGACTTGAAGCAGTGGATTCCTGGTTTTGGCTTGTTGCCTTTCGACCTAACAGGTTATTTCAACTACAGTACTTTTAACTTCTCATTGGGCTTCGACATGCCGGTTCCTACTGGTGCAGGTCCAACTGGTTTGGGATATCGTTACGAAGGCTTCACTGGCCCTAATGATCCAAGTTTAGCGAAACAAGAGTTGGCCATCAGAGCACGTGGTATGGGTTTTGGTTTGATTATCTCTCGTAAATTACCGGTAATCACTCCTTATGCGAGCGTGGGTTTTGCCAACAGCAGTTTCTCGATGAAGGCCGCAGGTGATTACGCCATTGAATCAGGTGTTTACGCGAACACTGCCAATCCTTTAGATCCCGACAATGGAAAAGTAACCGTAACCAAGTTTACCGATCCTATCGATATCGCTTCTGAAGCCAAGAATAACCTCCGTGCGGGTGTTGGCCTTCGTGTGAAGCTCCTTATCCTCACTATTCACGGTGAGTACTTTATTCAAGGTGCTTTCCGTGGTATCAATGCTGGTGTTGGTATCGGTATAGGAAACTAAGCTAAGTTCACTTTATACAAAAAGAGCTCTGGAGAAATCCAGAGCTCTTTTTGTTTAGTGACATTAAACGTTTAAATCATCTGCTTCGGGTCAACCCAGGCATCAAATTGCTCGTTGGTAAGTAACCCTAATCCTATTGCTGCTTCACGCAGGGTGGTGCCTTCTTTGTGGGCGGTTTTAGCAATTTTAGCAGCGTTTTCGTAGCCGATGTGCGTGTTCAAGGCCGTTACCAACATCAACGAATTTTCGAGATGGCGCTGAATGGTTGGCAAATTGGCTGTGATGCCTACGGCACATTTGTCGTTGAACGACACACAAGCATCGCCAATTAAACGTGCACTCTGCAAAACGTTGGCGGCAATTACCGGTTTGAAAACGTTTAACTCAAAATGGCCATTACTGCCACCTATCGAAACCGCCACGTCGTTGCCGATAACTTGAGCGGCAACCATGGTCATGGCTTCGGGCTGGGTAGGATTTACCTTGCCGGGCATGATCGACGAGCCAGGCTCGTTGTCGGGGATGACAATTTCACCAATACCCGAACGTGGTCCTGAACTCAGCATGCGGATGTCGTTGGCAATTTTCATCATCGAAACAGCAACCCGCTTGAGCGCACCCGATAATTCTACCATCGCATCATGTGCTGCAAGTGCTTCAAATTTATTTGGGGCAGTTACAAAAGGAAGACCTGTAAACTCGGCTATTTTTTTGGCCACGAGGATGTCGTATCCTTTTGGGGCATTTAAGCCAGTTCCAACGGCTGTGCCGCCTAATGCCAACTCGCGTACCATTTCAAGTGCGTTGCGCAAAGCCCGCATACCGTTATCCAATTGTTGCACATAACCACTAAATTCTTGACCCAAAGTAAGCGGCGTGGCATCCATAAAGTGTGTACGACCAGTTTTTACGATGTCTTTGAACTCGTTTGATTTTGTCGCCAACGTATTGCGGAGTAGTTGAATACCTGGTAAGGTTACTTCGGTAACCAATTGGTAGGCTGCAATGTGCATGGCCGTAGGGAATGTGTCGTTTGAACTCTGCGACTTGTTCACGTCGTCGTTCGGATGAAGCACTTTTTTCTCATCGGTGAGCTGTCCACCAGCCAGAACATGGCCACGATAAGCAATCACTTCATTGCAGTTCATATTACTTTGCGTACCCGAGCCGGTTTGCCAGATTACCAGTGGAAATTCACCGTCGTGTTTGCCGGCGAGGATCTCGTCACAAGCTTGACTGATTAAGTCTCTTTTCTCTGCGGATAAAACACCCAAGTCGTGGTTGGCGTGAGCTGCTGCTTTTTTCAGATAGGCAAATGCACGAATTATTTCTTTCGGCATGCTTCCCTCAGGACCAATTTTGAAATTATTGCGCGAACGCTCGGTTTGCGCACCCCAGTATTTGTCGGCAGGTACTTGAACCTCGCCCATGGTGTCTTTTTCGATGCGAAATGAAGTCATTGGTATTGAATTTATGCTTTAGGACATGGTTTAACCACGAAAATTTGGCGTACGTTTTTCTAAAAATGCAGCGGTACCTTCTTTGAATTCTGGTGTTTGAAAGAGTGAACCAAAGGTTTCGATTTCGTTTTGAAAACCGTTTTCTTCTTTGTCGAAATAGTCGTTAACCAATGCGATACAATGGGCCACCGCGTTGGGGCCCTTAGTAGCTATTTTTTGAAGTAGTTCGGTGGCTTTGGGTAGTAGGTCGGTTACGTTTTCTACTACGTGGTTTACTAATCCTAAACGGTGCGCTTCGTCGGCTTTAATTGCATCTGCGGTCAACAAGAGCTCTAGAGCTTTACCTTTCCCCACCAGCTGCACCAAACGTTGCGTTCCGGCATATCCCGGAATAAGACCAAGGTTAACCTCGGGTTGACCAAATCGGGCATTGGCCGAGGCCAAACGCATGTGGCAAGCCATAGCCAACTCGCAGCCTCCGCCTAAGGCAAAACCATTTACTGCAGCAACTACAGGCTTGGGAGAGTTTTCGATATTGTTGAAAATAGCATGTCCACGTGCCGATAAATCGGTGCCTTTGTCGATGCTAAAACTGGCAAATTCACTTATATCTGCTCCAGCCGCAAAGGCTTTTTCTCCTGCTCCAGTTAGGATAATTCCACTCACTGCCTTGTCGGCTTGTGCTGCACGAACGGCTTGGTCAATCTCCGATAAAGTCTGACGATTTAGAGCATTCAGCTTATCTGGGCGATTGATGGTGATAATGGCAATGCCGTTTTCTACCTGGTAAAGTATACAACCGTAGTTCATGGTTTTTTCTTTTTTGGAGTTGGTGAAGGGGCATCTTCTTTCAGCTGACGGTTTACGTGGTCGTCGCGGTCGACTAGTTTTTTATCGGCTACATTTTCGTCTAAAAACTCATTCAATCGCGAAACGTCGATGGTAGAACGAATTTCTCCGAACGAATTGATGGTAATGTTAAAACCATCCAAGGCCGGGTCGAGCTGAGGTTTGTTTTTGTCTTTTTTAGCCATGATTGCTGAGTTTATCGAGCGCCAAACGCAAGCGAGCCACCACTTCATCGTGGCCCAAAAGCTCACTCATTTCGAAGATTGCCGGACCTGCTCCTTGACCTGTTAGTGCCAAACGGTAGGCCTGCAGCAGTTGACCTGGCTTGAGCCCCATGTTTTCGGCCGTAGCATTGAAACTTTCTTCAATGTTAGTGGCTTTGAACGATTTCATGTCTTCCAAAGTGTCGGCCAAACGTTCAATAAATGCAGGAACAGCGTCTTTCCAACGTTTGGCGACCACTTCACTGTCGTACTTGGCCGGTAGTTCAAAGAAGTAGCTTGAGCTTTCCCAAAAGTCGCCCACCACTGTCCAACGTTCTTTCATGAGTCTACATACTTCTTGTACATAGCTTTTATTGAATTCATGGCCTTCTGCCTTGAGGCGCGGAAGCACTAACGCCGCCAAAGAAGCATCCGACTGCTTACGTAAATATTGCTGGTTAAACCAGTTGAGTTTTTGAAAATCGTAGCGTGCGCCGTGTTTGTTAACGCGGTCAAGGCTAAATACCTGTACCAACTCTTCCAAGGAGAAGAGTTCGCGATTGTCGCCTGGATTCCAGCCGAGCAAAGCAAGGAAGTTCACATAAGCTTCGGGGAAATAACCAGCTTCACGATAACCTGGGGTGATTTCGCCGTTCTCTGGATTGGTCCACGCCGTTGCGTAAAAAGGCAGTCCCAAGCGGTCGCCATCGCGCTTGCTTAGTTTGCCGTCGCCATCGGGTTTCAGCAAAAGGGGCAAGTGTGCAAATTCGGGCATTACTTCCTCCCAGCCAAAGCTGCGATAGAGCAAAACATGCAATGGGGCACTTGGCAGCCATTCTTCTCCACGAATTACATGACTTATTTTCATCAAATAATCGTCTACCACATTGGCCAAGTGGTAAGTAGGCATGCCGTCGCTTTTGAAGAGAACCTTATCGTCGAGCTGTGCGGTATTCACCACCACCCATCCTCTAATCATATCTTTCACCTTCACCTCTTCGTTGCGGGGCATCTTGAAACGAATTACGTAAGGGTCGCCGGCATCGAGTCTGCGCTTGACTTCATCACTAGGCAATGAGAGGGAGTTCTTCATATTTACCCGCGTGATGCTATTGTATTGCGGAGAGGCCACGTTCGCTTTTTTGAGTCGTTCACGCATCTCTTCCAGCTCTTCTTCGGTATCGAAGGCATAATAAGCATGTCCTGCAGCAATCAGCTGATCGGCATACTGGCGATACATCGGCTTACGTTCGCTCTGGCGATACGGGCCATAAGGGCCGCCAACATGTGGGCCTTCGTCGAATTTTAAGCCACACCAACTGAGTGAGTCGATGATGAATTGTTCGGCTCCTGCTACAAATCGGGTTTGATCGGTATCCTCCACCCGCATGATGAAGGTGCCGCCTGTTTGGCGTGCCAACAGGTAGTTGAATAAGGCGGTCCGTACTCCGCCCGGATGTAATGGGCCAGTAGGACTTGGGGCAAAACGAACACGAACAGGTCTCGACATGAGCAGTTTTCAATTGAGCCGCAAAGATACGGAAAGTGGAGGGTAAAGCTTATTTTATGCGTTAAAAGCTGTGAATTATCATCTAAACGCGCTGGTGATTTTAGCGTTTATTTTTGACTCGTTCATAGAAGTAATCAAACAATACAAGATCCTTTACGCCAATCGGGATGTATAATCTTAATGTCTAGTACTTTTTACGAAAAGTAGTCGTTGCTAAATTTGCGACACATGTTGGCGATAAGAAAATATCGAAGCTTCATTACTTTTTGCTGGCTACTTCTCTTGGCCGACACATTCGTATTTCCCTTTTATTCTGCCGAGTCACACGATCCGCTGAATTCAGTAACAGAAGTAGTTTTCGAGAACTTTCTTGGCATGGAAGATAGCCTGCCGGGAGATGAAAAAAAGGAGGAAGGCTCAGACCCATTGAAGTCGCCATTTAAGTTTTTCGAAGCAATTCAGCCTGGCAAGGAATTCATCCGAATTTGTACGTTAGTGCAGGCAAACAATTTCCTCTACCAGTTTAAAAGTCTTGGGATTGTGGCTTTTGAGCTGCATTCTCCCCCTCCCGAAAGTTTGATTTGACTCCATCGCCCAGCTGGGCCAAGTTTTTAGTTCAAATCAAATTAGTACAATGAAAAATACGCTTTTGCTATTGGCCATTTGGTCATACAGCGCTATTGCTATGGCACAAAACGGCCAGAACATCGGCCAAAACCCCGTTAAAATTAAACATGCTGAACCCCTATTCATCGACCTCATTCGCGACTTGGGCGCTTTGAAAGGAGAGCGCGAATGGAATGTAGGAATGGCCTTAGTGGACCAGCTCAACTGGGATAAATACGAAACTCTAGTGGAATACGAATGGGCGCCACGAGATAGGCTGGGGCTCGAAGTAGAAATCCCAGTCACTTTTTATGCGCCCGTGACGCGCAATCTTGAAGCAACTCGGCCCAGTAACCAAATTGAAAGTTTGAAGTTAGCTGCACAATGGAGTTTTTTTGTGTCGTCACGCACCAATTCAAGCATGGCATTGGGTTATCTGAACGAATTGAATACCAACGACTTTGAAAAAAGCCAGTCCGCTTTTTGGTTCACAGGAAACACCTTTAACCCCTTTTTGGTGGCAGCAAAAAGATGGGGGTCGCAATTCCATAGTCTCCTGTACACTGGTCCACGGTTCAAACTCGATTTTACGAGCTCAGATTGGTCCATGCGATATGCTGTGCATACCAGTTTTCATTACATGGTTCCGGGTTCAAGAAATTTTGTCGGCCTAGAAGTCAACAAATTTTGGGGTAGTGCTGATTTCGACATGACCATTCGACCTCAAATGCGGTTGGCTATTAGCGAACAGCTCATGATGGGCATTGTCACGGGTATTCCGATAAGACGCGAAAACGAGCGATTTAGTACCTTTCTGAGGCTCATCTATGAACCGAAACATGGTCACTAAAGCTTAGCTTGAGAGATACTATTGGGCTATTCCGTTTTTCTTTTCTAAGTGGTCAATCAGCTCTTCAGGACTCATGTGCATCGTTTCGAGTAGCATGCGTGCATCTGCCGACATGGGGTGCTCGGGGTGCTCGGCAATTAAACGCTCGAGATAGGGCCTGGCCTTTTCGTTTTGGTTCAGGTCGTTATGCAGCATAAAGCCAGCAAAAAAGAGGGCACTGGGTACGCGTGGATCCTTAGGGTACTTTTTCACCAAGGCTTCCAACACGGTCACAGCGTCGTTCCATCGGAACTGACCGCGCATCACATCGGCTGCCTTGAACATATAGTCGGGCGAGATAGAATCGGTAGGATAGGCTTCAGCATAGCGTAAATACGCCTTGGTAATTTGTGTGGCTGCCGAATCATTAAAGCCGTCGGCGGCATCTAGCAGTAACTTTTCTAGGGTGCTTATGGTTTCGCGGGCTTCGAGCTGTGGATTTTTTGCTTTTTTGCTTTCACCGCACGCCACCATTAAAAAGGCGAAGCTAATTACCGTGAGTATCCGTTTCATGCGTTTTTTTCACCAAAAATACGCCCTTAACACACTTTTGCAGCCCATCGCACCCTTAGGATTTTAATTCGATATACTGCACCTCTGCGCCGGTATGCCTAAAAATGGCTTCTACTCTTCCCCGGTCGGTATCGGTAAGGAGGATTTGACCAAAACGCTCGTCGGCAACCAACTGCAATAACGAAGCTACTCGTTGAGCGTCGAGTTTTTCGAAAATGTCGTCGAGCAAGAGAAAAGGCGACCTGCCAGTCATCATGCCTAAATATTCACTCTGGGCAAGTTTTAAGGCAATAATGAAACTTTTCTGCTGCCCTTGGCTACCGTATTTTTTTACTGCATGGCCGTTGATGGTAAACAAGAAGTCGTCGCGGTGTATGCCTACCGTACTTCGGCCGGCTTCGAGGTCGGTTTGGCGACTTTTGCGCAGCAGAGAGGCGACGTCGTCACCACTCAGGGCCGATTCGTAACCGATGGCAGCTTGTTCATGCCCTTGACAAATTTCAAGATGCAACTCCTCGAAGATGGGGTTGAAATGATCGAGCAAAGCCTGCCGCCGAGTAAGCACTAGCCTGTTCAAAGGTGCCAGCTGCTCGTCGAGTACATCTAACAAGGCAAAATCGGGTCGACGATCTTGTTGCCACCCTTTCAGCAAGGTATTCCGTTGTAGCAATAGTTTATTGTACTTCATCAGGGCGAGCAAGTAGTCTTGGTCGGTTTGCGACAAAAGCATGTCGATGAAGCGGCGCCTTTCTTCACTGCCCTCGTGGATGAGGTTCAAATCGGTAGGTGCCACCATCACTACGGGGAAGCGGCCGATGTGGTCGCTTAAACGGGGGTAATCTTTGCCGTTTAGTTTCACCACCTTTTTATTTCCCGCCTGATAGGCACAAAATACTTTGTACAGTTCACCTTCATCTTCTATTTGAGCCGTGATATTAAAGTATTCGCTTCCAAATCTAACCAACTGATTGTCTTGGGCGTTGAAGTACGAACGGGTGAGGGCTATGTAGTGTAATGCGTCGAGCAAATTGGTTTTACCAGCCCCATTCCTACCCGTGATAGCTACCACTGGAGCAGTAAACTGCAGACTCAGTTGTTCGGCATTTCGGAAGTTATTGAGTTGCAGTTGACGAAGGTACATCTTGAGGTTTCGGGAAATGACAAAGAGCCGTATATTAGCGGCTCGATTTTTTACGCAAGAATAATGGCAAAAGCGAAGATAACCAAGGAAACCTATCTGCAGTGGTATGAGCAAATGCAGCTCATCCGTCGTTTTGAAGAAAAATGTGCGCAGTTATATGGTCAGCAGAAGATTAAAGGTTTCTGTCACCTTTACATCGGTCAGGAAGCGGTTGTAGCCGGCACCTATTCGGTAATCAACGAAAAAGACTCTGTAATTACAGCCTATCGCGACCACGGTCACGCCATTGCGTCGGGTATGACTCCTGAATCGGTCATGGCCGAGTTGTACGGCAAGCTTACTGGTTGCAGCAAAGGCAAAGGCGGCTCAATGCACATGTTCAGCAAGCAATTCCGGAATTTTGGTGGCCACGGTATCGTGGGTGGTCAGGTTCCCCTCGGCGCAGGTATCGCCTTTGCCGAGCAGTACTTGGGTACCGGAGGAGTGAACGTATGTTATATGGGCGATGGTGCCGTACGTCAAGGTGCGTTGCACGAGACCTTTAACATGGCCATGTTGTGGAAGCTACCCGTGATTTTTGTCGTAGAAAATAACTTTTACGCCATGGGTACATCGCTCGAGCGTACTACTAACTTGCTCGATATCTATAAGATGGGTTTGGCCTACGATATGCCGAGCAAGCCCGTTGATGGAATGAGCTGCGAAGCTGTTCACGAAGCGATGAGCGAAGCGGTTGAACGTGCGCGCAAGGGCGAAGGACCTACCTTCCTCGAAATTCGTACGTATCGCTACCGCGGTCACTCGATGAGCGACCCTGCAAAATACCGTACCAAAGAGGAAGTAGAGCATTATAAATCAATCGATCCCATTGAGCAGGTGAAGGCTACTTTGCTCAAGAAGAAATATGCTACCGAAGCCGAGATTGAGGCCATAGATGCCAAAATCGAGGAACAGGTTAAAGCTTCGGTTGAATTTGCCGAAACCTCACCCTGGCCGTCGGAAGCTGAACTATATACCGATGTGTATATGCAGTCCGACTATCCTTTCATCATGGACTAATCAATAACGCAATAAATTTATACCCTGCCTCATGGCTAATAACAAACAAGAAGACGAAAAGTCGTTCGACTTCGTCGAGAATCTCGACATCCAAGAAACCATCAGTCGTTCTGAGATTTTCTTAGAAAAGTATAAAAACATCATCTACGGTGTAGTGGGTGGTATTCTGCTGCTTGGTGGTGCCATCTACTATGTAAACGGTGTATATCTTCCTGCGAAACAAGAAGAAGCGCTCAACATGATGTATGTAGCCGAACGTTACTTCGAAAACGATTCGCTCGATTTAGCCATCAACGGCGATGGTAATTTCCCGGGTTTCGAAGAAATTGCCGACGATTATGGCTGGACAAAAGCAGGCAACCTGGCGCATTATTACCTCGGTATATCGTATCTCCGCAAAGGCCAGTTTGAAGATGCCATTACTCATTTAGAAGACTTCAGCAGCGACGACGTTATGTTGAGTGCCGTTGCTTTGGGAGCTACAGGGGATGCCTATTTGGAACTCGATCAAAAAGACAAGGCTTTGAGTTATTACGATAAAGCCGCTGCAAAAAATGCCAACGATTTTACCAGCCCGGTGTATTTGCTCCGTGCAGGCGAATTGGCGGAGGAATTAGGTCAGACCGAAAAAGCGCTTGAGTACTACGAGAAAATCAAAAGCGACTACAAACAAACTTCTGAAGGTCAGAACATCGATAAGTACATAGCTCGCGTAAGCGAAAACTAATGGCAACGGCGGGTAAAAACTTATCGGAGCACGAAAGGGTAAAGCTCAGGAAAGTCGAAAAGTTGCGAATTGCAATTGTAACGGCCAACTGGAATACCCACATCACCCAAGCCCTTGAAGATGGGGCGATGGAGTGTTTGCTTGATCACGGAATTTTACCTGGACATATTTATGTTCAAAAAGTACCCGGTAGTTTTGAGCTCCCGCTGGCAGCACAGTGGTTGGCCACCGAATGGAAAGCGGATGCAGTACTCGCTTTAGGCTGTTTAATCAAAGGCGAAACCCCACATTTTGAGTTTATCAGTGAAGCGGTCGCCCATGGTTTGATGGATTTGAATCTTAAGCACAACAAACCATTCGTTTTTGGGGTGATAACGGTATTAAACGAAGCCCAAGCGCTCGATAGAGCCGGTGGGAAACACGGCAACAAAGGCACCGAAGCAGCAGCCACAGCGCTTCAGATGTTAGCCCTGAAGCAAAAGATATAAGCATCACAAAAACCGGCGAAAGCCGGTTTTTTTATGGCTCGTATTTAACCAACTTGCCTTCTTTCTCTGCTTTTTGCCTTCCCCATGTGGCTATAGCATCCAAAACCGGTATCAAGCTTCGTCCTTCTTCCGTAAGGCTGTATTCAACTTTGGGTGGTACAGCGGCAAATAGTTCGCGATTTACCAAACCTTCTTCTTCAAGCGCTTTCAACTGCGTACTCAGCATTTTGTCGGTTATATCTGGAATCAGCAATTTTAGCTCGCTGAATCTTTTTTTATTGTTGCGTAGATACCATAGCACAACAGTTTTCCATTTACCACCAATATACCACATGGTAACATCTAGAGCACAATGAAATCGATTACCCTGAATTAAGAATTGAAAACTTTGATCGTCAATACGCATACCTGTTTTATTGTTCAGTTACTTTCGGTTAGGATAGTAACCTTAGTTTGAAAAATTTAAACTATACTTTTGAAAGTAACATTCAAAAGTAAATAGAGTTATGAAAAAGTCAATTACCATTTTGGGAACCGGAATGGTAGCAAGAACCTTAGCGGAGCGTCTTTCTGCTTTGGGATATAATTGTTACCTAGGCACCCGAGATGTTGAGGCTAGCTTGGCAAAAAACAAAGAACTTCCAGAAAAAGGCCTCGAATTTTGGTTGAACAAGCATACAGGGGTAGAACTTCACCATTTTCGCGATGCTGCTGCAAAAAGTGATCTACTGATAAATGCCACTTCAGGTATGGGAAGTCTTGCGGCATTAAATACTGTCGGTGAAGAAGAATTAAATGGTAAAGTTTTGCTAGACTTAGCTAATCCTTTGGACTTCACGAATGGTATGCCGCCTTCATTGAACCCGGTCAATACCGATTCACTAGGAGAGCAGATACAACGTGCTTTCCCTGGACTAAAAGTGGTCAAGTCGCTGAACACGATGAATGCCAACCTTATGGCTAATCCCAAGCTTCTCAAAGGAGATCATCATGTTTTTTTATCAGGGAATGATGCGCAAGCGAAGAACGTTGTAAGGGCCTTGCTAGAGGAAATGGGTTGGACAACGCAACAGTTTATCGATTTAGGGGATATTACCACAGCAAGGGGGACTGAAATGTTACTCCCGGTTTGGTTAAGACTTTGGCAAAGTTTAGGGACGCCACACTTCAACTTTTACATTCAAAAATCTTGATAATGACCGGCGAAAGCCGGTTTTTTTGTGGATTCATCTTTTCAAGGAAATATTTATTAAACTTTCATACGATTTGGATGTTTGTGCTCGATAACCCTATTTTGTGTGCTACCCAAATAATCCAACCATGTTAAACCGCTTTTTGCTATTCGTTGCACTGGCTGCAACTGTAGCCTGTAGTAAGCCTCAGCTCGTTGAGCTAGAAACTCCCGAAGTAATCCTCACGGCCGAAGGGCCCTTGTTTGATGGTGCCAACACCGCTTCTGGTAACTGGCAAATTGACTTGACTCAGCGACAAATCGACCCCCAGAGCATACAATCGGCCCGGGTAAAAAGTATCGTCATCAGCTGTGACAGTGTTGCTGATTTATCGCTCCTTCGCGACATCACCTTTCAAATCACAGGTGAAGGAGTAAACATGCAACGTGTGGCTGTACTCAACCCCGTCCCGCAAGGAGCTTCGAGCCTTGAGCTAGTGGTTGCCGACGAACAAGAGGAAATTGCGGCCCTGCTTAAACTTCCGGCATTAACTTTGGTAGCCGACGTTAATTTCACAGGCGATCGCGACGAAAACCTCGTTTTGAAAGCCAAAGTAGTTTTTGAAATAGAAACCAATTAAACTTAAACTGAACAGAATTATGAGAAAGAATCTTTTCAAGCTGTTTTTGCTTACCGTACTCTTCACTGGGTTACAAAATTGGGCAAATGCACAAGAAGCCACCGGTGGCGATGTATTGGTGGGTGTATGGGAGCCTAGCCACGGAAAAGCCCGGGTGAAGGTGGAGAAAATTGGAGATAAGTATTATGGCAAAATCGTTTGGCTACGTGAACCTAACGACCCAGCCAACGGTCAGCCGAAGGTAGATAAAAACAATCCCGATGAGTCGATGCGTAAAGTGCCGCTTAAGGGTTACCGCTTGCTCAAGGACTTCCGCTACACAGGCGATGGCGAATGGACTGAAGGTACCATTTATGACCCAGAAAACGGTAATACGTACAGCTGTGTGATAAAGGCCAAAGACAATAATACCCTAGACATTCGCGGATATATCGGTGTAAAAACCTTCGGCCGTACCGATGTTTGGAAGCGCGTGGCGCTTAAAAAGTAAGTATGAAACGGTTTTTCGTCTATTTACTTCTTTTTGCCGCCACCTACAGTCATGCACAGGTAACCGATACAAGCTCGACCGACGATGAAGATTACGATCAGTATGGCGACGTTACCTATGCCGATGGATCGGGCGTAAAAACCTATGCTAATGCGCGCATTGTTGGTGGTACACCACAACGTTTTGTCACCGTAGGTTGGGATTTTCAGGGGCCATACAACATGACCTTTTCGAGAATAGGTGCATATGGTGAAAAGGATGAAGTTCCAGCCGCTAATCAAGCCACTGGAAGAGCGGTTTCAACAGGTGGTTTGCGCATATCGGCCAACATTCCCGTTATCTCTCGGAATAACTTCACCTGGCAAATGGGAGCCAACTTCTGGAATACGGCCTATCGAATTGAAGATATTGCTGGAGATAGTTCGGCTTCGGGTGTTATGCGGGAGATGAATAAAAACGGATTGCGCACCATGGGCTTGAATACTACTATTTATAAACCTTTGAACGAATACCAGTTTTTGCTCTTTCAAGGATCGGCCGATATGAGTGGCGACTTTGGTACAGGATTACAAAATGAACTGCGCTATTCGGCAGCCGCGTTGTGGGGAGAACGCCCCAACGACAGAAAACAATGGGCGGTAGGTTTATCGCGGACGTACCGCGTGGGCGCCATGAACTGGATTCCCATTTTTATGTACAACTGGACTTCGGTGGATAGAAAGTGGGGCATAGAATCGCTTTTACCGGCACGTGGTGCAGTGCGCTACAATTTTAGCACCACCAGTATGTTACTCGCCGGTTTCGAACTAGAAGGGCAGAGCTACCGAATCAATGCTTTGTCGGACCCAACACAGAGCTTGGAAATTCGACGTGGTGAGATTCGTCCTCGGATTGAATACCAGCGTCAATTGTACGGTTTCTTTTGGCTGGGTGCGCAGTTGGGTTATCGGCTCAACTTTAGTTTCGATGCCGATTATCTTCCCAATGGAAACGAATTTTTCAGGGGCTTTTTTGGAAGTCAGTCTTTCGCCATGCTCAATACCATCGGGAATACTCCGTTTGTGAACCTGTCGATCAGCTTTGTTAGTCCATAAAGGCGAATGACTTAAATAGAACGGCGGCCGTGCACGACTAGCGGGTCGCCGTTTTTATTTTTGGTGAAAAACAAATAATCGTCGCCACCATCGGCCAGCCGAAGCACTTTGCGCAAGGCTGCCACGTCTATGAAAAAATCACGCTTGGCAATATTGGCTTTGGTTATGCCAGCCGCTTTCAGCCATACAGGCAACAGTTTAGGTTTATATGGCCACAACTGTTCTATCCGAAACCACCTTCCTTCGGCATCGCTTCCCGCCTCAGCACCGAAGTAATAGTCGGCAACCTGATTGAATGCTTTCCAGCCTTGTTGAGTTGCATACTTTCGCGCCAGTCTACTCTTGATAAGCGCAACGTGCGGCTCTACAAACCAGTCGCCAATTTGTGCATCTGCTACCAAGTTCACTTCCGTGTTTGCCTCTGCATCTTCCGAGTAGCGATGGAGTATTTGTCCATTCTCATGCAGCCTTACGGCCTCTAGCAAGCCGTTTCCATCGGGATGAAGCAAGAGCTCTTTCATTTCTTGATCAACAGCAATACACCAGATATCGGTATTGCTGCCGAGTTGATTCCGCAACAGGCTAATGTCTAACATGGGTGAAGCCTTGATCCAAACATCTGATTTTTTGGCGCGCAGTTGCGGCAGTAAAGCCAAAATATCGGGCATACTTTGTTCCAGCCCATTTACACGCTGCCCACCGGGGCGACGGTCTGGGTCGATGTATACGGTATCATTTTCTTCTAGCCGGTCAATTTGCTCTTCAGCAGTGGCATGCACTACCTCGACTTGTGCGACTTGACGGAAATTATGCCCAAGTAGTGCCGCCCGTTCATCATTGGCTTCTACCAACCGTGTTTGTTCATAATGCTTACTTAAATACCAGCCGTCAATACCTGCACCTGCCGTAAGGTCGATCAGGTGCTTACCACGCATAAGGTTCTGCTTAAATAGAGCAGTAGCCGCCGAGCTTGCCTGCTCATAACTCTGACGGGTGAATAGCCAGCCGTGAGCGGCGAGTTCAGGTGCCTTGGTTTTTGCTTTTTGAAGCAGCTCCAGCTGTTGCAAAATCAGTGGGGCATCTGCCCCAAAACGGGAGCGAGCTTCCTTTTGCAGGAGTTTAGGGTCCGAAAAAGAAAACGCTTCAAGAAACTTTTGTGCATTTATACTGGTTAGCACGGATAGGATTTGCGGATTAGCAGGCATTTCGGAGAATTTTTCCGTTACTTCGTTGTTTGTGAACTGCAATGAAACGATTTTTGCTTGTCGTTTTTAGCTTGGGCATAGTTTTGAGTAGCTGTCAGAAGAACAGCTGCCCAGCCTACATCCAGCTTGACCAACGAAAAGTAAAACCACCTAAAAAGAAAAAGAAGTTGTACCGCCAAAATCGGGACATCTTCGGAATAAAACCCTGAAGAAATGAAAAAAGTCGTAGTGATCGCCGTATTGCTTCTCGCTGGTCTAGCCATGAGCAGCTGCAACCGCAACCAGTGTCCTGCTTTTACCAAAGCAGAAACCGAGCGTCCAGCCAGTAGAGCTTAAGCATGGCTTGGCACGAACTTACGCAGCTGTCGGAGCTCGACAGCTGGTTCGAACGTTCGTATAAACAGCCGGTGTTGTTTTTTAAACACAGTACCCGCTGTTCGATTAGTGCTGCGGCGTTAGGGCGCATGCAACGTGGTAGCCACCAAATACCCGAAGAGGT
>VFQR01000275.1_pt1 | contig 91005 bp, 82 predicted proteins | sample 3512321 | NCBI WGS metagenome assembly VFQR01 (sample SAMN10412374, study PRJNA504923) | tailings metagenome | isolation source: Relicate 3 Philex TSF1 revegetated site | place: Philippines: Tuba, Benguet | collected 2017-08-29 | reverse complement strand
GTGGTCTGCTTCCCCTAGTTGGTCACCAAAAGCAGCCTGTCCGCAACCCACCCCATTCCTGCCCGCAGGCACAGACACGCGGGGCCCGATCCCTCAGCCGCCGCCCACCGTGCTGGCGACGGAGCCGGAGAAAACCTTGATCATGGCCGGCGAGAGGATGACGATGAACAGCACCGGCAGGAAGAAGATGATCAGCGGCACGGTGAGCTTGGGCGGCAGGGCGGCGGCCTTCTTTTCGGCTTCCATCATGCGGGCCTCGCGGCCTTCCTCGGCCATGACGCGCAGCGCCTGTCCCACGGAGGTGCCGTAGCGGTCGGCCTGGATGAGGGCGGTCATCACCGACTTGACGTTGTCGATGCCGGTGCGCTTGCCCAGATTGTCATAGGCGCGGGTACGGTCTTCGAGGAAGCTCAGCTCGGCCGTGGTCAGCGTCAATTCTTCGGCCAGCTCGACCGATTGCGCGCCGATTTCCTTGGCGACGCGCTTGAAGGCGTGTTCCATGGACATGCCGGCCTCGACGCAGAGCAGCAGCAGATCGAGGCAATCGGGCCAGGAGCGGCGAATGGAGGCCTGGCGCTTCTGGGTCTTGTTGCGCAGCAGGACCACTGGCAGGTAGGCGCCCACGAGGCCCGCGCCGATGGCATAGACGAGATTGAGATAGACGGGCCGGTCACCGGGCGAGAGGATGAGCAGATAGACTGCCGCCACCGCAAAGATGGCGACCGGATAGGCGAGGCGCTGGAACAGGAACTTGGTCAGCTCCCCCTGCCCGCGCAGGCCCGCCATGGCCAGCTTGTCCACGGTGGTGTCGTCCTGGAACGCCTTCTTGAGGTCGAACCGTTCCACGGCCCGCTTCATATAGGACTTGGCCTCGGTGCCGCGCCGGATCGAGACGCGCCCGTCGGGATTGGCGTTGCCGCCGCGCAGGCGCGCCATTTCTTCGGCCCGCATCTTGTCGCGCTCGACCGCAACGCGCTTGATCCGGCCCTTCATCTCCTGCTTGACGATCAGGGTCGAGCCGAAGGTGAAGACGACGGCAGCCGCGGAGACAGCGGCCAGGACGGCGATGAGGAAGTCCCGCTGGGTGAGCAGTTCGACAATGTTCATGATGCCCCTCCCGGACCTAGACTTCGAACTGGACCATGCGGTTCATGACGAAGACGCCGGCCGCCATCATGACCACGCCGACGCCCAGACACACATTGCCCACAGGCGTGGCGAAGAGCGGCACCAGATAGCTGGGCGAGACCAGCGATACCAGCACGGCCACCACGATGGGCAGCGAGCCGATAATGCCGGCCGAGGCCTTGGCTTCCGAACTCATCGCCTTGACCTTGGCCTTCATCTTCTTGCGGTTGCGCAGCACGCGGGCAAGGTTGCCGAGCGCTTCGGAGAGGTTGCCGCCGGCCTGTTGCTGCACGGAAATCACCACCACGAAGAAGTTGACCTCGGGCAGCGGCACGCGCTCGAGCAGGACCTGCACCGCCTCGGTCATGGAAAAGCCGAAACTCTGCTGGTCGAGCACGCGGGCAAATTCGGACCTGACCGGCTCCTTGGTGTCCTTGGCGACCACGCGCATGGAGTCGTTGAGCGGGAGGCCGGTCTTGACGCCGCGCACGATGGCCTCGATGGCATTGGGCAATTCGTCGAGATACTTGTCCTGGTAGCGCTTGCGCTTGTGCGACACATACAGGCGGGGCAGCAGGTACGCCCCGGCGACGGCGAAGATGGCGGCGAAATAGAACGGCACCTGAGCGACGAACAGGACCACGAACAGACCGGCGCCGAAGATGACGCTGTTGCGGATGAATGTCGCCGGCTTGATGGTCATGCCGGCCTGGAAGATCAGCTTATCGAGTGTCAGGCGCTTCCTGGCATTGATTTCGTCGGTCTGGGATTTGAGCGCCTGCTGCACGCTCTTGCGGCGGCTTTCGCGCACGCGACCGGCATCGGCATTCTGCCGGTTGGCGCGGATGTCGCCTTGAAAGGCCTTCATGCGCGCCTGCGCCCGCTTGTTGCCCAGGGCCGAAGGCACCAGGGCAAAGCCGGCTGCGCCGATGGTGACGACAAACAGAACCAGGAGCAGGATGGTGGTCATGCTCAGCGCCCCAGGATTTCGTGCTGCTCGATATTGGCCTGTTCGAGCGCCTCGACGAGATTGGCTTCCTCGTTGAAATAGCGGGCGCGCTCGGTGAATTGCGGCTTGGTGATGCCGGTGGACCGATGCTTGCCCAGCAGCATGCCATTGGCGTCTTCGCCCAGGATGTCATAGACGAACACGTCCTGGGTGACGATCACATCGCCTTCCATGCCCAGCACCTCGGAAATATGGGTGATGCGGCGCGAACCGTCGCGCAGGCGGGCGGCCTGGACGATCACGTCGATGGAAGAGACGATCATTTCGCGGATGGTGCGGCTCGGGAGGGCATAGCCACCCATGGTGATCATGGATTCGAGGCGGCTCAGCGCCTCGCGCGGGCTGTTGGCGTGCAAGGTGCCCATGGAGCCGTCGTGACCGGTATTCATGGCCTGGAGGAGGTCGAAGGCCTCCGGGCCGCGGACTTCGCCGACGATGATGCGTTCGGGCCGCATACGCAGGCAGTTCTTGATGAGATCGCGCATGGTGATCTCGCCCTCGCCTTCCAGGTTGGGCGGGCGGGTTTCGAGACGCACGACATGGGGCTGCTGGAGCTGAAGTTCGGCCGAGTCCTCGCAGGTGATGACGCGCTCGTCCTTCTCGATGAAGGCGGTGAGGCAGTTGAGGAGCGTCGTCTTGCCCGAACCGGTACCGCCCGAGATCAGCACGTTGGCCCGCACGCGCCCGAGGATGCGCAACACCTCAGCGCCTTCGGGCGAGATGGAATTGTATTTGACCAGCTGCTGGAGGGTCAGCTTGTCCTTCTTGAACTTACGGATGGTGAGCGCAGCGCCATCAATGGCCAGCGGCGGGGCGATGACGTTGACGCGGGAACCGTCGGGGAGACGCGCGTCGCAGATGGGCGAACCTTCGTCGACGCGGCGGCCGACCTGACTGACGATGCGCTGGCAGACATTCATCAGGTGCGCATCGTCGCGGAAGCGGACATTGGTAAGGCGCACCTTGCCGCCGACTTCGATGTAGCACTTCTGCGACCCGTTCACCATGATATCGGCGATGTCGTCGCGGGCCAGCAGGGGTTCGAGAGGACCATAGCCGAGCACGTCGTTGCAGATGTCCTCGAGCAGGTCTTCCTGCTCGGAAATGGACATAACGATGGATTTGAGGGCGATGATCTCGGCGACGATGTCGCGGATTTCCTCGCGCGCCGCCTGGCTCTCCATGGTGGCGAGCTGGCTGAGATCGATGCTATCGATCAGCGCGTTGAAGATGGCCGACTTAGTCTGGAAATATTCCTTGGCGCGCTGCGCATCGGCGGGGGCGCGGACGTCGAGCACCTCGTCGGTGGTACGCATGCGGGCGCCCATGCTGTCGCCATCGCTGGCGCGGCGCTGTGGGGCGGCGGGCGCGGCAGCCGGCGGCGGGCTGGCAACCGGGCGCGGGGCCTCGCTCAGTCCCGGAGTATTGCCGCCGAATGTGGTGCGCTTGCCAAACATCTAAACCCTACGTTCCCGGTCTCTAAGCCCGCTTCTTGAACAGAGACGGCAGCTTGAGGAGGCTCGTCGCCTTGCCGCCGCCGTGGCCGGCCTGCCGGCCTGTGACCTGCATGCCGATGGACGAAAACACGTCGTTGACCTTGTTGTTGGCCGCCACCTCGGCAATCATCTGGCCATTGTTGGCCGCCGTGCCGAAGAGGGCCGCGTCAAAGCCGATCTGGCCGATCAGGCTGCACTCCACCGAGGAGGCGAACTCCCCGGCGCCAATTTCAGGCCGCCGCGGCACGCCATGTTTGTTGATTACCAGCTTGGGCGCATTGTCGGTCGGCCGCAGCGTCTTGATGGCATCGGCCAGGTTCTTGGCATTGCGCAGGTTGGCCAGATCGGGCTCGGCGACGATGACGACATCATCGATCGAGGCCAGGGTCTGGCGGGTCCAGGCATTCCAGGCGTGGGGAATGTCGAGCACGATGACGGGCACGCTCTTCTGGCAGATCTCGATTATGCCTTCGAATTCACGCTCTTCGAAATCCCAGGTGCGGTCGAGCAGGGCCGGGGCCGTCAGCAGGTTGATATGATTGGCGGCCTTGCTCATCAGCCGGTCCAGCATGGTCTGGTCGACCTTCTGGTTGGCTAGCACCGCATCGGCCAGGCCGTGTGGCGGGTCCTGATTGAAGTTGAGGCCGGCCGTGCCGAAGGCGAGGTCCATGTCGACGATGAGGCAGTCCTGCCGCAGGCCCGTGGCGATGGACCAGGCGACATTGTGGGCAATGGTGGAGCTGCCCGCGCCACCCTTGGCGGAGATGAAGCCCACCGTGCGCCCGATGGGGGCGGCGCCTTCGGCGGCATAGAGCTCGGTGATTGCGGTGACGATTTCGGCCGAGGTGGCGGGCAGCACGATATATTCGGAGATGCCCGAGCGGATCAGTTCGCGGTAGAGCAGTACGTCATTGACATGGCCTAGCACGATGACACGGGTCGAGGCATCGCAGACCTCGGCCAGACGCTCGAGGCTCTGGGGGATTTCCTGCGGCGAGAGCGTGGTCTCGACCATGATGAGGTTGGGCGTGGGGTTGGACTTGTAGGTCTCGACCGCGCCATCGATGCCCCCATTGTGGGTGGTGAGGGCGACCTTGGACATGCGCCGGTCATGCATGGCGCTTTCGACCAGCTGGGCCGTCTGGGAATGCTCGCAAAAGGCCTGGATGGTGATGCGCGGCACGAGGCGGGCGCCGGAGGCGATTTCGGCGGCCGGTTCTTCGACCTGCTGGGGCTTGTCGGGGGTGAGGAAACTCATGACTTATGCCTCTTCGCCATCAATCGAGCACGAAACCGACCGACCCGGAGAACCCGGCCCGGAATTCACCCGTGGCGCCCACGCCGTATCGCTTTTCCATCGCGCCAAGGAAGAAGGCCTCCGCATCATTGGTGATGTTGCTGGTGTCGGTGGGCAGCGCAATGGCGTTGGCCGGCGATGGCGACACCAGATAGGGCGTCACCAGGATTACCAATTCGGTCTGTTGCGTCCGATATTCGGTCGAGCGGAACAGCGCCCCCAGGATCGGGATGTCGCCCAGGCCCGGGATCTGATCGACGGATCGGCTGGTGCGCTCATCGAGAAGGCCGCCGATGGCAAGGGTCATGCCGGGCGGAAGTTCCACCGTCGTAGACGCCCTGCGCGTGGCCAATGTCAGGTCGGTTAGTGGCTCGGAAACCTCGGTTTGCATCTGCAGGGCAATGGTCCCGTTCCGCCGCACGGTGGGCGTGAAGGTGAGGCCGATGCCATAGTCCCGCAACGCGTAAATCGCGGCGCCGGTGTTGGGATCGACGCCCGTCTGATAGCGGATTTCGCCGCCGACGAGGAAATCGGCCTCGTTTCCGGACATAGCAGTCAAAGTCGGCTGAGCCAGGGTGCGCGCGGCGCCGCGTTCCTGCAAGGCCCGCATTGCCGCTGTGATCTGCAAATTGCCATCGCTCCAACCAACGTCGGCACCATGTCCCGCCGTAGCCGTAGGGCCGTTGAAGCTGGCCGACAGATTGCCGATGGTTGCCGTACCGGAAAGGTTGATGCCGAGCTGGGTGGCAATATCGCGGCGCACCTCGGCGACCGTGACCTGCAGCATGACCTGCTGGGAGCCGATGACCTGGATGAGGCTGCCTTCGCCTTCGCTATCGGCAATGGCATTGGCCATGGCTTCGGCATTGGCCTTGTCCTCGGCCGACAGCACCGTGCCGGTCAGGACGAAGTAAATCTTGTCGTTGACCGAATTGTTGGTGAGGGTTTCGACCTTGATGTTGGAGCCCGGAATGACGCGTGCCAGGGTCGCTTCGAGGGCACGGCCCACCTGGAGCGGGGGCAGGATGATGTCGACATCGAGCACGCTGATGGTGCGGCCGGCATCGTCGATGAAGATGATGTTGGTGGCGCCCTCTTCCAGGCCCTGGATAATGGCCCGGGTGCGGCTGCGCATGATTGCCGCAGCGATATTGGGCTGGGAAACGACCACTTCGGCGACGCCCGCAGGCAGATCGACGATCATGGACTTGTTCATTTCCACTTCGACCTTGCGGACCGCTCCATAGGCGTTTCCGGCAATGGTCAATTGGGCCTGCGTCTGCGCAGCGACCGGGGAAAGCCCCGCCGTGGCCAGCATGAGGGTAGCGAGCCCGGCGGCCAGCAGCGTGCGTGCCCGAAGGCGGGGCGCTTTCGTGGAGGCGTGATACAGCATGGTCTGGCCCCTATTGCGGCAGGACCTGGGGCGCTTCGGGCGCCACCGGGTTTGGATTGTCGGATGCGCCCATCACATCCGTGGAGCCTTGGGCAACATCAGTGGATGGGGACCCCGCCATGACGCTCTGCTCCTTGCCGTAGCGGATGAGACGGACGGCCTGGTTCGCGGTCGCCGGGCCGGCATCGGTCCGGTTGAAGTCGGCCACCGAGCGCAGCGTGAGGCTCAGCTGGCCGCGGGTCGAAGCATTGACGAGCGTCTCGGCCTGGGCCGGATCGAGTTCGAGCGTGGCGATGGCGGAATTGTCGAAAGTTATCGGTGTGGGACTCTCGGCCGTGCCGGTTTCGTCACCGCCGGTGGTGCCCATTTCCCCCAGCCGCTTGCCGATGGCCAGCACCCGCACATTGGAGAGGATGACTTCGGAGCGCTGCCCCACCGCCGATGAGGTGGTGAGCAGCACGTCGACGTGATCGTTGGGAACGACAAAGCCGCCGGCGCTGGAGGCCGCGGTGACAGTAACCGAGACGCCACGCTTGCCGGGCGCCAAGACCGCCGAGAGATAGCCCTGGTCCGCGCGGACCAGCTTGGCTTCGCGGATCGGCTCACCGGGGAAGAATTCGAACCGCGCCACGGCACCCGTCAGCTGGGCGGGTGCGTCGGGCATGGCGGCCATGGTAACATATTCGGAACGCAGCGCCCCTTCCGGCCAGTCCTGCCATTCGAGGCGTTCGCTGTTCAGGCGTTCGCCAACCCCAATCGGGCCCTTGGCAACCAGGATCTGCGCCTTGGCCTCTTCGACCACCTGCGTGACGACCTCGGTCGTCGGGGCCGGAGCCCGTCCCCGCGTCACCAGAAAGGCCGCAAGCGACCCGGCCACAAGGGCTACCAACAACAGGATAATACGCGCCGGTCTCATGACCCACTCCGGTTGCACAGGGCATAACGCGCCCAATTCCACAGGCAGGACTATGGAAGCAAAGGGTCAAGGTTTAGTTAATCGGGCCTTTGCAAAAGGCGTTAACGAGTTATGAATGCTTGCGTTTTGCAAGCAGGAACCGGGCAACGACAAGACGCGCGCGAAGACTTCGCGCGTGCAATACGACAGACTTGGGGTGGTTCGCTCAGGTGGTGAGGCGCTCGAAGATGGCGGTATTCGAATAGGTGAGCAGGCCCGCGACCGCCATGGCGACACCATAGGGGACGCCCTGCTTGGGATCATGCAGGCGCGTCAGCCAGGGCATCGAAGCCAATCCGGACGGCATGGGGATACGCCGCAGGAGGAGGACGGCCAAGGTCAACACGCCGCCCAGCAGCGCCGTATACGCGAGGTAAGGCAGGGTCAGCCCAAAACCCAGCCAAAGCGTGGTTGCCGCCGCCAGCTTGGCATCGCCGCCGCCGATCCAGCGCAGAGCGAAGAGCGCGAAGGCCACGACCAGCACGACGAGGGCACACAGCACATGCATGGCAAATTGCTGCAATGGCATCTCGACGAACAGCGCCAAGGCCACGAAGCCGGCTGCCAGCAGCAGAACAAGCTTGTTGGAAATGCGCATGGTGAGCAGATCGGACGAGGCCGCGAAGGCCATGGCCAGCGGGAAGAACAAAAGGGCGAGGTTGGGCATAGGACAATCCCCGGATCGATCCACGTCAGGATGAGCCTAGCAAGCGGGACTTAAAAAAGCGGAAAGGGAAGGCCGCAAGGACCTTCCCTTTCCAATTTCTGATGATCCCAGAACGCTTACGGCATATTGTTGGTGAGCGTATTGGAGATACCGTTGAACAGGTCACCGAGGCTGTTACCGAGAGCGGTGGCAGCAAGGATGATACCCACAGAGATGAGTGCGGCGATCAGGCCGTACTCGATAGCAGTCGCGCCCGACTCATCCTGCGCGAAACGTGCGAAAATCTTCATTCCCAGGCTCCTTTTTTACACGTCCTCTAGTGACCGCAGCGTCGGACCACGTCACACATCGAACATGGCCTAAGGCTATCGGTCACAGGTTGAAATAGCGTTAATCGGCACCGTTCCGGCCGGACAGTTGCCCGCCGCTTTATTGTTGACTATCAACATGTTACAAAAGTAGATAAATGTTTAAGCAATGGATTTTAACTAAGATTGGCCCGTATTGGTCTACGGACTATTGCCAAGACCACGGCCACACTGGCCCAGCGCCCGCCTATAGTTCAGCGCCGTCAACAGAGCGTTCCTTGCGGGCATTCGTCATCGCGTTTGCCAAGTATTTACCATTCCGGTGGAACCTAGAGGCAGCGTATCAGTACCCCGGATTATCGTCATGGCCCGACTTGCCGCCCTCGCCTTGTTGCTCGCCGCGACCCTTGCCGGCCCCATGCCCGCCCTGGCGCAGGACGGTGCGCCGATCAATGTCAACGTGAACATGGCGCGCGTTCTGCGCATAAGCGCTCCCGCGGCCACGGTGATCGTGGGCAATCCGGGCATTGCCGATGTCACCATCCAGGACCCACAGACCCTGATCCTGACCGGCAAAAGCTATGGCCAGACCAACCTGATCGTGCTCGACAGCCGCGGGGAACCGGTGGCGGACACGCTGATCGAAGTGGTGCAGATGACTGCGGGCGTGATGACCGTCTATCAGGGGCAGAGCCGCACGACCCTGGCCTGCGCGCCAAATTGCCAGCCCGTCGTGATGATGGGTGATGACACGGGCTTCTCGACCCAAGCGCTGGCATCCTCGCAACTGGTGCAGTCGGGCGCCAACTAGGCTGGTGGCCTTAAGCTCTTGCTAACCAATCGGGCTTGTCGCTGGCTTTGTCCTGGCAAAACTAACCTTTGGGTTAGGGTAAGCCCATAGACTTGGCCCCCAAGTCAGCGAGGGGCCAGCCCGTCCGTGTCCGGAATTGTGGAACAGTTGCGCCGAAACGGCCGCCGAATGCTGCGCGACGAAAGCGCCGTGACGGCGATAGAGTTCGGCGTGCTGGCCTTCCCCTTCTTCGCCATTATCGGCGCAATCCTGCAGACATCGGTCATCTTCCTGGCCTCGCAGGTGCTCGAGAGTGCGGTGCACGACGCCTCGCGCGCGATCCGAACCGGGCAGGCCCAGGGCAGCGGCATGACCCTCGACCAGTTCCGCGCCGATGTATGCGATCGCCTCTATGGCCTGTTCCCCGATTGCGCGGGCCTGCATGTGCGGGTCAACGTGGTCACCAATTTCCAGTCGGCAACGGTGGCCCCGCCCCTGCCCTCGCCGTGCTTTGCGCCCTGTGAATGGTCCGATAGCGAAGGCTGGACGCCGGGTGCCGGCAAATCGGTCGTGCTGGTGCAGGTCTATTATCGCTATCCCGTCATGGTGCAGCTGGGCCCGCTGGGTCTGTCCAACATGGCCGATGGGCGGCGCCTCATCGGATCGGCCGCCGTATTCCAGAATGAGCCCTTCTCATGAGAAGGACGCTGCATACCGTCCGCAGGATGGCCGCGCGCCTGCTGCTTGCGGATAGAGGCGTTGCGGCCGTTGAATTCGCGCTCATCCTGCCAGTGATGCTGCTTGTCTATCTGGGCACATTGGAGGCGAGTACGCTGATCACCATGGACCGCAAGGTGCAGTCCGTCGCCGGTGCGGTGGGTGACCTGGTGGCGCGAGCCGACCAGACGATCTCCTCAAGCCAGCTGCAGGACTATTTCCGGGCGGCAAGCGGCATCATGACACCTTATTCGCCCACCAATGTCCTGCAGGTGGTGACCGCCGTGGATGTGGCTGCGGATGGTACCACACGCGTGGCCTGGACACGCCAGTATCTCAACGGCGTCTATTCGGGGACAACCCCGCACACTGTTGGCGATACCTATCCACTGCCGGCCGAAATGACTGCCATTTCGCTCGGCCGCATGGTGATCGCCGCGGAGGCCTCCTACTCCTACACGCCGCTGCTGGGCATCGTGATCAACCAGCCGGTCAATCTCTATCGATCGAGCTTCTTCATGCCGCGCTTCGGGGAAGACATCGCCCTCAACTGATGGCGGCTTGCGGGTCACCAAGGGGCATGGCACAAGCCGGGCACGATCTCTCAGCCCCGGACGCCCGCATGCACGAGCACGATACCATCATCCCCGTCTTCGACCTGGGCGGCGTCTTTGTCGACTGGAACCCGATGTATCTGTTCCGCAAGCTCTTCGAGAGCGAGGAAGATGCCCTGTGGTTCCACCAGACCATCTGCACGAGCGACTGGAACCTGGAATTCGACGCGGGCGAAATCTATGCCGAGGGTGTCGCCAAGCTGGTCACCCGGTTCCCCAAATATTGGCGGGAAATCAAGGCCTTCGACGAGCGCTGGACCGAGACTTTCGGCCCGTTCATCCAGGGCACGATCGACATCCATAACGAGTTGATCGACCAGGACATTCCCACCTTCGCGATCACCAATTTCTCCTGGGAGAAATGGATGACACGCCTGGGCGAATGGCCCTTCCTCGAGAGGTTTGACGGGGTGATCGTATCGGGCCTCGAAGGCCTGGTGAAACCCGATCCCCGGCTCTATCGCGTGTTTTGCGAGCGCTATGCGCTGGCGCCGGAAGCCTGCGTCTTCATCGACGACAGCGAGCCCAATATCGTGGCCGCGCGCAAGTTCGGCATGCATGGCATCCACTTCAAGGATCCGGTGCATCTGCGCCAGGACCTGATCGCGCTCGGCCTGCCGCTCAAGGCGAAGTAGGTCGCCACCCCCACCCTGTTTCGCGACGGACTTAGCGAGCTAAGTCCTGCTCAGCTTCCCTCCCCACAAGGGGGAGGGAGACGATGAACACCAAGACCGAGGCCCTGCGCCTCCCTCCCCTTGATGGGGAGGGAATGAGGGTGGGGTGACTTCACCTTGTCAGCACGGTAGGGTCGGCCGTTACTTCGTGCCGTACATGCGGTCGCCGGCGTCGCCCAGACCGGGGACGATATAGCCCTTCTCGTTGAGATGGCTGTCGATCGAGGCCGTGTAGACCGGCACATCGGGATGGGCCTTGGAGAAGTTCTCGATCCCCTCGGGCGCGGCCAAGAGGCACAGGAAGCGGATATTGTTGGCGCCGCGCTCCTTGAGCTTTTCGATGGCGGCGGTCGCCGAATTGCCAGTGGCCAGCATGGGATCGACGACGATAATCAGGCGATCCTCAAGATGCGACGGCGCCTTGAAATAGTATTCGACCGGCTCAAGCGTCTCGTGATCGCGATAGATGCCGATATGGGCGACGCGAGCGGCCGGGACCAGGTCGAGCATGCCGTCGAGCAGGCCGTTGCCGGCGCGCAGGATCGAGGCGAAGACCAGTTTCTTGCCCTTGATGGCGGGCGAGTCCATCGCCGCCATCGGCGTCTCGATGGGGATCATCTCCAGCTCGATGTCACGCGTCACCTCGTAGCACATGAGGTGGGCGATCTCGCGCAGCAGCCGCCGGAACCCGGCAATGGAGGTCTCCTTATTGCGCATGATCGTCAGCTTGTGCTGGATCAGCGGGTGATCGATGACCGTCACATTGCCTTCGGTTCTGCTCATCGAAACACCTCTTGTTGATTGCGTCACAGGAAAGACTTGCCATGGCGACCGGGGGGCAGGCCCAGCCATGCGGCGATGCTTTCTCCTATATCAGCGAAGGTGGGGCGAATGCCAATCTCTCCCATGGGCAGGGCTGGGGAAAAGACCAGGATCGGCACCTGTTCGCGCGTGTGATCGGTGCCCGGCCAGGTCGGATCATTGCCATGGTCGGCGGTGAGCACCAGGAGGTCGTCGTGGCGCAGCTTGGCGATCAGTTCGGGCAGCCGCGCGTCAAAGAGTTCGAGAGCGGCGGCATAGCCGGGCACGTCGCGGCGATGGCCATACTCGCTGTCGAAATCGACGAAATTGGCCATGATGAAGGCCCGGTCGGCGGCCATGTCCATGGCTTCGAGCGTCTTGTCGAAAAGCTGCGATATGCCGGTGCCCTTGAGCTTGTGGGTCACGCCGGAGCCGGCATAAATGTCGGAAATCTTGCCGATGGCATAGACTTGATTGCCGGCCGCCGCATTGCGATCGAGCAGCGTTGGCTCGGGCGGTGGAATGGCGAAGTCGCGGCGATTGCCGGTGCGCCTGAAGGTCTCGGCGGTTTCACCGACGAAGGGCCGGGCGATGACCCGGCCGATGTTCATGGGCGCGGTCAGCTCGAAGGCGATTTTGCAGATCTCGTAGAGCCGTTCGAGGCCGAAATGGGTTTCGTGCGCGGCAATCTGGAACACAGAGTCGATGGACGTGTAGCAGATCGGCATGCCGGAGCGGATACTCTCCTCGCCCAGCTCGGCGATGATAGTCGTGCCTGAGGCATGCTTGTCGCCAAGAATACCGGGCAGGCCAGTGCGCTTCAAAAACTCGGCAATGAGCTCTGGTGGGAAGGTCGGCTGGGTCTGCGGGAAATAGCCCCACTCGAATGGCACCGGCACGCCGGCGATTTCCCAATGGCCAGATGGCGTGTCCTTGCCCTTTGAAACTTCACGGCCCACGCCGAAGCGGCCACCCTTGGGGGATGCCGACAGAGGGGGCGGCAGGATGCCGGTCGAGAGTTTTACGGCTGCACCGAGGCCCATGGCGTCCATGTTGGGCACGTTGAGGGGACCGGCGCGCAGGCCGTCCCGGTCAGCCTTTCCCGCGGCGGCCCATTCGGCGATATGGCCAACCGTGTTCGAGCCTTCGTCACCATAGGCAGCGGCATCGGGGGCGCCGCCGATCCCGACGCTGTCGAGCAGGCAGACAATGGCGCGGGGCATGGCGTTACTCCGTTGGTTCAATACGACCGGCGATCAAGGGGTGGTCCGGGGCCATATCGCCAAGGTGATAGGCCCGCTTGAGCCGCGCTTCGGCGTCAGCGGCGCTGGCCTCGTCGGCGGCATGGATACGGGCGATGGGCACGCCGGGGCCCACCTGCGTGCCCAGTCCCGCCAGACGGTCGAAGCCGACGCGGTGGTCGATAACGTCGCTGGGTGTGGTCCGGCCACCGCCAAGGGCGACCACTGCCATGCCCACACCGCGGGTGTCGATGGTGGCAACCCGGCCCTGCCCCACCGCAAACACATCGCGGATGATGGGCGCGGGCGCCAGGTGGCGATCCATGTTGTCCACGAAGTCGGCGGGGCCGCCGAGAGCCGTGACCATCCTGCCGAAATGCTCTGTCGCCCGGCCGCTATCGAGGGCGGTTTCGACCTGGACCTGGGCATCGGCCAGCGAGCTGGCCTTGCCGGTCATCAAGGCGATCTCGGCGCAGAGGGCCAGTGTCACCTCGCGCAGGCGGGCATCCTGATGAGCGCCGGTGAGGAAATCGACGGCGTTGCGCACTTCGAGCCCATTGCCCGCGGCACTGGCCAGCGGCTCGTTCATGTCGGTAATCAGCGCCCCGGTCTTCAAACCCGCGCCATTGGCGACGGTGACGAGGCTTCCGGCAAGATCGCGCGACTTTTCCAGTGTCGGCATGAAGGCGCCGGTGCCGGTCTTGACGTCGAGGATCAGCGCATCGAGGCCCGCGGCCAGCTTCTTGGAGAGGATGGAGGCGGTGATCAGGGCAATGGATTCGACCGTGCCGGTGACATCGCGGATGGCGTAGAGCGTCTTGTCGGCAGGGGCGAGATCGGCGGTCTGGCCGATAATGGCGCAGCCGGCCTCCTTGACCACCTTGCGGAAGAGCGTGTTGTCAGGCTGGGTCTGGTAGCCGGGAATGGAATCGAATTTGTCGAGCGTGCCGCCGGTATGACCGAGGCCACGGCCCGAGATCATCGGCACATAGATGCCGATGGCGGCGAGGATCGGCGCGAGCATGAGGCTGACATTGTCGCCGACGCCGCCGGTCGAATGCTTGTCGGCCACCGGGCCGTCGAGATCGGACCAATCGAGCACGGTGCCAGAGTCCCGCATGGCCAGGGTCAGCGCCACGCGCTCGTCCATAGTCATGTCCTGGAAGTAGACCGCCATGGCAAAGGCCGCCGCCTGGGCATGGGAGACCGTGCCATTGGCAAAGCCAGCGATGAACTGGGCGATATCGTCCTTGGCCAGGATCTCGCCATTGCGCTTCTTGAGGATGACTTCTTGGGGAAGGAAGACCATTTGCGTGCCTCGCCCTCGTGGTTCGAGGGTCGCTGCGCTCCCGCCTCACCAAGAGGGCTTACGAAAGCGCAGAGTTATCGGAGCCCTCATGGTGAGGTGCGAGCGGTTTCGCAAGCCTCGAACCACGAGGGCGGTTGTTCAGGCCCCGTAGGGGATCCAGACGTTTTTCACCTGGGTCGCCTTGCTCAGGAAATAGTCGCCGGCAAAGCGCGGATCGGCGAGATCGTAAGCAAGGCCGCGGCTGGTCCAGGTCTGCTTGAGGTTGCCCACCGAGGCCTTTTCAACCATGGCCGCCGTTTCCGCATTGCCCGCAAACCACATGCCGTCGACGCCGTCGTGCTCGGCCAGCGTCTTGGCCAGCGCGACGCTGTCGCCGGTGACGATGTTGACCACGCCACTGGGAACGTCGGAGGTTTCCAGCACCTGGTAGAAATCGGTCATGGACAGGGGCGAGCGATCCGAGGGGACCAGCACGACCGTATTGCCCATGGCGATGGCTGGGGCCAGCAGCGCTATCGAGCCGAGCAGCGGGCGCGCCTGCGGCGCGACGATGCCGAGCACGCCGAGCGGTTCGACCAGCGCCGTAGCAATCATGCGCTGGGGCGGGTTGTGCACGGCGCCATCATACTTGTCCGCCCAGCCGGCAAAGGCGAAGAGCCGTTCAACGGACTGAGCGACTTCCTCGGCGCCGTCCTCGCCGGTCTGTGCCTTGATACGGGTCGCGAATTCGTCGCGGCGATAGTCGAGGTTTTCGGCAAGGAAATAGAGGATCTGCGCCCGGGCATGGGCAGCCGTGGTGCCCCAGCCGAGCGCGGCCCGCGCCGCCTCGACGGCGTTGCGGATATCCTTGCGGTTGCCGTCCCCAACTTCGCCAACCAGGTCGCCCTTGGGGCCAAGCACGGGACGGTTGTAGCCGCTATCGGGACGGGCCTGCTTGCCGCCGATATACATCTTGGCGGTCTGGTCGAGGTGGCCGGTATCGAGCGGATTGGCGGTCGCCTTGGCAGGCACTGCCGCTACAGGTGCGGCCTTCAGCATCTTCTCCCAGACGGGCTTGAGATAGGCGCTCATGCCCTCGCGGCCGCCTTCGCGGCCAAAGCCGCTTTCCTTGTAGCCGCCAAAGCCGACGGCGGCGTCAAAGTTGTTGGTGCCGTTGATCCAGATCACTCCGGCCTTGAGCTTGGGGGCGATATCGAGGGCGAGGTTGATGTTCTCGCTCCAGAGCGTGGCGGCAAGGCCATATTTGGTATTGTTGGCGAGGGCCACCGCCTCTTCCGGCGTGCGGAAACTCATGGCGACCAGCACCGGCCCGAAGATCTCCTCACTCACCAGCGTATTGGCGGGCGAGACATTGGTGACGAGCGCGGGCTTGAGGAAACAGCCGCTGGCGGGCAACTGCCCATCGGGCTCATAAACCACCGCGCCTTCGGCAACGCCCTTCTTCATCAGGTCGCGGATGCGCTCGACCTGAACTGGAGCAACCAGCGCGCCGATATCGATGGATTTGTCCAGCGGATCGCCCACGCGCAGCTTTTCCATGCGCGCCTTGACCTTGGCGATGAAGCGCTCCTCGATGCTCTCCTGCACGAGCAGGCGCGAGCCGGCGCAGCAGACCTGGCCCTGGTTGAACCAGATGGCGTCCACCAGGCCCTCGACCGCACTATCGAGATCGGCGTCCTCGAAGACGATATAGGGCGACTTGCCGCCGAGTTCGAGCGAAAGCCCCTTGCCCGACCCGGCGGTGGCGGCGCGGATGATCTTGCCGACTTCGGTCGAGCCGGTGAAGGCGATCTTATCGATATCGGGGTGATTGACGATGGCGGCGCCGGTATCGCCCTCGCCGGTGACGATATTGACCACGCCCTTGGGTAGGCCGGCGCGCTCGCAGATTTCGGCGAAAAGCAGCGCGGTGAGCGAGGTGAACTCGGCTGGCTTGAGCACCACCGTGTTACCAGCGGCGAGCGCCGGCGCAATCTTCCAGGCCAGCATCAGCAGCGGGAAGTTCCAGGGAATAATCTGGCCGCAGACGCCATAGGGAACGTAGTCGGGGAAGGTGCGGGCGATGTGCGTGGCCCAGCCGGCGTGGTGGTAGAAATGGCGGGCAACCAGCGGAATATCGGCGTCGCGCGTTTCGCGGATCGGCTTGCCATTGTCCATGCTCTCGAGCACGGCAAACAGCCGCGAATGCTTCTGGATCATGCGGGCAATGGCATAGAGATACTTGCCGCGCTCGTAGCCCGAGAGGGCCGACCAGGTCTTGAAGGCCGCACGGGCCGCCTTGACCGCTGCATCGACATCGGCCGCCGTGCCGTCGGTAATGTCGGCGAGCTTGGTGCCGTTGGATGGGTTGTCGCTGGCGAAGGTCTTGCCGGGCTCGGTCCACTTGCCATCGATGAAATGGCCGAACTTGCGACCATGGCTGTCGAGCCAGGCATTGGCCTGGTCGGGCGCCTCGGGCGCCGGGCCGTAGTCGAGGCTATCGAAGATTTGCGCGATCTTGTTCATGCTTTCCTCCGGGGTGGCGTGGCCCCACCCTCATCCGCCCTTCGGGCACCTTCTCCCATCAAGGGAGAAGGGCAACGCGGAGAGCTTTCGGTTCTTCCCTTCTCCCCTCGTGGGAGAAGGTGGCGCGTGAGCGCCGGATGAGGGGGCCTTTGGCCACCTCCAAACTCATCACACCATCGGCTGCCGATAATCGGCCGCATAGTGGCCGGTGAGGCCATGTTCGAGCTGCCGTTCGATATCGGTCAGCAGGCTCGATGCGCCGAAGCGGAAAAGATGCGGCTGCAGCCAGTTTGTGCCCAGCTCTTCCTTCATCAGCGCCATGTATTTGAGCGCGTCGCCGGCCGTGGCGATGCCGCCGGCGGGCTTGTAGCCGATCTCGATGCCGGTCTCCTCGGCGAACCAGCGGATCATGCGGATCATGGTCAGCGAGGTGACGAGGTTGGCATTGACCTTTTCCTTGCCGGTGGAGGTCTTGATGAAGTCGGCGCCGGCCAGCATGCAGACCAGCGAGGCCTTGGCGATATTGGTTTGCGTGGCCAGTTCACCGGTGCCCAGGATGGTCTTGATATGAGCGTCGCCACAGGCCTTGCGGAAGGCTTTCACCTGGTCGTAGAGCGCCTGCCAGTCACCCCGCAGCACCATGCCGCGCTCAATGACGATATCGATTTCCTCGGCCCCATCCTTCACCGAAGCCTCGATCTCGGCGATCTTGGTTTCGAATGGGGCGAGGCCATGCGGGAAGGCGGTGGACACGGCGGCGACCGGAATTCCTGTTCCGTCCAAGGCCTTAACGGCGGTGCCGACAAAGGTGTGGTAGACGCAAACCGCGCCGGGAAGGATGCGGCGGTTGCCCATGCCGAGCTGATCGAGAATGTCGCGGCGGATGGGGTTGCGGGCCTTGGCGCAGAGGCGTTCGACGCGGCCGGGCGTGTCGTCGGCATTGAGCGTGGTCAGGTCGATCAGCGTTATGGCCTTCAAAAGCCACGCCAATTGGTAATCCTTCTTGACCGTGCGGCGCGCGCCGATGGTACCGGCGCGGCGCTCGAGCGCCGAGCGGTTCATGCGGACGCGCTCGACCCAATCGAGGTCCAGGGGGTATCCAGGATTGCGTTTATGAACAGGTTCTGAGCGGGTTGTATCGACGACCTTGAGACTCATTGTTCCTCCACCAGTGCGGGGATCAGTTTCTTGAGTTTTTCAGCCCCCTGAACGGCCATGTGCTTGGTGTGCTCATGGCTGATATTTTCATTCGACAGGCCCGCGCCCATATTGGTGATGGACGAGCAGGCCCAGACCTTCATGCCAAGGAAACGCCCGAGAATGACTTCGGGTGCCGTGGACATGCCCACGGCATTGGCGCCCAGGCGCATGGCCATCTGGATTTCGGCGACGGTTTCGAAACTGGGGCCGGAATACCAGAGGTAGACCCCCTCCCCGAGCGCATAGTCGAAGCGCTGCGCGATCTGGGTGGCCTTGGCGCGCAGGTCGAGATCGTAGCAATTGACCATGTTCACAAAGCGGCGGTCGGTCGGCTCGCCGATCAGCGGGTTCATGCCGGCATAATTGATGTGATCGGCAATCAGCATCAGGTCGCCGGGCTGGAAACGCTGGTCGACCGAACCAGCCGAATTGGTCAGCAACAGCGTCTCTGCCCCGAGTTCGGCCAGAGTCTCCAGCGCCGGGCGCATGGCCGCGGCATTACCATGCTCATAATAGTGCTCGCGGCCTGTCAGCACGGCGATGCGCTTGCCGCCCATTGTGCCGATGATGAGGTCGCGGCCGTGGCCGGATACGCCGGCGCCCGGAAAGCCCTTCAGCTCCGAATAGGGGATGAGGACCTTGTCCGCCATCAATTCGCCAATGGTGGACAGGCCCGAGCCGAGCACCAGCGCGGCAGCGATGGGCTCGCTGCCGGCAATCTTGCGGATGGTCTTGGCGGGTTTGCTCATTTGGCCAGAAACTCCGGTCCGAAAGAATGGGGCAGCAACTGGCCAAGGGTCTGCACGAGGGGCGTGCCATCAATGCCGTGCGAGATCACTTCGACATCGAGGTCGGCAAATTCGCGGATGCGCTGGCGGCAGCCGCCGCAGGGGGTGACGGGCATGGCGCCGGGGCCGGTCACGTAGATGCGGTGGATGCGCTTGCCCCCCCCGGCCAGCATGGCGGCAATGGCGCTGGGCTCGGCGCAATTGCCCACCGGATAGGCCGCATTCTCGACATTGCAGCCGGCATAGATCTTGCCGTCATCGGCGAGGATGGCGGCGCCTACCTGGAACTTGGAATAGGGCGCGTAGGCGCGCGCGCGGACGGCTTCGGCGGCCTCGAAGAGGGCTTTATCTTGATCGGCAATTGGCACGATGCAACGGCTCCTTTGCATCCCTCCACCTTGAGGGGAGGGAACGAGGGTGGGGGTCAATCGGTGATCCACCAGATCACCCCCTCCCCAGCTTTGCTAAGGCCCAAAGGGCCTAGCGGCGCTACCCTCCCCTCAAGGGGGAGGGTGGGCAGAACAGCGGACTCACCGCTCCTTCGTATAGGGTATGCCGGCGGCCTTGGGCGCGACGGCGCGGCCGATGAAGCCGGCCAACAGCACGACGGTGAGCACATAGGGCAGCGCCTGAATGGCCTGCACCGGCACTTCGCCGATAATGGGGAAGACCTGACCCTGGATGCGGAACTGCACCGCGTCGAGGAAGCCGAACATGAGGCATACGAGAAGCGCCGGGCCCGGCCGCCACTTGGCGAAGATCAGGGCCGCCAGCGCGATATAGCCACGCCCGGCCGACATATTGTTGTTGAACCCGGCCGACTGCGCGATCGAGAGATAGGCGCCGCCAATGCCCACGAGGACGGCGGTGATGATCAATGCCTGATAGCGCAGGCGGGTCACCGAAATGCCGGCCGTATCGATGGCCTTGGGATTTTCACCGACGGCCCGCAGCCGGAGGCCGAAACGGGTGCGGAACAGCACCCAGGCCGTCAGCGGTACGGCAATGAAGGCCAGATAGGTGATGATGTTGTGGCCCGAGATCAGCTCCCAGTAGATCTGGCCGAGGATGGGGACTTCGCGCAATTCATTGGCGAAGGGCAGCGTGATCGGGTTGAAGCGCTGGTCACCGGTCAATTGCGGGGTGTAGCCGCCGCGCTTGAACCAGGACTGGCCGAGGAAAGTGGTGAGACCGGCGGCGAGAAAGTTGAGCGCCACGCCGGAAATGGTCTGGTTGCCCTTGAAATTGATCGAAGCCAGGCCGTGAATGCCGGAGAACATCAGCGCGGCAGCAATACCGGCCAGCAGGCCCAGCCAGGCTGAACCGGTGACGGCGGACATGGAAGCGGCGGCAAAGGCGCCGGCCAGGAGCTTGCCTTCAAGACCGATATCGACAATGCCGGCACGCTCCGAATAGAGGCCGGCCAGACACGCCAGGATCAGCGGCACGGCGAGGCGCACGGTGGAGTCGAGGATGAGGGTGATGTCGACGAGATAGGCGTCCATCATTTGGCTCCCGTCGCTGTATCAGGCCGGGCCAGCACGCGCGTCAGCGGGCCGCGCAGCATGTCGCCCATGGCGCCGGTGAAGAGAATGACCAGCGCCTGGATGGTCACGATCATTTCGCGGGTAATGCCCGGCATCTGGAAGGCCAGTTCCTGGCCGCCCTGGTAGAGGATGCCGAAGAGCAGGGCCGACAGCCCGACGCCAATCGGATGGCCCTTGCCCATGAAGGCCACGGCAATGCCCACAAAGCCAGCGCCATTGACGAAATTGAGGATGAGGCGCCCCTGCACACCGCCCACATTGTTGACGGCAACCATGGCCGCCAGCATGCCGGCCATGGCCATGACGATCATGATCATCTTCTGGTTGGAGATGCCGGCATAGTTGGCAGCCACCGGATTGTGCCCCAGGGCGCGGACGGCATAGCCGAACTTGGTGCGCCAGATCAGCCAATAGACCAGGAACAGCGCCGCAATGGCGATGAAGAAGGTGAGGTTGACCGGCGAATTCTTGAACAGCTCGATGAAGGTGCGGAGCTGCGGGACGCGGGTGATGGCATCGAGCGGCGCGCTTTCGTCGGAATTGACGCCCGCGGGCTTGAGCAAGCGGCTGATGATGAAGCCCATCATGGCCGTGGCGATGAAGTTGAAGAGGATGGTGGTGATGACGATATGGCTGCCGCGCTTGGCCTGCAGATAGCCGGGAATGAAGGCCCAGGTGGCCCCGAACAGCGCACCGCAGACGATCATCAGCGGGAACACAATTGCCCAGTGCATGCCGTTGAGCGCCAGACCAATGAGGATGACGCCGAGGCCGCCGACATAGGCCTGGCCCTCCGGGCCGATGTTGAACAGGCCCGCATGATAGGCCAGCGACACGGCGAGGCCGGCAAAGATGAAATCGGTGGTGTAGTAAAGCGTGTAGCCGAAGCCCGCGCCATAGCCGAAGGCGCCATAGAGCATGATGCCCACGGCCTGCAGCGGGTTCTGCCCGACTGCCAGCACGATGAGGCCACCAACGAGGAAGGCCAGCACGACATTGAGCAGGGGCAGCAGGATTACATCGGCCCAGCGTGGCAATGGGGTCATCAGTTGGTATCCCTGCCAGAATTGTCCTTGGGGCTCATTTCAACGAGCGTCTGCTGCACCGGCGTCTCGTGGGCGGGGAGCGTGCCCGGTTCGGTCACGACGCGATCCGGATGCGAGCCGGTCATGAGGAGGCCCAGTTCGGTCTCGTCGGCGGTGGCCGGATCGGCCTCGCCCACGATATGGCCATCGAACAGCACCAGGATGCGGTCCGAAAGCGAACGGATTTCGTCCAGTTCCACCGAGACGAGCAGGATGGCCTTGCCGGCATCACGCATCTTGATGATCTGGTTGTGGATGAATTCGATCGCACCGATATCGACACCGCGGGTCGGCTGACCGACGATTAGCACGTCCGGGTCGCGCTCCATCTCGCGCGCCAGGACAATCTTCTGCTGGTTGCCGCCGGAAAAATTGGACGACTTGAGATCGAGATTGGCGGGACGGACGTCGAACTTCTTGAGGTATTCCTCGGCGGTGGAGCGTGCCTTGGCAATATCGAGTCCCAGCCCGTCGCCATAACTGTCCTGATAGCCCAGGATGACGTTTTCCCAGGCCATGAAATTGGTGACAAGGCCCATGCGCAGCCGGTCCTCGGGCACGTGGGCCAGCCCCGCCTCGCGGGCGCGGGCAGCGCCATCGTCGCCGTAGAGCTCCAGCACCTTGCCATTGACCGAGATGGTGCCGCCGAGCTGGTCGCGCATACCGGCAATGGATTCGAGCAATTCCGATTGGCCGTTGCCTGCAACCCCGGCAATGCCGACGATCTCGCCGGCACGAACCTGGAAACTGATATTCTTGACGCGCGGCACCTTGAAATCATCGGTGACGATGAGGTTCTTGACGTCGAGCAGCACCTGGCCGGGATTGGCGGGGCCCTTTTCGACGCGCAGCAGCACGCGGCGGCCCACCATCAGCTCGGCCAGCTCGCCAGGCGAGGTATCCTTGGTCTGGAGCGTCTTGACCATGGCCCCCTGGCGCATGACCGAGACTTCGTCGGTAATGGCCATGATTTCACGCAGCTTGTGCGTGATCAGGATGATGGTTTTGCCTTCTTCGCGCAGCTTGCCGAGGATACGGAAGAGGTGATCGGCCTCCGCCGGCGTCAGCACGCCGGTGGGCTCGTCGAGAATGAGGGTCTCGGCGCCGCGATAGAGGGCCTTGAGGATTTCCACGCGCTGCTGCTGGCCCACCGAGAGGTTTTCCACGATGGCGTCAGGGTCGATCTCGAGGCCGTAGTCGCGGGCGAGCTGCTTCAGGTGCTCGCGCGCCCGGTTGAGCGTCGGCTTGAGCAATGCCGAGTCCTCGGCGCCCAGAACCACGTTTTCAAGAACGGAAAAATTATCGACCAGCATGAAGTGCTGGTGCACCATGCCGATACCCAGCGCCAGAGCGTGGCGGCTGTCGGTAATCTTGTGGGCGACGCCATCGACATAAATGGTGCCGCTGTCGGCCGTGTAGAAGCCGTACAGGATCGACATCAGGGTCGATTTGCCGGCGCCGTTTTCGCCCACAATGCCGTGCACCGTGCCGCGCTTGACCGCGAGGTGGATGTCACGATTGGCGTGAACGGGGCCGAAATGCTTGTTGATGCCGACAAGCTCGATAGCGAGCGCTGAGGCAGCGGTCCCGGAGGACCGCTGCTCGTTTGTCGGGTTCAGACTTGTCATCGAAGTCCAACCCTTCTTTTCGTTTAGCCTTAGAGGGCCGGGCAGGTCTTGTCGGTGCGGAAGTCGTGCACGACGACAGCACCCGAGATGATGTCGGCAGAAGCCTTTTCGACGGCTGCCTTCATTTCCGGGGTGACCAGCGGCGCGTTGTTGTCGTCGAATGCAGCGCCGACGCCTTCTTCAGCCAGACCCAGGACGATGACGCCCGGGGCCCAGGTGCCGTCTTCCACGCCCTTCATGGCGTTATAGGTGGCGACGTCGACGCGCTTGAGCATCGAGGTCAGGACCGAGCCGGGGTGCAGGTGGTTCTGGTTGCTATCCACGCCGATACCGAACTTGCCGGCGTCGGCAGCAGCCTGGAGCACGCCAGCGCCCGAACCGCCCGACACCTGGAAGATCACGTCCACGCCCTGGTCGAGCTGGGACTTGGCAACTTCGGTGGCCTTGACCGGGTCGTTGAAGGCTTCAAAGCCGGTGCCGACATAGGTTTCGAGCACCTGGATATCGGGATTGACCGACTTGGCGCCCTGGGCATAGCCGCAGGCAAAGGCTTCGAGCAGGTCGAAGTTGAAGGCCGGGACGACGCCGATCTTGCCGCTTTCCGACTTCATGGCGGCCAGGATGCCGACGAGGTAGGAGCCTTCATGCTCCTTGAAGACCACCGACTGCACGTTGGGGAGGTCGACAACGGTATCGATGATGGTGAACTTGGTATCGGGGAATTCGGGAGCGACGGCGCGCAGGGCGGTTTCCCACGAGAAGCCGGGCAGCACGATCGGGTTGTTGCCGCGCGAAGCGAACTGGCGAATGGCCTGCTCGCGCATGGCGTCGCCCGAGATTTCCAGATCCTGGTAGGCGCCACCCTCGGCCTTGAACTTTTCGGCGCCGGTATAGGCTGCTTCGTTGAACGACTTGTCGAACTTGCCGCCGCCATCATAGACGAGCGCGCCATCGGCCATCGCGGCACCGGCCATCAGGGCACTGAGGGCAACGCCGCCGAGAACGGCCTTGGAAAGGAAAGAAATTTTCATTGATTGAGTCTCCCTGTCTCGCACCAGCACCGGGACCAGAGCCCATAGGTCGATCTGCGTGCGCTAACAGGGGATAAAATCGTGCAATGGCCTCTGCCGCAAGAGGGGAGGCGCGAAATTTTTCCGAATGGTCAAAATTTGCGCAGGTGGCTGCAAAGTGAAGACAGTTATCGGGCAAGCCTGAGGGTCAAAACCGCGCCAACAAGGCCTCGAACATCTGGCCCAGATTCACGTCGGCATACATGGTCGCGAGCACGGCCAAGGCAGCAATTACATAGAGGGTAAGACTATCGCGGGACTGGGTGGACATGATTGGATTTGATGCAAATTGCGTTGAACTGCCTCCTCTCTACCGCAAGTGTGGCGGCGGAATCATGGCGCAGTTGCGATCAATTCCGGCGTGGTTAAGAAAGGCTGAAGGCCTGACGGTCAGACCGGATCCAGTGTCGTGATCTCGACGCCCATGGCGGCGGCGAAACGCTCGAAGAAACCATCGATGATCTTCTGCGCCGAATTGCCGACAATGGCCTTGCCCAGCTTCATGATCTGGCCTGAAGCGCCGCCCCTGGCGGAAAAGGACAGCAGGGTATCAGCTCCGCTTTCGGCAAGGGTTATGTCGGCGCTGCCCTCGGCAAGACCCAGCAGGCCGCCCTTGCCACGGCCAGAGAGGGTGTAGCTTTGCGCCGGCACGACATTGGAGAGCGCCAGTTCGCCTTTGAAGACGGGTTTGACGACGCCGAGATTGACGGTGATGGCGAGGTCGAGCGTCGATGGACCGGACCACTCGATATGGCTGCAGCCCGGTATCGCCGCCTTGAGCATTGCCGGATCGTTGAGGGCATTCCAGACCGCTAGGGGGCCGGCCGCGATGCGATAGCGTCCACCAAAATCCATCAGCGGGAAAGCCCGGCAATGGGGCAAGTCGGGGCGCCGGTGCGCGCAGGCTCAAACATGACGGGTTTCCAACTCTTTACGTGCGGCTTTTTCGCACCAATATGGACTAAATAGTTGCCCGGGCATGCAGTTGCAATTGTCAGGCCGGGCGGCAGAAGCAATCTAAGGCAGACCGGCAGTTCCGCCAGATCGGCCAGTTCCAGAGGGAGCCCAGAATGACCGACCAAGTGACCACGACTGCACCCGCACCTGCTGTTTCGGTGATGGCGGAAAAGCCGCTGCAGTATCTGGACAAGGCCGTCAACGCCATCCGCGACCTGGGCATCTGGCCCGAACAACAGGGCGAAGCTCCGATTACCGGGCTGCTGCAGCAGATTACCGAGCTGGACGAAACCCGCGTCATCCTGATCGGCCGGACCCTCTCCCAGGCCAGCGCCTTCAATGAAGTGGTGCGCGAACAGGTCGCGGCCATGAAGATCGGCGAGCGCTACGAGGACATTACCAAGGGCTTCGATTCCATCCGCGACGACGCCAAGGGCATGGTGGACCAGCTCCAGGACAACAGAATCGACATGTTCGAGCGCGTCTCGAATGTGTGGATGAAGGTGAGCCGCGGCGACATTGCCACGCGCTTCAACAAGATCCGCGACACCTATCTGGCCGTCACCGCCGACACCAAGGACCAGATCGACCGCGAGCACACCATTCTCGAGGCCTATCGCGATTTCCGCGGGGCGCTGAAGCAGGCCGAGGTCATGGCGCTCGAAGTGCTGCAGACGGCCGAGAAGCGCCTCGAAGAGAAAAAGAACATCCTGCAGAAGGCCGCCGACGAGCTGGCCGCCTATGCCGGTAATGTCCCGGCCGACCGCGCCCGCCTCGAAATGGCCCGCGACGAGCGCCTGCGCGAGATGCAGAATGAGGAAAAGCGCTACCAGATCGCCAAGGATCTCTCGGACAACCTCACCATTTCCTACAACACCTCGGAAGTGGTGATGGCGCGGCTGATGCAGACCACCAATGCCAAGGAGCGCGTCTACCAGCAGTCGATCTCGTTCTTCTCGACCAATGAGACGGTGCTGACGGCGCTCTCCGCCTCCTTCACCGGCATGTTTGGCCTGCATGAATCGACCGAGACGCTCAACGCCATGAAGGAAGGCATGAGCAAGTCGCTCGAAACGCTTTCCGAGATCGGCGACAAGGTGCAGGAAGAGGCGATCAAGGCCGGCTACGGCCCGACCGTGCGTGCCGATGCGGTCAAGAAGCTGGTCGACTCGGTGGTCAATTTCCAGGAGAAGAGCCGCACCATCATCAACGAGATGCGCGTGGCCTCGACCAAAAATTCGGCCGAGATCCGCGATGCGGTCGAGGACGGCAAGCGGCGCCTCGCCACGCTGGCCGCCGAGGGCAATGCCCTGCTGCTCGAAACCCGCAACTGAGGCGCAAGGGGATTTGGTGAAGGCCCGCAATGCGTGACGCGACGGCAAAGGCCGCTGCCCCTCTCGACGAAGTCATGCTGGCGATGGACGTGGTCGACACGCTCCGTCACCGGCAGGACCTGGTGACCCGTGAACTGGACGGCGTGAACCGGGAAAGGCAGCTCATCGACAAGCTGCGGGACCTCTATCACCAGCAGGGCATCGAAGTGCCCGACCATATCCTCAAGGAAGGGGTGGCGGCGCTGGCCGAGAGCCGCTTCACCTATACGCCCCCTGCCCCCAGCCTGGGCACGACCCTGGCGCGGCTCTATGTGACCCGCAAGCAATGGGGCCGCCCGGTGCTGGCGGCGCTTGGCGTGCTGCTGGTGGCGGGCGTGGGCTATTTCGGCATCTGGCAGCCCTGGCAGAACGGCCAGGCCGAACAGGCGCGGATCGAGTTGACGGAAGGCCTGCCGGCGCAAATGGATGCGCTCTACCAGACCATCTACAACGAGACCAAGGTGCAGCAGGCCGTGACCGACGCCGAGGCGCTGGTCAGCCGCGGCAAGGCCTTTGCCGCCGAAGGCAATCGCGCCGGGGCCGAGGATGCCGTGGCCGACCTGACGGCCTTGCGGGACTTGCTGCGTCAGCAATATTCGCTGCGCGTGGTCAACCGCGAAGGCGTCCAATCGGGGTTCTGGACCTTCCCCGAGATCAATACCGAGGCGACCAACTATTATATCGTGGTCGAAGCCGTCGATCCGGATGGAAATGTCCTCTCCCTGCCCATTCTCAACGAGGAAAACGGACAGACCGAGACGGTGGCGATCTGGGGCGTGCGCGTTCCCGAAAGCGTCTACAACGCCGTGGCGGCCGACAGGCTGGACGACGGCATCATCCAGACCAACCTGGTGGGCCGCAAGTCCGACGGCTTCCTTGATGTTCAATATGCCATGCCCGTCCTGGGCGGCGCCGTGACCCAGTGGTAGGCCCATGAGCATACGCGGCCCCCAGGCCCTGGCCAGCCTCGAAGAAGCCATGCGCGACATCCGTCGCGAAGAGGATGAATTGTCCAAGCGCGTGGCGCGGGCATCCGAGCGCCTGAGCAAGACCCGCGAACACGAGGCGGAGCTGTTCCGGCAATTGGCGCGCCTCCGGCTTGACCCGTCGGTGCAGGGCGAGCTCGACGAGCGCATTTCGGGCGCGGAGGCGAAGGCCCGCGACATGCTCAAGGCCCATGCCAAGGATGTCAGCAAAGCCGAAAAGGCCATCAACACGCTCGATGCCTCGCGCGCCGAGCTGGCGGACCGGCGCGCCAGGGCGCTGGCGCAGCTCGAAGCACAACAGGCGCAGCTCAACGAACTGACCCGGGCGCAGGCGGCACGGCTCGCCGCCGATCCGGATTTTGTCGCGCAGCGCACCGAGACCGAAGAGCTCGACCGCATTGCCGAACAGTCCATGCGCAAGACCGAGCAGGCAGAAGCCGACCGCGAGGAAAAAGGCCGGCCCTATCGCGACGATCCGCTGTTCATGTATCTGTGGGACGCCGGCTATGGCACCTCGGCCTACAAGGCCGGCAACTTGACGCGCTATCTCGATGGGCTGGTGGCGGACCTGACGGGTTTCCGCAAGGCGCGGCCCAATTATGCCATGCTCATCGAAATCCCGCTCCGGCTGCGCGAGCATGCCGAGCAGCAGGAAGCCAAGGTGACAGAAGCCGAGGCAAAGCTGGCGGCGCTGGAAGTGGCGGCCGTGGATGCGGCAGGCGGCAAGCCCATGCGCGCCGCCATTGCCCAGGCCCAGGCCGAAATCGAAAAGCTCGACGCCGAAATCACCGCCATCGAGGACCAGCGCGATGCCGCGGCGGCCACGCTGCAATCGCTGGCCGAGGGACGCGATCCAGCGTTTGAAAGTGCAGCCAACGACCTGGCTTCGGCCCTTGCCCGCGAGGATATCCAGACCCTCCTCGCCGAAGCCCGCCAGACCCGGACCGGCCAGGACGACACCATCGTCGCCCAGATCGACGATGTCCGCACCCGCCTGCGCGAGGAACAGGAAGAAAGCCGCGAGCAGCAGGAGCGCTTGAAGACCCTCGCCGCACGGCGGCGGGAACTGGAAGACATCCAGTGGGAATTCAAGAAGCAGCGTTTTGACGATCCCGGCTCGAGCTTCCGCGAGGACCGGCTGGTGGGGGACCTGCTCAACGATTTCCTGCGCGGCGGCATTTCGGCGGCCAGCTATTGGGACCAGTGGCGCAAGAGCCAGAACTGGGCGCCTGGCAGCGAATGGGGCTCGGGCTACCGGCCGACGCGGCAATCCCAGCAGACCGGTTCGAACAATCCATGGCCCCCCAGTGGTGGCGGCTTTCAATGGCCGGACAGCAGCTTTGGCGGCTCATCGGGCCGCAAGAGCAAACCGTCATCCGGCGGCTTCGGCGGCGGCTGGGGCGGTGGCTCGTCCGGGGGTTCGTCGGGCGGCGGTTTTTCGCGCCCGCGCACGGGATCATCCGGTACGCGAAAGCATGGCGGCTTCAAGACGGGCGGCGGGTTCTAGCGGCCCCGTGGCGTAGTATGGGAAGGGGGCGCGTAGCGGTCGCCCTCGGCCGGCCCGACCAGTCGTTTCGTTGAGAAACCAGCACCCGTCGAATGCGACCCGGTGGCTTGCGGGACGCTGGCATATCGAGGACGTCGGGCACTAGGTTCGGCAGGGTAGTGCCCAGTCCAAGACGATACCTCGGCCACTATCTGGCCGAGGCAGGCATTGTCGTAACGAGGGATAGAGGCATCTTCTCAGTGTTGAGAAACAGCCTCCGCCACAGTGGCAAAGAAGGCAAAATTGTCCACTCCCCACCCCAGCGGGCTTGCGGGCGAAGCCAGTTTCACAATTACGGTCCTGGTGTCGGGATTGACGTAGATGTGCTGGTTAAAGAGGCCATAGGCGGTATAGGCATTGGTGCCGGCAACCGTCCACCACTGGTATCCGTAGCCCAGGTTTTCCACGGGGTCGGCCAGGCCGGTCGACTCGGCGGGCGCGGTTGAGATCTTGACCCACTCGGCCGGAATGACCTGATTGCCATTGGCCATGCCGCCGTCCAGCATCATCTGCCCGATACGGCCATAGTCGCGCAGGGTGGCGTTGAAGCCGGCGCCATAGAATTCGCGACCCACGGAGTCTGGGCCATCCAGGAGATAGAAGCCGTCAGCCTCCATCCCGGCGGGCTGCCAGACTTTCTCGCTCATATAGTCGGCACCCTTCATGCCGATGGCCGCCTCGAGGACGCAGCCGAGCACTGACGTATCCAGCGTCGAGTAGTTGTAGACGGTGTCGGGTTCGGATGCCTTGACCGCGCGATCCTTTGCGTAATCGCACCAGCGGTAGCTGTAAGCGACCAGCGCATTGTCATGGACCTCGGTCAACTGGGTATCGCTGCCGAATTCATAGACCTCCAGCCACTCGATCCCCGAACGCATTTCGAGCAGGTCTTTGAGGGTCACCTCCGCGTAGGGCGTCCCCGCCCAGTCGGGCAGATAGTCGACGACCTTGGCCTCGACGCCTGAAATCTTACCCTCTTCGATGGCGATGCCGATCATGTTGGCGAGGAACGACTTGGCCATGGAGAATGAAATGAACCGGCTCTGCTCGGAGCTTCCGTTGCGATAGGCCTCGTGGACGATAGTACCATCCTGGATAACCAGCAGCGCATTGGTCGAGGTGGCTTCGAGGAAGGCCTCGAGGGACAGTGTTTCCTCGCCAAACTTGAAGCTGTTGCCGATATCGGCCGATCCGGTCGGTAGTTCCCACACGGAATCGCCCCTGGCCACCGTTCGGGTCGCGAACATGCTGTCGATATTGCGGAAGGTCAGATAGTTCAGGCCCGGCGTCATGAATTCGGCGCGAGCATTGACCATGGTTGGGCTCAACCAGTGTGCGTCATCCGCCATCGCGAGGCCACCTGCGGCAAAGGCGGTAACCGAGATTACCGTAGCAATTGTCTTGAACATGCGCTGCTCCTCCTAAGCTTTAGCGCCCAGAGCTCCCCGCCCCAGGATGTTCGTTCTGCGCTGCACCACACCTTCGGCATCTCGTGGCCAGCATCCAAACATAACACATTTTGTTATAGCGCATAACAAAACTTGAGTCATGCAGTCTCGGCGTGTGCGCTCCGACTGCCGCCACCCATGCTATGGATGCAGTCAGCAGCGCCGTCGCTGCCTCTCGGTTTCCGGAAGTCGCACGGCAGCCTGAGCCGCCGGAAGTGTCATTGCTTCAACCGTCCTACGCAACATAGCCCCCTTACCGCCGACCGCCGTCCGGTCATTCGGCGCGCCCTGGCACTGCGGAAGGATCTTTGACAGACGTGTCTCAGTTCGCCGGTGGCGTCGCCATTACTTCCCAGACATTGCCTTCGCTGTCCTCGAAATAGGCGGAATAGCCCCATTCGGACTCGGTGCCTGCCGTGATGATGGCGCCACCAGCGACGAGGACGCGCTCGAGAATGGCATCCACCTCGGCCGGGCTTTCGGCGCGGTGGGAGAGAACGAAGCCGGGCGTGCCTTCGAGGCTTTCGGGCTTGCCGGCGGTCTGGGCGATCTCAGCGCGCGGAAACAGCACGAAGGAGAACCTGTCGTCGAAGAAGAAGGCGACGTGGTCCTCGCCGGCGCCGATCTTGTCTTCGGCAATGTCGAAGAGCGCGCGGTAGAAGGCGAAGGCGCGTTCGAGGTCGTCGACGCCGACGGTGATGATGGAAATCTCGGGCTTCATGGCGCTAGACCTTGTCGCCGCCAGTGGAGAACAGGGCTTCGAACTGGCCTTCCTCGATCCGGGCGGCGGCAATCACCGCCTGGGTGCGGCTATCGACATCGAGCTTTTGCAGGATGGCCGAGACGTGGGCCTTTACCGTCGCCTCGGAAATGGAGAGTTCATAGGCGATCTGCTTGTTCATCAGCCCGTCGCTGAGCATCATCAGCACCCGCACCTGCTGGGGTGTGAGGGTGGAGAGGCGTTTCATCAGGGCGGTGTGGTCGTCCTCGCCGCCCAGGGTCGTGCCGACCGGCACGAAGACTTCGCCCGAGAGCACGGTTTCGATGGCGCGGCGGATTTCCGTCGGGCCGACTGATTTGTGGAGATAGCCGGCGGCGCCCAGTTCGAAGGCACGGCGGACCACAGTGCCGTCCTCGACGGCGGAAATGATCATCACCGGAATGTCGGGATATTGCGCGCGCAACAGCAGCAGGCCGGAAAAGCCCCGAACGCCGGGCATGTTGAGATCGAGCAGGACCAGGTCGCAATCGCGGTCGGCATCAAGCGCGGCGCTGAGGCTATTGAGGTCGCCCGCTTCCTCGACGCTCACCGTCGCGTCGCCGCCCGCCAGGGTCTGCCGCAGGGCAGCGCGGAACAGGGGGTGATCGTCAACGATGATGATGCGGCGGCGCGTCATGAAAGCAAACCTGTCATATGGCGGTCATATCCCTGCGTGAATCGCATGGAATTCGGGCAGTTGCTCTTGCATATTGCGGCAATGCTTAACGGGTTCTTTACCATGTTTTCCCAAGAGTGACTGTCATTCCTTCGTGTTGAATCGCGAGGGGTCCGTCTATTTCGACGAGGACCGGTCATGCCCCGCGCCTACACCCATTCCGACTATGCCGACGCCGCCCAGGATCCGGGAGCGGGCGAATGGCAGGCATTGCGGGGTGAACTGGTGGCGCTGCTCGACAAGGTCGAAAGCCATTATGGCCAGGCCGAGCCGGCGCAACCGGCCATGGGCGGGCTGGCGCAGCGCGTCCGCAACCTGCGCGACCAGGTGGAGGTCCCCGAAACCAACAGCCGTCGGCGCGAGGCGCTGCGCACGGTCAAGCGCGCCGTCGACCGGTTCAGCGAACGGGATGCCCAGCCGGGCGACCTTGTCGAGCCCGATGATCTCACCGCCGCCATTGCCGAGATCCGCAGCCGGCAAGGCGCGGCGTCGATGCCGGCTCCGATGCCCATGCGCCGGGCCACCGATATTCCTGAAATCCGCGAACTGGGGTCGCTGGTGGGCGGCATGAGCCAGCGGCTCGAACGTCTCGAGGGCGAGCTTAAGTCGCAGCGCTCCAACGGTCCCCAGGTGCGCGAGGTCGCCAGCCAGGTCGAGCAGCTCACCCAGGTGGTGGAACTGCTCGCCGGGGCCATTGGCGAAACCGGCCAGGTCAAGCGGCTCGAGGCCCAGATCGCTGCCCTCGGCGCGGTGATCGAGGAAGGACCGCGCACCGACCTCTCCGTGCTCAATGCGCGGCTCGACGATGTGTCGACCACCGTGGGCAAGCTGGCCGAATTGCAGGCCCAGCAGATGGAGCGCGAGATTGCGCGCGACCAGCGCCGCAATGCCCAGCCCGATGCGGCCCAGGCCCTGGCCCCGGCCATGCAGGCCATCGAGGCCAGCGTGCGCAATGTCTATGACCGGATCGATGCGATCGAGCGTTCGGTCTCCCTGTCGAGTGGCGATTTCGAGCGGCTGACCAGCGAGATGGCCGCCTTTACCCAGGCGATGCAGAACCAGTCCGGCAATCCGGGCGACCTGGCGGAACGGATCGAGGCCCTGGTGGCGCGGCTCGATACATCCGGGTCCGGCAATGCCGAGGTGGCGGCGCTGCAGGCCGAAATGGGCGCGTTGCGCAATGCCCTGCTCTCGGGCATGGAGCCGCGTTTCTCGCGCATCGAAGGGCAGATCGAGGCGCTGAGCGAACGCATCGTGCCGGTCGATACCCGCGCGGTCGAAAACCAGCTCAAGACGCTGATGGCGCGCATGGACGATGCCGGCGCCCAGCTCGATGGCCTTGCCCGGCTCTATGCTGCCGATGAGAAGCCGGATCTGGACGCGCTCGCGGACAAGGTGGCTGAACGCGCCAGCGAAGCCTTCAGCAAGAAGGCCCCTGCCCCGGTCGCCATGTTCGGTCCGGAAAGCCTCAAGAGCATCGAGGATCGCCTGACCGGGCTGATCAAGTCGGCCGGCAAGACGCCGGACTACGAGCAATTGGCCGATATGGTGGCAACCCGGACCTCGGAAGCGATCCGTGCGCCCATGGGCGGGGGGCTCAGCGACGAGGGCATGGATGCGCTGGAAAAGCGCATGACCGCCCTGTTCAACACTGCCGGCAAGGAAACCGCCGAACGCCTGACCCGGCTTGAAGCGGTGCTGTCAGGCAAGACCGCCCCGACCCCGCCGGCGGCTCCCGCTCCTGCTCCTGCTCCTGCGCCAGCCCCCGTTCGGGCCGCTGCACCCAAGCCTGCTGCAGCGCCCAATGCCGTCGACCAGTTCGCCGAGGCGCTCAAGGCCGATGAGCCGCAGTCGACCAGCCGCCTCGATGGCATCCTGGCGGGCTTGACCCAGACAAAGAGCGACGCCATGCCCGCCAATCCGGCGGATGAGGCGCCGCTGATCGACAAGGGCTTTGGCGACAAGGCCCCGGTGCGGGCCGCACTCAATGCCATGCCCGGTGCCCCTGCCAGAAGCGAGAAGCCCGCTGCCCCGGCCGAGGTCCCGACCTTCGATCCCAACCGCGCGGAACGTCCGCCCCGGCCGCGATCGAGCTTTGCCGAGCTCGACACTGATCCTTTCGCCCCTGTCGTGCGTCCCGCCAGTGAAAAGCCGGTCGACGCGATGCCGGCTTCGAGCACCAGCACCTTTGTGGCGGCGGCCCGCCGCGCCCAGCGCGCCAAGCAGGAAGACGCCAAGCCTGCCGAGAGCAATTCCATCATTGCCCGGGCCCTGAGCCGGGTGCGCGCCAGCAAGGACAAGGAGGCGGGGGCAACCAAGGCGGCTCCGGAGGCGGCAGCCGCCGAGACCCGGCAGCCACGCCGCGCCGAAAAGCCCAAGGTTCAACCCGCAGAGGCGGCCAAGCCGACCGAGGCGCCGGCCCTGCCCGAGGCCGGCGAGACCCGCCCCGGCTTCCTTGCGCGCAACCGCCGGCCGCTGCTCCTGGCGGCAACGCTGGTTGCGGTCTCGATGCTGGCGCTCAACCTGGTCATCCAGCGCATGAATGCTTCAGCGCCCGCCGCGAACAACGCTGTCAGCGCCCCGGCGGACAGCGCCAATCCGCCCGCATCGGACGATCAGTCCGCCGTGGTGCCGCCGCGCGTGATCGACATGGTCGATGTGACGGCCACCGGCTCGATCAATCCGGGGGAACCGATGAGCTTTGCGCGGGCGACCAGCCTCGCACCGTCGACGCCCATGCCGCCCACGCTCAAGGCAGATAGCGGGCGCATCGCCCTTGCCGCCCCGCAGCAGGTCGAAACCCCCGACGTTACCGGCTCGATCGCGCCGGCCGCCGCAGTGTCGGCGCCAGCCGAAACCTTTGATCTGCCACCCGAGGCCGTTGGCCCGATCGAGTTGCGCCAAGCGGCCGCCAATGGCAATGCTCGGGCGCAGTTCGAGGTCGGCGCCATCTTCACCGAGGGCCGGGTGCTGGAAAAGAACCTCGAAGAGGCCGCGCGCTGGTATGAGCGCTCGGCAGCGCAGGGTTTCGTTCCGGCTCAATACCGTCTCGGCAATCTCTACGAAGTGGGTTCGGGGGTCGAAAAGAACCTCGAGCAGGCCCGGCTCTGGTATCAGCGCAGCGCCGAGGCCGGCCATCGCATGGCCATGCATAACCTGGCGGCGCTCTATGCGGGCGGCGAAATGGGCGAGCAGCAATTCGAGCTGGCCGCCGAGTGGTTCGGCAAGGCGGCCGAGCGCGGCATGACCGACAGCCAGTTCAACCTGGGCATGCTCTATGCCCGCGGGCTGGGCGTCGAGCAGGATTTCGAGCAGTCCTACAAGTGGTTTGCACTGGCTGCGATGAGCGGGGACCAGGACGGCGCCAAGGCGCGCGACGACATCGCCAAGTCGCTCTCAGCAGAAGCGGTCAGCCGCATCGGCGACCAAGTGGCCGCATGGAGGATGCAGCCGGTCGACCTTGCCGCCAATTTCGCCCCCATCGGCACCTGGTCAGACACATTCGACCCCGGCGAGGCCATTGCCAATCGCGACGTCATCGCCAAGGTGCAGCAGGCCCTGGGCAAGCTGGGCTTTGATGTGGGGACAGCCGACGGGGTGGCGGGTCCAAAGACCCAGGAGGCCATCAAGGCCTTCGAGCGGGCCACGGGCATGAGCGAAGTGGGTGCCATCAATCCAAGGCTGCTCGCCGTTCTGGGCAGCCAGCCAGTCTAGTAGCTCATTGGGGTTTGACACCGTCACAAGGCGGACGTAAGCCCAGATCATAAAACTGATACCGGCCGCGGCGGGCCTTACCTCTTGTTGACGGACCATCCTTTAGGATGGCCCGCCAAAACGCTTTTACGGGACACCAGGATCTTGCAGATCTATCTGCCGATCGCCGAGCTTTCCGTGAACCTCTTCTTTCTCGTGGGGATCGGAGGGGCGGTCGGCTTTTTGTCGGGCCTGTTCGGCGTCGGTGGCGGATTTCTGCTCACGCCCTTGCTGATCTTTTCAGGTGTACCGACGGCCGTGGCGGTTGCATCGGTCACCGGACAGGTGGTGGCGGCCTCCACGTCAGGTGCGCTCAGCCACTACCGGCGGGGCGGCATCGACCTGCATCTGGCGCTTTACCTCGTGCTGTCCGGCATTCTGGGGGCCTTTGGCGGCGTGGCGGCGTTCGACCTGTTGCGCAAAGCGGGGCAACTCGATCTGGTCATTGCGCTGGGCTTCCTGGTTCTGCTCGGTTTTGTCGGCGTGCTGATGCTGCAAGAATCGGTGCGGGCCCTGCTCAAGCGCCGCCAGGGCGTGGTCGTGCGCGAGCGCCTGCCCAACCAGCACAGCTGGATCCATGGCCTGCCCATGCGCGTCCGCTTCAAGAAAAGCCGGCTCTATATCAGCGTCCTGCCGGTGCTGATCATCGGCCTCTTCATTGGCTTTGTGGGGTCGCTCCTGGGCATAGGCGGCGGCTTCATCATGGTGCCGGCCCTGGTCTATCTCCTGCGCGTGCCCGGCAATGTCGTCATCGGCACATCGCTGGCGCAGGTGGTGGCGATGATGGCCGCCACGACGATCCTCCACGCCGTGCAGAGCCAGAGCGTCGATATCCTGCTGGCCTTCTGCCTGATGGTGGGCGGGGTGGCCGGGGCCCAGTTCGGCGCCGCTGCCGGCAAGCATCTGCGCGGCGAACAGTTGCGCGGCCTCCTCGCCCTCCTGGTTCTGGCCGTGGCCATCCGTTTTGGCCTGTCGCTGGTGCTCACCCCCAATGACGTCTACTCGATGGCGGTGGGGAGCCTGGCACAATGATCCGTCTGTTGGTCCTCGTCGCCCTGCTGCTCGCCACCGCGGTGCCCGCCATGGCAGAGCGCCTGTTTTCGAGCGTCTCCAATGAAGTGGTGCAGATCACCTCCAGCTTCGACGGTGAGCGGCTGACGTTTTTCGGCGAGATTGCTCCTGATGCCGGTGCCAGCCAGAAGTTCGTCGAGGGACCCTTCCACATCGTGGTGGTCGTTCTGGGCCCCACGCAGGACCGGGTGGCCCGCAAGAAGACCAATAATTTCGGCATATGGCTCAATACCGAACAGGTCGCGTTCAAAGGCTTTCCGAGCTATTTCCACGTCATGTCGAGCACGAGACTGCGCGACATTACCGATGTGAACACGCTGACCACCAATTTCATCCTGCCCGAATCCCACGCCATTTCGCCCAATGCGGCCGGCTGGTGGCACACACTGACTTTTGGCCGTGAACTGATCCGGCTGATGACCGAGGAAGGCCTGTTCGGCCAGCAGGAGACCGGCGTGCGCTTCCTCTCCGAGACCTTCTACCAGGCGCAATTGACGCTGCCGAGCAATGCCCCGCCCGGCCCCTATATCGCCCAGACCTACGTCTTCAAGAATGGCGAGATCATCGCCCGCAAGTCCGACGGCTTTGCAGTGCGCAAAATTGGCTTCGAGCGCTTCCTGGCGCTTTCAGCGGTGCAGATGCCGTTTCTCTATGGCCTGGCCTGCGTGGCCCTGGCCTTGGTCACCGGCTGGCTGGGCGGCGTGCTGTTCCGGCGGTAGGGCACTTCCCAATTCGACTGATACGACGACCTGCGTAGCCCGCATATCCAATGACTGTCATCCCGGCCTCGAGCCGAGATCCATCTTGAGATCTCAGGATGGGTCCCGGCTCAAGGCCGGGGTAACAATTGAGAGTCGTGGATGTTTCAGAGAGGCGGTGAAGCGCTTTAACCGCCCACCAACCGCTTGACCGGCACCGGATAGGTGCGGTCGCGCCCCAGCATGACCACTTCCAGAGCGGGCCAATGGAAGAGGCCGAAGAAGGCTTGCGAGAGGACATTGAGGGCGCCGGTGGAACTGCCATAGGCGGGCAGGATCAACAGGCGATTGTCATGCACGAAGCAAGGCCTTCGCGTGCTGCGGCCTTCCATGGCCAGACGCGCGGCCGGGTGCAGGTGTCCGGCGACCAGACCGGTGCGGCCCTTCTGCGGCTCGTGCGTGAAGACCAGGCCTTCCAGTTCCAGCTCTGCAAGGCAGGTGCCGCCGATTGCATGGGGCGCAGGATCGTGATTGCCCGAGAGCCAGAGGCACTCCACCATGTCGGTAATGGCATCGAGCCGCGCGCGGTTGGCTGGGGTGAGCCAGGTGGCGGCTTCGGGCCGGTGGAAACTGTCGCCAAGAGCGACCAGGCGCCGCGCCCCGGTGCGCCGAAGGTCGGTTTCGAGCCGCGTAAGCGTCATGGCCGTGTCGTATGGGGGTAGCATCTGCCCGCGCCGGGCAAAGCTCGCCATCTTCTCGAAATGCAGGTCCGCGACCAGCAAGGTTTCGCGGGCGCGCCAATAGAGCGCGCCGGATGGCAGGGGCTCGAAATTATGACCGGCAAAGCGCAGCACGGGCGACTCGAGGGTTTGTAAGGCTGCGCTAGAATTATGCACTCGACTCGATCTCTCAAAGGCCCCCTCACCCGGATTGCTGCGCAATCCGACCTCTCCCCCAAAAGGGAGAGGTGAAGATTAGAGTTCGCCTATGGCCTCCCGCAGCAGTTCTTCTGCTGCATCAGCCATAGCTGATTCCCGGGCTTCCCCGAAAATCGGTTCCTTGCCGATATCGAGCATGACCGGCACGGCGAGCGGGGAAATCTGGTGCAGGGGCTTGTGGACGATGTGGTGGCGGATGCGCGAAAGCATGTGGCCGAGGCGTTCGATGTCGAGCAGGCCCCGGGCCGCGTCACGCCGCGTAGCTTCGACGAGGATATGGTCGGGCTCGTGCTGGTAGAGCACGTCATAGATGATGTCCGAACTCATGGTGATCTGCCGGCCGGTCTTTTCCTTTCCCGGATGCCGCCGCTCGATCAGCCCGGCAATGATGGCGCAGTTGCGGAAGGTGCGCTTCATCAGCGCGCTCTCGTCGAGCCAGGCTTCGAGATCGTCGCCCAGCATGTCCTCGGCAAACAGATCATCGAGACTGAGGCGATCAGTGCGGATGAGCGCCGAAAGATCGCCCAGGCCCCAGATCGCGAGGGCATATTCGCTGGCGACGAAGCCGAGCGGGCGGGCGCGCATGCGTTCGAGCCGCCGGGTCAGCAGCATGCCCAGGGTCTGGTGGGCCAATCGTCCTTCGAACGGGTAGCAGACCATGAAGTGTTGCGTACCGCGCGGGAAGGTCTCCACGAGCAGGCTGTCGCGGCGCGGCAGCACGGAGAGGTCGCGCTGCAGGCGGAGCCAGTCGCTGACCTGATCGGGCAGCCTGTGCCAGTCAGCGGGCGTATCCATGATGCGGCGCACGCGCTCGGCGAGATAGGTGGAGAGTGGGAACTTGCCGCCCATATAGGACGGGATTTTCGGGTCCCTTGCGAAGGCGCGCGAGACGAAGGCTTCGTTGTCCTTCATGCCCTCGAAGGCGACGATCTCGCCGCCGAACATGAAGGTGTCGCCCAGTGACAGCGTGCCGAAGAAGTACTCTTCCATTTCGCCCAGGACGCGGCCGCCGGCGCCGATGGGGCCGGTGGTGCGCCCCTGTTTTTGCCCACGCGCCCGCACCAGCCGGACGCGCACCATGGGTTCCTCGATGATGGTGCCGATGTTGAGCCGGTATTGCTGGGCAACGGCTGGATTAGCGATACGCCATTTGCCGTCGGCGGTCTGCTTGAGCCGGGCATAGCGTTCATAGGCCCGGAGCGCGTAGCCGCCGGTGGCGACGAAATCGAGCACCTTGTCGAATTTTTCGCGGGAAAGGTCGCGATAGGGCCAGGCGCGGGTGATTTCGGCGTAGAGGTCGTCGGCGAGGAAGGCATCGGCGCAGGCCATGCCGAGCACGTGCTGGGCCAGCACGTCATAGCCGCCGGGCATGGGGTCTTCGCTGTCCTGATGGCCCTCGGCCACCGCTTCGACCGCTGCCTCGCATTCGAGCACTTCGAAGCGGTTGGACGGCACGAGCAGGGCCCGCGAGGGTTCGTCGAGCCGGTGATTGGCGCGGCCAATGCGCTGCAGCATGCGTGACGAGCCCTTGGGGGCGCCGACCTGCACGACAAGGTCGACATCGCCCCAGTCGATGCCGAGGTCGAGGGTGGAGGTACAGACCACGGCCTTCAATTTGCCGGAACCCATGGCCGCCTCGACCTTGCGCCGCTGCTCCACCGAGAGCGAGCCATGGTGCAGCGCGATGGGCAGCATATCCTCGTTGATGTTCCACAGACCCTGGAACAGCAGTTCGGCCTGCGAGCGGGTATTGACGAAGAGCAGCGTCGTCTTGTGCTTTTTGATGGTCTCGTAGAGTTCACGATGGGCATAGACGGCCGAATGACCGGCCCAGGGCAGGCGTTCTTCGGTCTCAAGGATGTGCAATTCGGGCGGCGCGCCGCCGACCATACGCAGGAGGTCCGTCCGCCCCTCGGGATGGGGCTGGGCGATCCAGTCGCGCAAAAGGTCCGGCCGGGCCACGGTGGCCGAAAGGGCGGTGATGCGCAGGCCGGGCGCCAGTTTGGCCAGCCGCGCCAAGCCAAGGGAGAGGAGGTCGCCGCGCTTGGAGGTGACGAGGGCATGGAGTTCGTCGAGGACCACGCGTTTGAGCGAGCCAAACATCAACTCGGCCTGCGGATGGGAAATCAGCAGCGCGAGCTGTTCGGGCGTGGTCAGCAGGACGTGCGGCGGCTTGACCCGTTGCCGGGCACGCTTGGACGCTGGGGTGTCGCCGGTGCGCGCCTCAACCCGGATGGGCAGGTGCATCTGGCTGATCGGGGTGGAGAGGTTGCGCTCGACGTCGACGGCCAAGGCCTTGAGCGGCGAGATGTAGAGCGTGTGGAGGCCTTCAAAATCCCTATCGACAAGGTCAGTCAGCGTCGGCAGGAAACCGGCCAGCGTCTTGCCGGCGCCGGTCGGGGCAATCAGCAATTGGCCGGCGCCGGATTGATATGACGCCAGAACATCGAGCTGATGCTGCCGCGGCGCCCAGCCCCGGGAAGCGAACCAGTCGGAAATGACGGGGGGAAGAACGAAACCGGACACCAGTCACCTGCTGCAAATCAGCGCCGAGCCTATATGATCGAGCGCAACGAAACCAAGGGAGGGAACGGGCGTGCCCGAGACCATTCACCTCACCCCGCAAAATGTGTTGTCGCGGCTGGTGCCGCATATCCTTGAGATGGAAAGCCGGGCTGATGGGAGGCGCATCGCCATTGGCATTGCCGGGGGGCCAGGCACCGGCAAGTCGACACTGGCTGCAGAATTGGTGGCCATGCTCAACGCTGTTCGGCCGGGCAGCGCGGCGCTCGTGCCGATGGACGGCTTCCACATGAAGCATGCCAAGATCGAGGCCATGGGGGAGACGCACCGCAAGGGGGCGCCGCATACATTCGAGGGCGCAGCCTTTGTCAGCTTCCTCCATCATTTGAAACATGCGACCGAGCCGGTCAGCGGCCCGGGCTATAGCCGCAAGATTGAAGACACCGTGGACGGCGCCTTCACGGTGGACCCGGATGTGAAGGTGCTGGTGGTGGAGGGCAATTACCTGCTCCTGACGCAGGGGCCGTGGGCGGGGGTCAAATCGCTGCTCGACTATGCCGTTTTCATCCATGTGCCGCGCGAGCTGGTGCGCGCCCGGCTGATGAAGCGGCATGGCGAAGAGGGGCTGTTCTCCGATGAACGCAATCGCGCCCATATCGAGCGCAATGACTTGCCCAATTACGACCTCGTCGAAGAGTCACGGGAGCGGGCCGACGTGATCTTCGAACTCAATGTCGAACGGTAGGACTACTTAACCCGGCCCGAGGCCCAATCCTCTACGCGCGTCCCGACCAGTTCGGAAATGTTGCGCTTGCCGGCCGAGCGCACCCCGGCCACGAGGCCGCGCTTGATGCGGTCGAGCAGGTCAAGGCCGCCGAAAACCAGCGCCGAATAGAGCTGGATGGCGTTCGCCCCGGCCTCGAATTTCTGCAGGGCCGATTGCGGCGAGTGGATGCCGCCGACCCCGACAATGGGCAGCGCGCCGACGCGCTGGCGCATCTGGGCGAGGCGTTGCGTGGCGAGCGGGAAGAGCGGCTTGCCCGAGAGGCCGCCGGTCTCGGTGGCATTCTCCATGCCAGCCACGGGATCGCGTGAAATAGTGGTGTTGGAGACGATGAGGCCATCAAGGTCGGTGGCGAGGATGACGCGAGCCACGGCATCCATGCCGGCCTCGTCGAGATCGGGCGCGATCTTCAAGAGCACCGGCACGCGGGTCTTGGCCTTGGCGCGGCCAGCCAGCACTTCGCCGAGGAGCCGCGTCAGCGCTTCGTCGGCCTGCAGGTTGCGCAGGCCCGGCGTATTGGGCGAGGAAATGTTGACGGTGAGATAGTCGGCCAGATCGGCGAAGCGTTTGACGCCCAGCACATAGTCGGCGACAAAATCCTCACTGTCCTTGTTGGCGCCGATATTCACGCCCAGCGCCGCGGGCACCCGCAGGCCCTTCAGGCGCTCGAAAGCGGCGTCATGGCCTTCATTGTTGAAGCCCATGCGGTTGATGACCCCTTCGGCCTCGGCCACCCGGAACAGGCGCGGCTTGGGGTTACCGGCCTGCGGACGCGGGGTCACGGTGCCGATCTCGACCATGCCGAAACCCATCAGCGCCAGCGCGCGCGGCACTTCGGCATTCTTGTCGAAGCCGGCGGCCATGCCGACCGGGTTCTTGAGCTCGAGGCCGCAAAGCATGGTGGCCAGTTCCGGCGGATCGGCATATTCCTGCTGCGGGGCGAGGCCCAGACGCAGTGCCGTGATGGTGGCGCCATGGGCGGTTTCGGGATCCATGCGCAGCAGCGTGTCGCGCGTCAGACTGGCTAGGCCGGCATTGCGCAGCAGTGGGGAGAGTGCGGAAAAGATCATCGCACTGCCTCGGGCAGGACGCAGCCGCCTTCGGCATCGACGCTGATGGCCTCCTCCCAGGCCACTGCCGTCAGGTCGAGCGGTCCGCTATAGAGATGCGGGAAGAGCTGACCGCCACGCGACGGCTCCCAGACCAGGTTCTTGCCCAGCTCAGCAATGCGCACGGCCAGCAGCACCAGATCGGCCTGTCCCTTGAAGTGCAGGCGCAGGGTTTCGGCGAGCTGCGCCGCCGTCGAGAAGTGCATGTAACCATCGGCAACATCGATGGGCATGCCCGCATAGTGGCCGGCATGGCGGGCCGGGGCGTAGCTTTCGCTGGTGGCGATCTTGTAGATGAGGTCGGGCGTGTCGGGCATTTTGAAAGACCCTCGGGCGGAATTTGCTGCAGCCGGGGTAATGGGGAACAGGGCGCTTTACAAGGTGGCGTGGAGGGAATAGTCTAGGATTGTTTTCCGGAATAAGACATCATTCCTCTCGGGCATTGCCATGCTTTCTCATCGAGCCATCTGGGATGGTATTGACTCGCTGGCGCGGCGCCATGGCGTATCGGTATCGGCGCTGGCCAAGCTGGCCGGGCTCGACGCCACGGCCTTCAACGTCTCCAAGCGGGTGAGCAAGGACGGGCGCGAGCGCTGGCCGTCCACCGAAAGCCTCTCGAAAATCCTTGAAGCGACGGGCGAGAATATCGACGGCTTCCTCGCCGGCACCGGTATTTTCCTTTCCGCTCCGAGCGGCTTTGCCGAACCAGACCTGCGCAATATTCCCCTCCTCGGCCTCGCCCAGGCGGGCAGCGGCGGTTATTTCGACAGTGCGGGCCACCCGGTCGGCCATGGCTGGGACGAAGTGGCCCTGCCCACGCCGGACGACAGCGGCATCTATGCGCTGGAAATTTCGGGCGACAGCATGGAGCCGCTCTATCGCGAGGGCGACCGGATTGTCGTCTCCCCCACCGAGCAGGTGCGGCGCGGCGACCGGGTCGTGGTCAAGACCCGCGACGGCGAGGTTATGGCCAAAATCCTCGCCCGCCAGAGCGCCAGGCAGATCGAGTTGCACTCGATCAATCCCGCCTATGACCCGCGCATCTTCGACATTGCCGATGTCGAATGGATGGCCCGGATCATCTGGGCAAGCCAGTGAAGGTCGCGCCTGCGACCGCTGCCGATGCTGCGGACTGGGCAGAGATGCGCGGGGCCTTGTGGCCGAGCGGCGCGGGCGGCGAACATGCGCGGGAAATTGCCGAGCTCATTGCCGAGCCCGGTGAGACGCTGAACCTGCTGGCGCGGGATGATGACAACCAGGCCCTCGGGTTTCTCGAGGCCTCCGTCCGCCACGACTATGTCAATGGGTGCAAGACCTCGCCCGTTGCTTTTCTCGAGGGTATTTTCGTCTGGCCCGCAGCGCGCGGCCAGGGCGTGGCAAGGGCAATGGTGGCGGAAGCCGAAAACTGGGTGCGACACCAGGGACTCAGCGAATTTGCCTCGGATGCGCCGGTCCAGAACAGCGAGAGCCAGGCCATGCATGAAGCGCTGGGCTTTGGGGAAACCCAGCGCGTGGTGTTTTTCAGGAAGGTATTGCTCTAACGTCTAGTGGCACCCGGCCCTGGCGAACATATCGGCCAAGATGATCGGGGTTGCCGGTGTTTCTGCCCAGCTTGCCGTGTCGGGCGCGCCAGCAGCGAGCGCCGAAAGGGCAGTCTCCTCCGAGAGAGTGAAACTCGCCGTGCATCTGATCGGTGCGGCACCTCGGGCCACAGCTTCCGATACCATGAGACCAGCGGTTTCCCCGACGCCGGCGAGATAGGCAATCACCGTATCGCGGGCCGCGGCGTCGCCACGGGCGCGCTGCGCCATTTCCATGACCTGGGTGACCGATATCCGGCCGGAGCTGGTGGTTGGGGCCGCGACGACCGGGCTGGCGGACAAGGCGAGAAGGCCGAGAACGTGAAGAGTACGCATCGAGGCAATCCTTATTGTTTTGCGATAATTCTTATTCCTTATACGCGCTTGTCTTATTGTCAAACAATAATTTGTGTGTCATAAGCGAGCACACTGAAACCGGAGTACAGGCATGAGCAACGCGATCGAAACCGCCCTTGGCAGCGACCGAGCCATTTATGTCGCGCCGCGCATGGCGCTGCTGTTCAATGGCCTGTCCGTCGCAGCCGTGACGCTAGCGACACTGCTGCCGATTGGCGCGGGCCTCTACTGGTTCTTCATTGATCCAGTCCAGGTGCGGACCATGGTGGGGCTCGCGCCGGAGCACCTGCCCGACATCACCATGGGGCAACGGATTGCTGCCGCGATCGTCGCGATGGCAACAACACTTCCGCTCGCCTGGGGACTTGCGCGCCTGCGCATTTGCCTGAGGAGCTTTGCGGCCGGACGACCCTTCGCGTCCGAGGGCATTGCGGGCCTCAGAGACTTTGCCACAGGCGGCATGCTGGCGGCCCTGATGCAACTGGCGGGCCATACGCTGACGGGGCTGGTACTCAGCTGGACCGCAACGGAGGGCCACCGGCAATTGGCGATAGTCATCGATAGCCAGTTGCTGCTGCTCGCCTTGTTTGCCGGTACGATCGCTGCTCTGGGCTGGGCGATGGAAAAGGCGGCTGCGATCGCCGAAGAAAACAGCCAGTTCATCTGACCATGGCGATCAAGGTGAACCTAGCCGTGCTGCTGGCGCAGCAGAATGTGAAATCAAAGGATCTCGCCGAATATATCGGCATCACCGAGGCGAATCTGAGCCTGCTCAAGCAGGGCAAGGTCAAGGGCATCCGGTTCGCCACACTCGAAGCGATCTGCCGGTATCTGAAATGCCAGCCGGGGGATGTGCTGGCATTGGTGCCGGATGACCACCCAGACGAGGCAGGAGGCCTTGACTACCCCCACAAAGAGCGCGGCGTGTAATCTGTAGTCCACGCGCCGCGGCTCGATCTGTGGTGGTTGGCAGGGGTCTATTGGCCCAGCAGTTTCCCGTCCAGCGCGTCGGCAATCAGCCTGCGGGTATTCTCGATGCCGTAGAGTGCAGCGAACGAGCCGAAGCGCGGGCCGCGCTCCTGGCCGATCAGCACCTGATAGAGCATCTGGAAGAAGTCGCCGGAGACGCCTGGCCCACCCGTGGGGCTCTTCTTGGTGTGGTCCTGGTAGCGCTCGATGTTGCGGGCCACATCGAGGGCCGCGTCCTGGATGGTTTCGTTGGCGGCGTCTGCCGGCAGGGCAGCAAAGGCCTCCGAGAGCGCCTCGAGTGCGGCGCGTTCGACATCGTCGGGGGCGCGATAGGTCTTCTTCACGAAATCGCGGAAGTAACGCATGGCATAGCCGACCAGCGCATCCAGGTGCGGATGGGTCTTGGCCGAAACGCCCGGCGCATAGGCCGAAATATAGCCCCACATGACTTCGGGCGTTTCCGGATTGGACGCCGTGGCCAGGTTGAGCAGCAGGCCGAAGGTGACCGGCATGTCCACCTTGGGCACATTGCCGTAGTGGACATGGAAGGCCGCGTTTTCGAGCCGCTGGGCCGCGTCCTGCCGCTCATAGGCCGCGACGAAGCTGAAATATTCGTCCACGGCGCGCGGAATGACATCGAAATGCAGGCGCTTAGCGACGCGCGGCTTCTGGAACATGTAGAGGCCGAGGCTCTCGGTCTGCGCATAGGTCAGCCATTCGTCGATGGTGAGGCCATTGCCCTTGGACTTGGAGATCTTCTGGCCCTCGGCATCGAGGAACAGCTCATAGACATAGTGCTCGGGCGGGGTGCCGCCGAGGATGGAGCAGATCTTGTCATAGATGTGCTGGTTGGTCTGGTGGTCCTTGCCGAACATCTCGAAATCGACGCCAAGCGCGGCCCAGCGCATGCCGAAATCGGGCTTCCACTGCAGCTTCACATGGCCGCCGGTGACCGGCAGGGTGGTGTCGCGACCGTCTTCATCCTCGAAAGTCACCGTGCCGTCCTGGGCGTTGACTTCCTTCATCGGCACGTAGAGCACGCGGCCGGAAATCGGCGAAATCGGCAGGAAGGGCGAATAGGTCGCCTGCCGTTCGGCGCCGAGGGTGGGCAGCATCACGCCCATGATCTCGTCATAGCGCTCGGCGGCAAGGCGCAGCACGTGGTCGAACTTGCCGGCCTTGTAGTAGTCGGTGGCGCTGGCAAATTCGTAATCGAAGCCGAAGGTGTCCAGGAACCGGCGCAGCATGGCATTGTTGTGTTCGCCGAAGCTGCCAAATTCATTGGTCCAGGGATCAGGCACCGCGGTCAGCGGCTTTTGCAGATGCGGCTCCATCGCCGCCTTGGAGGGGACGGTGTCGGGAATCTTGCGCATGCCGTCCATGTCATCGGAAAAACATAGAAGGCGCGTCGGGATCTGGTCGCGCGTCAACAGCCGGAAGGCCGTGCGCACCATGGTGGTGCGGGCCACTTCGCCAAACGTGCCGATATGGGGCAGGCCGGAGGGACCATAGCCGGTTTCGAACAGGGCTTCGCCCTTGCCCGACTTTTCCAGCCGCTTGACCAGCTTGCGCGCTTCCTCGAAGGGCCAGGCACGCGCGGTCTGCGCGGGCTCGAAGAAGGCGGGGTCAAGTTGGGGCAAAGCGGCGGGCGACACGGGCAGCAGCCTTTCGGGATTGGCAGGAGAAGACAGAGCCCGGTCAATGCACCGGAACCGGGCGGACGTCAATGTCGCAGGTGGTTGCGCGGGCCGCCGCGAGCGCCTAGTTCTTGATCCTGTCCGCAATCGGGAACCGCACCATGACCACCGCGCAAGACGCCCTCATCCACCTCATGATCGTGGCCGCTTCGTCCGACAGCGCCATGACGGAAAGGGAGCTGAAGCGGATCACGGCGCTGATCGACCGGCTGCCGGTGTTCGAGGGCTTCGACATGGATCGGCTGGAGGCGGTGGCCAATGACTGCGCCGACATTCTCAATGGCGACAATGGCCTCGATCGCGTGATCAGCGAGGCGGTGGCCGCCCTGCCCCAGAAGCTGCAGGACACGGCCTATGCCCTGGCCGTCGAGGTGACCGCGGTGGACCTGCATCTCGAACAGGAAGAACTGCGCTTCCTCGAAATGCTCCGCGACGCCCTCAGCCTCGACCGGCTGACCACAGCGGCCATCGAGGTGGCGGCGCGGGCGCGGCATCGCCGTCTTCCGGCCTAGTTCGCCAGATCCAGCCGTCCCAGCAGACTCAGAACGTCCCTGACCGAGGCGATGGCCCGGTTGCGTCCGAGCTTGCCCACGAGCACCAGCGTTGCATAGCCGTGAATAAGGCTCCAAACCTGGGTTTCAACTATGCCCGGTTCCTGCCCCTCGGGGACGAAGGGGGCACAGGTATCGGCCAGCACGGCATAGGCACGGGCGCCTGACTTTGCCAACTCGTCGGCGCGCCCGGCCAGCGACCAGACCTGGCGAAACATCAAGTCGTAGAGTGCCGGATTGGCGCGGGCGAAATCGAAATAGCCCAGGCAGATCGCCTCCAGCCGCGCCCTCGGCTCGTCCGGTGCCCTGGCCGCATGAGCCTCCATGACATCGGCGAACATGTCGAAGCCGCGCGCCGCTATGGCGTCGAGCAAGCCGGGTAGCCCCTCGAAATGATGCGCCGGCGCGGCGTGGGATACGCCGGCCAGCGCCGCACACTTGCGCAGCGTCAGACCCGCAGTGCCGTCGCGCGCCAACAAGGCCAGCCCGGCATTGATGAGGCCTTCGCGCAGGTCGGCATGGAAATGCGGGCGAGTTCTTTCAAGAGAAGCAGTCATGGCCAACACCAAGCAAGCGCGCTTGACAGTGTCAAGGAAAAGTGTGCTTTACACTGTCAAGCAACCCTGCGGGAGGAGATGACCGTGCTGACGACTGGCCTGATGTGGGGGCGAACCGCCCTGCTTTGGATTTTGACCATTGGCGTTGCGGTGTTTTCCTGGCGCTTCATGGTGGGTGGGGTTGAGGCGACGATGGATTTCGTGGCTTATCACGCCCGATTGCGGCCAATTGCCTTCTACGCGCATGTCACTCTTGCGCCGGTTGCCCTGGCGCTGGTGCCCTTCCAGCTCTGGCAGGGGCTGCGGCGAAGCCGGCCGTTCATCCACCGCATGCTGGGCCGGCTCTATGGCATGGCGATTCTGATTTCGGGCACAGGCGGCCTGTGGCTGGCAGCGACGACGGAGGCAGGAGCGGTCGCGGCCTTTGGCTTCGGCACGCTGGCTGTCCTGTGGCTGGGCACGACGACCATCGGCATCAGCCTCGCCATGCGGGGGGACCGGGTCGCGCATCGGCGCTGGATGATCCGTTCCATTGCACTGACCCTCGCCGCCGTGACGCTGCGCATGCAGATCCCGGCCAGCATGATGCTCGATATCCCGTTCGATACCGCTTACCCCGCCATTGCCTGGCTGTGCTGGGTGCCGAACCTGATTGTGGCCGAGATGATCATCAGCCGGTCGCGGCCCATGGTCAGGCCCAGGACAACTGGATGACCTCCTGCATGTGGTTCGATGCCTGCCATTGGAGCGCAGCTCTCATGGCCTTCTCTCCTAAACTCGCTCCACCGGAGCGAATTTGCCTCCGGCCGGTTCAAAGTCAGTAGAAGCCGACAGGGAACCAGCGCAGGTAGAGTTCGTCCAGCGCGCCATTTTCCTTCAGGCGCACCAGCGCCCAGTCGATAGCATGGCGGACCGGGTCATGCCCGGCCGGCACCGCAATGGTGAAGCCTTCGCCGAACAGGTGCGGCCGGAAGTAGGCCTCGCCGGCAAAGGCGCAGCAGTCCGGATTGTCGTTGAGCCAGAAGGAAGCGCGCATGGCATCGCCGAACCAGGCATGGACGGAGCCGGATTTCAGTGCCTCAAGCCCGGCAATTTCGGTCTCGAAAGTCACCACTTCGATGTCGGGCAGGTAGCGATCGAGGAAGGCTGCATGGGCGCTGCCTTCGCGCACGGCGAGCCGCTCTTGAGCGATGCCATTGGGACGAAAGTCAGCGGCATCGTCGGCGCGGGTCACGAACCGTCCCGGCAGCGCCAGATAGGTCGAGGAAAAGTCGAAGAGAGCCCCATTCTCCTCGGTCATGGCGAGGCCCGCGATCAGCGCATCCCCCTGGCTGTCGCTGAGCGCTTCGGCCGCCTGTTCCCAGGGCCAGGCCTGGATGGTACAGGCGACATTGACTTCGGCGCAGATGCGCTTGGCCAGATCGATATTGAAACCGACCAGGCTCCCCCGCTCGTCCCGGAAGTTAAAGGGTGGAAAATCGGCAGTGGTGAGGAAACGGATGGCCGGAATAGGGGTCAGGCTGGGAAGCATTTCCCGGGCGTCCGGATCGGCGTGATAGGGCAAGGTCTGGGCGAGGACGGGGTTGGCGAGGGTCAGGGCTGCCCCCAAGATCGAAAGAGCCTTGGTCCACTGCCCTTGAGCCCCCCTCCCCAGCCCTCCCCGCAAGGGGGAGGGTGCCGGCCCAGTGGTCCTTTGCAGGGTTTGCGTCAGGCCCGATGCGACACCTCCCCCCTGGCGGGGGAGGTTGGGAGGGGGGGGCGGCAGGGCACGATGGGTGAACATGTGAAGCCTACACCTGATCCAACCCATACATCAGGTCGGCGATCAGGTCGTCGGGGTCTTCGAGGCCAACCGACAGGCGCAGGAGGCCCGGGGTGACGCCGGTTTCGAGACGCACCTCCTCGGTCAAACGCGCATGGGTCGTGGTGCGCGGATGGGTAATGAGCGACTTGGCGTCGCCCAGATTGTTGGAAATCAGGATCACCGCAAGATTGTCCGAGAGCGCGAAGGCGCCTTCCTGGCCGCCCTTAACGTCAATGGCGAGAAGCGTCGAACCGCGCTTCATCTGCCGCTTGGCCAGCTCATATTGCGGATGGCTGGGGTCGTGCGGATAGACAACGCGGTTGACCTTGGGATGGCCGGACAGGGCTGCCACGATCTTTTCGGCGCTGTTGGTCATCTGCTCCACCCGCAGGGCGAAAGTTTCGAGGCCCTTGGTCAGCACCCAGGCATTGAAGGGCGAGAGCGTCGCGCCGGTATGGCGCAGGAAGGTGTGGACGTCGCCCTCGATGATGGGCTTCGAGCCCAAGACGATGCCGCCCATCACCCGGCCCTGGCCGTCGATATGCTTGGTGGCCGAATAGGTGACGATGTCGGCGCCCATCTCGAGCGGCTTCTGGTAGAGCGCGGTGGCAAAGACGTTGTCGACGATGAGCTTGGCGCCATGAGCATGGGCGATCTCGGCCACGGCAGCGATGTCGACCAGTTCCAGGGTCGGATTGGTCGGCGTCTCGATGAAGACCACCTTGGTATTGGGCTGCATGGCGCGGGCGAAGTTTTCGGGGTCGCGTCCATCCACCAGGGTCGAAGCCACGCCAAAGCGCGGGGCGAAATCTTCCACCACATAACGGCAGCCGCCGAACAGGGCCTGGGCGGCAACAATATGGTCGCCGGCGCGCACCTGGCTCATCACCGCATTGGTGACCGCCGACATGCCGGTGGCAAAACACCGCGCCGCCTCGGCGCCTTCGATGAGCGCCATGCGGTCCTGGAACATGTCGTAGCTGGGATTGGCGAAGCGCGAATAGTTGTGCCCGCCGGGGATCTTGCCCTGGAAGAGCAGTTCGGCATGTTCGGACGAGGGATAGGAGAAACCCGAATTGAGGAACAGGGCCTCGCTGGTCTCGTTGAACTGGCTCCGCTTGCCCCCGCCATGCACCATCTGGGTGGCCGCCGAGAGCTTCCTGGGATCGGCGAGGGGATTGTTCTTGCGGGACATGCTTCCAAACCTTCAAACAAAAAAACCGGCACGCGAATGGCGGCCGGTTCCAACGGTCTTTAGCAATTTGTTTTTTCAAGACCATGGGCCTCTCAGTGGCTGCAAGCGACCGGCCAAATCACCACTGGGCTGTGATGTAAGGCCAATTGGCTGTTGGCGTCAATTGCCGAGGTTGCTAGGGAAGATCAGTCGCAGGGGTGGAAGCACGCATCATGACCGAGACCTGGCCGAGAGGCGTCTTTCCGGCGCGGTTGATCGAAAAGCTGCATGCCCAAGGCTCGATCATCGCCGAGCGACTCTTCGATGCCGACCAGGTGCAGCCCGCCAGTCTCGACCTCAGGCTCGGCAAGACCGCGTTCCGCGTGCGCTCCAGCTTCCTGCCCGGCCCCAGCCATTCGGTGGCCGAGCGCATCGAAGCGCTGAAGCTGCATGAGATCGACCTCACCAAGGGTGCGGTGCTCGAACGCGGCTGCGTCTATCTGGTGCCGCTCGAGGAAAGCCTCAACCTGCCGCACGCTGTCAGCGCCTCGGCCAATCCCAAGAGTTCGACCGGGCGGTTGGACGTCTTTACCCGCGTCATCGGCGACCGGGCGCGCGGTTTCGACCAATTGCCCGAGGGCTATTCGGGCCCGCTCTATCTCGAGATCAGCCCGCGCACCTTCCCGATCCTCGTACGGACCGGTTCACGCCTCAGTCAGATGCGCTTCCGCAGCGGTGACGCGCGCCTGTCGATTGCCCAGCACAAGGCGCTCCATGCCTCGGACACGCTGGTCATCGGCGGCGACCAGCCGGTCGACAATGGCGTGGCGCTGTCCATCGACCTCTTGGGCCAGGGCCGCGACGGGCTCATCGGCTTTCGCTCCAAACGCCATACGGCGGTGGTGGACGTGGACAAGAAGGCGGCGCTCGACGTGCTCGATTTCTGGGACCCGCTCTATAGCCGGGGCCGCAGCGAACTGATCCTTGATCCGGACGAATTCTACATCCTGGTCAGCCTCGAGGCGGTGCATGTGCCGCCCACGCATGCGGCCGAAATGGTGCCGTTCGACCCGCTGGTGGGCGAATTCCGCGTGCATTATGCGGGCTTTTTCGACCCCGGCTTCGGCCACTCGGCGGCGGGCGGCACGGGCAGCCGCGCCGTGCTGGAAGTCAGAAGCCGCGAGGTGCCCTTCCTCCTCGGCCATGGCCAGATCATCGGCCGGCTGATCTACGAGGAACTGGCCGAGAAGCCCGACCGCCTCTATGGCAGCGCCTTCGGCTCCAACTATCAGGCCCAGACTCTCAAGCTTTCCAAGCACTTCAAGCCCTTCAACGGCTGACGCCGGCGCTCGGGAGTGAGCGCTTTCAGCAAAAGTGGACACCACTTTTGCGGTTCAAAAGCGCGACAAGATAGAGAGATGGAGCTCCCATTCCGATTCAATCAGAATGGGAGCTCTGGAAGCCCGGCGGGGGACGGGACCGGGCGGAGGACAGGATCAGGCCGCGTTGGCGCTGACACCTGGCGCCGTCTTGGCGCCGGTCATGAAGGCAACAGCATCGGACATCGTATAGTCCTTGGGGTCGATGACGCAGAGCCGCCGTCCCAGCCGGTGCACATGGATGCGGTTGGCCACTTCGAACACATGCGGCATGTTGTGGCTGATGAGGATGATCGGGATGCCGCGCGCCCGCACGTCCTGGATCAGGTCGAGCACGCGGCGGGATTCCTTGACGCCAAGAGCCGCCGTCGGTTCATCGAGAATGATGACCTTGGAGCCGAAGGCTGCCGCCCGCGCCACGGCCACGCCCTGGCGCTGGCCGCCCGAAAGCGTCTCCACCGCCTGGTTGATGTTCTGGATGGTCATCAACCCCAGTTCGCTGAGCTTTTCGCGGGCGATACGCTCCATGGTCGGGCGGTCGAGCTGGCGCAGCACCTTGCCCATGAAACCGGGCTTGCGGATTTCGCGGCCCATGAACATGTTGTCGGCAATCGACAGGGCCGGCGACATGGCGAGCGTCTGGTAGACGGTTTCGACCCCGGCGTGACGGGCGGCGATGGGCGAAGCGAACTGCACCTTCTGCCCGTCGAGGAAGATGTCGCCGCTATCGGGCTGGATGGCGCCCGAGAGCGCCTTGATCAGCGAGGACTTGCCGGCGCCATTGTCGCCGATGACGGCGAGGATTTCGCCGGGCATCAGGTCGAAGTCGCAATTGTCGAGCGCGGTAACGCGGCCATAGCGCTTGTTGAGCCCACGGGCGGAAAGAATGGGTTCCATCAGGCTGAGACCTTTCTGATCCACTGGTCCACGGCAACGGCACCGATGATGAGCGCGCCGATGAGCAGGTAAGTCCATTGCGCGTCGGCACCGAGCAGCCGCAGGCCCAGCGAGAATACGCCGACGATGAGGGCACCGAAGAACATGCCCAGGATCGAGCCGCGTCCGCCGAAGAGCGAGATGCCACCGATCACCACGGCGGTGATGCTCTCGATATTGGCCGACTGGCCGGATGTGGGCGAAACCGAGCCGATACGGCCGATCAGCACCCAGCCGGCAAAGGCGCAGATGAGACCGGACAGGGCATAGACGGAAATGAGGACGCGCTTGGTGTTGACGCCGGAGAGTTCGGCGGCATCAGGGTCGTCGCCAACGGCATAGACATGGCGGCCCCAGGCGGTGTGGCGCAGCACGTAGGCGAGGAGAAGCACCAGAAGGATGAAGAAGATCACGCCGTAGGTAAAGACCGCGCCACCGATGTTGAAGGATTGGCCGAAGAACTGCAGGAGCGGCGCATTGGCCTCGATTTCCTGAGCGCGGATGGTTTCATTGCCCGAATAGAGGAAGTTGGAAGCCAGCGCGATCTGCCAGATGCCGAGCGTCACGATGAAGGGCGGCAGTTTCACGCGGGCGATGAGCCAGCCGTTTATGAAGCCGATAAAGGTACCGACGGCCAGGCCGCAGACAACGGCAACGGCTGGCGGCAGGCCCAGACGGAAAGTGAACTGGCCCATGATGACCGAGCTCAGCACCATGATGGCGCCGACCGAGAGGTCGATGCCGGCGGTTAGGATGACCAGGGACTGGGCGGCACCGACAATGCCCACGATCGCCACCTGCTGCAGGATCAGGGTCATGGCGAAAGACGAAAAGAACTTGGTGCCCAGCAGTGCGCCGAAGACGAGCACGCTGATGACCAACACAATCAGCGGCACCAGCGCCGGATTGGAGTGCAGGGCGTGCTGAACACGCGACAACAGCGTGTGCTCCCGCTCGAAGCTGGCAACGGTCTCGGCGCGCTTGACGAGGCCCGCTTCGGCCTCGGTCTGGTTCGACATGGGTTTCCTCCCCGGTTCCCAAACGTGATCAGGGACGGGACATGCCCGCCCCTGATCTCAACTATAGCTTAGCGTGGATCTCAGCCCCAGCAGAGAGCTTCGCCTTCGGCGGTGTCGATGGACTCGACGCCCTCGACCGGTTCGTCGGTGACGAGGCTCACGCCGGTATCGAAGAAGTCCTTGCCGGGGGTTGGCTCGGGCTTGGTGCCATTGTCGGCCCAGGCCTTGATGGCCTCGACGCCGAGCGCCGCCATCTGCAACGGATACTGCTGGGAGGTGGCACCGATGACGCCATCCTTGACATTGGCCACGCCCGGGCAGCCGCCGTCGACCGAGACGATCAGCACGTCATTTTCGCGGCCGAAGGACTTGAGCGCTTCATAGGCACCAGCGGCGGCCGGCTCGTTGATCGTATAGACCACGTTGATTTCCGGGTCGGTGGTGAGGAGGTTTTCCATGGCCTTGCGGCCGCCCTCCTCATTGCCCGAGGTCACGTCGTGGCCGACGATGCGCGGATCGGTCTCGTCGCCCCACATGTCGGGATTGCCAAGATCAATGCCGAAGCCCTGGAGGAACCCCTGGTTGCGCAGCACGTCCACGGACGGCTGGCTGATGCCCAGGTTGAGCATGGCAATCTTGGCATTGGCAGCTTCCGCGCCCAGCTTGGCGGCGGCCCACTTGCCGATCAGCTCGCCGGCAATGAAATTGTCGGTGGCAAAGGTCGAGTCAGCCGCTTCGATGGGGTTGAGTGGCGTGTCGAGGGCGATGATCACGAGGCCGGCGTCACGGGCGCGCTGCAGCGGCAGCACGATGGCCGAGGTGTCCGAGGCGGTGATCAGGATCCCCTTGGCGCCGTCGGCAATGCAGGTTTCGATGGCGGCAACCTGGGTTTCGTGGTCGCCATCGACCTTGCCGGCGAAGGACTTGAGCGTCACGCCAAGCTCGGCGGCCTTGGCCTCGGCGCCTTCCTTCATCTTGACGAAGAAGGGATTGGTGTCGGTCTTGGTGATCAGGCACGCACTGACGGCGTCCTGAGCCATGGCGGCGGGGGTCATGGCGGCAAGGCACAGTGCTGTGCCGATAAGCAGCTTCTTCACGGTTTTCTCTCCCTGGCGGGCCCGGCGCGAGGAGGCTCCTCCCCTGTCGCTGCCGTCCGGCCTGCTTGTCTTGACCGCTTCATGGTGGCGAGGTTTAGCGGGGTCGTCAATATATAAATCTATTTTATTTATTTATTCACTCGCACCCCCTATCGCTTGCCAAAACCTCTCTCTATGGTGCCCGCCATGGGAGAGCAGATCATCAGGACCGTCAGCCGCGGCGTGAACCAGAGTGGGGTTCGCGACCACAATGAGCGTTTGCTGCTGACCCTCCTGCAACGCCATGGCGCCATGGCCGGTAGTGACCTGGCGCGGCTGGCAAACCTTTCTCCGCAAACGGTTTCCATCATCCTCCGGGAGATGGAGAGCGAGGGGCTGCTGGCCCGGGGCGCCCCGGTCAAGGGCAAGGTCGGCAAACCTTCCATCCCGATGAGCCTGGCCGAGGGTGGAGTGCTGTCCTTCGGCTGCAAGATCGGCCGGCGCAGTGCCGTGCTGCTGCTTGCGGACTTCCGCGGCACGGTGCGCCATCAGCTACAGATGACCTACCAGTATCCCCTGCCCGAACCGATCTTCGCTTTCCTCAAGAGCGGGCTCGGGGAAATTCTCGCGCGCTGCTCAACGGTCGAGCGGGAGCGCATCTGCGGCATTGGCGTCGGCACGCCGTTCGAATTGTGGAAGTGGAGTGAATTGGTCGGGGCGCCGGCGGATCAGTTCGCATCCTGGCGCGATGTCGACATCGTGGCCGAGGTCGGCAAGTTCACCACCCTGCCCGTCTCGGTGGTCAACGATGCCACGGCCGGTTGCCAGGCCGAACATATTTATGGCCGCGGCAAGGAGTTTCGCGACTACGCCTATTTCTTCATCGGCGCCTTTGTCGGCGGTGGTATCGTCCTCAACCACTCGGTCTATCAGGGGCATCAGGGCAATGCCGGGGCGCTTGGCTCGCTGCGCAGCTTCGGGCCGCAGGGCGAAAGCCAGCAATTGATCGATACGGCCTCGATTCACCTGCTGGAGGCGCGCCTCGCCGAAAACGGCCACGACCCGGCCGAGCTTTGGGAACAGCCGCAGGACTGGACCCGGTTTTCAAAATTCGTGGAGCCGTGGATCGGCCGCACGGCCCAGGAACTGGCGCGCGCCAGCCTCTCGGTCTGCGCGGTCATCGACTTTGAAGCCATCCTGATCGATGGGGCCTTCCCCGAAGCGGTCAAGATCGAACTGGTCGAACGTACCAGGCGCTATCTTGTCAACCAGGACATGCGCGGGCTGATCGCCCCTCGGGTGGAGGCGGGCATGGTCGGCTTCAATGCCCGCGCCATCGGCGCGGCGACGACGCCACTCTTCGAGCGCTATTTCATGAATAGCAGCCTGCTGCTGCAGTAGCTCTTTGCGCTCAGCGCAGGCGGCGCCCGGCCTCGTCGAAGATCAGCAGCGTTGCCGGGTTGAACCGGGCCGCATAGCGATCGCCGGCTGCAAGCGTGCGGTTGTTGTCGGTGGCGATGGTGAGGAGCTCGGTGCCACCGTCGCGGGCATAGGCATAGGTTTCCCCGCCCAGATGCTCGATGATCTCCACCGTCACATCCAGGGACGCGCTGCCCTGGGCGTGGAAGTGCTCGGGCCGGATACCCACGGTGACCACAGCGCCATTGCTCAGCGCCACCGGCGAGGGAATGACCTGGCCGGGGAAGTCGGCCAGACGGATGCCGCCCGCTTCTACCGTGCCCTTCAAGAAGTTCATCTTGGGCGAACCGATAAAGCCGGCCACGAAGATATTGTCCGGATTGTCATAGAGCTCGAGCGGGGAGCCGACCTGCTCGATACGCCCATCGCGCAGCACCACGATCTTGTCGGCCAGGGTCATGGCTTCGACCTGGTCGTGGGTGACGTAGATGATGGTGGTGTTGAGTTCCTTGTGGAGACGCGCCAGTTCGATGCGCATATGCACGCGCAATTCGGCATCGAGGTTGGAAAGCGGTTCGTCGAAGAGGAACACATCCGGGTGCCGAACGATGGCGCGGCCGATGGCGACGCGCTGGCGCTGCCCGCCTGAGAGCTGGCCGGGACGGCGCTCCAGCAGCGGCCCCAGTTCGAGGATGCGGGCCGCCTCGGCCACGCGGGTCTCGATCTCGGCCTTGGGATGACCGGCGAATTTGAGCGCAAAGCCCATGTTCTCGCGCACCGTCATATGCGGGTAGAGCGCATAGGTCTGGAACACCATGGCGATGCCGCGCTTGGACGGGTCGACGTCGTTCATCCGCGTGTCGCCGATGGTGAGGTCTCCACCGCTGATCTGCTCAAGCCCGGCAATCATGCGCAGAAGCGTGGACTTGCCGCAGCCCGAGGGCCCGACAAAGACCACGAATTCCTTGTCGGCAATATCAAGATCGACGCCCTTGATGACCTCGACCGAGCCGAAAGACTTCTTCACATTGGTCAGCTTCAAACCGGACATGGGGCAGTTCCTCAGCTAGCGGTGAGCGTGGCAACGGCCTGGCCGAGCCGGTCGCTGGTGACGGTGATGGTGATCGGGCCCTTGCCCGTCGAACGGAGCCAGAAGCCGGTCGAGCCGGCGCGCAGCGGGACGAGGCCCGGGCCCAGCCGCTCGGCGGCGCCTGAAACTTCGATGGAAACAGGTTCGGGAAAGAAGGGCAGTTTCCTGCCTGACTGATCCAGCGCTCGCACCATGACGCGGACAGTATCGCCCTCGGCATGGATCTCGGTCTTGTCGGCCACGACTTCCAGCGCATGGGCAATCGGGTCGGCGATGAATTTGACGGTGCTCACCGCCTTGCCATCGACATAGCCGGTTACGGTGGCATCTTCCCAGCTCATGCCCCAAAGGCCCAGTTCCTCGTCAGTCAGGTGCTCGCGCTTGATCACTACCGGCGCATGCGGCAGGTGCGGGAACTTTTCGCGGTCGGGCTTGAAGCGCTTGGGCTTGTTCTTGCCATAGGTCAGCTCGACCTCGTCGCAATTGGTGAGCACGATCAGCGGCAGCACGCCGCCGATATTGCGCTCGCCGCGGGCCCAGAAAGTCACCGGCTTGAGGATCACCTCGTCGCTGGGGTCGCACTGGCTGATATAGGCATAGGCGGCAAACTTGGGCTCGCGGAACATGTCCATGACGCCATGGTGGCAGATGCGGTCGCCCGAGCCAAAGTCCTTGTGGGTATTGTAGTCGAAGGCGCACCAACCGATGCAGCCGGCAATCTGCGGATCGCCATAGGCGGCGTTCATCACCTCGAGATGCCGCAGCACGTGCTCGGCCTGGCGCTGCTCCTGGTCCCAGCTCTTGGTCGGGTACATGTGCCCGCCAAATTCGGTGATCATGTAGGGCACGACGCGGTCGAGACCTGTCACTTCCTGCTGCGGCCGTAACGGCGTGCGCGGGCGGTTGCCACCCCATTCCTCGTTGCCGAGGATGAAGTCGTTCATGGTGTAGACGTCTTCGAGCAGTTCGCTGTCTGTGATGTAGCGCACGCCGCCGGTGGAGCGGGTGCTATCCAGTTCATGAGCAAGCTTGTTGGTGCGGACGTAGAAGTCGTGGTCGTCCTGGCTCTCGTTGATGCGCACGCCCCAGATGACGATGGAGGGGTGGTTCCAGTCGCGGGTGATCATGCGGCGAACGTTCTCGACGCTTTCGTCCTGCCAGCTCTGGCCGCCGATATGCTGCCAGCCGGGGATTTCCTCGAACACGAGCAACCCGAGCTCGTCGCAGCGATCGAGGAAATAGTGGCTCTGGGGATAGTGCGAGGTACGCACCATGTTGAGCTTCAATTCCCGCTTGAGGATCTCCGCGTCACGCTCCTGCGCCGACTTTCCCAGCGCATAGCCGACATAGGGGAAAGACTGGTGGCGGTTAAGGCCACGGAGCTTGAGCGGCTTGCCGTTGAGCTTGAAGCCTTCCGGGGTGAATTCGGCAGTACGGAACCCGAAGCGGAAGCTTGCCTCGTCATGACCCGCTGCCGTGTCGATGCTGACCGCCAGCGTGTAGAGGGCCGGATTGGCAATGTCCCAGAGGGCAATGCCCGAAAGACCATCGAAGCCGATCTCGACCGTCGCGCCGCCGATGGCGGTATCAGTCGTGGCAATGACCTTGCCCTCGCCGTCCAGCAGCCTCGCCTTGAGCGTGCCGGACACAGCCAGGCCCTGCGGATTGGCAAGTTCGATGCGGGCGCGGACCGACTTCGTCTCGGCGAGCGCGTCCGGCGTTTCCACCTTGGCATTGCCGACAAAGACCGGCGCCGTTACCCGGAGCCAGGCCTCGCGATAGATGCCGGCATAGGTGAGGTAATCGATCTGGCCGCCAAAGGGCGGGATTTCCGGGCTCTCGCTGCCGTCGATGGTGACGGTGAGGACGTTTTCCCCCTTCTTCAACTTGCGCGTTAGCCGAGCCTCGAAGGGCGTGTAGCCGTCCTTGTGCGCGGCGATTTCCTGGCCATTGAGGCTGACCTTAGCATTGGCCATGGCGCCATCGAAGACCACCGAGACGTCCTTGCCCTGCCAGTTCACGTCGGCGGTGAAGCGCTTCTCATAGGTGAAGACGCGCTGGTACACCTTCTCGTCGAAATAGGTGAAGGGCAGCTCGACCGCAGTATGCGGCAGGCGAACCATGTCCTTGCCTTCGAACAGCCAGCCGGAATTGAAATCGATCAGGGAACGCATGAAAAACTCTATTTGACGGCACCCAGCATGCCTTCGACGAAGCGGCGCTGGAGCAGGAAGAAAATGATGAGGGTGGGCAGTGTGGCAATGATGGTGGCCACCATGATCGCGCCCTGCTGCGGGTTGTAGCCAGAGCGCATGGACGAGACGATCAGGGTGATGACCTTGTTGTCGTTGGACTGCAGCACGATCAGCGGCCAGAGATAATTGTTCCAGTTGGCCATGAAGACGATGATGGTGGCGGCTGCATAGGTCGAGCGCATCACCGGCATGTAGACATAGAGGAAGATCTGCCACTCCTTGAGCCCGTCGATGCGGGCGGCGTCCCGCAGCTCATGCGGGAAGGCTTTGGTCGCCTGTCGGAAGTAGAAGATGATGAAGATCGAGGCGATGCCGGGCAGGAGCACGCCGGCAAAGGTGTTGATCAGGCCTGCCCGCGAAATCATGATGAAAAGCGGGATCATCAGCGCCGAGAACGGGATCGACAGCATGACGAGGAACAGGGCGAATATCCTGTCGCTGAAGCGGGTGCGGAAGACTTCGAAGGCATAGCCGGCCAGCGAGCAGACCGCCAGCGTCAGCACAGTGCCGAAAAAGGCGATGGCCGAGGTGTTGAGCAGCACGCGGGGCACGTTAAACAACGAGAAGAAGTGCGCGATATTGTCGAAGAGCGCCGTGCCGAAGGTCATCTTGCCGATGCTGACATCGGCCGACGTATTGGTAGCGCCCACCATCATCCAGAAGAACGGAAACACCGAGATGAACGAGACCAGGCCCAGCGCAAGATAGGTCGCGGCGCGGCCGAGACGAATGCTGTTCATGACTTCCTCCGGTCGCGGGCGATGTAGAACTGCAGGAGGCTCAGGATGGCGACGGCGACCACGATCACGTAAGACACGGTGGCGGCGTAGCCGAAATTGGGCATGAAGCGGAATGTCAGGTTGTAGATGTAGAGCGACAGGGTCAGCGTCGCGTCCGCCGGGCCGCCTTCGGTGATGTTCATCACCTCGTCGAACAGTTGCAGCGTACCGATGGTGGAGGTCACCGAGGTGAACAGGATCACCGGCTTGAGCATGGGCACGGTGATGTACATGAACTGGGCCCAGGCCGGCACGCCATCGATACGGGCGGCCTCGTACATGGAGCGGTCGACGTTCTGCAGCGCCGCCAGGTAGAAGATCATGTTGTAGCCGGTCCAGCGCCAAGTGATGGCGGCAATGATCAGGACCTTGGCCCAGAAGGGGTCGCGGATCCAGTAGATGGGCTCGCCGATCAGCCCGAGGGACATGAGGGCATTGTTGACGAGGCCCGCATCGGCGAACATGGATTTGAACAGGGCCGAATAGGCCACGAGCGAGGCGACGCAGGGCAGGAAGATCGCGGTGCGGAAGAGGCCCCGGAAGCGTAGGGTCGGGTCATTGAGCGCCACGGCCATCAGCGCCGCCAGCGTCAGCATGATCGGCACCTGGATGACGAAAAACAGGATCGTATTGCCCAGCGCGCGCTGGAAGACCGGGTCCTGCGTCAGCCGGACGATGTTGGAAAACCCGCCGAAGGTGAAATTCATGCCCCGGCCCACCTGGAAGCTCATCCAGAGCGACCACAGGATCGGGAAGATCAGAAAGATACCGACGAGCACGATCGCCGGGGCCATGAACAGCCACCCATTGATCAGTTCGCCACGCGACAGTCGCGATGCAGCCATCGTCCTTGCCCCCAGGTCAAATTGCAGAGTGCGGCCGCGCTTGATGAGAGCGCGACCGCGAGTGGCATGGTGGGTCAGGCCACCATGCCTGGGGAGGTTACTGAATCTGCTGGCGCACTTGGGCGTCGATTGCCGCGATCACGTCATCGACATTGGCGCCATCGGCTAGGGCCGGAAGCTGAGCCCGCACGGCATCGTCAGCCTCGTTGGTGAACAGACCATAGTTCACGCCCGGGATCTGACCCAGCCAGGTGGAGAAATCGGCCCAGATGGGCTGGCCGGCGAAGAACTCGTCGGACGAGCTATAGGCTTCGCCTTCGCGCGCCGGGAGCCACGAGCCGACAGCACCCTGGCCCACGAGGATCTTCTGGTAGAAGTCCACATCGCCGCCCCACACCTTGGCGAGGAAGTCGATGGCCGCGGCCTTCTCTTCTTCCGGCGAGGAGGCGATCACGTACCAGCTCGAGCCACCCCAGTTGGAGTAGTTGGTGGCGCCGTCGACGCCGCTGAGGGCCGGAAGCGGAACCACGCCCCATTTGCCGGAGAGGTCCGGATTGCCCTTGATGCCGCCGACCATCCAGGCCGCGGAATTGACCGAGGCGACTTCGCCGCCGATGAAGGCGCCGGTATAGTCATTCCAGCCGGAGGTCGGCTTATAGATGCCGGACTGCAGGTACTGCTGGAAGGTGGTCATCGCGGCCTTGAAGACCGGGTTGCCGACGAAATTGGGTTCGCCTTCGGGCGTGAAATACCAGCTGCCGGCCGACTGCAGCATCATGCGGATGATGCCCGGATCGGCAACGTCCTGGCTGGTCATCTTGTGGCCGGTCTTGGCCTCGACGTCCTTGCCGATCTCGATATAGCGGTCCCAGGTGATACCGGTCAGGTCTTCGCGGCTGTAGCCGGCTTCCTCGAGAATGTCGGGGCGATAGTAGAGAACGGTCAGACCCGAGTCGAAGGGCAGCGAATAGGTCTGGTCACCGACCGAGGCCAGCTCCACCTTATAGGGCGCGAACTGCGAGTAATCGACCACGCCATTGAGGGCCTCGAAGGCGCCCGGGAAGGACTGCAGGTACTTCTGGGCACCGTAGTCTTCGATCAGCACGATATCGGGCAGGTCGTCGGTGATGCCGGCGGCGAGCTGGGTCTGCAGCTTCTGTTCCAGCGCACCCTTGTCGAAATCGACGACGGTGATGGTCACGTCCGGATTGATCTTGGAATAGGCTTCGGCGGCTGCGGCCATGGCGGCGCCGTTGAATTCGGGCGACCAACACCAGACAGTGACTTCAACCGCCGACGCGGCAGTGACACTGAGCATGGAGACACCGGCGAGCGAGACGGCGAGCGAGCGCTTCAGCCCCTTGGACATTTCAGTCATTGATATTCCTCCCTAACGGGTGTTTCCTCATCACCCTGAAGGAGAGAATAGTACGACTTTAATTCCGTCGCAAGATTTTCAGTAAATTTTTACTCCGGAAAATTTACTCGGCCTTTTCCTCAGGCAATGCGCGCGTACTGGCGCGCCAGACGATGCGCGAGGCCAGGGTAATCTGCTTGGCCAGTTCGCGCCCGCCAACCCGTTCGAGCAGCAGTTCCACCGCCGCTTCACCGATTTCCTCAGCCGGTAGATGCACCGTGGTCAGCGGTGGATTGAGGAATTGGGCCACGGAGATGTCGTTAAAGCTCGCCACCCCGATATCGCCGGGGATCGACAGCCCGGCCTCGTGCAGAGCGCGATAGACACCGATCGCCATGGAATCGTTGAATGTGATGATGGCATCGAGCGAGCGCCGGTCGCTGAGCAGGTCGCGCGTCAGGCGATAGCCGCCCTCCTCGGTATTGTCGCCGCTGCGGAACAGGCGATCATCAAACCAGCCGGCCGCCGTCATCCATTGCACGAAGGCCTGGGCGCGCCGGTCGCCCCAGCCGATATAGGCAATGCGCCGATAGCCGCGCTGGGCCAGGGCCCCCAGGAGCTTTTCCATGGCCGAGCGCAGGTCCGCCGCTACCGAGTCGATCTGATCATCGCCCGGAACATAGTCGGCAAAGACGATCTGCCTGGAATTCTTCTGCAGCCAGTCGATTTCGTCCTCGTCATGGCGACCGATGATGATTGTGCCGGAAGCCTCCTGCAGCAGCTTGGCGTCGGGCCGTGCATCGGTGTGGTAAACTTTTACCGTTTCGATCTTGAGCGCCGCGCAGCGCCGCTCGATGCCGAGGCGCAGGGCGACATAATAGGGGTCGACCAGTTCCCGCTCGGGCGCGAGGAAATGCACCAGCGCGACCTTGTTGAGGCCCTGCTGGTTGGCCCGGTTGCGGTTGCGCGGCGTGGCGTAGTTGAGCGCTTCTGCCGTTTCGATGATCGCCTGGCGCTTGCGATTGGAGATCGACAGCGTCGAGTCGTAATTGAGCACGCGCGATACCGTGGCGCTCGAAACACCCACCGCTGCGGCAATTTCTTTGATCGTAACCATGGCGGCACGCTACTGCCCGGCGCCGGGCGGGGTCAATCGGTTTGACCGTCAGGCGCGCAGGCTTGGCTCGAAGCGATCCGCCCAGTCGATCGAACCTGGACGGCCAAGCAGGAACCCCTGCGCTTCGGTACAGCCCTCAATGCGCAGCACATCAAGTTGCTCTCGCGTTTCGACGCCCTCGGCCAGAACCGGCACGGACAGGCTTCGGCCCAATGCCAGGATGGCGCGCACAATGGCCTTGGATTGCTCGTTGTTTTCGACCTCGCTCATGAAGGAGCGGTCGAGCTTGATCTTGTCGAAGGGGAAGCTGCGCAGTGTGTCGAGCGAGGAATAGCCAGTACCGAAATCGTCAATGGCGATGGAAACGCCCATGGCCTTGATCTGTCGCAGGATGTGCAGGGCCCGCTGCTTGTCGCCGATGATCGAGGTCTCGGTGACTTCCAGCTCCAGCCGGTGCGGTGCAAGGCCGGACATGAAGAGCGTATTGCGTACGGTGTCGATGAGATCGACCTGCGCAAGCTGAAGGCCGGAGACATTGACAGCGATCTTGTAGGGTTCGGGCCAGGTGGCGGATTCCAGGCACGCCATCTTGAGCACCCAGACGCCGATGGCATTGATGGCGCCACATTCTTCGGCCACGGGGATGAATTCGGCCGGCGAGACTTCGCCATGGCCGGGCCGATTCCAGCGCAGCAGCACTTCGTAGCCGGTGATCTCGCCGGTGGCGACCGACTTCTGCACCTGGTAGGCGAGGTAGAAGCCGTTTTGCTCCACCGCCGTCCAGAGGTCGCGCGCCATGTCCCGGCGCTCGCGCGCCTGCTCGTCCATGTCCCGCTCATAATAGCAGATGCGGCGATCGAACTCGGCCTTGGCGCGATACATGGCCAGGTCCGCATTGCTCATCAGCTTGGACAGATCGCGTCCATCGTCCGGCCATACCGCGACGCCGATGCTGCCGCCGGGCGAGATCGTCAGGTCCTCGCTCTCGATGCGCCGGGTCAGCGCGTCCTCGATGCGCACCAGGAATTCGCGCAGCCCGTCCATCGTGGCGAAGACCTTGATGGCGGCAAATTCATCGCCGCCCAGTCGGGCAATAATCTCGCCCTCGCGCAGCAGCGCGTTAAAGCGCGTGGCCAGGGTCTTGAGCACGAAATCACCCGCGGCATGGCCATGGCTGTCGTTGATGTCCTTGAAATGATCGAGGTCGAGGGCAATGACGGCAATCTTTCCACGGCTCTCGGATGCCTTCTCCACGGCCTGCTCGAAGGATTCCTTGAATCGGGCGCGGTTGGGCAGGCCGGTCAGGCCATCGTGCCGGGCCAGATGGGCGATGGCGCGTTGCGAGCGGTGGCGCTCGGTAATGTCGTCGATGGTTGTGACCCAGGAGCCATCGCCGATCGGATTGTGGCTGACCTGCAGGACCCGATCCTCGGCGAAGGTGACGACGACCTCTCCCCCCTTCTCGATCAGCGGCCGATGCGCGACCTCGGCCGCGTCGATGCGCTGTTCGATGTCGTCGGGCGGCACGCCGCGGCCGATGAGCGAGCGTCGGCAGGTTTCGCGGAAACTGATTCCGTCGAGGGGCAAGTCCGGATCGATGTCGAGAAGCGATGGAAAGCGACGGTTGCAGAGCTGCAGCGTGCCGTCCGTGCCATAAAGAGCAAGGCCTTGCGCCATATGGGTCATGGCCAGTTCGAGCTTCTGGGTCACGGCGCTGATCCGGGCGGCGTCGCGCTGTTCCCGCTCCTTCTCCCGGGCCGTGCGGCGGCGGTCGGCCTCGTCCAGCACTGTGCTGCCCAAGGCCAGCGCGAGGACCAGAACCGAAATGAAGGTCAGGGCGACCGAGAGCCAGAAGCCGTTGAGCTCGCCATTGGCAATGAGCGGGAAGCACAGGGAGAAATCGGCGGCAGCCATGGCGGTGAAGTGCATGGCGCAGATGGCCAGGGTCAACAGCAGCGCTGCGGCCAGGACACGCCTCGTCGTCCCTTCCATGCCGATGGCCAGGGCCAGGCCACCGAGGACGATGCCGGCAAGGATGGAGGTGCCGACCAGCGCCGGGTTCCAGATCAACCGGCCGCCCATGATCAGAGCCGCAATGCCGGTATAGTGCATGGACGAGATGGCAACGCCCACCACCGCGCCACCAAGGAAGCGATCTGCGAATCCCTTGCCGCGGCTGGCCATGGCAATGCCGGCGCCGCAGACTACGATGGCGATCACCAGCGAGAGCGCCGTCAGCCAGATATCGTAACTGAGGGAAAAGCCGGGTCGGAACGCCAGCACGGCGACGAAATGGGTCGCCCAGATGCCGAAGCCTACGGCCATGGCGGCAATGGCAGTCCAGACATTGCGCATGCGGCCGCTGGCTCGCCTTGCGTGGCGCGTCAATCCGATGCAGGCATAGGATGACACCAGGCAGATCATCGCCGCCAGCACAATCAGCGCGGGATCATGGGCTGTGAACAGGAAATCGATGACCGGCAAGGTACGCGCCTACGGGAATAAGCTTACACGCACGATCCTGCGTCCAAATGTTTTACGGAACTGTCACCGCCCTCTCCGAAACATGCCACCGCATCCCGATTGCAGACACTGGCCGCATTTGCGGCAGCCGGCTGAACATTGTTGTCCGCCCCGCTCGCGCCGCTTGACGCTCCGCGCGATTTCCAGCATCTAGGAGCACAGGCGGGTGTAGCTCAATGGTAGAGCAGAAGCTTCCCAAGCTTACGACGAGGGTTCGATTCCCTTCACCCGCTCCAATCCTCTGATATCGCCGTTAGCCTAGAGCGCTGTTTTCGCTGTTTATTGCGCTTCGGGGGACCCTATTCAATGTTCCGCATGAGTGCGCCGACGTTACGCCCAGTCGAGGATGTCGGTGAAGAGGCGTTTCAGCACTGATTGCACCGGCGCCGCCCGCTCAGGCGAATAGGGCATTGGCTCATAGTCGGCGTGCTCGTCCATATAGCCCCGACAGGCAATTTCCATCTGCACGGCGTGGACGCCATTGGCAGGATCGCAATAGTGGCGGGTGATCCAGCCGCCCTTGAAGCGGCCGTTCGACACGTGGGAGAAGCCCGAGGCGTCGCAGTGACGCTCGACCAGGGCCTGCAGGTCGGGGGCACAGCTCACCCCGCCATTGGTGCCGATGTTGAACACCGGCAATTCGCCATCGAACAGGCGTGGGACGACCGAGCGGATCGAGTGGCAATCATAGACCACGAGGCGATTGTGGTCGGCGCGCATCCGGGCGATCTCGGTGGCAAGGGCCGCATGATAGGGATCGTAATAGTCGTGCCGCCGGGCGGCGATCTCGGCATCATCGGGCTCCGCTCCGGGACGGTAAAGCGGCGTGCCATCAAAGCTGGTGGTCGGGCAAAGCCCGGTCGTTGCCTGACCGGGATAGAGCGAGTGGCCCGAAGGGTCGCGGTTGACGTCGATGACGCTGCGCGAGATGGCCGTATGGACCACAGTCGCGCCCATGGTGGCGGCGAAATCGTAGAGACGGTCGATCCACCAGTCCGTGTCGTTGCGGGCCAGCGGCAGCGAGACGAGCTGTTCGGCGACCGAGGGCGGTATCTCCGTGCCGGTATGAGGCAGGCTGACAAGCAATGGCGCGTGGCCGCGGGTGATGCTGAGCCAGGTCATGCCGACACCTCCGGCAAGGCGGGACCGCCGACAGCATGGACCAGGGCGCCACTGCTGATCAGCTCGGTTGCGGTGGCCATATCCGGGGCCATGTGGCGGTCGTCTGCAAGGTGCGGGACAACGCCGCGCAGCACGGCCCGAGCCTGCTCAAGCGCGGTGCTTGACGCCAGCGGCGCGTGGAAATCGCAGCCCTGTGCCGCCGCCAGCAGTTCGATGCCCAGGACGTTGGCCGCGTTCGCCGCCATCGGACCGAGGCGGCGGGCACCATGTGTGGCCATCGAGACGTGGTCTTCCTGATTGGCCGAGGTAGGGATGGAATCGACGCTCGCGGGATAGGCCCGCTGCTTGTTTTCCGACACCAGGGCGGCGGCGGTCACCTGCGGGATCATGAAACCGGAATTGAGCCCGGGCTTTGGCGTGAGGAAGGCCGGCAGGCCGGAAAGGGCCGGGTCGACAAGCATGGCGATGCGGCGCTCGGCGATCGAGCCGATCTCGCACAGGGCCATGGCGATCATGTCGGCGGCAAAGGCCACGGGCTCGGCGTGGAAATTGCCGCCGGAGATGACCTCGGCCTCGGCGGTGAAGACCAGCGGATTGTCCGAAACCGCATTGGCTTCGATGGCCAGCGTGCCGGCGGCCTGACGCAGCAGATCGAGGCAGGCGCCCATCACCTGGGGCTGGCAGCGCAGGCAATAGGGATCCTGCACGCGCGTGTCGCCGAGCCGGTGTGAGGCGCGAATGGCGCTGCCATCCATGAGTTGGCGCAGGGCTTCGGCGACTTCGGCCTGGCCGGGATGGCGGCGGACGGCATGAATGCGCGGATCGAAGGGGCCATCAGAGCCGCGCGCCGCGTCGGTCGAGAGAGCGCCCGTCACCAGCGCCGCCTGGAACACGCGTTCGGCCTCGAACAGGCCCGCCAGCGCCAAAGCCGTCGAGACCTGCGTACCGTTGAGGAGCGCCAGGCCCTCTTTCGGGCCGAGCTGAAGCGGAGCAAGACCGGCACCCGCCAATGCCTTGGCCGCCGGCACTTCGACCCCGTCGACAAGGAAAGAACCGACGCCCAGCAGGGTGGCGCTCATGTGTGCAAGCGGTGCCAGATCGCCCGAGGCCCCGACAGAACCCTGGCCCGGAATGAGCGGGATCAGTCCCTTGTCGAGGCAGGCCGACAATTGGGTGATGGTTTCCCAGCGTACGCCGGAAAAACCCTGGGCGAGGCTCGCCATCTTGAGGGCCATGATCAATCGGACGACGGGCACCGGCAGCGCCTCGCCGACGCCGGCCGCATGCGAGAGCACGATATTGCGCTGCAGTGTGGCGAGGTCGTCATTCTCGATGCGCACGCTGGCCAGCTTGCCGAAGCCGGTATTGATGCCATAGACCGGCTCGCTCCTGGCGATGATCGCCGCGACGGCTTCTGCTGCGGCCCGTACGGCAGGCTCGGCGCCCGGCGCCAGGCTGCAATTGGCACCGAAATAGATGTCGCGCCAGACGGCCAGCGGCACCTGGCCGGGCACCAGTTGATGATTGGTCATGTGTTCCTCCAGATGCGGCCATGCAGCGGGTTGAAGCCGAGCCGATAGACCAGCTCGGCCGGCCGCTCGATGTCCCAGATTGCCAGGTCGCAATATTTGCCGGCCTCGATGGTGCCGGTCTCGTTGAGTTTTCCGAGGGCGCGGGCCGCCTCGCGGGTGGTGCCGGCGATGATTTCGTCCACGCGCAGGCGGAACAGGGTCGCCGCCATGTTCATGGCGAGCAGCAGCGAGGTCATGGGCGAGGTGCCCGGATTGGCGTCGGTCGCTACGGCCATCGGCACGCCGTGCTGGCGGAACAGCTCGACTGGCGGCAATTGCGTCTCGCGCAAAGTGTAGAAGGCGCCGGGGAGCAGCACGGCGACGCTGCCGGCTTCGGCCATGGCCGCGACACCGTCCTCGTCTGTATATTCGAGATGGTCGACCGAGAGCGCCCCGAAGCTGGCTGCGAGCCTGGCGCCATGCAGGTTGGAGAGCTGATCGGCATGGAGCTTGACCGGCAGGCCAAGACTTTTCGCCTTGGCAAAGACGCGCGCCGTCTCCTCGCCGGAAAGGGCAATCCCCTCCATGAAGGCATCGACGGCGTCGGCCAGGCCCTCGGCAACCATGGCGGGCAGGATGGTATCGACAACCAGATCGAGGTAACCGGTACGGTCATGCCTGAACTCCGGCGGCAGGGCATGGGCCGAGAGGCAGGTGGTGGCGATGGAGACGTCGCGACGCGCCCCGAGCGTCCGGGCGGCGCGCAACATGGCCAGTTCGCTCGCCAGGTCGAGCCCATAGCCGGACTTGATCTCGACCGTGGTGACGCCCTCGGCCATCAGCCGGTCAAGCCGCGGCAAGGCGCTGGCCACCAACTCTTCGACGCTGGCAGCACGCGTTGCCGTCACCGAGGCAATGATGCCGCCACCGGCGCGGGCAATTTCCTCATAGGATGCGCCTTCCAGCCGCATCTCGAATTCTCGCGCCCGGTCGCCGCCGTGGACCAGATGGGTGTGGCAATCGATGAGGCCAGGTGTGACCCAGCGCCCATCGAGGTCGATGCGCTCGACGCCAGGGGCCGTCCCGGGCAGATCGGCCATCGGCCCGACCCAGGCAATGCGCTCGCCCTCGGCCAGGATCGCGCCGTGTTCGATGATGCCGAGCCCCGGCATGCCCTCGGCGATTGTTGCGATACGGGCATTGGTCCAGAGCCGGGCCATGGGGCGATCCTTGCGTTGATCAGACATGCGGCATGGTCCGCAGCAGCGGCCGGATCGCCGCGACATCGTCGGCCAGCGGCCGGTCGTCAGCATAGGTCGGGACCTTTTCGCGGATCGCCCGCCAGACTGCGTCAGTTGCCGGCGCGTGCGCCAGGCCGTCGCCGCGCAGGTCGGCCGCCTGGGCCGCAGCCAGAAGTTCGATGGCGATGATCGCTTCGAGATTGTCGAGAATAGCGAGCAGCTTGAGCGCGGCCGGGGTCGGATGGCAGATGAGGTCTTCCTGGAGGCCCGAGGTCACCCCCGCATCGAGGCTGCCCGGTGCCGCCAACCGCCGGTTCTCCCCGACCAGCGACAGGGCGGTATATTGCATGATCATGAAGCCCGATGCGGCGCCACTATCGGCGGCCAGAAACGGCGGCAGGCCGCTGACCAGTGGATTGACCAGCCGGTCGGTGCGCCGCTCCGACATTGAGGCGACGAGCGCCATGGCTGGCGCCAGGGCATCCATGGCCAGGCCGATGCCGGCGCCGACGGCATGGGCCTCCGAGAACACTTCTGGCGCGTCGACCGAGCCACGGAGCAATGGGTTGTCGGTGACCGAGGCCAGCTCGCTATCGACCACACCCGCCACATAGGCGAGCACGTCGCGCGCCCCGCCATGCACCTGCGGCAGGGCCCGCAGGCTCAATGCGTCCTGCGTCCGCATACCGAGGCTCTGCTCGAGAATCTGGCTGCCCGCCAGCAGATCGCGCAGGCGCTGGCCGGTTTCCGCCAATCCGGGCGAAGCATGGAGCGCCAGCGACTTTGCATCAAAGGCCGTCACCTGCCCATTGAGACTTTCGAACGTCATCGCTGCGGCAATGTCGGCCCAGGCAAGCAGGGTCTCCGCCCGCGCGACCGCGATGGCGCCAAGCCCGGTGACGCAGGGCGTGCCGTTGATGAGGCTGAGGCCCTCCTTGGCTTCCGGCACGACCGGCGCCCGGCCAATCCGCTCCAGTGCCTCGGCGCCGCTGATGCGTTCGCCCCCGGCCAATACATGACCCGCACCAATCAGCACCTGGGCGATATGGGCCATATGCGAGAGATAGCCGATGGAGCCGCGCGACGGGATTTCGGGCGCAAGACCGGCATTGAGCAGGTCGAGCAGGGTCTCGACCACCTCGATCCGCACGCCGGAATAGCCATGCGCCTGGTTGTTGATCGCGGCGGCCAGGATGGCGCGTGCTTCCACCGCCGGCAATGGCGCCCCCACTCCGACGGCATGGCTCATGATCAGGTTGCGCGACAATTGCCGCTGCATGGGCACATCGACGACCGTATCGCTCAGCGCCCCTACCCCAGTGTTGACGCCATAGGCACGGACGCCCTTGGCGACGATGGACTCCACCAGCGCACGGGCATGAGTGATCCGCGCCCGCGTGGCCTCGGACAGGCTCAGGCGCGCGCCGGCGGCAATGGCCGCCAGATCGCGCCAGAACAGCGGTTTGTCGCGGACAATCTCAGTCATGGTCAGTCGTGCGCCAGGGGGCGGTAGGCGTGACGCTGCACGAAGCGCGCCACATAGTCATTGGCCGGGTTGCGCAGAATCTCGTCAGGCGTGTCCACCTGGACCAGCCGCCCGTCGCGCAGGATGGCGATTTCCGAGCCGATGCGCAGCGCTTCGTCGAGATCGTGGGTGATGAAGACAATGGTCTTGGCCAGGGTACGCTGCAGTTCAAGCAGCTGGTCCTGCATTTCGGCACGGATCAGCGGGTCGAGTGCGCTGAAAGCCTCGTCCATCAGGATCACGTCGGTATCGGCGGCCAGTGCCCGCGCCAGCCCGACGCGCTGCCGCATGCCGCCCGAGAGCTGGCTGGGATATTTGTTCTCGTAGCCCTTGAGACCGACCGTCTCGATCCATTTCATCCCGACGGGTAGCGCCGCACTGGCCGACTGGCCGCGCACGCGCAGACCATAGGTCACGTTCTGCAGCACGGTGCGGTGGGGAAAGAGACCAAAGCTCTGGAACACCATGCTGGCATGGCGGTTGCGGAAGACGCGCAGGGGCTCGGGGCCAAGCTCGAGAATGTTCCTGCCGTCGAACAGAACCTCTCCGCTCGTCGGCTCGATCAGCCGGTTGAGATGGCGCACCAGTGTCGATTTGCCGGAGCCGGACAGGCCCATGATGACGAAGATGCGGCCGGCACGGATCGTCAGGCTGACATCGCTGAGTCCCACGCTGGCGCCGGTTTCCGCCTGGATGTCGCTCTTGCTCCGCCCGTCCTTGGCCATGGCAATGGCACGTTGCTGGTTCTGGCCGAAGATCTTGAAGATATTGCGAACTTCGATATCAGCCATTTGCACTGTCCTCGCGGTTCGACCGGCCGAAGCCTTGGGTAATCCGATCCAGCACAACAGCAAGAATGACGATGCCGATGCCAGCTTCCAGCCCCTTGCCGACGTCGAGAGTCTGGATGCCATTGAGCACCTGTTCGCCCAAGCCCCTGGCCCCGATCATTGAAGCGACGACGACCATCGAGAGCGCCATCATGATGGTTTGGTTGAGACCTGCCATTATGGTTGGCACGGCCAGTGGTAGCTCGGTGCCGAACAGGATTTGTCTGGGGCTGCCGCCGAAAGCGGTGGCGGCCTCGACCACCTCGGCGTCGACCTGCCTTATACCCAGATCGGTCAGCCGGATCAGCGGTGGCACGGCATAGATGATGGTTGCCAGCACGGCGGGCACCTTACCCAGGCCGAACAGCATGATGGCCGGGATCAGGTAGACAAAGCTGGGCATGGTCTGCATCACGTCCAGAACGGGCAGCGTGATGCTGCGCGCCAACCTGACCTTGGCAATGAGAATGCCGATGGGCACGCCGATGATGATGGAAATGATTGTGGCCATCAGCATCAGCGCCAGGGTCTGCATGGTCAGGTCCCAGAGACCCAGGACGCCCACTCCAACCAGAAGGATGCCGACGACGACGGTCAGGGAAATCCTGCGCGTCCCCAGCCAGGCCAGCGCCATGAACACGGCGATGATGAACCACCAGGGCAGCCCCCGCAGCCCCCATTCCAGAAACAGGATCGCCTGCAGGATCGTTTGGGCGAAAGCCTTGAAAGCAAAACCGTAGTTGATCACCAGCATTTCGATGAATGCGTTGATCGGCTTGCGGATGGAAATGCTGAACTGCTCGGGAAACATGGCTGCCTATTTCCGGTTGCGTGAAGGGCCGCCGCGCGCGATCGCGCGGCAAGCCGGTTCGGTACGCGGCGATGTCAGTTCAGACTTGCCTCGATCTTCGCCTTGGCCTCGGGCGAAACCCAAGCACCCCAGACGTCGCCCTTGGTCTTGAGGAACTCGACCGCGGCTGTTTGTGCATCGGCCGTATTGTCTACCATATAGGCCAGGCTCGCATTGATATCGCCCAGCGGGAACTCTGCTTTCTCGAGAATTTCGATGATCTCGGGCGCCTCGGCGGCAAAGCCGGCATTGACGCCATAGGCAACTTCCACCGGCGGGAAGGCGCAGCCTTCGTCGCGCTTGCCTTCGGCGCTGGTCAGTTCCTGCCAGCAGGCCTCCGTATAGGTGGGCTCGTCGAGCTGGACCACGTCGAACTTGCCCATGATTGCTGTCGGCGACCAGTAGTAGAAGAGGATAGGCCGCCCCTGCAGGTAGGCCGAGGTGATTTCGGCGTCGAGCGCAGTGCCGGTGCCAGGACGGAAGTTCACATAGGTGTCGCCGAGTTGATAGGCCTCAAGCTTGGCCGTGCTGACCCCTTCGCAGGTCCAGCCCGACGGGCAATTGAGGAAGCGGCCTTTGCCAGGCTCTTCGGGATCGGCGAAGAGCTCGACCACCTCAGGCATGGCAAGCTGGAACACGCTCTTGAGCTGAGGTGCCATGGGGGCAATATTGCGGGCCGGATCGCCCTTGACGACGTAGGCGGGTACGAACCAGCCCTCGCCGGCACCCGAAAATGTCGTGCCGACCGAGAGAACCTTGCCCTCGGCGCTTGCCTTGTTCCAGATATCGCTGCGGCCGATCCATTCTTCTGCAAAGATCTGCACGTCGTTGTTGGCGGTGGCCTGTTCCAGCGTGACGGAATTGCCCGGGATGGAATCCACGGCGCAGTCATATCCCTTGGAAAGAATGGTCTTCATCACCTCGGTGATGAAGGCGCCGCTTTCCCAGTCGATGCCGGCAAACGTGACGGTCTTGCCGTCGCTGCAATAGGAAGCCTGGGCCGGTGCGGCGGCGAAAAGGAAGCCGGCCGTTCCGAGTGCGAGGGCGGTAGCGAACAGTCTCATGTGTATTCCCCTTGGTTGAGGACAAGTGTCCCGGTCACATAGGCGTCTAGGCATCAGCAGAGGCGTGCGAGCACTCCGCGGAATTTCTCATCGATCGAAGCGTCAAACCGGTGTTGCCGGTCGGTGATCTGCCAGCGTCCCGCCACCATGACATCGCGCACGGCGCGGTCGCCCAGGGCGAACAGCCAGCGATCAAGGATGGTGTCGCCCCTGGCCGCGGCGATGAATGGATCGGCTCCGTCGAGCACGACGAGGTCGGCTGCGGCACCGACCTGCAGGCCGCTGATCGCTTGACCGAGGGCCTGCGCGCCACCCGACAGGGCTGCGTCGAACAGGTCGCGGCCATTGGAGCGGCCCGGACCGTTCACCAGCCGCACCCGGCGTTCGTCGCGCAGGCGCTGGCCATATTCGAGCAGGCGCAATTCTTCGCTGGGACTGGTCGAGACATGGCTATCGGAGCCGATGCCGAACTTACCCCCCAGGCCGCGATAGGCCGTGGCTGGGAAAATGCCGTCGCCGAGGCTGGCCTCGGTGGTGGGGCAAAGCCCAACAACCGCGCCACTGGCTGCCATGCGCCGCACTTCCTCGTCATTGGCGTGGGTGGCGTGGATCAGGCACCAGCGGCCATCGACCGGCATTTCATCGAGGAGCCATTCCAGCGGACGCCGTCCTGACCAGGCGAGTGAGGCATCGACCTCGGCCTGCTGTTCGGCAACGTGAATATGGATTGGACCCTGACCCGGCGCGGCCGCCAGGATGGCGCGCATCTCGTCGGGTGTCGCTGCCCGCAGCGAATGGAAGGCATAGCCCAGGGTCGCGCCGGCTGCTTGGGTCCGGGGACGCAGTGCCTCCATGAGGTCGAGGAAACCGTCCACGCCATGAATGAAACGGCGCTGGCCGTCAGTCGGCGCTGCGCCACCGAAATTGGCGTGGGCGTAGAATACCGGCAGCAGCGTCATCCCGATGCCGCTGGCCGAGGCGGCAGCCAGGATGCGGCTGCTCATCTCGGCGCAGTTGGCATAGGGCGCGCCGGCTTGGTCGTGATGCAGGTAGTGAAACTCGCCGACCCGGCCATAGCCTGCCTTGAGCATGTCGATATAGAGGCGGGTGGCGATCACCTCGACATCGTCGGGCGAGAGCATGCCGACCATGCGATACATGGTGTCGCGCCAGGTCCAGAAGCTGTCGTCGCCCTGCCCGGACACCTCGGCCAGGCCCGCCATGGCGCGCTGGAAAGCGTGCGAATGCAGATTGGCCAACGGGGGCAGTACCGGACCGGTTGCGACCATGTCGCCAGCTTGCCGTTGGGCACCTGTCTCGATGGCTTTAATGATGCCGCTTGTGCCAATCGAAATCGCAACGTCGTCGGCCCACCCGCTGCTGAGCAGGGCCTGGGAAGCGAAGATGCGAAGAGCGGCGTGTGCGGCCATGACCCTTGCCTGTCATTGGTTGTATATGGAACCATAGATAATTAATGCTGGCATGCAAGCGAAAAATGTCAAAAACTGTGCACGTGCGGATTCTGCGGAAAGTGGCAGCATGAACAAGGCGGCGGGTAGCGAAGCTGGGCAGGGCATATTCGGCGCCGAGCCATTGCAGGGTACGGATGCCGGCCCGCTCTATGTCGCGGTCAAGCAATTGATCCACGACCGCATCGACAGCGGCGCCTGGCCACCGAACTTTCGCGTGCCCTCGGAAAATGAACTGGTCAGCGAGCTTGGCGTCAGCCGGATGACCGCCAATCGCGCGCTGCGCGAACTGGCCAATGAAGGGGTGATCAAGCGCGTTCAGGGGGTTGGATCGTTCGTGGCCGAACGCAAGGGCGGCACGGCCCTGTTCGAGGTGCGCAATATCGCAGACGAGATCCGCAAGCGCGGGCATGAACACACCGCCGAAATCATCCGCATGCAGCGGGACGCCGCGGCGCCTGAGATTTCCGACGCCTTGGGCATCGGCCTCGGCGAAGTGGTGTTCCACTCCATCATCGTACATTTCGAGAATGGCGTGCCGGCACAGGTCGAGGATCGATACGTCAATCCGGAGGTCGCACCCGATTATGCCGACCAGGATTTTACCCGCACCACGCCCTATGCCTATCTCACGGCCGTAGCACCCCTGTCGCAGGCCGAGCATGTCGTAGAGGCCGTGCTACCCCAGGCCTGGGAGGCCAAACTTTTGGCCATTTCGCCTTCCGACCCATGCCTCCTGATCCGCCGCCGCACCTGGTCGGCGGCGCGCTGCGTCACCGCCGTCCGCCTGCTCTATCCGGGCGCCCGCTACCGCATGGAGGGCTTCTTCAACACCCAGTCCCGCACCTGATCCGACAAAAGTCCTGTCATTTTGGCAGTTGCCAAAGCCGTAGAGTTTGCTAACTTGCATATACAACTCTATACAGGCGGAGCCATCATGCTGAGCAACAGCCGTTATCGGGACGTCGAAATCCGCGCGGCACGCGGCACCACACTGTCTGCCAAATCCTGGCTGACTGAAGCGCCGCTGCGCATGCTGATGAACAATCTCGATCCTGACGTGGCCGAGAATCCCAAGGAGCTGGTGGTCTATGGAGGCATCGGCCGGGCTGCGCGCGATTGGGACGCCTATGACCGCATCGTCACGACGCTCAAGCGCCTCGAGGGCGACGAAACGCTCCTCGTCCAGTCCGGCAAGCCGGTCGGCGTGTTCAAGACCCATGCCGATGCGCCGCGCGTGCTGATTGCTAATTCAAACCTGGTGCCGCATTGGGCCACCTGGGAGCATTTCAACGAACTCGACCGGCAGGGGCTCATGATGTACGGCCAGATGACGGCCGGGTCCTGGATCTATATCGGCTCGCAGGGCATCGTGCAGGGCACCTACGAAACCTTCGTCGAAGCCGGCCGCAAGCACTATGGCGGCGACCTGGGCGGCAAATGGGTGCTGACGGCGGGTCTGGGCGGCATGGGCGGGGCACAGCCGCTGGCCGCGACCATGGCCGGTGCGGCGTGCCTGGCCATCGAATGCCAGCAGCAATCGATCGATTTCCGCCTGCGCACCCGCTATGTCGACGTGCAGGCCAAGGACCTCGATGAAGCCTTGGCCATGATCGCCGATGCCGTGGCGAACCGGAAGGCGATCTCCATCGCCCTGCTGGGCAATGCCGCGGAAATCCTGCCCGAAATGGTCCGCCGCGGCGTGCGCCCGGACATGGTCACCGACCAGACCTCGGCCCATGACCCGCTCAATGGCTATCTCCCCATCGGCTGGAGCTGGGCCGAATATCGCGAGCGCGCCGTCAGCGATCCCGCCGGCACGACGGCGGCCGCAAAGCAGTCGATGGCCACCCATGTCCGGGCGATGCTGGCCTTCCACGAAGCGGGCATCCCGACCTTCGACTATGGCAACAACATTCGCCAGATGGCCAAGGAAGAGGGCGTCACCAATGCCTTCGATTTCCCGGGTTTCGTGCCGGCCTATATCCGCCCGCTGTTCTGCCGCGGCATCGGCCCGTTCCGCTGGGCGGCCCTGTCGGGCAATCCCGACGACATCGCCAAGACCGACGCCAAGGTCAAGGAACTGATCCCGGACGACAAGCACCTGCACAACTGGCTCGACATGGCGCGCGAGCGCATTTCTTTCCAGGGCCTGCCGGCCCGCATCTGCTGGGTCGGCCTTGGCGACCGCCACCGCCTGGGCCTCGCCTTCAACGAAATGGTCGCCAATGGCGAGCTTGAAGCGCCCGTGGTCATTGGCCGCGACCACCTCGATTCCGGCTCGGTGACCTCGCCCAATCGCGAGACCGAGGCGATGAAGGATGGTTCGGACGCCATCTCCGACTGGTCGCTGCTCAATGCCCTGCTTAACACGGCGAGCGGCGCCACCTGGGTGTCGCTGCATCACGGCGGCGGTGTCGGCATGGGCTTTTCCCAGCATTCCGGCATGGTGATCTGCGCCGATGGCACGCCCGAGGCCGCCAAGCGCATCGCCCGCGTGCTGTGGAACGACCCCGCCACCGGCGTCATGCGCCATGCCGATGCCGGCTACGAAATCGCCCAGGATTGGGCCCGCCAGAAGGGCCTCGACCTGCCGTCGCTGGCCCGTTGATGCGCATCGAAGTCCTCGGCCCGGACGATTTTCGCTCCATGCCCTGGCGCAATGGCCTGGGCACCACCGTGGAAATGGCGCGCGAGGACGACGAAGACGGCGCCATGCTCTGGCGTGTCTCGGCGGCAGACGTCGTCGAGGCCGGTGCTTTTTCACTGTTCCCCGGCGTCGATCGCATCCTGACCCTTATCGGGGGGCCGGGCTTTGATCTCGACTTTGCCGAACACGGACGGGTTGCCCCGGTCGAGCCGTTTCGGCCTGTCCATTTTTCCGGGGATTGGACAACCCAGGCGCTAGTGGTTCGAGGTCCCTCGCGCGACCTCAACGTGATGACCGCCCGCGGAAAAGCATCGGCAACAGTGCATGTGCACCGCGGCTCGGCGTCGATCGCCGGGCTCGCTAGTCGAAGCCTGTTTCTATGCTTGGCCGGGCCCGCGACCCTCACTTTTGGTGCTGCGGTAGTGCCGCTTGGCCCGTCCCAGCTTGCCTTGGTTTCGGGGGGTGCGGAACACGCGGGTGAGTTGGTGGGAACGGGCGCAGTGATCCAAATCGACATTGCTCTAGCGGTGGACCCGACATTGCCGGGCGAGTGAGGCAGCATCCCTGCCGTGCCGGGAGGTGCGCTCGATGCCAACCCGCGCCACCTGCCTACTGCCGTAGAGGCCCTTGGACTAATCACTGGCACGACCTGCACACCGAGCTTCCCCCACCCCTTCTCAGCCCGCGCCATCTCGGGCAAGGCCCCTTGACCGACACGCATCACCCGTTCTATGACATCGGTGTCATGACATCGGTGTCATAAACCGAGTGTGGCGAACGGGAGGGCTCCATGGCGACCATCTACGACGTAGCAAAAGCTGCGAACGTGTCTCCGAAAACAGTCAGCCGCGTGTTGAACGGGGATGCGCCTGTTGGGCAGAAGACACGCGATGCCGTCGAGGCCGCGATGGCTGAGCTAGGCTATGTGCCGTCCAACGCGGCGCGTATGATGCGGTCCAACCGCTCAGGCCTGATTGGACTGATCACCGGCGCTATCTCGGCCACCACGGAAAATGTCCAGGTTGCGGGCCTGCCGGAATTGATGCTGGTGCAGGGCATCCAGCAGATTATCGGATTGAGCGGCAAGACGCTGATGATCGCCGATACCGGCGGTCGCCTCGATCGCGTGCCCGGCCTGATCGATACCTTCGTGCGCCATCGCGTCGAAGGCCTGATCTATGTCGCCGAATACCACCAGAAGGTGCGCCTGCCACGGGTGCCAGACGATGTGCCGATGGTGCTGGCCAATTGCTTTGATGACCTTGGCACACCCGCTGTCCTGCCCGATGACCGGCGCGGCCAGCACGACCTGGTCAAGCGGCTGATCGCAGGCGGGCACGAGCGCATCGCCTACCTGACACTGCGCGAGGATATCGTGGCGACCACGCTGCGCAAGGCGGGCTATCGCGATGCGCTGACCGAGGCGCGCCTGCCATACGATCCTGCCCTGGTGCAGTGCGGCGAACTGACCAGTCCTGAAGGCGAGACGCAGGTGCTGTGGGATGCGATCGATCGCATGCTGCGCCTGCCGGTGCCACCCACGGTGTTCTGCTGTGGCAATGACCGGTTGGCGCTCAAAGTCTATGGCATCCTGCGCTCGCGCGGCATGCTGGTCCCCAGCGAGATTTCAGTCGCCGGCTATGACAATTACCGGGTCATCGCCGAAACCCTTTACCCGCCGCTGACCACGGTGGAACTCCCCTATACGGCCATGGGCGTGCGCGCGGCGCAGCGCCTGATCGGCCTGATTTCCGGCGAAGGCCGGGAAGACCCGGCCCCGTCGATCGTCGCCGGCCCGGTCCAATGGCGCGGCTCGGTAACCGACCGCCGCCCCAGCAATGTTTCTCAGCTCAAGATCGTCAGGGAGGAATAACCTATGAACAAGCTCGCCATAGTGGCAGGTGGGATGCTCGCGGCCACGCTGCTCAGCAGCACAGCAATGGCCCAGACAACGCTATCGATGTGGTATCACGGCGCCGGCAACGAGGTCGAAGCCAAGATCATCAATCAGATCGTTTCGGACTTCAACGCCAGCCAGTCTGACTGGGTGGTGGAACTCGAGAGCTTCCCGCAGGCCGCCTATAATGACAGTGTCGTGGCCGGCGCCCTGGCGGGCAACCTGCCTGACATTCTGGACGTCGATGGTCCGGTCATGCCCAACTGGGCCTGGTCGGGCTACCTGCAGCCGCTCAGCATCGACGAGACCAAGATCGCCGAATTCCTGCCAGGCACCAAGGGCATCTGGGACGACAAGCTCTATTCCATCGGCCTGTGGGATGCCGCAGTGGCTCTGGTCACGCGCCAGTCGATCCTGGATGAACTCGGCCTGCGTACGCCAACGGTGGATGAGCCCTGGACCGGTGAGGAATTCATGGCCGCGCTCGACGCTGCCAAGGCCTCCGGCAAGTATGAATATGCCTTCGATCCGGGCATGGCCTGGACCGGCGAATGGTATCCCTATGCGTTCTCGCCCTTCCTGCAGAGCTTTGGCGGCGACATCATCGACCGCTCGACCTACACTACGGCGGAAGGCGCCCTCAATGGCGAGGCGGCCATCGCCTTCGGCGAATGGTGGCAGGGGCTGTTTACCGATGGCTACGCCCAGGCGGCGCAGGACCCGGCCGATCGCGACTCAGGTTTTGCCAATGGCAAATACGCCTTCTCCTGGAATGGCAACTGGGCTGCACTGGGAACGCTGAGTGCCTTTGACGACGCCGTCTTCCTGCCTGCGCCCGATTTCGGCAACGGCCCCAAGATCGGCGCTGCCTCCTGGCAGTTTGGCGTCTCGGCCACCTCCGAGCATCCCGAGGGCGCTTCAGCCTTCATCGAGTTTGCCCTCCAGGACAAGTACCTGACGGCCTTCTCCGATGGCATCGGCCTGATCCCGCCCACGCCCGCCTCGGCGGCCGCTTCGGTCAACTACACTGCCGGCGGCCCGATGGAAGTGTTCTATGAGCTCTCCGCCAAGCAGGCCCTGCTACGCCCGGTGACCCCCGGCTATGTCGTGGCCGCCAAGGTGTTCGAAAAGGCGCTGGCCGACATCTCCAATGGCGCTGACGTTGCCGAAACCCTCGATGCCGCCGTCGACGAGATCGATGCTGATATCGAGAAGAACAGCAACTACGGCTTCTAGGGCACACTCCTCCGGTCCTGGAGGGATCCCGGCTCAGGCCGGGGTCCCAAACCCGAAAACAGGTGGCAGCAATGGCTTCGAAATTTACCCAGTCCAACCGCACAGGCTGGACCATGGCCGGACCTGCGGCCCTGTTGATGGCGATCTTTGTCGTGCTGCCCTTCATCTTCGCGATCGGGCTGAGCTTCACCAATCAGCGGCTGATTTCGCCTAACCCGACGCAGTTCGTGGGCCTCGCCAATTACGAGCAACTGCTTGGCCTGGGGCTGCTGACCCTCGAACCGGAACGCGATGCGGCCGGCGCCGCGGTGCGGGACGATAGCGGCAATCTGGCCTATCCATCCCTGCGCAGCTTTACCCGCAACAATGCCGACTATCCGCAATATAACGGCATGCGCGAATGGTTCAGCTTCAACCTTGGGGAAAACCGCACCTATGTGCTGGGCCGCGACATCGTGTTCCTCAAGGCCATCGTCAACACCGTGATCTTCGTGCTGGTCGTGGCGCCCGTCCAGGGCGGACTGGCGCTGGTCCTTGCTTTGCTGATCAACCAGCGACTGCGCGGCATCAACCTGTTCCGCGCCATCTACTTCATGCCTGTCGTGGTCTCGATCGTGGTGGTCTCGCTGCTCTGGCGCTTCATTTATGACGGGAACAGCGGCCTGCTGAACAACCTGCTCGGCGCCATCACCTTCGGGGCCTTCCCGCGCATGGACTGGCTGGGCAATCCAGGCACGGCCCTGGGCTCAATCATCGCCATGTCGATCTGGCAGGCAGTGGGCTTCCACATGGTGATCTGGCTTTCGGGCCTGCAGACCATCAGCCCCACGCTATACGAGGCGGCGGCGATCGAGGGCGCCTCGTCCTGGCAGACCTTTCGTTACGTCACCTGGCCGGGCCTGCGCAACACGGCGGTCCTGGTGCTGATCGTCATTACCATGCAGGCCTTCTCGCTGTTCAGCCAGATCGACGTGATGACCGGCGGCGGACCGCTCGACTCCACCCAGACCATCGTCTTCCAGGCCGTGGAGCGCGGCTATGGCAAACAGGACATTTCGGGCGGATCGACAATTTCGGTGGTGCTGTTCGTCATCGTCCTGTCCATCTCGCTCGTCCAGCGCTGGCTCACTCGGGAGAAGAAATGATGGCCACCACGGCTCCAGACAATCACGGCCTGCGCCTGGCTGCACGCTATGCCGTGCTGATCCTGATCGCCGTGATCTTCATCTTCCCGCTGATCTTCATGCTGATGTCGAGCCTCAAGCCCGACCAGCAACTGCTGACCGACACGGAAAGCCTGCGCGCTTTCCTGCCGGTGGGTGACATCTCGCTCGACAATTACTTCGCCGCCTTCCGCCGGGCGCCGGTGGGTCTTTTCGTGTTCAATTCGGTGCTGGTCACCGGGCTGACCGTGCTGCTCTCGCTGGTGGTCTGTTCACTGGCCGCCTTTGCCTTCGTCTTCATCGACTGGCGCGGTCGCGAACTGGTGCTGACGCTGATCCTGGCCACGCTTATCGTCCCGTTCGAGACCATCGCCATCCCGCTGCTGCTGATCTCGGCCAACCTGCCCTGGATCGGGTTCGAGGGCATCACGCGCGGCTGGCTCAATTCCTACCAGGTGCAGATCGTCCCCTTCATTGCCGATGGCCTGACGATTTTCCTGTTCGTGCAGTATTTCAAGGACTTGCCGGGCGAACTGATCGAGGCGGCACGCGTGGAAGGCGCCAGTTGGGGCCAGATCTATCGCAAGGTGGTCATGCCGCTGGCCGGCCCCGTGCTCGCCACGGCGGCGATCCTCAAGTTCCTGGCTATGTACAACCAATACCTCTGGCCGCTGATGGTGGTGCAGAAGGAGAGCTACCGCCCCGTCATGGTGGGTCTGCAATACTTCTTCCAGCTCAACCGCGCCTGGGGCGAGATCATGGCCTATCTCTCGCTCATCACCGTCCCGGTGCTGGCCTTTTACCTTTTCCTGCAACGCGCTTTCATTGCCTCGATCGCCTCGACTGGCGTCAAGGGCTGACGGAGACTGACTATGGTTATTGCCCTCAAGGACAAATGGATCTGGGACAGCTGGTACATCCATGACGGCGCCCGCTGGCACGGTTTCTTCCTCCAGGCCGACAAGAGCCTGGGCGACCCGGACCTGCGCCATTTCAACGTCTCTCAGGGTCATGCCACCTCGGACGACCTGGTCAACTGGACGCATCTGGGGACCTGCTTCAAGCCCAGGGAGACGCCCGCCTGGGACGACTACACCACCTGGACCGGCTCGGTCGTAGAGGGCGATGACGGCCTCTGGCATCTGTTCTACACCGGCAGCACGCGCGCCGAGCAGGGCCTGCGCCAGCGCATCGGTCACGCCACCTCGACCGACCTGCATGGCTGGCAACGGGTCGGGACCGGCCTTGCCCTCGACCTCGTCGGCCCCAATGCCCACCATTACGAGGTCGATCACGTCGGCCGCTGGCATGACCGGGCGATGCGCGACCCCTGGGTCATGCGCGACCCCAATGGCCCCGGCTGGCTGATGTACTTCACCGCACGGGTGCCCGACGTGGCCGAGCCCAATGGTGGCGGCGCCATCGGCTTTGCCACCTCGCCCGACCTCATGACCTGGACGCTGCAGCCCCCGGTCTTTGCCGGCGGCTTCGGCCAGCTCGAAGTGCCGCAGGTCTTCAGCGTCGGCAACAAATGGTATTGCCTGTTCTGCACCTCCAGCTTCCACTGGTCGGAAGCCTACAGGGCCAGCCATCAGCAAAGCCCCGTCACCGGCAACCACTACCTCATTGCCGATGACCCGCGCGGGCCCTGGACCGTGGCGCCCGGCCCGTTCTTCGATGGCGCAGAACCTTGCCGCCGCTACGCAGCCCGCATCGTCCAGACCGTTGACGGACTGCGCATCCTGGGTTTTTCCGACAATGGCAAGGCCGATTTCGGCGGCTATGTCATGGATCCCGAGCCGGTCGTGGTGGGCCATGACGGCCTGCTCTCGGTGGTCCCCATCGCAAACGCAGCGGAGTAGAGCCATGGCACGGGTTTCCCTTTCCGGCATCAAGAAGGACTATGGCGGGGTCGAGGTCATCAAGGGCGTCGATATCGAGATCGCCGATGGCGAGTTCACCGTGTTTGTCGGCCCCTCGGGCTGCGGCAAGTCGACCCTGCTGCGCATGATTGCAGGCCTCGAGGACATCTCGGGCGGCACGCTCACCATCGGCGACAAGGTCGTCAACGACCTGCCGCCCAAGGATCGCAGCATTGCCATGGTGTTCCAGAGCTATGCGATCTTCCCGCATATGACGGTGCGTGAGAACCTGGCCTTCGGCCTCACCATCGCCAAGGCCCCCAAGGCGGAAAAGGACGCCAAGGTCGCCGAGGCCGCCCGCATCCTGCAGATGGAGCATCTGCTGGAACGCCGTCCCAGCCAGCTCTCCGGCGGCCAGCGCCAGCGCGTGGCCATCGGCCGGGCCATCGTGCGCAAGCCGGGGGTGTTCCTGTTCGACGAGCCGCTGTCCAATCTCGATGCCGCCCTGCGCGTCGACATGCGCATGGAACTGGCCAAGCTGCATGCCGACCTCGGCGCCACCATGATCTACGTGACCCACGACCAAGTGGAGGCCATGACGCTGGCCGACAAGATCGTGGTGCTCAATGCCGGCATCGTGCAGCAGGTCGGTTCGCCCCTCGAACTCTACCACCATCCCGCCAATATCTTCGTGGCCGGCTTCATCGGCTCGCCCAAGATGAACTTCCTCAAGGCCCAGGTCGAAGCAGTCGATGCCCATTCGATCAAGGTGGGTTCCGCCGATCTCGGAACACTGGTCCTGCCCAAGGCCAATGTGGCCGCACAGGTCGGCGACGAGGTCACGGTCGGCATGCGCCCGCATCACCTGACCATTGGCGGCGCGCAGGACATGACCGGCCATGTGGCCCTGGTGGAACGCCTCGGCAACGAGACGCTCGCCGCCATCGTGCTGGGCTCAGGCCAACAGATCATCGCGGCCCTGCCCGGCGACATCGACGTCGCGGCGGGCCAGGAACTGCACCTGGCGACGCAACTTGACCGGGCAAGCCTGTTTCTTGCCGATGGCGTGGCGGCCTAGTCACGAGAAGCACAGGCCCCGGCAGCCCGGGGTCCTCCAGAAGACAGCAGCTTCCCGCATGGGGCTTACAGCGGAGGGCGTATAACCGCTGCCGGCATCGACCGCCGCTTGGCCCAACCGGAGAGCCAACCAACTCGGTTGGCTCAACCTCCGATTCCGTTCACCTGCTCCATGACCCTGGACACCGACGCGAGTATCTTCCCGGTTTGCGTCCGATGCGCGCGTGCCTACAAGGTTGCCATGGCTGGCGGTGGAACGGAAACTGGTTTCTCATCCCTCCATGGAGGTGTCCTTGGCCTTTCGACCGGTCCAATGCGCCTGAATGGTCTTGACGGTCCTGCAACGCGAAGACAAGAAGGGGACGCCTACATGTGCCCGGGGGCGTGAGGTCGCGGGCCCTGCGGGATGTTGGAGCAGTTGATTTGAGCCAAGTCGCCGGGCCTTCGCGGCATTGCCTGCATCCTGGTTGCGTATGGGTGCGGGCATGACTGCCCGCAGGGCGGACGATCCTGTATCCGTGGCCGCAGTCGTGGCCGCGCGCCTGGCCTTGCTGGCGCTGTTGCTGGTGCTGTGGTGGGCGGCTTCGCAGACGGTCAGCCGCAACCTCATCCCGACGCCGCTCGAAACCGCCCTGGCCGCGGCGCGCCTCTGGTCCGAGGGCCGACTTCCCGCCGCCCTCGCCTCGAGCCTCGGAACTTATCTGGGTGGCTTCGCCCTGGCCATGCTCGTGGCCCTGCCCCTGGGGGCGTTGATGGGAGCCTTCGGCCTCCTCGGGCGAACGCTGGAAATCTATGTCTATGCGCTGGCGGCGACGCCGCGGGTCGCCTTCATCCCGCTGATCATCGTGCTTCTGGGGCTCGGCCTTGAAGCCAAGCTGTTCATCGTGTTCCTGGGGGCTGTCATGCCCATCATCATCAATACCTATGCCGGGGTCCGGCAGGCCGATGCGGACCTGGTGGAGATGGCGCGTTCGGTCGGCGCATCGCGGCTGCGCATCTTTCGCGCCGTGGTCCTGCCGGGCGCTGTACCCTACATCCTGGCGGGGCTGCGTATCGGCGCCACGATCGGGCTCATCAACACCGTGGTGGCCGAGCTCTATACCGCCGTGACCGGACTCGGGGGCCTCCTGGCCCTTTATGGCAACACTTTCCGCATGGCCGAATATTTCGTCGTGGTGCTGACTCTGTCGGCGATCGGTGTCGCCGTGACTGCGGCCCTGCGCGCCCTCGAAATCCGGCTCACCCGCTGGTCCACCTGACCGAACCCCAGAGGAAACCCTTGTCCATGGAATTCAAGTTTGCTCCGCTGGCTGCCGCACTGGTGCTTCTCAGCCTAGTGCCGGGCCAGGCCACAGCTCAGTCCGACACGCCCTTCCGGCTCATCGTCACCCATCTCGAGCCGCCGCTTGTGCCCAATTCGGTCATGGATCTGGCCGTCGAGCTCGGCTATTTCGATCGGGAAGGCGTCACTGTGGAACTGGTGCGGGTGCAACAGACGCCGTCGGCGCTGGCCGCCCTGCAATCGGGCGAGGGTGACATGGCCAATGTGGGCGTGGACGCTTTGCTTCAGGCCATTGCCGCCGGCGCTACCGATTTCCGGGCCGTGACCTCGCCCAATACATCGCTCCCGTTCCTGATTGCCGCGCGGCAAGAGATTGCCACGCTCGATTTCCTGCGCGGCGCCAGCTTCGGTGTCGGGCGCATCGGCAGCCTCGACCACTCCCTGTCCTCGCGGGTGCTGACGAGCCTTGGCCATGACATCGACGAAGCCGAGATCGTCACCTTGGGACAGCCCAATGTGCGGGCGCAGGCCCTGGCCGCCGGGCAGATCGACGCAACCACCATGTCGATCGGCACCTGGGCCAGCCTTCCGGACAAGAGCGGCCTGCATGTCCTGGTGGATCCCGATACCTATTTCGCGGGAGCCCCCCTCGTGAACAAGGTCAATGCCGTGACCACCGGAGTGCTGGACGCACGTGGCGAGGATGTCGAAGCCGTCATCCGCGCCCTCATCCGCATCAGCCGTGACTTTGCTGCCGACCCGCAGCTCTGGGTCGACGCCATGGCGGGAGCGCTGCCTAGCGCTGACAAGGCGCTTCTGACCGAGCTGGTCCCGAGCTTTGCCGGGAGCTGGAGCGTCAATGGCGGCATGAGTGCATCGGCACTCGGATACACCGCCGACTGGCTGTTCGGCACCGAGGACTTTGCCGGCCTCACGCCCCTGGCGCTCGGCGACTGGGTGGATTTCGGGCCGGCAGATGCCGCGCTTGCCGAACTCAGCCAGATCGAAGGCTTGGACCCCGCCGATCGATGAGCGAAGGAAAGCCGCCGGCACAGCAGAAGGGGCGGTTCAATCCGGGTGGGCGGGCCATCCGCTTTTACGGTGTCAGCAAGCTGTTCAACGCACCGACGACAGGGCCGATCTCTGCCGTCAATGCGATTGACCTCGACATTCCGGCCCATCAGTTCGTCGCGGTCGTGGGCCCGTCCGGATGCGGCAAGAGCACGCTTTTGCGACTGGCTGACGGCTTGATCACGCCCGACCAGGGAGAGGTGACCATTGGAGGCCATCCGCCTGTTCCGGGACCTGACATTGGCCTGGTCTTCCAGAATTTCCGCCTGATCCCCTGGCGCAGCGTGGCCGACAATGTCGCCTTCGCACTGCAAGGCCAAGGCTTGTCGCAGTCAGAGATAGGCCTTCGCACCGCGGCGCATCTCGAACAGGTCGGACTGCTCCGCTGGGGGGCACACTACCCTGCGCAGCTATCGGGCGGCATGCGGCAGCGGGTTGCGCTGGCTCGCGCTCTCGTCGGCCAACCGGATGTACTGCTGATGGACGAACCCTTTGCCAGCCTTGATGCGCAGACGCGCGAATTGATGCAAGAGGATCTTCTCGCCCTATGGGAACGGCAAAGGCCAACAGTGCTGTTCGTGACCCACAGCGTCGATGAGGCCCTGCTGCTGGCCGACCGCGTCATCGTCATGAGTGCCGGTTCCATACTCGAGGACATCAGAGTTGATCTGCCCCGGCCACGCAGACCCGAGGTCGCGCGGCAGACCGCGGAGTTTAGTACCCTCCGGGGGCAAATCTGGACCCGGATTCGGGACTTGGTGCTGTCCGATCCGAACTCCGGCTTTTTCGGCCGTGACGCGCTATAGGGAGCGCTAAATTCCCCATGGACGCAAATTAATCCTACATTTTCCCGGATTGGCTAAGTGTTTCTCCGTAGCCGGAGACGTCTTATGCCTGTTGCCGTTCTCAATGTGCGCCCAAGCCGCCAGGGGACACTGCATACGGTGCGGATCGACAACCGGAATCGGGAGGTGGCCCTCCAGAGTATTGGGGAAAGGGTTGTGCTTTATGCACCGGCCGACGAACCTCGTCGCGGCTACTTCGCCACCGCCCTGCTCGCCGACGTCACCCCCGACACCAAGCACCGGCGCTTCATTTTCGTCTCGCTGACGGATATCGAGTTTTTCGATCAGTTCCTTTCTCTCGAATCCCTGATCACGCCGATTGAAAGCCGGGCCTATGACGCCCATGGGGCGATGGACTTCAGCTATTTCTCGCTCGGCATTCGTACTCTGGCTGCGAACGATCAGATGGCTGCCAGTATCCTGGCCGATCGGATGCGCGTCGGCCGGGAGCAGCTCCATTCGGCGCCAGGCTTGGCCACACCGCCGAACCCGAGCTACATTTCGCCGGCCCGTATCACCAGGGAAGTCTCCGTTCGCGACCGCCGGTTGCGGTGGTTCGTGCTGGAAGCCTATGGCACAGCCTGCGCAGTCTGCGGGGACGACGATGCCGCTTATGAGACCGGATCCTATGAGGTCGAAGTGTGCCACCTGCATGGGTTGAAATGGGGTGGTCCGGATGTTCTGACCAATGCCATGCCCATGTGCCGCAAGCATCATTGGGCCTATGACGAGGGGCTGTTCACCCTGGCTGACGCGGGAGACATCATCCCCAGCCGCTTCATGGAGCCTCGATTGCGCCGGCGCTTCAATGGCTGGACGAGGGCGCTTTTTCCCAAGGCCATCGAGGCCTGGCCGAAGGCCGAATACCTGCAGTTTCACCGGAACAAGGTGTTTCTGATCTGATCGGCGACACCGGCCCAAAAAGCACGAAAGCCCCGGCGATTATGCCGGGGCTTTAGTGTTTGGATATGAGAGCTTGAGT